>Ga0126383_10000917_pt1 | contig 17388 bp, 18 predicted proteins | sample PanSoiMetPlot_35_FD_96882 | JGI IMG/M metagenome (GOLD analysis project Ga0126383, IMG submission 96882) | Tropical forest soil microbial communities from Panama - MetaG Plot_35 | ecosystem: Environmental > Terrestrial > Soil > Tropical forest > Bulk soil | place: Panama | collected 2016-02-17
CCGTCTCCCGGTCGCGCGCGAACTGGATGTTCGAGCCGCCGCACTCGACGCCCACCGCCCGGACGATCGCCGCGGCCGCGTCGCGGAGCTCCTGGTACGCCTCGTCCGAGAGCGTCATCTGCGGCGCTACCGTCACCGAGTCGCCCGTGTGGACGCCCATCGGGTCGAGGTTCTCGATCGAGCAGACGACCACGACGTTGTCGTTGCGGTCGCGGATCACCTCGAGCTCGAACTCGTCCCAGCCGAGGAGCGATTCCTCGACGAGCACCTGCCGGACCGGGCTCTCGCGAAGCGCGCGGTCGAGGAGCGGCTCGAGCGCCTTCCGTGAATGCGCGGTTCCACCGCCGTGGCCGCCCAGGGTGAAGGCGGGACGGAGGATGACCGGGAACGACAGGTCGGCCGGGACGTCGTTCCACGAGGTCACGACGAGCGATTCCGGCACCTTCAGGCCGGCCGCCCGCACCGTCTCGCGGAACTGCTCGCGGTCCTCCGCGCGGCGGATCACCTCCGCGGGCGCGCCGATCAGCTCGATCCCGAGCGCGTCGAGCACGCCCGCCTCGAAGAGCTCGAGCCCGATGTTGAGCGCCGTCTGCCCGCCCATCGTCGGCAGCAGCGCGTCGGGCCGCTCCCGTCCGAGCACGTCGGCGACGGCCTCGACGTCGAGCGGCTCCAGGTACGTCCGGTCCGCGAAGCCCGGGTCGGTCATGATCGTCGCCGGGTTCGAGTTCACGACGACGGTGCGGAAGCCGTCCTCCCGCAGGACCTTCAGCGCCTGACACCCTGCATAGTCGAACTCGCAAGCCTGGCCGATGACGATCGGCCCCGAGCCGATCAGGCAGACCGAGCGGAGGTCACGCCGCCTCGGCAAGCCGCACCTCCTGCACCCAGCTCGTCAGCAGCTGCCACGCGTCGTGCGGGCCCGGCCGCGCTTCCGGATGGAACTGCACCGAACGCGCGCGCAGCTCCGGGAAGTCGAGCCCCTCGACGGTGCCGTCGTAGAGCGAGATGTGCGTGGCCTCCTTCGCGGCCGAGGGCGCAACCGCGAAGCCGTGGTTCTGGGAGGTCACGAGGACGCGGTTCGTGCGTTTGTCGAGGACCGGGTGGTTCGAGCCCCGGTGGCCGAACGGGAGCTTGAACGTCTCGTGCCCGGTGGCGAGCGCGAGCAGCTGGTGCCCGAGGCAGATGCCGAGCACCGGGACGCGGCCGAGCAGCGTCCGCACGGTCTCGGCCTCCTCGGCGAGCGGCTCCGGGTCGCCGGGCCCGTTCGAGAGCAGCACGCCGTCGTAGCGGACGAGCTCGTCCGGGTCGGCGTCGTGCGAATAGACGGTGACCGCGGCGCCGGCCCAGGCGAGCCGGTCGAGGATCGAGCGCTTGCAGCCGTAGTCGACGACGGCGATCTGCGCGATCCCCGCGTCGCTGAACACGTACGGCTCTCGCGTCGAGACCGAGGCGGCCAGCGCACGCCCGGCCATCGGCGGCTGGTCGCGGACCGCCGCCAGCGCCTCCTCGACCGAGGCCTCGCCCGCGACCGCGATCGCCCGCATCGCGCCCGCCTGCCGCAGGTGCACGACCAGCGACCGCGTGTCGATTCCGGAGAGCGCGACGAGCCCGCGCTCGTGGAGCCAGTCGGTCCAGGACGGTCCGCGCGCCTCGCGCATCACGACGGCTCGCGCGTGCGGCCGCGGCGATTCGCAGCGCGCGGCTGCGACGCCGTAGTTGCCGATCATCGGGGCCGTGAAGCACACGATCTGCTCCGCGTAGCTCGGATCGGTGACGACCTCCTGGTAGCCCGTCATCGCGGTCGTGAAGACCGCCTCGCCGAAGGCGAACCCCTCGGCGCCGACCGACTCGCCGCGGAAGACGGTCCCGTCCTCGAGAACGAGCATGCCCTTCATGCCTCGTACACCACCTTTCCTGCGGCCACGGTCATCCGGACCCGGCCCTCGAGCGTCTGCCCCAGCAGCCACGAGTTGGCCGAGCGCGAGCGGAAGCCGTCTTCCTCGACGCGCCAGGTCGCGGCGGTGTCGAGGAGGACGAGGTTCGCGGGCGCGCCGACCGCGATGCGCGGCGGCTCGAGGCCGTAGATGCGCGCCGGGCCGGAAGACATCCGCTCGAGCAGCGTCTCGAGCGCCAGCATCCCCGGCTCGACGAGGTTCGTGTAGAGGGCGGAGAACGCCGTCTCCAGCCCGGTGACCCCGAAGGGCGCCGCCTCGAACGGCACCTCCTTCTCGTGCCGCGCGTGCGGCGCGTGATCCGTGGCGACCGCCGCGATCGTCCCGTCGCGAAGGCCGTCCACCAGCGCCTCACGGTCCTCGGCGGCGCGGAGCGGCGGGTTCATCTTCACGTTCGGGTCGAGCGTCCGCACCGCCTCGTCGGAGAGGCATAGGTGGTGCGGCGTGACCTCGCCCGTCGCGGCGACCCCCTCGGCCTGCGCCCTCCGCAGCGCCTCGACCGACTCGCGCGCCGAGAGGTGCAGCAGGTGCAGCGGCTGGCCCTCGTAGGCGGCGAGCGAGAGGTCGCGCTCGACCATCAGGCTCTCGGCGACCGACGGATAGCCCGAGAAGCCGAGCTCGGCGGAGAGGGCGCCCTCGTGCATCTGCCCCGCCTTCGACAGCGTCGGCTCCTCGCAGTGGAGGGCGAGCCGGCGGCCGGTGACGGCGTGGTACTGGAGCGCGCGGCGCATGAGCCCGGGTAGGACGACCGGCCGGCCGTCGTCGGTGAAGCCGGCCGCGCCGTGGTCGGCGAGCTCGGCCATGTCGGTCAGCTCCGCGCCCTCCTGGCCGCGCGTGATCGAGGCCAGGAAGCCGACCGGGATCTCGGCCTGCGCCTGCGCGTCCTCGATCAGCGAGCCGAGCACCGCCGCCGAGTCGACGACCGGCTCGGTGTTCGGCATCGCCAGGATCGCGCAGTAGCCGCCGGCCGCCGCGGCCGCCGTGCCGGAGGCGATCGTCTCCTCGTCCTCGCGGCCCGGGACGCGCAGGTGGACGTGCGGGTCGACGAACGCAGGCGCGAGCACCAGCCCGGCCGCGTCGATCACCCGGTGGCCGTTCGCGTCGAGACTCGTCCCGAGCTCGGCGATCGTGCCGCCGTCGACCCGGACGTCACAGACCGCGTCGACGCCCTCGGTCGGGTCGAGGACGCGGGCGCCCCGAACCACGAGGTCGTGCCCCGGCGTCCCGCCTGCCTTCGCCCACAGCATCACGCCACCTCCAGCGGCTCGGGCGTCTTCACGGTCGCGGGCCCGGTCGTGAGGAGGTCGTAGAGCACCGCCATACGGACGACGAGCCCCGCCCGAACCTGCGTCTCGATCAGGGCGTCGGCCGCATCCGCGACGAGCGGGTCGATCTCGACGCCGCGGTTCATCGGCCCGGGGTGCATCACCTTCTGGCCGGGTCGCAGCCGCTCGGGCGTCACCCCCCACCGCGCGCTGTACTCGCGGAGCGACGGCACGTAGTTCGCGCCCTCGAGCATGCGCTCCCGCTGCATCCGGAGGACGTAGACGACGTCGGCCGAGGCAATCGCGCCGATGTCGTGCGAGACGGTGCACCCCATCGCCTCGATGCCGCGCGGGATCAGCGGCGGCGGCCCGACGAGCGTCACGCTCGCGCCCATCAGGGTCAGTGCCTGGATGTTCGAGCGGGCGACCCGCGAGTGGAGGACGTCGCCCACGATCGCGACGTGCAGGCCGTCGAGCGGCCCCACGTGCTCGCGGATCGTGTAGAGGTCGAGCAGCGCCTGCGTCGGGTGCTGGTGCTTGCCGTCTCCCGCGTTGACGATGTGCGCCTCCGTGTAGCGCGCCACCAGGCCCGGCGCGCCGATCTGCGGGTGCCGGATGACGATGACGTCTGGGTCGTACGCCCCGAGGGTGAGCGCCGTGTCCTTCAGCGACTCGCCCTTGTCGACCGACGAGCCGGCGGCCTTGATCGACATCGTGTCCGCGCTCAGGCGCTTTGCGGCCAGCTCGAAGCTCGACGACGTGCGCGTCGACGACTCGTAGAAGACGTTCACGATCGTGTAGCCCCGGAGGGTCGGCAGCTTCTTCACCTCGCGCTCGAGGCTCCGCGAGAAGGTGCGGGCCGTGGCGAGCAGCCGTTCGACGTCCGCGCGCGTCAGGTCGCCGATCGAGATCAGGTGCCGCCGCGGCGGCTGCTTCGGCGGAAGGAAGTCCTCCCGCATCACGTGGATGTCACCCATGGGTCACGCTCTCTCCTTGGTGATGAGGACGCGGTCGATCTCGTCGACCTCGACGAGCTCCACCTGCACGCGCTCGTCGCGGGCGGTGGGCAGGTTCTTGCCGACGTAGTCGGGCCGGATCGGCAGCTCGCGATGACCCCGGTCGGCCAGCACTGCGAGCTGCACGCGCGCGGGGCGGCCGTAGCCGAAAAGCGCCTCGATCGCCGCCCGGATCGTGCGGCCGGTGTAGAGGACGTCATCGACGAGGACGCAGGTCATGCCCTCGAGCGGGAAGTCGAGCGACGTCGAGCGCACGAGCGGCTGCGCGTGTCGCGGCGGCTCGCCGGCGCGGACGTGGACGTCGTCGCGGTGGAAGGTGATGTCGAGCTGGCCGAACGCGACCTCGGTGCCCGCGAGCTCGGCGATGCGGCGGCGCAGGCGCTGGGCAAGCGGCACCCCGCGGGTGTGGATGCCGACCAGCGCCACACGGTCGAGGTCGGGGTTCCCTTCGACGATCTCGTGCGCGATCCGCGTGAGCGTGCGCTCGATCGCCTCGGCATCGAGAACGGTCTTCGCTTCGGAGGTCTGCGCGCTCAGGGCGCGCTCAGGGCCTTGCTCACCTTCTACTCCTTTCCGGCCTCACGGGACCGAGTTAAAGGGGCGTGTGTCGGTGCTCGACTGTAGAGAGCCGGGCGGACGTTACCAAGACCGCCTCGCGGCGTGTGAGTCGCTGCGCCGACGAGACCGTGCGTTAGACGGCCGCGTCGGCAAGGCCGCCGCGGCCTCTTTGGTCGGCGCCGCCCAGTCGGCGCCTCAGTCGTCCGCGTCGGCAAGGCCGCCGCGGCCTCTTTGGTCGGCGCCGCCCAGTCGGCGCCTCAGTCGTCCGCTAAGGGCAAGAGCAAGTCGATCTCGTCGTGGCGGCGGTAGAACTCGATGCTCGGTCGCGTCTCGTCGGAGGTCGCCTCCTTCAAGAGCCGCTTGAACGTCGGAGCGATCTGCTCGTAGAGCGCGGGCGGCTCGCCGCGGATCCGTTCACGCAGGTAGCGGCCGCCGGGAAGTGTGTCCGTCTTCAGGCCGAGCGCACCGGCGTCATCGCCTTCCTTGACCTGAACGCAGACGCGGTACTCCTTCGTCGACGGGAAGTACGCGCCGAAGAACTTTCTGCTTCGCGTGCCGACGAGCCCCTCCAACCGCTGCCACGCGGGCGCCATCTCGACTGGGTCGTCGCGCGTGCGAATGAACATGACGTCGACCGGCTCACGTTCCACCTCGTCCATCAGGCCGCCTCCGCGCCGGTGATCAGCCACTCCTGCCGGTAGTTCACCTGGTCCGGGAGATCAGCCTCGGCTCGTTCGAGGCCGGTGCGGTACTCGTCCTCGCCGATCAGGTCGAACGTCGCGATGTGCTTGCCGCGGATTCGCTCGAGCGCCACCTCTCGCGTGACGGTCGCACGCTGGCTGATCCGCCGGAACCTCGGCGCACCGAAGCCCACCGCTCCCAGCTCGGCCTCGAAGTCGTCGCGCGTCGGAAAGCGGGCCCGGTCGATCGTCTCCATCGACGGGAAGTAGGCGCGGAACCAGAAGAGCCCGAAGTAGGAGGGGTCGAAGGTCGCGACGGCGATGCGGCCGCCGGGCGCGAGCACGCGCCGGATCTCGGAGTACGCGCGTGGGCGGTCGAGGAGGTGGACGACGAGCCACATCGTTGCGCGGTCGAACCAGCCGTCCTTGAACGGCAGCGCGTACGCGGAAGCCTCCTTGAACCGGACCTCGGGCGCCCGCTCGCGGGCGACCTCGAGCATCTGCGGCGACTCGTCGACCCCCCACACCCTCGCACGCCGCGAGAGCGCCGCGGCGAAGCGTCCGGTGCCGGAGCCGACGTCGAGCACGCGCCTGCCGTTGAGGTCGCCCTCCTGCACCAGGGCGTCGTAGACCTCCCACCAGTTGTCGTCGGTCGGCCGGAGCTCGTCGTATCTCGCCGCGCGCGGGCCGAAATCAGGAGCCGTTGGGGTTGGATTCGATTCGTGTCGACCGGTCATTTCAAACGGACGCACGGGCCAAGCCCGCGCGTCCTGATGTCGGCATCGCAAGCGACGCCTCAGGCGTCGGCGATGAGGTCATCCGGATCGGTCAGCGACTCGATCGCCTCTCGCGCGTCTTCGAGCTGGGATTCGGGGACCATCACCTTCTGCGGTGCGTCTTCGACCGCGCTCGGATGGTGCTCGACCGCCGTCTCGAGCTCGGAGCGGATCCCGGCCGCCTCGAGGATCCCCTGAAGCTCCTCGGCCTCGGCGACGTCCTCGGCCAGCGCAACCTGCACCAACTGCGTCACTGCACGACCTCCGGCTCAGGCGTCCGCTCCTCACGGCTCTGCTTCGCCCCGCCCTTGACGAGGGTGGGCGGGCCGCGCTCGGCGAACGGCACGTCGATCACGTCGAAGTCCTTGGGCACCACGGTGTCGGGGAAGATGGTACGCGCCTCGCGGGCCACCTCGGGGCCGAAGTAGCGGTTGGAGAGGTGCGTGAGCGCGAGCAGGCCGACCCCGGCCTCCCGGGCGAGCTCCGCAGCCTCGAGCGCGGTGGCGTGCGCCGTCTCCTCGGCGCGCTCGCGCTCCTCGTCGAGGAACGTCGCCTCGTGGATCAGCACCTCCGCCCCGCGCGCAGCCTCGAGGACGAGCGAAGAGGCGGCGGTGTCGCCGGTCAGCACCACCCGCCTGCCGGCGCGCGGCGGTCCGAGCACCTCGTCTGGGGTGACGACGCGCCCGTCGGAGAGCTCCACCGAGTCGCCTGCCTGCAGTAGCCCGCGCTCGGGCCCCGAGGGCAGGCCCAGCGCGTCTGCGGCACCCACGTCGAAGCGGCCCGGCCGAGGGTGCTCGACGAGCGCGTAGCCGATCGACTCCACGGCGTGCGCCACAGGGAACGCGACGAGGTTGTACTCGCCGCGCTCCAGCACGTCTCCGGGGCGCAGCTCGACCAGCTCGAGCGGGTACGGCAGCCGGCCGAACACGCGCCGCAGCGTCGAGAAGAGATCCTTCAGCCCGCGCGGCCCGTAGACGGTCAAGGCGAGCTCGCGCCCGCGGAGCGCGAACGTCTTCAGCATCCCGGGAAGGCCGAGATAGTGGTCGGCATGGAAGTGCGTGATGAAGACCTCGCGCAGCTCGACCAGGCCCACCGCCGACCGCAGCAGCTGCCGTTGCGTCCCCTCGCCGCAGTCGAACAGCAGCCGCTCGCCTCCCCGCCGCAGCAGCAACGCAGACGTCGCCCGCTGCGCCGTCGGGACGGAGCCTGAGGTGCCGAGGAAGACGACGTCGAGATCCACGGCCAACATTCTGGGCGATCAAGCCCGGTGGCGCTGCTGCCGATAGCGACGCGAGGCTCATGAGACTGACTGCGGCCAACGGTCGGAGCTCGCGGGACGCTTCGAAGCGTTCCCTCACGCTTCTGCACATCTTCCTCGGCGCGAGCGCGGTCATCCTCGGTGGCGGCGCGTTCATCCTCAGCGCGGTTCTCACGAGCGCGCTGACGAGCCAGGCGATCGCCGACCACCGCGACAGCCTCACGCAGTACGTCGACGGCGTGCTCGGGCCGGCGCTGGTCCGCGGCAACGCGCTGCAGGTCGGCCCAAGCGTCTCGTCCGTGCTCCTGGACGAGCTACGCGCCGACCCGGACCTCGTGACGGTGAAGGTCTGGCGGCCCGACGGCGTCCTCGCCTGGACGAACCGCGGCCGCGACCGGATCGGCAAGCGCTTCGAAGAGGAAGGCGATCTCGAGAAGGCGTTGCGCGGTACGCCCGCAGGCTCGATCGGACGGCTCGACGAGGCCGAGAACAAGGTCGAGCGCGCCCTCGGCTTCGGTCACCTCCTCCAGGTCTACGCGCCAATCCGGCGCAGCAACACGCGCAACATCCTCGGTGCCTACGAGATCTACGCCAACCCGACGTCGCTGGAGCGCACGCTGCGCTCGCGGCGCCACCTCCTCTGGGGCGCGGTCGCGCTGGTCTTCCTCGCGCTCTGGGCGGCTCTCGCGCTGCTCGTCCGCGGAGCGTCCAGCACGCTGCGCCGCCAGACGCGCCAGCTCCGAGCCCGCTCGCGTGACCTGATGGACTCGTACCGGCGGCTCGAGGAGAGCTCCGTCGAGGCGATCGAGAGCCTCAACGCGACGGTCGAGGCGAAGGATCCCGACACGGCCGGTCATTCGCTGCGCGTGCAGCGGGTCGCCGTCGCGATCGGCGATCAGCTGGGCCTCCAGGCCGAGCGCCTCGACGCCCTTCGCTTCGCCGCGCTCTTCCACGACATCGGCAAGATCGCCGTCCCGGACGCGATCCTCGTCAAGCCCGCCAAGCTCGACCGAGCGGAGTACGCGCGGATGAAGATGCACTCGGCGGACGGCGCGCGCATCGTCGGGAAGCTCGGGCGCCTGCGGGAGACGGTGCCGATCATCCGCCACCACCACGAGCGCTGGGACGGCAAGGGCTACCCCGACGGGCTCGCCGCCGAGGAGATCCCGCTCGAGGCGGCGATCGTGGGCATTGCCGACTCCTGGGATGCAATGACGACCGACCGGCCCTACCACCGGGCGCTCACGGCGCAGGAGGCCCTCGCCGAGATTCACAAGGGACGCGGCACGCAGTTCTCGCCGCTCGTGGTCGACGCCTTCCTCGCCGCCGCGCAGGCACGGCCTGCCGACTTCGGCCTCGGGCCGACCGAGCTCGCCCTCCAGGCGGTTTAGCCCTCCCGAGGCCGCTATCGTCGCTCCGTGGCGAGCGAGCGGGTCCTCGAGCTTCTTCGTCGCGAGCCGGCCGGCGGCGAGTACGCCGCGATCCGCGAGCTCTGGAAGCGGCACTCGATCGCCGAGGAGAACCGCGACCTGCCGGGTCTGCTTTCCACATTGACCGACGACTGCGTCTACGAGCTCGTCCAGACCGGCCATCGCTGGGAGGGCCACGAGGGCGCGGCGCAGTTCTACGGCGGCCTGCTCGGCGCGTTCCCGGACATCGACTTCGAACTCACCGACATCGTGATCGGCCCCCAGGGGGTCTGCGAGGAGGCGGACGTGACCGGCACGCACGAGGCGGCCTGGCTCGGCATCCCGCCCAGCGGCGAGCGCCTCGGATGGAAGGTCGTGATCTTCTTCCCGTGGGACCCGGGCACGCAGCTCTTCCGCGGCGAGCGGGTCTACACCGCCGGCCTGCCCTTGCCGTTCGGAGTCTCAGGGCAGTAGCAGCGTCTGCCCCGGGACGATCACGCTGCCGTGCAGGTGGTTCTTCCGGTCGATCCGGTAGATCGCGTCGCGGGGGTCTCCCGCATAGCGTGAGACCGCGATCGACCAGAGCGTGTCGCCAGGCTTGACGGTGTAGTGAGCGGCCGGCCCCGCACCCTGCGAGCCTCGGGCGACGAACGCCCAGGCGACGAGCGCCAGCGCCGCGAGCATGAGAATCTTTCCGAACATGTGTTCGCAATGCTACGCGAACACATGTTCGGTGTCAAGACAGCGGAATCACACGAAGCTGCAACACCTCATCGGCGACCTCGAGCAGCGCCATCGAGTGTCCGGGCGCGCGCCGCCGCTCGGTCGGGCTCCCGGGATTCACGATCCAGGCATCGCGATAGCGCTCGAGCTGCGGCACGTGCGTATGGCCGTAGACGAGCGCGGCGCAGTCCGGGAACCACGAGACGAGCCGCTCCTCCCGCCCCGCGCGCGGGCCAGGAACGTGCACGAGCCCCACGCGGACGCCCTCGACCGTCACCACGAGCCGCTCCGGCAGGACGGCTTGCAGCGCCGGCTCGTCCACGTTTCCTTTCACCGCCTCGACCGGCGCGAAGTCCCGAAGCTCCTCGAGCGCGCTTGCCCCGACGACGTCGCCCGCGTGCAGGATCAGATCGGCACGGCGGAGCCACTCCACGCAGCGCTCCGGAAGTCGCCGTGCACCGCGGGGCAGATGCGTGTCCGCGATGACCGCGACGAGCTTCAGCGGGCCGGCGCGGGCACTGCGTCCCGGAGGAACCGGCCCGCCTGCCAGACCAGCTCGCCGTCGGCGTAGACCTCGCCCTCGGCCCTGAGGTCGCAGACGAGGTCCCAGTGCAGCGCCGAGTCGTTCGCGCCGCCGAGCTCCTTGAAGGCAGAGCCGAGCGCTACGTGCATCGTCCCGCCGATCTTCTCGTCGAAGAGGATGTTCTTCGTGAAGCGGTCGATCTCGTAGTTCATTCCGAAGGCGACCTCGCCAAGCCGCCGCGCGCCCTCGTCGAGGCCCAGGACCGCATCGAGGAACTCACCGCCCCGAGCAGCCTCTGCCGCCACGACGCTTCCGTCCTCGAAGCGGAGGCGGATGTCGTCGATCTCGCGGCCCTGGAAGATGGCCGGGAAGCTGAAGCGGATCTCACCTTCGGTCCCCGTCTCGACCGGACTCGTGTAGACCTCGCCGTCCGGCATGTTGTGACGTCCGTCCGCGGCCTCCCACCTGCGACCGTCGACGACGAGGCGCAGATCGGTGTCCGGGCCGACGACCCGCAGCTCGCGAGCTCCGCCCAGCTGCTCCGCGCGCGCCGCCAGCTCTGCCGAGGTCGACTGCCAGTGCGCGACGGCGTCGCCTTCCTCCTCGACGTGGCAGGCCCGGAAGACGAACGTCTCATACTCCGCGACCGCCATCTCCGCGTCCTGGGCGTGGGCAGGCGTCGGGCAGAGCACACCGCTCCAGCGCAGCTCGCCCGCCGAGATCCGCTCCCAGCGGCGATTCGTCAGGTCGCGCGTCGCGCCGATCAGCCGCCGGTGCTGGTCCGGGTCGGCGCCCGTGAGCCCGCGCGTGTTCGCCTCGGCCCAGATCGTCGCGATCGCGTCGATCAGCTCGATCTCGTGAACCGCCGCCGGCGGAACGAAGTCGAGCTGGGCCTCGGAGCCCTCCCGGACAAGGATCTCGGGCAGCTGCTCCAGCTCGACGTTCGCGTAAGGAAGGGCGCCAACCCGCAGCCCCGCGCGGTATAGCTCGAGCGCAAGCGGGACGCCCACGTACGGCGTGTCGATGCGAAAGACCTGGCCCGGCTCGAGGGCGAGCGAGTACCCGACGATCAGCTCGCCGAGGCGCTCGAGCCGCGGGTCGGCCATCAGACGCCGACGCGGAACACGGGGCTGATGAAGAGCGAAGCCCGGCCGGAGTTCATCGTCGGCGTCATTCTGATCGCCATCACGTAACGGCCGCGCTTGAGCCGCCGCGAAGGGAACGCAACGGCGCGGACCTTCGCCTTGATCGTGCCCGTCGTGCTGAGGATCGCCCGCGGCCGGCCGACCGAGAGAGACCGCGTGATCGCGCGCCTGCTCGTTCCGGCCTTGAAGATGCCCGCGCGGTAGGTCGCCTCCTCTCCGGCCCCCGCGTTGAAGCGCCACTTCGTCCAGCGCGCGGTTCGTCGCCTCGGGCCCCACGAGAGGCGCGGCAGGACGACGGCGCCGCTGTGCCGCCAGGTGGTCACGCCCTGCGTGCAGTTCCCGTGCGTCTGCGCGAGCGCGGTCTTCACCGCGTCGTACGACGCGCGGTGCGAGCCGTCGATCCGCTCGAGGCCGCTCTGCCAGTGCGAGAGATCCGGCTCGTCCATGAGCAGGAAGAAGCTCAGCGACCTGATCGTCGGATCGCATTCGGAACTCATGATCACGTCCCCGTAGTACTCGGCCTGAGTCGGCTCGTCGATGGTCGGAACGGTCTCGGTCCCGGTGTAGAGGCCGGCGAGGTTCGGAAGCACGGCGACCTGCCAGCCGATCTCGTCCAGCTCGAGCCGCAGCGGGTTCATGCTCTCGAACCCGGTCTCCGCGAAGGTGGGCTGCGCGGTTCCGTGGAAGGCGTCCCAGACTGCCTGCTTGACCCGATCGAGGTTCGAGAGGCCCGCGTTCGGCCAGCTGTAGCCGGTGTCGGGCGGGTCTGTGTTCACCGCCGGGTACGGGTGGTACGCGAGCTCGTCCATGATCGGCTTCGCCCGGTGGCTGGCCCGGTAGGCGACGCCGAGGTCGTGGATGAACCGGACTGGCGAGCGTGAGATGTTGCTTGTCGCGTGCGGGTTGTCGTTCCCACGCGGCGAGAGGCCGACGCCGATCACGTTGATCGCCGGGTCGACGGCCTTGAGCGCGTCGTAGGAGGCAGCGAGCATGGGCTCGTAGGCCGACGCGGCGACGGGACGGTCGGCGGAGTCGAACTGCGGGAGCCAGAACTTCGGCTGGTTCGGCTCGTTGCCGATCACGTAGTCCTTCACCTGCGGGAACGTCTGCGCCACGTGCGCGACGAAGGCGGCGAGCCGGTCCGCCGCGCCCTGCGACCCCGTGATGTCGCGCGCGTCCTTGGGCGCGATCGCGAAGACGATGCGGATGCCCGCGGCCTGTGCGGCCGGCAGCCACTGCGCGATCTGGCTCTGGCCCGCGATGACGTTGGGCTGCACGGGGTCCCAGATGATCGACGCCCGGTTCTGGGTCATGCCCAGGTCGTTGAGCGTCGCGAAGAAGGCGGCCGCGTTCGTGTCCTTGCCGCGGTCCTCACTGACCCCTACGACGAGACCGGCGCTCGCCGCGCCCGCGACGGCGAGTACGGCGCAAGCGGAAGCAAGCAGCGCTGAGATCTTGATGATGGCTCCTCCTCGAATCGACCCACCCTTAGCCTTACACGTCGGACGGCTGACGTGGGAAGGCATTCGCCGTCAATGATCGGCGGCCTTCGCCGAGACTTGAACCTCGATCACCGCCTCGAGCGACGAACCTGCCCCGAAGCGCACCGGGTCGTCGGCCGGTAGGCCGGTCTCCTCGGCGGCGGCGGCGATCGCCTCTCGGGCTTCCGCCTCCTCGAGGTGCGCGGTGTTGAGCGCGAGGCAGGCGACGCGGGCCGGGCGCAACGGAAGCGCGATTCGCTCGTGCAGCTCGACCAGCTCGGGAAGGCTAGGGATCGGCGAGCCCGGATAGCCCTCGATCTCGGTCGAGCCGGCTCGATGGCAGAGGACGAACGCGTGCGGCGCCGAGCCGTGGATCAGCCCGAGCGTGACGCCGCTGTACGCGGGGTGGACGAGCGAGCCCTGGCCCTCGACGAAGAGCAGCTCGCCGCCCCGGTTGTGCCCCTCGACGACGAGCCGCTCTGCCGCACCGGCGAGGAAATCGGAGACGACCGCGTCGACCGCGATCCCCCAGCCCGCGATCGCGATCCCCGTCTGGCCGGTCGGGACGAAGACCGAGCGAAGCCCGCGACGGCGGGCCTCGAGGTCGAGCTCGAGTGCGACGGTCTTCTTGCCGATCGCGCAGTCCGAGCCGACCGTGAGCGCGATGAGCGCAGGGATCGTGAGGTTCTCTCCCGTCGGGACGTTCAGGCCCTCGGGCGGGCGGCGGAGGTCGCGGAGCTCGACCCCGTTGGCGCGCGCGAGCTCGGCGAGCTCGGGGTCGTCCGCCAGGAACTCGTGCAGCCCGTTCTCGACGTCGAGACCGGCCCCGATGCACTGCCTCAGTAGGTCGCGCCAGGCGGGCGGGAAGCGGCCTCCCTGGGTCGCGACGCCGACGATCGCGGTTGTCGGGTCTCGCGCGAGCGCCTCCGCGACGGTCGCGAAGATCGGCACGCCGCCGAGCTGCTCGCCGCGCCTTGTCGAGTCGACGACCGCGACGGAAGGGTCGGGCGCGTATCGGATCACCCCGCGCGCGGTCTTGCCGTAGTGCGGATCGCCTGAGCGACCCTCAGCGAGTATGAGGTACCGCTTCTCGGACACCCAGGCCGGGCGCATCGGGGGGAAGCTGCACCCCGTGGACGAGCTGGACGCCGGGCCACGGGTCCTCCGCGAGGAGCAGGTTGCCGTCGAGGTCGACATGGTCGAAGAGGCTCGCGATGTGCGCGCCCGCCGAGACCGCGAGCCCGGACTCGTTCATACAGCCGAGCATCATGCCGAGACCGAGCGCACGCCCCGCATGGACGATCCGGACGGCCTCGCGGACGCCGCCGGACTTCGCGAGCTTCACGGTCAGCCCGTGCGCGCGATCGACGCAGGCCTCGACGTCGGCAAGCGTGTGGAGGTCCTCGTCGACATAGATCGGCAGCGGCGAGCGGAGCTTCAGCTCGTGCCCGTCCGGGTCCCGGGCCGGGAGCGGCTGCTCGCAGTACTCGACGCCGAGCTCCTGCAGTTGGGGGATCGCCTCCAGCGCCTCGTCCAGCGACCAGTACTCGTTCACGTCCACCTGCAGCGGAACCCCGCTGACGCTTCGGACCGCGCGAACGCGCTCGACGTCGAGCCCGTCGCCGCCGCCAAGCTTCAGCTTGAGCCGCTTGAACCTTCCGGCGACCTTCTCCGCGCGGCGCGCCATGTCGTCGGGATCGCCGAGCCAGATCGTCCACGAGGTCGGCGGTCCCGCCCGCTCGAGCCCGAGCAGACGCCAGACGGGGAGGCCGACGAGCTTGCCGCACAGGTCGTGGAGCGCCGCGTCGATGGCCGCCTTCGCCGCCTGCTCGCCGGGCCGCTCGCGCATCCGCGCCCCGATTGCCTCGAACGCGAACGGGTCGTCCCCGAGCAGTTCCCCGGCCTCCTGCGCGAACTCGAGCGCCGAGGCGGCGGACTCGTCGTAGCGCTCGATCGGGTTCGCCTCGCCGTAGCCGCTGACCCCGTCGTGGCGGATCGCCACGATCACGGCCTCGGCCTCGTCCTGCGCGCCCCGCGAGATGACGAACGTCTCCGCCATCCGGAGCGTGATCGTCCAGGCCTCGAGCTCCACGGCGGTACCTTAGAGCGCTTTGGCCGGCTACTTCAGGAACCTCGATCCACACCTGCCGCGGGCGGTCTGGCTCGTCCAGGCGGGTGGGGTCGTCAACTCGCTCGGGAACGGGATCGTGCTCCCGTTCATCGTCATCTACCTGCACAACGTGCGCGGGATCTCGTTCGCGCAAGCGGGCTTCGCGCTCGCGTTCGCCGGTGCGGCCGCCCTCTTGGCCGGGCTCGGAGCCGGCACGGCCGTCGATCGGATCGGCGGCCGCAACACGTTGCTGCTCGGGCTCGTCCTGCAGGCGGCGGCGTTCCTGCTCTTCCCGCTCATCCGCGAGCCCTGGCACGCCTTTGCGCTCCTCTCCCTCGAGGGCGCGGGGACCGCGTGTTTCTGGCCCGGGCAGTCGACGCTCCTGACCCGCCTGACGCCACCGGACGCGCGCCACTCCGCGTACGCGCTGCAGCGGATCAGCATGAACCTCGGGCTGGGCCTCGGCGGCGTGATCGGCGGGCTGATCGCGACCACCAGCGACCCTGCGAGCTTCACGAGGCTCTTCCTGCTCGACGCCGCGACGTTTCTCGCGTTCGTCGCCGTCCTCTCGACGGTGAAGGAGCCGGCGCCCGTCGAGGACGAGCACGACGAAGCAGCGGCGGGCGGCTACCGAGCCGTCTTGCGCGACCGGAACTTCGTCTGGCTGCTGGCGTTGAACGTGCTGTTCGTCGCGGTGGGCTACGAGGTGTTCGCGCTCCTTCCGCCCTTCGCCAAGAACTACGCGGGCGTGAGCGAGCGGTGGGTCGGGCTGATCTGGCTCGGGAACACGCTGCTGATCGTGCTCATCCAGCTTCCCGTCGCGAAGCTGCTCGAAGGGCGGCGGCGGATGGCGGCGCTCGCGCTGATGAACGTGTTGTGGGCGGCGGCCGCGATGATCGTGCTTGCGGCGGGCTCGCTGCTCACCGGAACGAGCGCGGCGCTCGTCTTGATCGGCGCAACGATAGTCTTCGAGGTCGGCGAGACCCTTCAAGGGCCAACGCAGGCGCCGCTCGTGGCCGATCTCGCGCCGGACCGGCTCCGGGGCCGGTACTTCGGGCTCAGCTCGATGTCCTGGAGTGCCGGCTCGATCCTCGGGCCCGCGATCGGAGGGCCGCTGCTCGGCTGGCATCCCCTGGCGGTGTGGCCAATCGCCGCGGCGGTCTGCCTCTGCTCGGGCGTCGGTTGCCTCGCGCTGGAGCGACGGCTCCCGGCCGGCGTGCGGCGAACACCGAGGCCCGAGCCTGTTCCCATGACCCCACTCGAACCACCGCTAGACTTGGCTGCCGAGCGCCTGTAGCTCAGGGGATAGAGCGCGCGCCTCCGGAGCGCGAGGTCGCAGGTTCGATTCCTGCCAGGCGCATAGCGGAGGTTTTCCACAAGCCGATTTCGCATGGTTACGCGGGTCAGGCGTGCCGGAAGTGCCGGAAACGTGCAAATGGTGCCTACCTCCGTGCCTACCTCAGATGTTGTCTGGGCAGACGCATACCGCTCTCGAGATGCCGACTAGCTGGCGCGCCCCCTGTGTTCTGTCGTCCCTGACTGATCCGTCTACGTTCGAGGGCGGCGTTGCCGCGGCCGTCGTTGGCGGACTGGTGGTCGCCATCTTCGTCGCTGTGGTGGGCGTCCTTCGTCGCCGGCGCCGCAGGTCGGCGATGCAGTCAGCCGAGGTCAAGTCACAACCCCGCTCGACAGGCTCAGACGAATACGTCGCCGACCTCGTGACTGGAATCGGGCAGGCGCTGATGGGCGTCCGTGAGGCCGTCGAGCTCTTCAGTAAAGGCGTTCTGCTCGAGGATCCCGAGACCCAGGAGCTCGAAGAGAACAGTCGCGAGGTGCTCGTCGAGGCTTATCGAAGGGTCGAGGAGGCCGAGGCGCGCCTCCCCCGGGGTGCAGCTTGTTCTCGGCGATCGGGTGGCCGAAGGCAGGCGAGCGGTGGAAGAGTTGCGCTCTTCTCTTATTCACCTCAGCGACTACGTCCGCCAGCCTGGCTGGGGCGAGGAGTGGAGCTATGTTGAGCTTGAGGCCGCGAAAGCCTCGCTCAAAAAGGCGCGCGAGCACGAGCAGCGCTTCCTGAAGGTCCTCAGCAGGGGGCGCGGCTAGCTCAGTCGCTCGAGCTCAGCCCGCAGCTCGTCCAGGCGACTCGAGACCCAGCGCGTTGTAGTCCCGAGCGAGCGAGCCACCTCCCGCGGCGAGAAGCCTTCCGAGATCGGGATCGCAATCAAGCGCAGGATCGCCGTCCCGCGCGAGGAGAGGTTCGTCCAGTCGATCGAAGCTGGCGACGACCGGGAGCGTCCGCTCGAAAACGCGGCCGTCGCCGAAGCGCCAGCGCGTCCGGCCGTCACGCTTGCGGCGGTAGTCGACGACGCCGTGCTGGCAGGCCCGATAGGCGAGCGTTGAGAACGCGGCGCGCCCGGGCTCGTAGCGCCGCCAGGCTCGCCAGACGACCTCGAAGAGGTAGGCGATCGCGTCTTCGTCTGCTCCGAGGCCGGCGC
>Ga0126383_10000918_pt1 | contig 17380 bp, 22 predicted proteins | sample PanSoiMetPlot_35_FD_96882 | JGI IMG/M metagenome (GOLD analysis project Ga0126383, IMG submission 96882) | Tropical forest soil microbial communities from Panama - MetaG Plot_35 | ecosystem: Environmental > Terrestrial > Soil > Tropical forest > Bulk soil | place: Panama | collected 2016-02-17
ATCGGCTACCGGATGGCCGGGGCGCAGCAGCTCGAGCAGGAGATCCGGCTCGCGCAGGCGGAGGAGTTCGCGATGGGCCATCTGGACGAGCTCGCGCAGAAGAGCGGCGAGTTCGACCGTGATGCGGCTTACGCGCGGGCGAACATGATCCTGATGCAGCAGGGCGGCGACCCCGTCGCCGCGCTCGATCAGGCGGCGCGTGAGACGCGCGAGTACGAGCAGCGGGTCGGGCAGGCGTTCTACGACCGCCAGATCGAGCAGCTGCAGACGAACGCCGGCGCCCCGCGCGGGGTGCCGCCGAGCGGTGTCAGCGGCGCGCAGACCGTCCCGACGGGCGGGCTCGGGAACGTCCCGCACGCCGTCAGCCGGAAGTTCTTCGGCCCCAACTAGCACACCAATCACCGAAGGAAAGGAGCCCTCGTGGCAGATAACGCCCTGTCGACGTGGCAGCCGTTCCTCTTGGAAAAGCAGGGACATGTCTACGAGGTGTTCCCCTCGGAAGCCGTGTTCCTGGCCGAGATGAGCGGCTACGACTCAGGCCTGCAGGCCGTCGACTACCAGCAGACCGTCACTCGCGTGACCCGCGAGATGAGCGGCGGCCGGGAGACGTTCTCCGGCAAGTACGTGAAGCACGCGATCGTGACCGCCGGGCTGCCGGGCGGCGGGCAGGTGCAGGAGTCCTCGACCTGGAACCAGCCGCACGTGCTGCCGGTCAGCGAGGCGCACATCAACCTCGTCCGCACCCTGGTGCCGTTCTCGGTCACCGTCGATGTCGAGCGTGACTCGATGGACGCCTCGATGGCCCGCGCGGTCGAGCAGCTGATCGACGAGGCCCGCAGCGCCTGCGCCCGGCTCGAGAACCTGCAGATGCTCGGCGACGGCACCGGCCTGATTGCGCAGGTAACCGACTCGGCGACGAGCCTGACCACGACCGTGATCGGCGCCGCCGGCGGCACGGTGCCGGCGAACTTCGACGTCCTCCTCCCCGGCACCGTCTGGGATGTCCTCACTCGCTCCACCGGGGCCGACCCGGGGCAGGGGTTGCGGCGGAAGATCTCGAGCGTGAACGAGTCGACCGGCGTCATCACCTGGCTGACGACACAGCAGGCCGGTGACGGCGGCTCCGGCAACATTGTCCACGCCGCGACCGAGGGGATCTACATCCCCGGCTCCTGGTCGGGCGGAGCTGCAGGCACCGCGACCGCCCCGGGCGCTCTCTGCGCGCAGGGGCTCGTGCAAGCCGCGGCGACGACGGGGACGTTCGAGACGATCGACAAGACCGCCGCCGGTAACTCCTGGTGGTGGGGCACGGACGGTCGTGGCGGCGACACCTCGGCGCTGCCGCTCTCGGTGCAGATGATGGACGGGGCCGTCCGCCGCGGCCGCCGCTCGGGTCTCGGGACGTGGGACTTCGCGATCGGTGACCCCGCCGTGATCGACCTCTACAAGCAGTCCCTCTACGCCTCGGTCCGCTACGACGCCCAGGTCAGCGTGCTCAAGAGCGGCTTCCACGGGGTCGTCTACGACGGCGCCGACCGGCCGTTCCCGCTCGTCAAGGACACCGCCCACCCCAAACAGGGGATCAAGCTGATCGACAAGGCCTCATTCGTGGTCTACGGCGACCAGCCCGGCCCGACGTTCCTGCAGGACGACGGCTCGACCTTCCGCCGCTTCACCCGCACCCTGGCGAAGGAGGCCGACTTCCTCGACCGCTGGCAGCTCGGCGTCGGCCGTTGCAACACGATCGTGTACCTGAACAACCTCTCGCAGGCGGCGTGATCCACCGTCACCTCGAGAACGGTCTCGTGCTCGCCGAGCACGGGATGGACAGCGCTGCCCTGGAGCGGGAGTTGCGACGGCGCGACCCTCTGCTCTCGCTCCAAGGGTGGCCGTCCAGCGAGCATCGTTGCATCCTCTGGCGGGTGGTCCGCGAAGCCGGCCCAGACCGCCCGCCGGAGACCGTGGCAGTGTGGCAGTCGGAGAGCGGGGCGCCGTACCCGCTCTCCTCTGGTCTTTTGGATCTCGTCGACCGGCTCGACCGCAACAGCCGCGGCTCCTACCGCTCCGCCGAGGAGCTCGACGAGGCCCGTCGTGCCGAGCAGGCGGCGCAGCTCGAGCGTGACAACGCGGCCTTGGCCGATGACTGGACACCGAAGCACGGGCGCCCGGTGCTGCCACGCAGCCAAGCGTTACGCATCAGCCGCGACAAGCGCCGGGCGAGAGGAGAGAAGGTCTAGATGGTCTACACGCAGACGAACTGGGTCGAGGGCGTGACCACGCTCGGTCCCACCAACATGAACCACATCGAAAGCGGAATCGCCGCCGCGGTCCCGATGGACGCGGTCACTGTCGCCGGCACCCGCATCCTCGCCTCGAAGCTCGTCAGCTCCGACACGCAGCCGGCGTTCCAGATCCTCGGGGATGGCAAGCATCAGTGGGGTGCGGGCGCCTCGGCCGTGCTCGACACGGCCCTGTACAGGGCGGGGACGAACCAGCTTCAGACCGACGGGGTGTTCACAGCCGCGAAGGTGCAGACGACCACCGACATCGTGGTGGCGTTCCTCGGGGACGCAAACAGTCAGACGAGCATCGGTTATGTGGCCGGTCACGCCGGCGCGATCGGGTTCGGATCGGCAAACGACACGAACCTGTACCGCTTGGCGGCAGGTCAGCTTCAGACCGACGGCTATCTCTACACGGGGCAGGCCATCTATGCGAACAAGGGCACCTCGGGTCAGGTCGGCCTTGTCGCGGTCAGCGGTTCGATGGCCGGGATTACGTTCGGCTCGGCGGGCGACACGGACCTGTACCGGGTGTCGGCAGGTGCGCTCCAGACCGACGGCACGTTCGGCCTCAACCCGTCCGGTGTCGGGGTGAGGACGATCGTCGCTGGTGCCGTCGATTCGGGCGGTACCGGGTTCCGGATGCTGCGGGTCGCGAACTGATGCTCCGCTCCTACAAGTTCCTGGTCGTCCCCGTGGTGCAGCAGCTCGACGACGATGGCAACGTCACCGGTGAGATGCAGCCGGAGCGGCCTGATGCCGTCTACGGTGTTGCCGCGCTGGCCGAGTACGCCGAGCGGTTCGAGCAGGTGCTCGCCGAACGGGAGACGGCAAGCAACGGAGGAGGTGAGTAGATGCCTGTCCTGACGCTCCCGCCCCGCACCGCGATCCGCCTCTACGTCGTCTACTGCTCCGTCACATTGCCGTGTTCCGACAAGCGCCGCTGCGGCGAAGGCGTCGGGCTCGGCGTCAGGGTGGCGGCGGCATGAGCTTCCCCTCCACCTTCCTCGACATCCAGACCGCGGTGATCCAGAAGGTGCGGCTCGACCCCGCTCTCGACAGCCAGCGCGTCAAGGACTGGATCAACCAGGCCTACACCCGTGTCTGCCTCGAGACCGAGGCGACGATCGGGACGGCGCTGATGAACTTCACCCCCAATGTCTACAGCTACTACCTGCCCGCGCAGGCCGCCAGGGTGCGGCAGATGCAGGTGCAACCCGTCGGCAGCAGCGAGTTCAACGCGCCGCTGATCCGCACCAGCCTCGACGAGCTCCTCCAGCGCCGCCAGGCCGGCGGCGACGTTCAGGCCTCCCCGAGGGTCGCGACCCACTACGCGCTGCTCGGGATCAACGACTTCGAGGTCTGGCCGACCCCGGTCTCGGCCGACACGATCTTCACCTACTACGTCGCCTTCCCGGCCCCGCTGTCGGCGAACACCGACGTGCCGATCCTCGAGGAGCCATACGCCTCCAAGCTCTTGGAGTTCGGCGCGCTCGCCGACGCCGGCGACTTCAACGGCGACCCCTCCACGGTCGGCTGGCAGTCCGACTACGCCGACTGGATGAGCCGCTACCTGCAGCACCTCGATCGCAAGCAGGGCGTCATCCCCGGCCAGTTCCACCAGTGGGGCGACGTCTGGGTCCCCTCGATGGCGGACAGCTAGATGGTGAGAGCCGCTCAGGGCCCGACCATCTCGAGCGGGCGGCGCGGCTACCTCCGCTACCAGTACGGCGAGCACTTCTGGATCCCCGAGGTGCTCGCCAACTTCAGCAAGGGGATGATCCGCGACACCGCCCGGATCACGATCCCCGACGGCGCCGTCTACGACTCCGCCGACTACCTCCTCGACCAGCCCGGACTCGCCCGCAAACGGGGCGGCACAAGCTACGCCGGCCCCGCACTCACGGGCGCCTCCTACATCACCAACCTCAAGCATGTCCCCTACGCCGCTGGGCCGCAGCTGCTCGCGCTCGCCGACAACAGCCACCTCTTCAACGCGATCAGCGGCACCGACATCGGTGCCGTCAACGGCCCCAACCTCGGTCAGGTCGCCGTCAGTCCCGGTGGCACCTACCTGACGCTCGGCACCCCCTCGGGCACGCAGGCGCAGAAGTTCGACGGCACCACGATCTCGAGCCTCGACGGGGTCGCGGCCTACAACCATCTCGTCGCCTACAAGTCGCGCCTCGTCGGCGCCGGCGGCCCCGGCGGCACCCCCACCAACCGGATCTTCTTCAGTTCCACCCCGGATGTGAACGCGACCTGGGACACCGCGAACGCCTGGATCGACTGCGACAACCGTGTCTCCGGCTTCGCCGCCCTCAACAACGCGCTATTGGTGTTCTCGAGCGGCGCGATGGAACGGATCATCGGTGCGACACCGCCGCCGAACTCGGACATGGACCGCGCCCCGGTCGACAACGTCGGCTGTACCGACTGCCGCTCGATCGTGACCGAAAGCCCGTACGTGTACTTCGCAAACCCGCAGGGCGTGTTCTTGACGAACGGCTCGACCCCGGTCAGCCTCACCGCCGAGGGCGGGATCGCGACCTACTGGCGCAGCCTCTTCTCCGGCTACGTCTCGGCGGCCCCGGTGCCGACCGCGTCGAGCTGGACGATCGCCGCCGCCTCGTGGCGCGGATTCCTGTTCGTGTCGGTGCTTGACGCGAGCCGCACCCTGAAGACGTGCCTGATGTGCCAGATCGCGACCCGCGCCTGGTGGCGGCTGACGAACATCCGCGCCAGCTGCTGGGCCACCTCCGTCTATGGCGACGAGCTCTACTACGGCGACGCCGGCTCCGGCCGGGTGATGGCGATGTCGGGGATCTTCGCCCCCGCCGCCGGCAACAAGCTCGACGCGAACGGGACCGCGGTCACACCGCTGATCGAGTTCCGCCCCGTCGGCGCAGGCACCGGCACCAAGGCCTACGCCTGGGGGCACCTCGACTTCGACATGCGCGACGCCGCCTCCGACAACCCGACTCTCGGGATCACCGTCAAGACCGGGATCGAGGCCGACACCTCCTTGACCCCGGTCGAATCACCGCTCGCGATCACCACGACTCTGCTGCGGCCGAGGTTCACGATCAACCGCAACGCGCAGGCCGTCACCGTCGCCTTGACGCAGACGGGGCCGAGCGCGAAGACCGAGCTGTACGCGCTCGAGATCCAGAACCGGCCGCAGTCGCTCGTCGGCGAGGGCGTCTCATGAGCGACCAAGCGTTCGTCGGCGACATGCCCGCACCGGTGTTCGGCCCCGCGCGCACGATCGTCTCCAGCATCTACGAGATCGACCCGACCGTGCTCGAGCAGATCGCGCAGTGGCTCGAGCAGCGAGGGATCCGCACCCCGATCAGCCAGGTCGTCGGCTTCCAGCAGTTCGTCGCCCAGACCGCGAATGTCGAGACGCAAGAGACGACCACCTCAGGCAGCTTTGTCGACCTCACAACGGTGGGGCCGCAACTCACCCTTGGCGCCGGCCAGTACGTGTTTTTCTGGGGGTTCGCGACCACGACCAGCCTCTACCCGCAAGCGACGATCAAGGTCAACAACGCGCTCCTGCCGACACTACGGCTCGCGGCCCCACCCGACACCACGACCGGCTCCGCCGCCTACGTCACCGCGATGATGAGCCAGACCGCGACGCTCCCCAACCCCTCGAACACCGTGAAGATGGTCTACCGCGGCGCCGCGGGCGGCTCGACGCAGTACTTCATGAACCGCTGGCTGACAGGGCTCCGCTACGCGAACATCCGTTAGGAGGCGAGGATGGCGACGACGACCAGGCCGTACAACCCCGCCGCCTACGTCCGCGGCGGTGCGTCCCCGGCGGTCGCGAAGGCGATTGTCGCGGCCGGGTACGCGAACCCGGGCCCGAACCCGATCTATGTCCCGACCACCCCGACCTACGACACCACTCCACCACCGGACGACAGCGGCGGCGGCGGCGGCGGCGGAGGCGACGGTGGAGGTGGCGGAGCCCCGAGCGCTCCGCCACCGCGTGCGCCGTTCGACTTCAACACCGACCCCGGCTACCTCGCCGCGCTCGCCGCCGAGCAAGCCGGCGGCGCCCAGGCAGACGCCGCCCTCCGCGCCGCCCGCGAGCAAGCCTTGGTCCGCTTCGGCGACCCGGGCCTCGCCGGTGCCTTCGGCCTCGACGGCGTCGACCCCTTGACCGCCGCGATGGCGCAGCAGGCGACCAGCAGCGGGATCTCCACTCTCGCGCAGCTGCAACGGCAACGAGACCTCGGCCAGCAGACGATCGTCAACTCGCTCGCCGCGCACGGGCTGATCAACTCCGGCGACCTCGGCTGGCGCAGCGGGCAGAACCAGCAGGACTACGGCACCGCGCTCTACAACGCCCAGCAGGGTGTCCTCGACACCCTGGCGCAGAACGCGCGTGACACCGCGCTGCAGAAGCAGCAGCTGCACACGAACACCGTCAACGCGATCACCAGCGCCTACAACACCTACGTCAACGACCCGGCCTACTGGGGGACGGCAGCCCCGGCCGCACCCAACCTGCCGCCGCCCGCTCCCGTGACGGCACCGCTGTCGCCGAACAACCGCGCCGGGCCCGCCGGGGCAGCGCCGACGTTCACGAGCACGATCGTCACCCCGGCCGCACCACCCGCACCGACACCGGCACCGATCACTGGGTCACGGACAACCGCCCCGGTCTCGAGGCTCGCGACCCCGAACCCGTACCGCTTCCAGACCGCGAGAAACGTGAGGGCAGGCTGATGGCACTCCTCCCCGCTTACCGCTCCGCGTTCCAGACCGCCCGCCAGACCACCGCGCTCCCGAACTTCACTCTTCCCGTGGCAGCTGCCGCGCCGTCGTTTGGAGCTCAGCCGCGGGTTGCGGTCCCCGCGCAGGCGTCGGGCACGGCCGCTTGGACGCCCCCGGTCCCGGTCGCGCCCGCTGCCAGGGGGCCGTCGCTGACCGTCAACCAGGCCGCGAACCGGCAGGTCAACCAGATCCTCGCGCCGCAGTACGCGCAGCAGGCCGCCTACGCGAAGCTGCAGAACAACGCGATTCAGCAGTTCGCATTGGCGTTGATGGGGAAGCTGCAGCCGATCGCGGGCCAGGTCGGCGCCGACTGGAACCAGGCGATCGACCAGACCGGCGCGCTCGCCGACCGCGCCGCGACGTTCCTGCAGAACGCGAACCCGACCCCGCAGGTGCAGGCGCTGCTGCAGGCCGCGAACGCCCCAGCCTCGCAGCAGGCGCAGATCTCGGGGCAGCTCGGACAGACGTTCGGCGGCGGCGCCGGCGTCCTCAGCTTCCTCGGCGGAGCCGTTCCCGGCGGTGAGATGGCGACCGAGAAAGCCGCCGCGCAAACCCAGGCCGAGGGCTACCCCGCGCTCGCCTCGCTACGCGGGCAGCAAGACCTTGCGGCCGCGCTCGCGCAGCAAGCAACAGCGCGCGGGCAGATCGGCGCGCAGCGCGGGCAGCTGTTCGCGACGGCACGGAACGACATCCTCGCCAACGCAATGAAGCGGCAGCAACTCGCAGGTCAGCGCGCGGCTGCTGTGAGCAGGGCCGCCTACGAAGCGGCGTCAACTGCGGAGCGACGCCGCCACGACATCGCCGGAGAGGTCCAGGCGCAGATCAACCAGGTCGACAAGGTCACGCAACAGAAGGTGACCGCGCTGATCGCTGAGGGGTTCAACCCGGCGACCGGTGAGATTAACCCGAAGACGCAGGTGGCGATCGACCGGGTCACCAATCAGGCGGAACAGGCGAAGGCGCGGCTCGCTCAGGGGGCGCAACGGATAGCGATCTCCCGGCAGCAGGCGCAGACCTCGGCGACGCGGGCAGCGACGGCGGCGCAGCAGGGAGCTCAGCGGATCGCGCAAGGTGCCGCCCGGCTCGCGGTCGAGCAGCGGCGCGAGCGCGCTTACGAGCGCAGCCAAGCGTTCAAGCAGCAGGCGAAGCAGAAGGGGATCTCGGCGACCTCGTACGCGAACCTTCGCAAGCAGGCGCTGAAGCAGGCCGACCTCTTCTACTACGGGAAGGCGCCGACGAACACCGCGGGCACGAACGGGATCGCAGGGATTGACTACGGCCCCGCGCTGAAGCAGCTGATGGACGGCTACTCACTTGCGAAGGGGGACGCGCAGGCGATCCTCAACGACTTCTATGCCCCCGGTGAGCGTGGCCGCCCTGCCGCACCGTCGGTGACCGTGAGGAGCAAGGGGCCGTTCGGCGTGAGCGCGACGGCAACGCCGTAGGATGCCCGGCAGAGTCCCATACCTCGGTCCGACAGGCGGCTCGACGGGCAGGACACCGTACCTGGGGCCGTCCGGTGGCTCGCAGACACGGACGCCCTACCTCGGCCAGCCGGCCGCACCGGCGCACCATGGTGGCGGCCTCTTCGGTGGGATCACCCACTTCGTCAGCAAGACCGCGAGCGACCTCGAGCACGCTGCGATCAACGCACCCGCGGGCGCCTACAAGCTCGCTAAGGACGTTGTTGCACCGGGCACGCACCCGTCCTGGGCGACGCTCGGGCAGGAGTGGGCGAACGTTCTCCAGCACCCGCTCCGCGAAGTCCATGCCGAGCATGACCCGCTCAAGACGGACGTGCAAGGGATCGTCTCCTCGACCGCGGAGACCATCCAGCACCCGCTACGGCACCCCGGCTACACCGCCCTGTTCGCGCTACCGGCACTCTCGGGCGCGGCGAAGTTCGGGATCGCAGCTCGCGAGGGCGCGACCGGGGCCGAGGCGGGCAGCTTCGCTGGCCGGACGCTGAGCCAGGGCGGTCTCACCGTGCACCCGGAGACGAGCCGCAGCGGGCTCGGGCAGGTCGCGACGAGGGCGAGCGACACCGCGTTTCAGCGGGCGGCAGCGACGCGCCCCGGCGGACTCGGCGAGCGGCTGCTGCACCGCCGAATCGGTAAGACGCTCACCGCCGAGGCACGGCAGACCGAACGGGCTGCGAAGGCAGCACCGTCGGCGCTGGTCCGGCTCGGTTCGAGACTGAAGCCGGGCGAGCAGAAGGCGCTCCAGGTTGTCGCCGAGCAGACACCGGTCGAGCAGGCGATCACGACCGCGGCCGCCCGTGTCGTCGGCGCGAAGACCGAGATCTCACGCGCCGGGCACCAGGCGGACCTCAACGCCCTTCACGCCGCCCGTGAGCACCTCACCACCGACCCGGCCGGCAGGCCCGCGCTCGCCGAGGCAAGACTGCAGAAGGTCTACGATCGGATGGCGGCTGTCGCCGGTACCCGCGAGGCGCTGCTCAAGGGGCTCGGAATGCTGACCGAGACAGCCGCACAGGGCCGCAAGACCTTGGCCGGCCGCATTACGCTCGGCCAGGAAGGCTTCGCCGCCACCCCGGAGGCGGTCCGGATCCCCGACGTCGCCACCCGACGCGGCACCCGCACCCTCGCGCGGATGGGCACGCTCGGCGCCCAGGGGATCATCGGGCACCTGCGCGCACCAGGGTCACTCACCCACGAATACACCGGCTATCTGCGCGAGCTCGGGCTGCGTCGCCAGGACACAACCACCCTCGTCGGCGAGAGCGGCCTCGAGGCCGCCAGGTATGCCGGACTCAAACACATCCACGACCTCGTCCGGCAGGCCGCCAGCCCGCTCCCGACCAGGCCCGACGACGTCGCCGTCCGGCTCGACAACCTGAAGCCGTCGGAACGGCTGCCGCTCCAGGTGCAGAAGTTCATCGGCGATCCGCAGGAGATGCTGAACGCGACCCCAGCGGAGAAGGCGAACATGTTCGAGCAGGCACGCTCGCACCTGTTCGTCGACCCGCGAGCGCTCAACGAGTCCGATGCCGCCGAGTTCCAACGCCTCCACGACCAAGGCAAGATCGGGTTCGTCCCCAAGCGGCTCCTCGGCGAGCTCGGCCAGCCGCACGCCCCGCTGCGTGCGCTCGGCGGTGGCGCTGCCAAGCTCGCGAGCGGAGTCGACGCGATCAACAACGCGCAACGGTTCGCGCTCCTCTACCTCAAGCCCGCCTACGCGATCCCGAACATCCTCGGCAACGCCGCGCTCGGACTCGTCCAGCAAGGATTCGCCGCTCCACGCAACCTCGCCCAGTCCGCAAGGCTCGTGCAGAGACTCCCCGCCGAGGACTACGCACGCATCGACGCGCACATGGGCGAGGGCATCTCCCGCGCTATCTCCGCCCACGGTGAAGGCCGTATGTCCCGCGCGGTCGACCTCGCCTCCAGTCTCTGGTCACGCGCCGTCGACCAGCCGTTCCGCACCTCGAGCTTCCTCCACGAAGCACGACAGGCCGGCTACCGGACACCGGCACAGATCCACGACCTCCTCGCCCGTGATCCCCGCGACCCGGAGTTGATGCGGATCGCGATCCGCGCCAACCGCGACATGATCGACTACGCCAACCTCGGCCCGACCGAGCGCGAGATCGTTCGCCGCGCGATCTTCTTCTACCCGTGGGTGAAGGGCGCCACCGTCTACACCGGACGCTTCCTCCGTGAGCACCCGCTCGGCGCCGCCGCAGTCGGTGCGGCCGGACAGCTCGGGCAGCAGTACTCCCAGCAGGCGTTCGGGCCGACGCCCTCCTACCTCGAGGGGCTGATCCCGTTCGGTGGCAACCGTGCGATCAACCCATCTTCGGCCGCGGTCCTCCAGACGCCGGCGCAGGTCGGGCAAGCGATCGGCGGATTGATGTCGGGCAACATCAACGAGGCCGCGAATGTCTCGAACTTCTACACGCCCGCGCTTGCACTCGCGCTCGCCGAAGCCGAGCGGCGCGACCCGTCAACCGGATTCGTCTACCGGCCCGGGCAACGTGGCTTCGGCGGCATCGCCGCCGACCAGCTGTTCGGCGGTCTACCGCAGGTCAGCCTCTACCAGGGACTCCAGGCGGCGCTTACCGGCGCGCAGCCCACCGGCAAGCCGAAGCTCTACCCGCAGACGCTCGAGAACACGATCGGCAAGTTCCTGCTCGGCGGGATCTACCCGCGCACGATCAATCGGGCACGGCTGAACGAGCTCGCCGCGCAAGAGGCAGCGCGACTACGGAACCCGCGCTAGTAGGGCGGAAGCTCGCTCGGCGAGTGGAACGGCCGCTCGTAGCGCCACCAGAACCGGAAGCCACCGAGAAGCTCGTTCCCGTCCTGCCGCAGATAGGCGGTGAGCGCGATCGCCGGGACGACCAGCATCAGCGCCGGCGCCCACCAAGCAGCACGGTAGAGCTCAACGAACGTGCCGACCGAGAGCAACCCGACCAAACCGAAGAAGAGTCCGTAGACGAGCAGCGTCTTCATCAGGAGGCATAGTGGCACAGCGCACCCGTGGAGGCACATCCCCCATCTGGGGGGGTGTACCCCTGACCGGCGAGCAGTCCTCGTTCGTGCAGCGGGTCCTCGCCGCCGCTCGAGCTGCTGGCGCAACCAGGGTCAACGTGATCAGCGGCTACCGCTCCCCCGCCTACAACGCCCGGGTCGGTGGTGTCCCCAACTCGAACCACACGCGCGGCCTCGCGATGGACGCCACCGCCACCATCCCCGGGCGGGGCACGATCCCACTCGGCGACCTGCCAACACTGCAACAGTTCGGGCTCCGTTCGGGCGACCAGCCCGGCTTCTACCACGGCGTCCGCGACCCCAACCACGTCGACGCCGGCTACATGGCGACCGGGGTCGCGCCGCTCCGCAACTATGACCCGCGCCAGCCACCGACGGTCAGCACCCAGCCGTACAGCGGGCAGCCGAGCTCGATCCAGCAACTGATCTCCTCGCGCGCCACCCAGCTCGGCGTCGACCCTCGCGCCGCGCTTGCGGTCGCCGGGCAGGAAGGCCTCAGTGGACGAATCGGCGACTACGGCACCAGCTTCGGCCCCTTCCAGCTCCACTGGGGTGGCGCCTACCCGAGCTTCGCCCCCCACGGCGACCCGCAAGCGGCGCAGGCGTGGGCGCAAAGCCCGCAAGGGATCAACTACGCGCTCGGGCAGATCGCCGGGGTCGCTCGAGGCCTCCGCGGGCAACCGGCGGTGAACGCGATCGTCACCCGCTTCGAGCGGCCCGCCGCGCCCGGGCCCGAGGCCGCACGCGCGTGGGCGAGCTATGGCGGCACCAACGTGCCCGCCACCAGCACCGTGGCGCCGACAACAGGGTTGCCGAGCCGGGTCGGCGCCACGGCCTCACCCGCAGGCGCCAACATGGCGATCTTCTCGAACGCACTACTCGCCGGGATGCGCTCCGGGCAAGGACTCACACCGGCCGCCCTGCTCGGAGCGCTCCGCGCCAGCACCGCCCACCTGCGGGCATGAGCGTGAGCCTCGCGCTCGCGCTCTTCATCGCGCTGCTGATCGTGATCACCTGGGCATCGACAAGGAGCCGCAAATGAACGAAGACGACGAACGGGTCGAGTGGCCCGAGCCCGCGCAGGAGCCCGACGAGGAGCCCGCCGAGCCGTGGGCGAAGGAGAACACCAGGGATGGCGCTGAAGCGGAAGCAGATCCCGAGCCCGAACTACAGCAGTAGGAGCGGCGCCACCGTTCGGCTCATCGTGATCCATACGGCTGAGGGTGCGCGCACGCTCGAGGAGCTCGGCAGCTTCTTCGCCAACCCCTCCAGCGGTGTCAGCTCGCACACCGGGATCGACGACACCCTCGGCACCATCGGCGAGTACGTCCGCCCTGACTACAAGGCGTGGACCGCCGCCGGCGCGAACCCGGTCGCGGTGCAGACCGAGCTGTGCGCGTTCGCGAAGTGGACAGCGGAGGAGTGGCAGCGGCACCCGAACATGCTCGCCAACTGCGCCGACTGGATCGCCGAGGAGGCAGCGCGGTTCGGGATCCCAATCGTCAAGCTCACCCCCGCGCAGGCGCAAGGCTCCGGCCGCGGTGTCTGTCAGCACTCCGATCTCGGCTCCTGGGGCGGCGGCCACTGGGATTGCGGCTCGGGGTTCCCACTCGAGCAGGTGTTGAAGATGGCAGCAGGAGGAGGCGAGGAGGAGATGGGCTACCCACCCGAGTTCTGGGCCTGGAGCAACTGGTACCTGACCACCGACCGCGACCCGAGCAAACGTCCCGCCGGCGTCCCGTCCGACATCCCTGACGCCTGGTGGGAGGGGCAGAAGGAGATCCAGCAGATCGCGAACCGTTACGGGATGACCGGCGGTGAAAGGGACTGGATCGACTGGTACCTGGGAGGTAAGAAGGGGCCGCGGCCGAGCGTGCCGCAGACGATCCCGTCGCGCTGGTGGGACGACGAGAGCTGGGCGCTCGACCGGGGATAAGGCGTGACCGGCGCGCTCCTCTCGGGGTGGGAGCTGCTCGTCGCCGCTGTCGTCCTGATCGTCGTGGTCGGGCTGCTCGGCGTGCTCGTCCTGACCCGCGACCCGCGCCGGCGCCACATCCGAGTCGGCTTCTTCGTCGAGCGTGACGACAGCACCACCACCAGCGAGGAGGAACAGGAGTGAGCGAGACCGAGCAGGAAGAGGGCACGACCACCGAGTTGCCTGGCGGCGACGAGCCCGGCGAGCCCGAGGAAGACTCGGGCGACCCCGGCCATGAGGAGGACGAGGACGACGAGAGCTCCTAGAGCTCGAGCGTTCTCACGCGGTGCCTCTCCCCTGAGCGTGGGGAGGGGCACCATTTCCTCGTTCCGGACTCTGGTCGGCGTGGCGGAGGAGGTCGGAGACGTGCTGGTGCGAGAGCCCCGCCTTGCGCCCGATGTCGCGGAGCGTCTCCCCCGACGCTCGCGCTGCGAGCATGGCCTGAACGAGCTTCGCATGCGCACGTTCGACGCCGGCTGCTGCGCGCCGAACGTTGTCCAGGTCCCTCCTTGCCATCCGGGCCACCACTCTGCCTGGCAGCCAAACAGAGACTCCAGGCGTCAATCAACCTGACAGATTACGACAGCGCGCGACAGCTAGGCAGCAGATTGCGAAGGAAGTTTGCGGAAACCTCGCACTTTGCGGGAACTACGGGTTGCAGCGCGCCGCATACGCTTGTAAACCGTAGAACTTCCCTACACCTGGCGACACCTTTGCGGCGGGGGGAGCAGATGGCTGCAAACAGTCCGGAGACGGTCGTCGGTGGACGACCGAACAGCGTGAGCATGGCACCAGGGTACGGTCGCAGGATCCGCCAAGCGCGGCTCGAGGTGAACAAGAGTCGCGTCGAGCTTGCCGAGAGCGTTGGTGTTCACCCTGACACGATCGCTCGCTACGAGCGTGAGGTGACGGCACCGCCCGACGAGACCCTCGTCGCCATCGCCATCGCCTGCCGGGTGAAAGCGAGCTGGCTCGCCTACGGGGACGATGCGGCATGAGTGACGAGATTGAGATGGTCAGCCCCGAGCTGATGATCAGCGCCGACATCCTCGACATCGCCGAGCGCTTCTACCTCCTCGTCCGCGACCTCAAGCGGCTGCAGATCAAGATCGAGCTGATCGACGACCGCGACCAACGTGAGATGCTCGCGCTCGACCTCCGCCGCGCCGACGTCGCGCTCGGCTCCGCCGACATCCACATCCAGCACGCACGCACCCACTCGCGGCTATGAGCTTGCTCGAGCTCGCGATCGGGTTCGTCGCGGCGTTGATCGTCAGCGCCACCCTGCTCCAGCTCGTCACCGCCTCCCGCGCCCGCCGGCGGCGCAAGCGGGAGCGCCGACAAGCATGGACCGTGCGCCAGGTCGAGCACAGCCTCTATCAGCGGGTAGTCCGGTGAGCGAGCGCGGTATCCTGTTGCCATTCACTACTAATCGGCCCCGCGACGCTGTAACGTCCGGGGCCCGGCACAGGAGGAGTGAGCTCCCATGCGGTACCAACCTATACACGCTCGACGAGGCCAGGGCGATCCTGGACGATCCCGTGCGTGACATGGCCTACCTGGACACCACGCTTGGCCCGGAGATCCAGGAGTATCTGCGCTGGAAGCGGATGGCGAAAGGCAGCGCGGTCACGCTCGACAGCTACGAGCGGATCCTCGCCCGGCTGGCGGTCAGGCTCCCGGCCGGGGTCGGGATCGCCGACGTCGCCGTCGAGCATCTGATCCTCATACTCGACCAGGTCCCTTCGGGATCGTGGAAGCTGCACCGCGCCGTCTACAACGGCCTGTTCAAGTGGGCGATCAGCCGCGACCATCGCAGCGCCAAGAATCCGGTCGAAATGCTCCCGGCGCTACGGCCGCAGCCAAGACGAGCGCTGAAGGTGTTCAGCGAGAGCGAGCTCGACCGGCTCGTCGCGGCGGCCCGCTACATGGACGACCCGATCCGCGACCGCGCCCGCGCGATCCTGCTGCAAGACTCGGGGATCCGCAAGGGCGAAGCACGCCGTCTCCGCGTCAGAGACGTCAACGCGGCCGAGCGGTTCATCACCGTGCTCGGGAAGGGCGACAAGGAACGCGAGGTCGAGGTCTGCGGTGACTTCTGGCTGGCCTGGGAGAGCGCGCTGCTCGAGCCGATCCCGAAGAGCGACGAGCCCTGGGGCGTCGACGACTACGTCTGGTTCCCGACCAGGGTCGCCGGCGAGTACCTCGGCCGCGAACGCCAGGTCACCCGGGCACACCCCGAGCGGATGATGAGTGAGCGCGCCTTCCACGAGTGGTGGAAGCGGCTCGTCGATCATTCCGGGGTCGCGTACCGGAAGCCCCACACGACCCGACACACCTACGCGACCGCTGCGCTCGATGCGTCCGAGGGCGACCTGTACGGGGTCGCGGAGATCCTCGGGCACGCCTCGACGAAGACGACCGAGCTCTATCTGCACTCCTCGCGGCGGCGGAAGCGGTCGGTCGCCGAGGCGCTCGCAAGGACTCGCCGAGAGCACCGAGAGGACGACTAACGATGTCCCAACAGACAACTGTTAATTATGAGAAGTGTTAAAACGGCACTTAGGCCGTCCCGCAAACCCGCATTCCTACGTGGGAAAAGGCGCCTAGCGGATTCGAACCGCTGTAAGAGGCTTTATGCCCGAAAACGGGAAAACCCTGCAAAACAAGGGTTTTTCGAGGTCTCTACACCGCTTTGTTGCCTGTTAACAGAACGCTCCCGAACGGTTTCTGTTCAAAACGGTACCGCGCTGCTGTCGGCGCGGACAACACGCCCTGCAAGCGTCGTCACCGTCACGCGCCCCGTCGGCGGTGACGACGGCCTTACGCTAGAGCAGCCGGGTCTGCGCGCCGTTGGTGGGCGCGACCGGCCGCGGACCCGGCTCAACACGTGCCGGAACCGGGACAGGCGGAAGGTCGAACAGTCGCATCGCGGCCGGCTCCCCTCGTCGGATGCGATAGGCCAGCCGGATCGCGGCGAGCTTCGCCGTCGTCGCGATCCCCTTGCGGCGGTTGTCGGTCTGACAGAGCGGCCGTGTGTTCACGCCCCACACCGGCGGTGCCGAGCGATCGATCACGTCGACCGTCATGTCCTGGATGCCGTTCGGCATGCCGGCGAAGGGCTGGCCGCAGTCGGGGCAGTTCCCGCCGTAGGCGTGCTCGAGCTCGGCGGCCATGCGTTCGAGGTCCCAACCGTAGTGATGCTCCAGCTCGGCAACTGCAATCCCGAGTCGTCTTGCGTGGCTGCGGCGAGTCGTTCGCGCTTTGACGATCCAGCGATTCGCAAGCTTGCGCGCATCGCGCCGCTCCTGCGCGCACGGGTAGCAGACCGGGTTCCAGCCGAGAGATATATCTCCCGGCGGGAATGCGTCGGCTGGGAGCCAGTAGCCGCAGCCGGGGCAGAGATGGTTCAGCTGGATAGGTGCAGGCGCGACCATAGGGAAAAGGCCGCCCCGCCACAGGCAGTTTCGCACAAGGCCCGGACATGAGCGGCCTAGCGGATTCGAATGCCACTAAACGGCTTCCGGGGGGTGATCCCACTGAGGTGCGCCCGTCAGACTCGCATGCAGAGTCTCAGGCGGGGTTGAATGGCCCGAGCGGCAGCCCGACCTCACCCCCCGGCCGCGGCCTAGCGGATTCGAATCCCCGTTATCGGTTCGAAGCCAGCGACCAGGACCGGATAGCGGGAATCGTCGAGGCATTGGAAGCACTACGCGCTTGGTGCGAAGAAGGCCCGTTCGCGTACGACAGAAATGCTCCGCACTCCGAAGCGTTCATCGCGGGCTACTTCGCTGCGTTGGCTACAAACGCACGGGAGG
>Ga0126383_10000920_pt1 | contig 17362 bp, 10 predicted proteins | sample PanSoiMetPlot_35_FD_96882 | JGI IMG/M metagenome (GOLD analysis project Ga0126383, IMG submission 96882) | Tropical forest soil microbial communities from Panama - MetaG Plot_35 | ecosystem: Environmental > Terrestrial > Soil > Tropical forest > Bulk soil | place: Panama | collected 2016-02-17
CTTCTTCGTGTACCGTTCGAATCCCGTCATCATCGCCAGTGTCCTCTGCTTGCTGAGAGAGTTCATGCTGGAACGACTCTATCTTTACTCGCTGTGGAAAGGGAGAACTTAATCAGGGTCTCCCTAGCAACGCTGTAGCGCCGCCCGCAAGCAGCATCGCCTGCTGGGCCCGCATTACTGACTCGCGCACGGGGTCCAGGTTCAAGCGAGCGTAAACCTGCGTAGCCTGCAGGCTGGAATGCCCCAGGCTCTTGCCGATGACTGGTAGAGATGAGCCAGTTGCCGCCTGCCATGATCCGAGTGTGCGGCGAAGGTCGTGCAACCGCAGGTCTGTCAGCTGGGCGCGCTTCAGGATGCGCTTCCACGCAGTCTTGGGCTCGACCAGATGGCCCGTTTTGCCGTTGCCTGGAAATACCCATTCACTTTCCTCTTGCGAGTTGGCCTTTAGAGACTCGGCCCTGCGTTTCGTCAGAAGGTCCACAACCACGGGGGTCAGTACGACCGTAATCGGCTCGGCGGACTTGGCCTTCTCTGCCGAGATGTTCCACTCGCTTCGCTTCCAGTCGATTTCATCCCAGCGCATAGATTGGGCGTTTGCCCGTCGGCCACCAGTCAGCAGGCTCACGTAAATGTAATCGCGTATGGTTGCGTTCTGCTCCTGCGCCAGCGATTGAAAGAATGCGGGCAGCTCGTGGGCGTCCATAAATCGGTCGCGCTTGCGTTCCTTGAATGGGCGGACCTTCTCGGCTGGGTTTGCGCCTTCGTATCCCCAATCACTGCGGGCACGGTTGAACATTGAACTGAGCAACTCGACAACGCGGTTCGCCATGTAATCGCCATGCGTGCGGCCAAGGTGTGCGTGCAGTGCTATTACATCCTGCCGACGAATGCTCGATAGCTTGCTCAGTTTCCAGTTGTGCAGGTACTTGTTGAAGGTCCACTCATCGTTCTGCCATGTCCGCTTGTTTTCCTTCGCGTAGAGCAGAAGGAATGTCTCAAACAGTTCCGCGAGTGTCATCTCTGCGCGAACTGAACGCCGCTCCTGCGCGGGATTGCCGCCCTGGGCGATTACGGCATTCATCCCCGAGGCCTGAGCGCGTGCGCCTTCGATTGACATATCCGGAAAGACGCCAATCTTCACGCGTTCCGGGCGCCCGTGCACCTTGCGATAGAGCATGAATGTCTTGCGGCCCGTGGGATCGACAGCGAGAGCCAGCCCGCGCACCTGGGTGTCGTAGAAATAGAGGCGCTTCTTGCCAGAAACCAGAGGGTCGATTGACCGTTTTGTGAAGTTGAATTTTGCTACTGGTTTGCTACCTTTGGTAGCAATTTTGGCCGATTTGCTACCGCTTTTGTCAATGTTCATGGAGGCAGTATGCTCCCATATGATATTGAACAACAAGGGTAATGTGTGGATGGCAATTTCCGTCAAGAAACGGGGTGTCTGGCTACGAACCAGAAGGTCGAAAGGTCGAATCTCTCAGGGCGCGTCATCTTTCCGCTTTCCTCTCAGGACGTTAGCTGCTTTTGCGGAACCTCGCCCGGCATGAGCGCTTTTGGCGACAGACCTGAGTTCCCGCCGAAGTGTGGCGTATTTTGGCGTTATCACATGAACGTTCCATCCGTTGGAATGTGATTTACTGGAAGTAGTCTCGCCTTGTGCGGTTCGAGTAGGTTCGCGGAGACAGGTTGCCAGCCTCAGTTCGAGTTCTTCTGGTGGACGATTACGAACCCTTTTGCCGCGTAATTGTCTCACGACTTCAAGAACAGCCAGAGTTGCTGGCTATCGCCGAAGCATCGGATGGTTTTGAGGCGGTTCAGAAGGCGAAAGAACTGCAACCGGACTTGATCCTGCTGGACATCGGTCTTCCGAAGCTGAACGGGATCGAAGCTGCCCGCCAAATCCGAGAGGTTTCGCCTACCTCCAAAATTCTCTTCGTCAGCGAATGCCGCTCAGCCGACATCGCAGAAGCAGCGTTGAATACGGGTGCAGGTGGCTACGTAGTAAAGTCGGATGTCACAGGTGATTTATCGGCGGCCGTAGACGCCGTCCTCAAAGGCGAGCGGTTCCTCAGCGCGAGCTTGGAGGGCGACGACCATGTGCCATTGCACACAGCAGCTTCGGCGAGCGAGCATAAGACGGACGAAGAGTTTTGTCGGCGATTCGCTGAGAGTGCTTGGATTTTCTGAGTCCCCAAGATCGCGTATCCGCGCCTCCGGTGCTGATTTCGGTAATGTTCAACTTTTCGATTCCACAAATCGGGTATTAAGAATCGTTGCCCAGCATGGTTTTCAGAGAGAGTTCTTGGATTACTTCGATACCGTGACTGAAATGGAAAGGTCCATTTGCGGAGCGGCCTTGAAAGGTACGTTCCGAATAGTCGTTCCAAGAAGTTGCTACCGATCCCCTCCTTACAACTGAATCGAGAGGCGTGCTGCTGAGGGCGAACCTGCGTTCTGTTCAATCCACTCCCTTGATCGATGCTGGAAGGCTTGTCGGGATGGTCTCTACACACTGTTCCCGTCCCAATGGGATTACTCCTCAAGGGTTGAAGCTGGTCGATGACTTTGTCGCCAGCTTTTTCGCAAGGCTGCACGGCGATGCCCGATCAGCGACAGAGATTTCCCTTCAGCGCGAGCGATTCAGGATCTTGTCCAGGCGTGGAAACTTCTGAGGAAATGGCGCAGGTGACCGGTGATTAAACTGTAAACGACATGCTGCAACTGCTCGACTTGCTCGAAGTCTACCCGACCTCGGCATTGTCATCGTTGATCCGGTAACCAACTACCTGGGCAGCAAGAAAATGACCGGAGGACTAGACCTTAATGTTTTCAGAGAGAGGCAGCGTGCCAGGTTGACACACAGTCAGGCTAACAGGGGGACATGTCAACCTGACGAAGGAGAGCCTCAGTCCAGCCCAGCTAGGACAGGGGCTCGAGCGCGATGTGGGGATCGTCCGCCACGCGGGGCGCGAACGTCTCAGGCGGAGAGAACTAGCCGCGCAGAGGTTATCCGCGGGACACGCAGGGACAGCCGCCTCGGCTGTCCACGCGCCCTGCTCCAAGCCGCGCTTTGGCGCCTGCGGGACCTCCGGCTACGCTCTCGCCCCTCACGCGTGCCGGATCAAATAGACTGCGAAATATTCCGGCGTGATCTTGTCGGTATTACTGGCCGCCTTGGCGGTAATGGCGATGGTCACGTTCTGTGTGGTGTCAATCGCGCTGGTCGCTCCCACCCCTGGTCCCAGAAACACGTTGGCATTGCTCCCCGGAGGCTGGTAAAGAATCTGCGCGTTGGTCACTCCGTTATTGCTGACGTGCACGTCCCACGCGGACGTTCCCGATCCCGCCGACGTATTCACGCTCACCGATGCGCTCCCGAAGGCAAAGGCGTAAGTCGTGCTCGTTTTTCCCGTGGTGTGCTTGAACGCCGTCTGCACCCAGATCTCATCCGTCGGTCCGAGCGCTCCTCCCGGCAGGACGTAGGAAAACAGAGTGACCGCCGTGCCGCTCACCGTGGTGACCGGCGGCTGAACACCCTGTTTGTCAAGAATCACAGAATCCGCAACACCCTGCGCCTCGACTACGTTCACCTGCACCAGGTATAAGCCGAAAGCGATCCCCATTAGACACAGCACACCAGCTAGCGTCCTTTTCATTCCGCGCATCCTTGATCTTTGGATTTTACCCGTGACTGAAAGAAGAGCCTAGCATAGCACCAGCACCGCACAACCCTCTCTCGTCGAGCAGCCTACGAGCAATCGAGTAAAAATTTCACACCTCGCCGGGCGTATTGGCTCAGCACCACACAAGCACTTCGCCAATCCGATGAGCGGGAGGAGTTAGTTCATGTCGGGAGTTGCAACAGACGTCGGCTCGCCAGTAGGCGGAGATGACGGGCCTGTCCCTGATGACGGCGTATGAGCCCGTTTTGACGGCCGGCTACCTTGTGAGTTGTCGGCCCTAATTTTGTTTTCCGGCTTTTTGTCCTGAAATCAGCTTTTTCAGTTCCTGCTTTTGTTCGCTGCGCAGGTCGCGAAGCTTCTGCTGCTGCGTTTGAGACAAGAAGGGCTTGATCTGCTCGTCGGACAACTGCACCAGTTTCTCCCAGCGATTCACTTGGTCCTTGCGCGGCACCGCGGGGTTGCCCAAAAACTGTTTCGCCTCGCCCGACTCCTGCAGGAGGATCGGCTTGATCTTCGCCTGCTGATCTTCGCTTAAGCTCAGGGCCTGCGAAAGATGCTCCTGTTTCATCGTGAAGTATTGGCTGGGCAACTTCGACAAATCCAGCCCGCTCGAAGCCGCCACCGTCTCCCGTCGCATGATGGGCACTTCGGTTTTTCCCGAGAGCCTGCTGTTGAAGGTGAGCTTGTCGGTTCCAACCAGCACCAACAAATCAAAGCCAGCTGAGTATTCCACGGTGTTGGCTCCGTTCGGGGGCGTATACAAAACCGTGTACACCGTGTTGCCCACCTTCACCGAGACGTCGTACCTGGCAGTGCTGTCACTTCCGTTCCCATTTTGATGCGGCGCCACCGCCGTGATTATGCCCGGTTGATACTGATCGGAGGACACTGCCTGGGCAAAACCGGAAACAGCAGCCATGCAGGTCAGGATCAAACCCAGTCCCTTTAACATGCTACCTCCCACATTCCGGCATACGTTTGCCCACACGATCTTGCATGTTCGGAGCTAGAAGGAAACGACGCAACTGGAAGAAGTGATAGTGCCTCCGTTCGGGAGAGAACACGATTTTGAGGCTTATTCCTCAGGCACTTCCCGTGATTGACTCTCTTTGTTCCTGGTTCTGACATGGCAGCCGGATCATCGGGACAAACCAGGTTCGGGTGAAGCGAGCGTCTCCGCACCTTGGAGTCAGACATCGGAGTCTTCCTGGTTCCCACTTCTCCCATCGCCCTCCGTGCAGGGTGCCGGTATAGAAGTAGCCGACATAAACGTTGCCTGCCGAGTCGAAAGCGATTCCCGTCGGCCCCCGCGCTCGGCGCTCCGATTGTAAGGGACGGTTTGAGCCTTCTCCGCCAAGGCGAAGGGTGTGAACCGCAAGGAGGCAAAGTGCGCGAGGGGAGAGAACTGCTGCCTGCTGATGTTGCCCGGAACGGACGAGGGCGTCGGTCCCAGGACCAGGGGATTTGATGATGACCTTCGGGTCTCTTTTTAGTGCAGTTTCTCGTATTCGGCTTTGGCCTGGGTCAGGACGGGTACGTTGGGATCTGCGTCTTTCCACGCGGTGAAGAAATTCTGGTACTCGGTCCGGGCTCCGCCGGGATCGCCGGAAAGCACGCGTGCACGAGCCATACCCAGGTGAGCCAGAGAGCCAAAGAGGAAATTATCCACGACGCCGCGATGGTCGAAGAGCTTCTGGAACTCGACGGCGGCCGAAGCTCCGTCGTGCGCCTGGAGGTAAGCTTCGCCGCGCACGTAAATGGGATAGAGGTAGCCGCCCCAGGAGCCCGATCCGCCAAGCTCGTAGGGAGCCGCAGTGCGCAAGAGTTCGATGACGCGCGCGGCATTCTTCTGATCAAGTTGAATGGCCCCTTCGATGGTGGGCAGGCAGTATTGGTTCACTAGCGTGTCGGAAGGAAAATCTTGACGGAGCCTATCGGCGAAGGCCCGGGCTTTCGTCGTCTCGCCAATTCGCGCCCAGGCGAGTGCGGCCATCACCTGGATGTCGCGATTTGAAGCCAGGTCCAAAGCGTGGTTCACGTCCTGGCGAACCTGCGAGGCCAGGCCCGCCTCGGCTTCCTCGAATGCACCAGCCAATTGGTACTCAGCGGCGGACTCCTTATCGCCCTCATGCTGGGCGATTTCGACGGAGCGCTGGATGAGGTCGCGGGCCTTGCTCATGCGACCGTGATAGGCCTCGGTGTCGGCCTGCGCCACCAGCAGCAGATCCTCCGATTCAGGCTTGCCTATCGAGTCGGTAACCGCCTGCTGCATGGCGGCGCGGTCGTCCATAAGAAACGCCAACATGTAGCGGTTCTCGAGAATCTGATCGGTCTCGAGTTTGTGCGCCTGCGCCTGCCCGATGATGCTGCGGGCTTCGTCAAGGCGATTGAGATTCCGATAGAAGTAGGAAAGGTTCCCGTACGCGCTGGGCGCGGAAGGGTCTAGGCGAAGCCGCTCGAGAGCCTGATTGAGAGCTTTTTCATGCTGTCCCATTTCGCGGTAGATAACTCCCAGATTGGAGTAAGGAACGACGTCGCGGGGATAGGTTTGCTGCCACAGTTCGTAGACTTGCACGGCCTTGACCAGGTCTCCTGTGACGACATCGTAGTAGTGAGAGTCGATGTAAAACCTCTCGCGGTCGGAGACCCGATCCCTCAGTTCGAAAGCGCGAGTGGTGCTCTGGCCGGCCAGTTCCACATCTCCCTGGTTGTTATAGGCGTTACCCAGGCGGGCATAGGCCATAGCGAAGTTCGGATCGAGCTCGGTGGCCCGCTTGAAGAAGGGGATGGACTCTCCGTCGCCCTTTTGATAACGCATGCGAATGCCCAGGCTGTATGCCTGCAGGGCATCGAGGGAGGAAGTCGTCGCCTGCTCGACCGGAGTGTCGTATCTCTGGATGGAAGCCAAGGACTCGCCAAGCTTTCTGCGGAGGCGAGTCACCGCCTGGCTCAACGAGCCGAGCACCTGCTCGCGGCTGTCGGCCTCGACCTGTTCGCTGCCGAGCGAGTCTCCGGTCTGGCAGTTGACGGCATTGAGGCCAATGGCAAAGTGCTTTCCCAGGCTGGCGACTGAACCGGATACAACCGCCTTGCTTCCCGACCGCTGACAAACCTCGCGCGCCACATCTTGTGTCAAGGGTCCTTCATTGGAGCGTCCCATGTAGCGCAATTGCTGGCTCACCGCCTGATCCGACAAGATGTCGAGAAAGGGGGATTGCTCCAATTGCACGCGAAGGGCCTGGTGGAGCGTTTCGTCGAAGACCGGCTCTCCGGTGGAGTTAAGAAAGTCCGCCAGGACGATGGTGTCTTTTTCGGACAGGGTCTTCGGCGTCCGGAATTTGAAGTACCAAATGGTTCCGGCTGCCAGAATGGCGAGGGCGGCAATGGCCGCAAGCCTTCCCGCCAGCGGAATGCCAGGTTTCGGGGTCGCGATCGCAGCGGGAACAGGGCTGGAGGCGCTGCCCGACGCGATTCGATGTCGTGCGGCAACCTCGACCGTCACCCCCGCGACCCGCCCCGAATCCGAGTCCCGCTTCAACCGCTGCAAATCGGTTTTCATCTCCGAAGCATGCTGGTACCGAAGGTGGGGATCTTTCTCCAGAGCCTTGTTGATGACGTCTTCCAGCTTGAGAGGCAGTTGCGGGTTCAGACGTGTCGCGGGAAGCGGATCACGGTTCAGGATGGCCTCGTAAATCACTCCCGGAGTTTCACCGGGGAAGGGCAGTCGCCCTGTGACCATTTCGTAAAGCACCACACCGAAGGAAAACAAATCGCTGCCGCTGGTGAGTTCCTTACCCCTGACCTGTTCGGGCGACATATAGGCCACGGTTCCGAGAGCGGTGCCCGGGCTGGTGAGGTAGTCCTCGGCGGCGACGGTGGGCGCGGAGTCAACCGCGACACTTTGTTTCGCGGAGGAGGAAGTAGAGGAGTTCATCTTCGCCAGCCCGAAGTCCAGAATCTTTGCGTGTCCCCGGCTGGTGACGAACAGGTTGGCTGGCTTGATGTCGCGATGAATAATGCCTTGCGCGTGCGCGGCCTCGAGCGCGTCGGCAATCTCGATGGCCAGGGTCAGCGCCGTTTCCGGGTCGAGAGGCTTGCCCGCGATCATGCGCTTGAGGGTTTGACCGTCCAGGTATTCCATGACGAGGAAAGGACGGCCCTGGTGGCTGCCGACTTCATGAATTGTGCAAATATTAGGATGATTGAGAGAGGACGCGGCGCGGGCCTCGCGGCGGAAACGCTCAAAGGCAGCCTTGTCGCAAGCGTCGTCAGGCAGGAACTTGATGGCCACGAAGCGGCCGAGGTCGGTGTCCTCGGCTTTGTAGACAACCCCCATCCCGCCTCCGCCGAGCATTTCGAGAATGCGGTAGCGCGAGATGGTCTGTCCGATCATCGGGCTGCCATGTTAGGACCTGAGCGAGTGCGAGTCAATCGATGCCAGAGCATGATGTTTCGGCCATCCCTTGATCCCGCACTATTTCTTCAGTTCTCGCGATTTTCGACGCATTCGCCCTATGGGCACGGATAAGGAGTTCCAGGTGTGGGCGGTGCTCCTGGGGTGACGATGTCTTCCGTGCCGGGGGAATCTCCAGTGGGTGGCGTGCCGGGAATCAGTGTAGGAGGTATTCCGGGGATTTCCTGCGTGTGGGATTCTGCGATCGGTTGGCGGCGGAAGAGGCGAGTTGCGGCGAATACGATTGTGGGCGGTCGGCTGGGTCGGGCTTGGTGAACCGCCAGATCAGTTGGAATGAAGCTGGTTAACGGGAGAAACGACAGAGGCGGAGCGGTGCTGCCCTCTCGGCTGCGGAACCTGTTCGGTCAGGCACGAAGACTCTGGGATAGGTGTTGACTTGCAACGTCTGGCATAGACGAGGGGTTAGTTGGAGGGGTACTGGAGAGTTAGAGCCAGGTTTTCTTTGTCGCAGCGGACCTGCAGCGTCTGGGGCTGATCCTGGGAGAAATTGGCGACGATCATGTTGGACTGGTCGTATCCCTCAGCTTCGACCTGCACGCGGAGTTGATGTTTTCCGGGTGGAAGACGGAGCAACTCAGCGTCGATCCCTTCCATCTTCTTGAAGACTACGAGATGTTTTCTAGCTTCGCCGCGGAGGGCGTGGGTGTAGATGAGGCGTTCATCGCTCCAGATCCGCAAGGTGGCGGCGGCGAGATGGTGCTCGACCAGGACTTGAAGCATGGACGAGGGCGGAACGGGTTTCGGCGCAACCGGGTTCGCCGTCTGCTTGACCTCTGCAACCGGCGCCGGTTCGGGCGCTGGAGTTGCGGGAGCGGCGGGCAATGCGGCGGGAGCGGCGGACGGAGTCGCGGACGAGTGCAGGTGGCGAGCCTGAGTGGTGACGAATCCCGCGAACAGCAGTACGGCGACTGCAAGCAGGGAACGGCGAGCCGAGGTTCTGCCGAGGGATAAGAATTGATGACCGAGTTCAGCGACATTGAAGGGAACAGGAAGAGGCCCGGATGGGATCAGATGTTGAGTCGAATCTGACACCGGGACAGCAACCGGAGCATTCCTGGGAGCCTGGTCTCCCTGGCTGCGAGGGGCTTGTCCGCGCAGCAAACTATTGAGGTCAAGTGCCATTTCGCGCCCGGTCTGGTAGCGGGCGGAACGGTCTTTGGCTATGGCGCGGGCGATGATGTAGTCGAGTTCCGGGGGCAGCGCCGAATCGAAGGCGGAGGCGGGTAGCGGGTCGCGGTTGGCGACCTTAAAAGAGACGGTAACCGCGCTGTTGCCTTGAAACGGCCGGTGTCCGGTCAACATGGTGTACAGGATGACGCCAAGAGAGAACAGGTCGGAGCGGCCGTCGACTTCCTGGCCTTCGAGCTGTTCCGGCGACATGTAGGCGGGAGTACCGACGACGTGTCCCGCGTGGGTGATGTTGCCGAGGTTCAGCTTGGCGATGCCGAAGTCGGTGATCTTGGCGTGACCGTCTTTGCTGACCAGGATGTTAGCCGGCTTCATATCGCGGTGGACCACGCCTTGCGCGTGGGCGTAGTCGAGGGCTTCGGCGAGTTGCTGCGCCAGGCGCAGGGAGCGGCGCAGGGGCAGTTTGGCTGGCGAAGCGATGAACTTGTTGAGGGGCCTTCCGTCCACATACTCCATCACGATAAACGGCGAATGGCTCTCGGGCTCTTCGCCGACATCAAAGATAGTCACGATGCCAGGATGAGAGAGGCGTCCGGCAGCGCGGGCTTCGAGAAAGAAGCGCTGACGGTACTCCTGCTGCTCCTGCGGATCTTCGGTGAGCAAGGCGATGGTCTTGACGGCGACCATGCGATCGATTTGGGGATCGCGCGCCTTATAGACGATACCCATGGAACCGTGCCCCAGCTCTCCCAGGATCTCGTATCGAGCTACGAACGTACCGGCAGTGCGGCCCATTGTCTTGGTATTGGAGTCGAAAAAGACTCCGAATTAGGGTACAGCGAAATACAAAAGAGATAGGACCCAACGGTGCATATCCCCGATGACGGAAGTAACGCGGAGGTAATGGCGTACTCCTTTGGGGGCTTGGCCGCATCTCAGTTTAAGGGAGCGGTGAGCGCCGCCAAAGACAGAAGACGGGGCGGCCAAACAGCGCGTCAGTGTTTGACACTGTTTGCAGTTCTGCTCAACAATGAGAACAACTTACGATTAGAACTGAAGGCGGAGAACAGGCATGCCGGAACCGGATGAAGTGGCGGGAGTGCATAGGGAGAGCTCTACGGGAAGATGGATTTTGCTGATTCTGGCCGTGCTATATGTGGCGGGATCATTGTACTTCCTCTTTGACTTGCGCGGGCGCTTCGACCAGATGTCGAAGAGCCAGGCGGCAAGCGCGGCGCAGATCGAGGAACTTAGCAAGCGCGTGCAGTCGGCCGAGGCCGAGGCCGAAACCTTGGCTCAGCAGGTCGGGATGACGAAGAAAGATCTCGCCCAGCGGGCGGCCCAGCTGCAGGCCCAGACCAAAGCCGCCGAAGAGCGGCTGGCCCAGCAACAGAAAGAACAGATCAGCCAGGTCAGTGGCGATATTGCCGGCGTCAAGTCGGACGTCGGCGGCGTGAGGACCGATCTGGGGACAACCAAGACGGAACTTGAAGCTACAAAAGCCAAGCTGGAGAGTACCATTGGCGACCTCGGAGTCCAGAGCGGCTTGATCGCGCATACGCGGGATGATCTGGAGATCCTGAAGCACAAGGGCGACCGGAATTACTATGAGTTCACACTGTTGAAGGGTGCCAAGCCACAGCCGGTTTCGACCGTCAGCCTGCAGCTGAAGAAGACCGATCCCAAGCGCAGCAAGTTCACGCTGAACGTCACTTCGGACGATAAGACCTTCGAAAAGAAGGACAAGAATGTGGCCGAGCCGATCCAGTTTTACAGCGGTCGCGATCACCTGCTGTTCGAAGTGGTGGTGTGGTCGGTGGACAAGAATAAGATCACAGGATATTTGAGTACGCCGAAAAACGCCCCGGTTCCGGTAACGCCAACGCCTTCCCAATAAAGCATGATCCCTGCCAGTTGGCGCACGCTGCTCGACGTCGCTTGCGTGCGCTGGCGGTGTACACGGTTGTGCTGGAGGGCGTTCGCCTGAGCGGCAAGCGGGAGGTCAGGCAGATGACGCCCTTCGACCGCTACTGTTGCTGATCAGCAACGCAGTGCAGAATGCGATGACCGGGCCGGATAGGTCGCTGCTCGGCGGCATCGTGACGGCGACAGTCCTGCAGACGATGAACTATTTTTGTCGCCGAGGCCTCCGGCGCGAACCGGCGCTTTCGCGAGTTCATTCAAGGACAACCTAGTTTGCTCGTGCACGACGGCGAAGTGATCGAGTCCCCCATGGCGAGAGAGCATGTCAGCATGGACGAGTTGGAGCGGGTGATGCGTGAACATGGGATCGCGACCTAGAAAGACGTGGCGCTGGCAGTGCCGGAAGTGGATGGTTCGATCAGCTGTTTGAAATACGACGACATTAAGCCCACCGCGAATACCCACCTGGTGCGGCGGAAGTTCCTGCAGAAAAAATAGTACAGCGTAAGGGCCGTCGCTGCGCGGCTCGCGCTCGGGAGGACACGTGCCCCTCTACGGACCCGCTATTTGCTCAACACCAGCGGGACTGCCTGGTCATAGGGCCAGATGCTGACCTTGAGAGATTTCCGCTTGGCGAAATCATCCTGGCTTACGGGAAAGCTGACCACGATGGTGCCCTGGGTGGAACCTCCAGCCGGAATCTTGTCTTCAATCTTGAGCGGCGTGAGCGCGTGTTCTTTGAGCGCCGGGAAGGCTTGAAAGTAGCGGTCGAAATCAGCGGCCGAGGCGGCGTCGTCGCTGAGGGTTTGAGTTCCAGTTTCGAGCTCCGCCTTCATGGAGTGGATCCAGAAAGGCTTGGGGCCAGCATTCTGGAACGAAACGTTGATCGCGACCATAACCGCGTTCTGATCGGGTATTTCCACCGAGACGATATCATCTATCGAGCCTTTGCCCGTGGTCTTGGGTCGCTGGAGAAAGGAGAAAATGGCGAAGGCGATGGCCAGGCCGATGACGGCGGCAACCAGAATCCTGGTGGGCGGGAGATTTTTCTTGGCGGTGCCGAATTCCTCGCCGATGTCAAAGGGAATGGGAGGCTGAGGCGGCGTGGGAGGGAGTTCGTCTGGCATAGGGTGATTCTATGCTGAAAGGGAGCGGATGGCGGGGCAAAGTAAAGAAGTGCCCACTGCCGAGTACCGGGAAAGAGCACCTTCGGCGATGGTTACGGGTACGAAATTCCCGGTTACATATGTTTCATCGCTTTCGCGAACTTCTGTTCGGGAAGGGTGTTCAGAACATCTTCTTTCGTGAGAGCAGCGCGGCGCGCTTGCAGAACTCCGTAACGGATTTTTTCCAGGTGAGAAGTGTGATGGGAGTCGGTGTTAATGACGATTTTCACGCCGTGTTGTTTGGCCAGCCGGAGATGGCGGTCGCAGAGGTCGAGGCGATCGGGGTAGGCATTCAGTTCCATGGCAACCTTGCGAGCGGCAGCGGCTTTGAGGATCGCGTCCATATCGAGTGGGAAAGCATCGCGGCGCAGGAGCAGGCGTCCGGTGGGATGGCCGATGATCGACGTGTGGGGGTTCTCGATGGCGCGCAGCACACGGTCGGTCATTTCCCGCGAATCCTGATTCATGTGGGAATGGACACTGGCGATGACCAGATCCATTTGCCCCAGGACTTCATCGGAGAGGTCGAGAGCTCCGTCGGCCAGGATGTCGACTTCAATTCCGGCAAAGATCCGGATGCCACCGACGGCATCGTTGGCGGCGCGGATGCGTTTGATGTGTTCGAGAGCGCGCATGTCGTCGAGCCCATTGGCGAAGGCCAGGTTCTTGGAGTGGTCGGTGATAGCCATGTATTTGTAGCCGCGCGCTTTCGCAGCCTGGGCCATTTCTTCGATGGTGTTGCGGCCATCGGTCTCAACGGTGTGCATATGCACGTCGCCCTGCAGGTCGTCCTGGGTCAGAAGGGCAGGAAGGGAATGGCTCGCGGCGGCGTCAATTTCGCCCAGGTTTTCGCGTAACTCGGGAGGGATGTAGTCGAGCTTGAGCGCCGCGTAGATTTCCTTTTCGGTTTTGCCGGCGACCGCTTTCTGATCCTCGAGTCGAGCCAGGCTGTATTCGCTGAGGGTGTACCCCATCTTCAAGGCGCGCTGGCGCAGGGCGACATTATGCGCCTTGGATCCGGTGAAATATTGCATGGCAGCGCCGTAGGAGTCGGGAGCGAGGAAGCGCACGTCCACCTGCATGCCGCCGCGCATGCGGAAACTGACTTTGTTTTCGCCGCGGGCGATGATTTCCATCAGGCCAGGCAGGTTAATGATGTGTTCGATGAGTTTCTCACGCTCGTCATCGTTGGTGCAGGCCGGGCCAGTGACCAGCATGTCAAGGTCGCCGACGGTCTCGCGGCCCCGTCTCAGGGAACCAGCTGGTGTGATCTTTTCGATTCCGGGAAAGGTTTCGAGATGATCGATGATTTTCTGCGCCTGGAGTTCAGCGGCGTCGAGCAGGAAACGTCCGGCAATTCGCTGGTAGTCTTCGATGGCCTTGAGCAGTTTCTTTTCCTGTTTTTCTCCCAAGCGGGGGAGTTCGCGGATCTTTCCTTCGCGCGCCAGTTTGGCGACACCTTCGACATCGCTTACTTGGTAGGCGCTCCAGATCAGAGCGATGGTCTTCGGTCCCAGGCCCTGGATCTTCAGCAGGTCGAGCATGGTGGGCCGGTACTTGGTCAGCAGTTCGGCGTGAAGGGCGAGGCGCCCTTCCTTGAGCATCTCCTGCAAGTTGAGAAGCATGCCTTTGCCGATTCCGGATATTTCAAGAACTTTCCTGGGTTCATGAATGATGCCCGCGATCTGCTGAGGAAAGGCTTCGATCGCTTCGGCGGCGTTGCGGTAGGAGCGGATGCGGAACGAATCCGCGCCGTCGATTTCGAGCAAGTCCGCCGTTTCGTACAGAATGCCGGCGATGGCTTTGTTGTCCATGGGGGTTACAGATTAAAACAACCGGATGAAAGAGAGAAAGGATCCTCCCGGAAGACGCCGGGGAGAGGCGTCTGGGCGAGAAAGGGGGTTCCTGAGTCGGTTCCGGACGTGGGCGAAGGAAATGGGAGACTGTCAGCTTATGCTGCTTTGGTGACGTTCGCGGCCTGCGGTCCTTTCTGACCTTGCACAATCTCGAACTCGACCGCATCCCCTTCCTGGAGGCTCTTGTAACCTTCCGCGGTAATTGCGCTGTAGTGCACAAAAACGTCGGGCCCATCGTCCCGCCCGATAAAACCATATCCTTTTGCGTTATTGAACCACTTGACGGTGCCTTTCAGACGTTCCACTTACGCCCCCTAAGCATCAGGCGTTCGCAGGGGCCGGTGCCTGTGCATGTAGTGCCATTGTGCTGCCGTGGTTAGGGGCTGTCAAGAAATCAAGGAAAAAAGCCCTTCACGGTTTCCCTAGCTTGCCGGTCCGCCATGCGTGGTCGAACCACAGGACTCCGGAAATCGTCTTGGAGTCACGGATCGTGCCGGTGGTTGCCATGCGGACAGTTCGGGAAAGCGAAAACCACCGTCTTAGAATCACTTCGTCGGCTTCGGGTTGTGCGACACCGGCCCTCAGACCGCGGGCGAGAAAGAGCACCATCGGCTCGGCTACGAATCCGGGACTCGCGTAATACTTTAAGATTTGTTTCCATCGCATGGCGGAATAGCCGGTTTCTTCAAGCAGCTCGCGCTTGGCAGCGGCCAGCTCTTTCTCCCCGAGGTCGATGCGCCCGGCAGGTAATTCCCAAAGATAATCCTGTACGGCATAGCGGTATTGCCGCTCGAGAAGGATGCGCGGTTCTCCTCGGCGGTCATCGACGGCGAGGATTACGACCGAGCCGGTGTGGCGCACGATGTCGCGGTGCACACGAATGCCGCTGGGTTCAATCACCGCATCACGCGTGACTCGAAATAGCGGGCCGCGATACACCACGCGGAACGAAAGCACGCGGACCCTGGGTTTACCTCGAGAGGATGAACCAGATCGTTTGGCCATGACAACACTATATAGAGAAGAGCATAAATGCAGGATTTGATATGCTGCCCGCGATGGCGAAGCAGCTTCGGGTTGCAGTTGTTGGCCCTGGACGATTGGGGCGCGCGCTGGCGATTGGCTTGAAACAGGCAGGGTACCGCGTAGAGGAAATTGTTTCGCGGACTGAAGCCGCGTCCCGGCGGCGTGCCCGCGCGCTGGCACGCGAGGTGGGAGCGCGAGCGGTGACGGCAAAGACGGCGCGCCTCGATGCGGACCTGATCTGGCTCTGCGTTCCCGACCGTGAGATTGCGAAAGTGGCGCGACGGCTGGCGGGAAGCGGATCATGGAAAGGGAAGGTGGCATTCCATCCCAGCGGAGCCTTGGGCAGCGACGAACTCGAAGCCTTGCGACAGCAGGGAGCGTCGGTGGCGTCGGTGCATCCGTTTATGACATTTGTCAGAGGTTCAGTTCCTCGACTGGGGGGCGTGCCGTTCGGATTGGAAGGGGATGGCGCCGCCCTGAGATTGGCGCGACGAGTGATCCACAATGTGGGAGGACATTCGATTTCCGTTTCGAAGAGGGCAAAGGCCGCCTACCACGCATGGGGTGGATTTCTATCTCCACTGCTGCTGTCACTCCTGGTGACTGCGGAGAGAGTCGCGGCCACCGCCGGATTTTCCGCGGCGCAGGCGCGCCGCTGGGCAATGCCGATCGTGCAACAAACACTTACCAACTATGCTCGGCTTGGTCCGGCTGGGGCTTTCAGCGGTCCCCTCGTCCGCGGGGACGTGACGGTGGTTAAGAAGCACCTGCAGGCGTTGAAGAAAATTTCATCGGCTCACGAGGTGTATGTCGCCCTTGGTAATTCAGCCCTCGAAAACCTGCCGACAAAGAACCGGGCGCAGCTAAGGAAGGTTCTTACGCGCGGATCTAGGGTGAACGCCTGAGAAGCGTCGCGGGTTCTGCGCTGCTCGTCGCAGGCTGTGCACGGTGAATGTCGCGCCGGAAGCGGCTTTCCTACGGTATGCACTGTATCGAACAAAGAAGTTGCTTGTGGCATTCTCTCCTCACTGTGCGCCCCGCCTCTCTTCAAACACGCCTTACCGAGTTGTGCTTTGCCGCCGTGGCTACGGAGGATCCGGAAGAACTGGAGCGGATTGTTCCCCAGTTAAGGGCTGCGTTGCAGGAGCAGATCGCTCACTCGCGGAAGATGGTGGAAGACGCCAAGGAAGTGATTGCCCAGCTTCCCTCAGATTCGCCGGTCGAGAATCGAAAGGTAAAGCGCAACGCCACCGCCTAGCCGCGAACCAGTGAGGGGTACGCAGGCATGGAGCCTTTCAGTTCAGCATGATTCGGTCGATGCCTCGCGCCTTGCCGGTGCCTTCGTCACAATCCACAACCACGGCACACAAGCGAACGTCGCCGCTGGCGGGTTCGAAGCGCGTCGGCATGCCACTGAGGAAACGATCGACAACCAGTTCCTTCTTCACCCCAATGACGCTGTCATAAGGTCCTGTCATGCCGACATCGGTGATGTATGCAGTGCCGCCGGGCAACACCCGTTCGTCAGCCGTGGGGATATGGGTGTGCGTCCCGACCACGACGCTGACCCGGCCATCGAGATACCACCCAAGCGAGATTTTCTCCGACGTAGCTTCCGCGTGCATGTCAACGAAGATGACCTTGGCGGTCAGGTTCTTCAGAACCTGGTCGGCAGTGCGAAACGGGTCATCATTGGAAGCCATGAAAACGCGGCCTTGCAGGTTGATGACGGCATAAGGGGTACCGTTCTTCTGTCCCTGATAAAAGCCAAAGCCGGGCATGCCGGAAGGGTAATTCGCGGGACGCAGCAGGCGGCGCGCGATGCTGTGATCGTTGCCGTCGGCCATCTGGAAATAGTCGATGATTTCGCGCTTGTCCCAGACATGGTTTCCGGTCGTGATCACATCAATTCCCAGCTCAAACAAATCCTCGGCGAGCGGCGGAGTGATACCGAAGCCGGCGGCGGCGTTCTCACCGTTGGCGATGACCAGGTCGATGGAATACTTCTCGACAAGTTCGGGCAGGCGGTCTTTGACGATGTTGCGTCCCGGCCGGCCGAAGATGTCCCCAATGAACAGAATGCGCAAAGCGACTCCTTGAAAA
>Ga0126383_10000922_pt1 | contig 17357 bp, 24 predicted proteins | sample PanSoiMetPlot_35_FD_96882 | JGI IMG/M metagenome (GOLD analysis project Ga0126383, IMG submission 96882) | Tropical forest soil microbial communities from Panama - MetaG Plot_35 | ecosystem: Environmental > Terrestrial > Soil > Tropical forest > Bulk soil | place: Panama | collected 2016-02-17
GAATGGACCGGCACTCTCAGCGAGCGAGGCTACGGTCGAGTGTGGTTCCGGGGCAAAGACGAGTACGTGCATCGCGTGCTCTGGATCGCTGAGCGCGGACCAATCCCAGTTGGTCTCGTGCTCGAACACGACGGGCACTGCGGCAATCGCCGGTGTGCCAACCTGGCACACATCGAGTTGACGACGCAGCGCGTCAACGTCCATCGCAGCAACGGCGTGGCCATGCAGCACGCGGGCCAGTTGTTCTGCAAGCGAGGCCATCCGTTCGACGAGGTGAACACCTACATCAGACCGGACGGCACCGGCCGAGAGTGCAGAGAGTGTCAACGAATCAGGCAGCGCCGTGGCAACTAAGAGTCATGGGCGCTGTAAAGTTTGTAGAGTGGTCATCCACTCCGATCACCGCTTCGGGATGTGCGCCAAGCATGGCCGAGAACACTACGCCCGCCTCCTGGCCACGCGCCGGGAAGCCAAGGCCCGTAAGCGGGCAAGACAGAACACCGTCCTTGAGGAGGGACCAGCCATGCCAAGACCAGCACTCATCGAGCTAACCGACGAACAGCGCGTCGAGATCCTAGACGCGTACACCAAGACCGACGAACCGGTGGGCGCCATCTGCCAGCGCTACGGCATCAAGGACACCTACATCTTCAACATCCTGGCCAAGGTCGGCATCGACTGGCGGCGCCGGGATCCGATCAGCTTCGAGACCTGGCAAGCCCAGCAGCAGCGCCAGCACATCGACGAGCAGCAGACCCAGCGCGATGACGCATTGATGGGTGTGGTGCCGGAGCCCGTCACCAAAGCGCTGGAGAACATGATCGACACCCAACATGTGCTCAAACCCAAGCCCGAGCCGGTAGCCCCCACGCCTGCCATCGAGCGCCGGGTACGCATCTCAGCAGACACTGAGATGTGGGCCATCACGGTGCAGGGCGTGATCCTGATCGAAGCCGCCGATCTGGAGGACGCCATCCGCCAGGTCCGCCGAGCCCAGCCTGGGCTCAGGATTATGAAGGCTGAGCTAAGCCAGTAGCCGGCACTGCTGGTGTTGGAAAACTTGACAATCTCCAACACCCCAGTGTACAGTTGCACCATCATCAATTTCCTTGAGGAGGAAACGCAATGACCAACATCTATCGCACCGCGCTTCAGGTACAGGACGCCTCGAACCCCAGCGGCGTCATCCTCTCGCTCAGCCGTGAGATCCTGCCTGGCATCCAGGCCGAGGCTGGCTATCGTGAGCAGGGCACGGCGTATCTCGCCAAGCACCCCGCCCTGCTGCTGTTCCTCGACAAGCTCGTGTCGCTGACGGGCGCCGGGTACATCCACGACATGAACATGGAGATCGCGGATGCCTACTCGACGTGTGAGGAGCGCGCCGAGGGGCTCGAAGCAGTGGAGGCAGCCAGGCTGCCCGGTGGCCCGCTGAGCGACGAGGTCCGCTCGTGACCAGCCTGCACATCGACTGGCACTGCGAGTGCCAGGACGGGCCAGCCAGCCACTACTCCGCCGACGATGGCGAGAAGTGCTACGGCTGGTGCCAGGGCACCGACCACGACTGCGCTGGGCTGGGCTACCGGCCCATCGCCCACACCCGTCGGCCCGCTGCATTCGTGGCCATGCTCAAGGCGATTGGCGAGGACAGCGAGCGCTGGCCCAAGCACTACAGCGTCGACCTGTCGAGCGACTACAAGACTGTGCTCGACCTCGACGACGGCGACGCGTTCATCTGGGTGGTGCGCGAGATGGGCACGCATCTGTACCCGCTCAAGTACATCCCGGATGACAAGGTCGGCTTCATCCGCCAGGCCATGGTCTACCACGCCAGGGAGAATACCGACGCGCTGGTCTACGTCTGGAACGGCACCGACAAGCTGAGCAGGATCACCTACGACATGGCCCGCGAGATCGTCCGCAATGCGGCGGCGGGCCACGTCCGGGTAAGCGAACCAGTGGCGTCGTGATCGTCTTCAAGATCGGGGAGCGCGTGATCGGGGAGTCACGCGCCACCTCGCAGCGCACCATCCGTCTGCTGCTGGAGCTACTGGCCAGCAAGTTTCCTGGGCAGGAAGTGACTGCCCACTATCCGGCTGACTACCAGCCGAAGCCTTGAGGAGGGCACAGCTTATGTACGTCTTCGTCGTCATCCGCGCACTCTTTTCGGAGAATACCCTCATGGTCAACGTCATGGGCGTCTTCGCCCACATGCACCAGGCCAGCCGGTACGTTCACGAGGAGCGCCTGCTTGAGCCCAGGGGCGTCAAGTCCGAGTGGACCATCGAGAAGCACAGTGTCTCCGGGGTCGAGCCAGGCTGGCGCCTGGGTCCGCCGGAGCCCGCCTTCCCCGCACCGGTTGGGGAGGGCGGTCAAGCTGATCCGACGGCGATGGCGAGCCCGGTCTCATGACCGGGCCTGAATTGCAGCGTGCGCTGGTCGAGCTTGAGCGGCGCGGGGTGCTGATCAACTACTGGCACGAGGTCTTCGGCATCGTCTCTGAGGGCGAGGTACTGGAGTACGCCAACGCCAGCCGGGCTCATGCGGATAGCTGCGTCGTGAACTGCACGAACAGCGAGCCCGAGACGCCGCATACCTGCTGGTGCGCTCAGGGTAGCCTGAGCTACGAGGACTTCAAGACCCTGCACCCGGAGTGGGCCACGATGTGGGCCGACGAGTGGCTGGACACCCGCTGGGGCGTCGAGTGGCGCCGCGAGATGCAGCCATGAGCATTCTCGACGGCAAGCCCTACGAGTACACCGGCGAGTGGGAGACGCTGTGCAAGCGCACCGAGGATCCCAAGCTGGGCTTCATCGAGCGCTGGCTGGATAACCTGGGCATCCCGCACCGGAGGAATGGCGAGTCGTGGCACGCACCGATCCTGCAGGTCCCGGTCGACATGCACGACTTCGCCTACGAGCAGATCTTGATGGCGCCCGACGAGCGCTACGGCATCTTCGACGAGGTGCCTGACGACGACGGCATGTTCGACGCTTTCTAGGCCGGCTTAGGGTCACAACGGCCCACAAACTCAACTTGACAACCACGATGCCACTGTGATATGGTTTCACCACTTCGGCCCACGGCATTGGGGCCGAGGATTCCACTCTTGAGGAGGGATACGAGATGCCAGCAGATCTATTTTCGGACAAGTTCTACGGAGGCCGTGGGCTCGCGGCGTGGCATCAGCGCGGATTCGTCGACGATCTGGAGCACACCGCCAACGAGGCGTTTGATCTGATCGGCCGCTACAACGTCATGAAGCTGCCGCTGCAGACCGTCGCCACGCGGCAGGACGGCACGCACATCGCCACGCCAGCCTACGGCATCATTCGCCCGCCGGTTGACGACCAGGGCGAGGCGTACTTCGGTACCGTCTCGGGCGACTACCGCCTGGTCACGCCGCAGGAGATCGTCGATCTGTGCGACGAACGCGTCCGGCGCCCTGTCGAGACGATGCTCGCTCTCAAGGACGGCAAGCAGTTCGTCATCACCTTCAAGCTGCCGAAGTTCGACGTTCGCGGCGACGAGATCGAGAACTTCCTGATGCTGTGGAACATGATGGACGGCGGCACGGCGTCGGGTGCCAACACTTCGAGCGTCCGGGTTGTGTGTGCCAACACCTTCGCGGCCAGCCTGGGAGCCAGCGAGCAGAAGGCGCGCTTCGTCCACGACTCGTGGATCTTGCAGCGCATGGCCCGCTGGATGGAGGACGTGGTCCACGTGGCCGAGGCCAAGCTGCCGGAGCTTGCCGAGGCGTACGACGCGATGGCCGCGTACGGCTTCACCAGGGCCAATCCGAATGCAGGCAAGGAGGTCAAGCACATCCTGCAGGCGACCTACCCGCAGCTTCCTGCCTACCAGCCCGACGCGCTGATGACCGAGGAGCAGAACAAGGAGCGCGAGAAGCGCCGCCTCTCGGAAATCCGCATCGTCGACGAGCGCCGGGTTCAAGCGCTCGAACTGTTCAAGGGCGCCGGCACGGGCATCGACTCCCGAGCGGCCTACGGCACGGCCTGGGGGCTGTACCAGTCGGTGGTCGAACTCGAAGACTGGAAGGGCGGCAGCAAGGGCAATCAGCTTGCGCAGTCGGTGCTCTTCGGTGAGCGAGCCGAGACCAAGAGCCGAGCGTTCGACGCCACCATGGCGGTGGTCACGGGACGGGCGGGCATCTAATGCCCGCCATTCCCACCGAGGTCTGGACGATCAAGATCAACCTGCGGCCTGGCGAGCAACAGCTTGCCAGGCAGCTTGTCGAGAAGCTACTCGACTACGACGATGTGCTCGACGCCCGGTTGCTGCCTCGCCCCAGCCAGGCCATCCTCGACGAGGAAGGGGTGGAAGCGTGAGTCGCTTTGTCCTCGTCTTCGTCCTGCCGACGGCGGTGCGCAGCGACCTGATCCAGAACCCGCCGGTACCGTTTGCGTGGTGGCACAACCCCGAGCGGTTGGAGAAGCTCTGGCAGCAAGGCGATGTCTATCACTTCGACGGCCAGACGAGCGCCGGGATTCAGGAGTCGTGCATGGAGATCATGCTCGACTGCCTGCACAGTACCGAGTGGGTCTGGGACGACCACCCGTTCGATCTGGGCGACGTGCTGGTCCTGGGTCCGATTGGGCAGTACGACCTCGACGACCCCAGCGAGGGCATGGAGTGCTACATGCTCACGGCCTATGACGGCTTCAAGCCCATCGAGTGGGCCGAGCAGAAGCACCCGGAGCCTGCTCTACCCTGAAGGCATGGTCCACACCCACGACGAGAGCGTCAACATTCGCGCCGACATCCAGGCCACTCGCACGGCCATGGATGGCTATATCCGGAGTGGTGCGTATCGGCGGGCTGCCAGTTCAGCCCGCCATCTCGCGGCCTGGCTGGAGAAGCTGGCCGATCTGGAGATGCCCAACGACAGGACGCGCACACGCCGCGTCGCCCCGCCGCCGCCACCCGAATCGGGTGACGAGTTCTTGAGCCCCCGGCTACAGGCATTCCGCCGAGCGGGCCGTGAAGCAGGCATGCCCGTTCCGCCCCGACGCCAGCCAAGGCGTCACATTCAAGTCACGGAGGTCAAGCGAGAGCCGCCAGCGCTACCGGAGGGGTAGTACAATCCAGTCAATTCCTTGAGGAGGAACGCATATGCCAATCATTGAATGGCCATCCCAGATGGCGCCCCTGGTCCCGCAGCTTCGACGGCTGCAGTACGCCGCCAACATGCTCAACGTCAACGAGTTCTGCCAGGCCGTCGGCTGGCCGCGCGACGAGTACAGCGAGGCCAAGTTCCTTGAGTTCCAGAAGCTGGGCCGCTTGCACGTCTTCGACGACAATGTGCTGCAACGCGCCGTCGAGTTCTACGAGGCCCAGGCTGCCAGGCACGAGGCAGCACGCGAGGCCCAGCGTGGGTGAGGCACCGGAGGACGCGGGGTTCACGCCCCCGCTGTTTTCCATCGAGCAGGTTGACGCGCTGGTCGCCTTCTGCAGCGAGCACGGCAAGGCCCGAGCGAAGATGCAGGGCTCAGACTTCAGCGAGTTCGACTACCTGGCCGGGGTGATGAGCATGTTCTTCGCGCTGCGGCTGCAGGGCAAGATCCCGGCGCGCTGGATCTTCGACGCGTTCACGGGCCGCAGCCCGCTGGATCTGAAGATCCCCGACGCCCAGGTGTACATCGTCATGGCGGGACAGTTACGCCAACCCGTTGCGGTGTACAAGCACCGGCGCGAAGCCCAGGAGCATGTCGAGCAACTCTGGAGGCAGGGCGACGAGTACGCCTTCATCGCTACAGAGCCGGTACGCCAGGCGGTGCTGCCCAAGGTGCAGGAGCGCATCGACGCTTACTTCGACGAGACGGAGACGAGCCTGTGACGCCACGCGGTGGCTGAGCAGGGTACAAGGGGAGTATGGCAGTGTTACTCGCTCTGAGTCTGGCGCTGACGACAGCGTTCGACCTCGACCCGAGCATCCCCCCGCCGTACGCCCCTCCCGCCAGCGAGATGCCGGCACCCGACGACGAGACACCGGAGGCTGCTCCGGTGGAGGTTGTTCCAACTGTTCCGACGGTGATGGTGCGCGCGGTGTGGGACCGGCTCGCCCAGTGTGAGTCGTCCGGCATCTGGTCGCGCAACTCCGGCAACGGCTACTACGGCGGTTTGCAGCAGGACATGACATTCTGGCGCAGGTACGGCGGTATGGCGTACGCCGCCCGTCCCGACCTGGCGTCGCGCGAGTCTCAAGTGGTCGTTGCCGAGCGCGGCCTGGCCGTACAGGGCTGGGGCGCGTGGCCGGCGTGTAGTAGACGCCTGGGACTTCGCTGAGTGCCGCGTAAGCCTGCACGCCTGGGCAAGTCAGGCTCCCCTATCGAGCTTGCCTGGGCTGCAGGCTTCTTCGACGGTGAGGGATCCTCGTCGCTGCAGTGGGGCGGCAGGACCAGCGCATACGCAACCTTCCGGATACGCGTCACACAAGCTGGCACTGAGGAGGAGCCGCCGGAGGTGCTGACTCGGTTCAGCCGTGCCGTCGGTGGAGGTGTGGTGCGAGGCCCGGTATGGGATAGGAAGCGCCCGTGGAACAGACCGACCTGGGAATGGTGCCTGGTGGGCTCGTCTGCGGCTGAAGTGATAGACAGGCTGTGGCCCTACCTGGGCAGCGTGAAACGTGCGCAGGTTGAGCGTGTACTGGCCACGATTGAATCCAACATACCGAGGGAGGAATGGCTCAATGGCCAAGACAAGGAAACTCTACGGTCCACCTGGGACCGGCAAAACCACAACACTGATTGAGGCTGGTGTCCGGATAGCTCAGACGCTTGGCCCCGATCAGTTAGGGATGGTGACCTTTACGGTCGCTGCCGCTGACGAGATCAAGATGAGGCTGGCTGCGCAGTTGGGAATGCAGCCTCCTGCCGGGAGATGGGAAAGGAACAGGTACTTTGCCGCTCGATTCCCATACGTCGGCACGATTCACTCGATCTCGCTGCGCCTGCTAGGCGGCGGACTGAAGGTCATCACCCCCGGTTCAAAGGAAATGAATGCCTTCATCCGCAGCCTGGGCGGCGCGCCGTCGTCGAACGTGGAGTGGGCGCCCGACGACCCTGATTCCTATGGCTGGGGACCTGGCGCGCGAGCCGATGATATCGAAGACGCGCTGCGCGTGCTGTCCATGGCGCGTCACAGAATGCAGCGCATTCCCGAGGTCTGGAACGACGTGCCGTGGCGCCGCGACGGGCCAGCCATCACCCCGGAGCGCGCCGAGTTCATCGCCCAGGCGTACACCGACTACAAGCGCCAGATCGGCATGATCGACTTCGAGGACATGGCTTCGCTTGGCCGCGAGCACATGCTGCCGGTACGCGCGCTGCTGGTCGACGAGGTGCAGGACAACTCGCCTCTGCTGTGGTCGGTCACCGACCGCTGGTCGGAAGGCCCCGAGTACACCATGCTGGCGGGCGACCCGTATCAGGCCATCTACATCTTCTCGGGCGCCAGACCGGACCTGTTCATCAACCACCCGGGCGACTTGAGAAGTTTGGGGAACTCGCGTCGACTCACAGCGGACGCGGCGACCTACGCCCAGCGCTTGCTGGTCGGCGCGGGCTACCAGCAGGGCGACGGCTGGCTGGGCTCGTGGACGGGCTCGAACACGACCGAGTTTCTGGACGGCAAGCACACCGAGTTCTGGCTGGCGCGCACCGGCACGCTGGTCAACGAGGCAGCGCGCTGGCTGGAGGAAGACGGCATCCCGTACGGCTACGTCAGGGGTGGCGGGCCGCTGCAGACCAGGGCCGCCGGGGCGTTCCGCAGCCTGCTGCTGCTCAGACGCCAGCGCGAGATCTCCGTCAAGCTGGCAGCCGGCATCGCCGACAACGCCGAGCCCGACTACTTCCCCAGCTACCTTGTGAGTAGGGCCAAAGCCCAGGCCAGGGAAGACCCGGAGCGCATGGTCAGCTTCGCAGAGTTGAGCACAGCCTGGGGCCGCGATCTGGACACCCCCGCCGTATGGCTCAAGCGCGGCAGCTACTTCGAGCACATCGTGCGCAAGGAAGGTCTGGAGCCGTTCATCGTCGGGCCGCGCACCCAGGTCGGCACCATCCACGCCGCCAAGGGCCGCGAGGCAGACGTGGTGCATCTCGTCGAAAGCTGGGGCTACCTGCCCTACCGGGCTACCGAAGAGCCGCGTGGGGCGCGTGCCGAAGCGTGCGTGGCGTACGTCGGCGTCACGCGTCACAGACATCGTCTTGTGATGGAACCGATAGGCCAGGGCTACCCGTACCCTTGGTAGCATTCTCCCCCGACGGGAGGCAGAATGGCAGATCTGCTGTTGTGGCGTCCGGAGTGGACCGACCGCTTCGACGACCGCATCCGCAAGACCGATCAGCACTGGCTATGGGTGGGCTACGTCGACCCCAAGGACGGCTACGGACGCTTCAAACCGCTGCACAACGAACGCGCCCAGCTTGCCCATCGCCTGGCCTACACGCGCTGGGTTGGCCCCATCCCCGACGAGTTTCCAGTCATCGACCACCTCAACCATCCCTTCAACCTCAGGCGCTGCGTCAGGCCCGACTGCCTGGAGGCCATCACCCACGCCGAGAATACCCGGCGCGGAATGTCTCCAGCAGGCGAGAACGCGCGCCTCACCCACTGCCCCAGGTGCGGCTCCGAGTTCAACTCGATCAACGCCGTGTACCGCGACGACGGCGAGCGGCGCTGCCGGATATGCAGGCGCGCCGCCAACCGTGAATACAAGCTCAGGCGGAAGGGGCGGGAAGCATTGGCAGGCTAGGCACGGGTACGTCTTGGGCTGTGCGCACCTTGAGCAGCACCGTCGGCCGATGATCGGCCCAGCGGTAGTTCGGCTCGATGTCGACCTTGCCCAGGATGGCCAGGATGCGGTGCATCTTCTGGGCGTCGATGGAGCGGTCGATGGCCTTCATGCGCCGCAGCAGCATATCCGGGAACAGGTAGTACGTGTCCTCGTAGCGCCAGCCCATGCTTCCGGTGCGCGCGTGGTACGTCGGCAGGGCGTCGACCGTGGGCAGCGGGGCGAGCGTGTTCTCGACCGAGCGCGCCAGGTAGCCCTCGTCGGAAAGCTCGACGGGGATCTTCTGGATCTCGCTGACCATGCCCTGCACGGCCCGCATGAAGTTGCCCCAGTTCTGGCCGCGCTGGCCAGGCAGAAACTCGGGCACCCACATCCCGGCGCCAGGCGTCCAGCAGCGGTCGCGGAAGCCCTTCTCGCTCGAAAGCTGGACGTTGGTCACGTCGACCCGCGAGGTCTGGGTGACCGTGCTGCCGGGCTGGGTCACGTCGATCAGCAGCACAAACTCGGACAGGTCGTGGCCGCGCTCGCGGCACACCACCTCTCTGACCACGAAGTTGGCGCCCGAGGCACGCCGCGCCGCGTCCTGTTCGGCTTTGACGGCGGCGGCTGCCTTGTCGTACGTGCGCTTGATGTACGCGTATCCGTACGAGCCGCGTCCCTTCTGCCGGTAGCAGTTGTCTCCGATGTACGTGGCCGCGAAGATCTCCTCGACCTCGTCGAGGGTCTGGTTGCGGCGGATCAGTTCGCAGCACACCGAGTAGTCGATCCCGGAGCCCGACGGATCGGTGCTGAGCGCCCAGGCCGGCGAGCCCGGTGCGGCGTAGCCCTGCACCAGCAGCGAGTCCTGAATCTTCTTTTTCAGCCGCAGCGTGCGTACCCGGGAAACGACCAGGGCGGTCTGGGCGTCGTCGAACTGCAGGATGCGGTAGCTGGAAGCGGAGGGCGAGCCAACTGTCCCGTTGCTCGTGCTGGCGCCGCCGCCGTCGGCCACGTACGCCTCGATGATCTCCTGCAGGAACGTGTGGCCGTCCGGGATCCACGGCAGGGCCGCGAAGCTGCCCGCCCTGACGCGGTACGGACGCCCCGTGTCGGGGTGCAGGCTGGGCGGCACGACCATGTACGAGGGACCGGCGTTGCCGCTGCCCTCGCCACGAATGTCGCCCGCCTTGCGGCCCTGGCCCAGCGACCACACACCGGAGCGCATGGGCGTATGCGAGCGGAACCACACGTGGGCCTTGCCCGAGCCCGACTCGACGACTCCCGCGCCGCGCAGGAGCGGGTCGCTGGCGTGCGTCAGGACCCAGCGGGCGAACTCCATGTCGTCCACGTCACCGCAGTACGCGTCGCCCGAGACGTGCCCGCACACCACGCCCCAGCCCATGCGCGCGTCCCCGACGTTGATCCACTGCTGGACCTGAGCCTCTGAGGCGGCGCGGCGCTGATACTCGCTCCAGCCCGTGGGCAGGATGCGCAGGTACGGCCGCTTGTCCTGCGGCGCGAGCGGGATGACGCTGAAGCCCTGGTGCTGCAGTTCTAGCGCTGAGTGATCTGGAGCCGGCATGGCAGCCATGCCAACCTCAGACAGCTACGACGGCTTCTTCCCCGGCCTCAGGCTTCGACTGTGCTGATGCAGTACGCTTGCCGAGATCGGGGTGCGTCCGGGCATACGCATCGAGGTCGGCAACCCGGAACATCAGCACGCTGGACTTCTCGCCCAGCATGAAGCCTGGCACGCCGGCAGAGCCCTCGTCGTACAGATTCTTGAGCCGGTAGATGTACTCGCGCGAGATGCCGAGGTAGTCGGCAGCCTCCTGTGCTGGCAGCCAGCCTTTGAACGAGACCCGATTGGCCTGGGATGGGGTATCTGCTGTACCCGTAGTCATAGAGATCCTCCGCTAAGATGAGTGTGCCGAACTTGACAAACTCGGCCACAGGATGCTACAGTTATTGGCGGTTGGTCTGCAACCAACGGTGTCATGGACTCGGCACCGAATCCCCCAATCATTCACAGTCGCAGAGAGGAGCATGCATGAGGACATTCCCCGTAGTTCGAGACTGCCGCATGGCAGTTAGCGCACAGTATTCGACAACGATACATCCCCGAACGAATGTCGGCCCAGTACTTATAGGGCGTGACAGAGCGTCGCTGAATTGCCCCACCCCCGTCAACGTGGTCGACCTCCAGAAACTCGATCTGGGTTTCGCCGCAGCACACGCACTTCCCGCCCAGCGCCGCGATGGTGTCGTGCTTCTGTTTCCTGGCATACGCCCGGCGGTAAGCACGGTACGTCTCGGTCTGCCTGTACTGCCTCTGGTACTCGTTAGTTCTACTGGGGGCAACCAATGACGGTGTCCTTCCATCCCTATCAGACTGAGGGCATTGTACAGGCATATCACGCTATGCAAGATCCTACTGCTCGCGGTGGGTTCTATTTACAGTGGAAACCGGGTATGGGCAAGACGCTGGGCGCCATCGCCCTGCATCGCGCGCTCAAGTCAGAGCGTACCGTGATCGTCTGCCCCGTCGTAGCACAGGGGGTGTGGCGCCGCGAGTTTGCCAAGTGGCTGCCAGCCGCCCGGGTTGGCGACATCGACGACGGCGCCCAGGTGGTCATCACCACCTACGACAAGCTGAAGGACCCCAAGGCTGCCAACATCCTGCATCAACGCAGGACGGGGGCGGGACGGCTGCATCGGCTGCAAGCCTGGAGCCCAACGCTGCTGATCCTCGACGAGGCCCAGTACATCAAGAGCCCGTCGGCGGCTCGCACCAGGGCCATGTGGAAGCTGGCGGCTGCGGCTGACTTCAAGCTGTTGCTCTCCGGGACGCCCGCCCACAGTCCGCTCGACTGGTGGTCGCAGTTCCGCGTCGTGGCGCCTCACGAGCCGGCATTCCGCCAGACGTATCAGGAGTACAAGCAGTCGACCATGATCCTGCAGCAGGGACCCAATGGGGCCTATCCGCTGCGCGGCAAGGGCGGCGCGTACCTGACCCAGAAGGACGGCTGGGAGAAGGTTGTCAAGGCCATGGCGCCGTACGTCCACGCCGTCTCGAAGGATGTGCTGGGGCTGCCGGAGCCCATCGTCACCGAGGTGCCCATCGAGCTATCGGCCAAGGAGCGCAAGGCGTACACCCAGATGGAGACCATGCTGCGCGCCGATCTGCCCGACCTGACCGAGGCCAACGCCAACATCATCCTGACCCAGATCATGCGCCTCACTCAGATCGCCGCCGGTCACGTGACCAACGAGAACGGCGACTCCATCGTGATCGGTTCGTCCAAGGTCGACGCGGCCATGGAACTGCTCGAAGAGCGCGAAGACGAAAAAGTGGCCATCGCCTGCCGCTTCCGCCAGGACATCGCCTCGCTCAAGCTGGCGCTGGACAAGGCAGGCCGACCCTACCGCGTCATCGACGGCTCGACCGCCGGTGGTGCCAGGACGCGCGCCGAGGACTGGTTCCAGAACGAGGAGCACAACGGGGTGATGCTGCTCAACTACCAGGCGGGCGGCGTGGCCATCACGCTCTCGAAGGCCAGCACGATCATCATGTTCACGCTCACCAACTCGGTCATCCAGTGGGAGCAGATGATCAGCCGGGTACACAGGATCGGCACGACCACCAACGTCCAGATCCTGTACCTGATCTCCGAGCAGACCCAGGACGAGATCATGCTGCCTGCCCTGCAGCGCGGCGCCTCTGCCGTCGACATGGCCCGGCTCCTGTTGAAGTACCTGAATCGCGTCGACGGGGGAGTCAAGTAATGGCCACCTACCTCAACGCGCTGACGTTCAGAGAGATGTTCGGGCGGCAGCTTCGCCGCCCCGACCGGGGTCAGGCCCAGGCGTACATCGTGGCCCCGCTCGACAACACCATGAACCGCAGCGAGACGGCGCGCATGATCGAGATGGTTCGGCGCAGCCTGGTCCGGTGCGTTGACTACGGCGAGGTCTACTACGTAACCCGTGAGATGACCGAGTACATGACGAGCGTGATCGACCAGCACCTGAAGGGCGAGCACGTCTTTCACCTCAGCCAGGGAGACATGCCTAGCTTGACGGGTTTCGTGTATTTCGACGGCTCGATCCCGCTGCCCACCGTGTACTCGCCCACCGGCTATCACAACCTGCGCGCCGTGCTGTGGGACCAGTACGCCATCGTCCGCGACGAGCCAGGCAAGAAGAGCCCGATCTACTACGGCGATGCCCCAACCCCACACGAGCCCGAGGTCATCGGCAAGATTCTGTACAGCGTGACCGACGCGCCCAACCCGCAGCAGTGGGAGATGTACGGACCGTGGAAGATGCGCCACTGGATCCCGGCGGAGTACGAGGTGCGCCTCGACGGAAGGATGATCGAGAGCGGCTTCGACACGGCCAACGGACTGATCCGCAACGACAGCCGCTACCGTGACCTGGCGCTGACCGACGAGCAGATCGAGCAGGACAAGCTGGACACGCGTGTGGCCATCGACACGCTGTTCAAGATCCTCCGGGTCTGGACGCGGGTCATCCAGCAGGAGATCCCGGTGCGCCACCCCAGGCCCAGTGCCTACGACAAGGTCATGCATAAGGAGGGCAGACCCCCGGCCGACGTACAGGTCACTCACCTCCGGCGCTACGAGAACAAGCCGCCGACGGGGCTGGTCGAGGTCGACTGGGCTTACCGCTGGAAGGTCAAGGGTCACCACCGCTGGCAGCGCGTCGGGCCAGGCCGAGCGTTCCTGCGCCAGGTATGGGTCAAGGAATACACCAAGGGACCCGCTGACAAACCGCTAGTCGAGCGGGATAAGCTGACGAGTCTGGACCGATGACCCAACCACAAGCCGCGCCTGTTCCGTATGCCACCGTCCACCCCAACGACGACAACTACCGCGCCGTCCTGTTGCGCCTGAGCACCGCCTCCATCGGCGCCTGGGGCACGCGCGTCCGGAGCGCCGAGATCACCAACCAGACGTACATCATGATGACCTGGGGCTTCGCCATCGACGTGACCGAGACGCTGGCCCAGATCGACGCCCTGATGGGCTACACGGGACCGTAGATGCCCAGCTACACAGTCGACATGTTCAGCTTCGCCGCCGGCGTGCTGTTCGGCATCGTTCTGTTCATGGCCTGCGTCGGCGTCCTGCGCAGCATCGGCGGGGGCTCCTGATGCCGTTCTCCGAAAGCTGTGAGCAGTGCCCTGCTGGCGCGGGCAACCGCGTCAGTGGGGAATGGTGGGGCGACGTGGATTGGGACGGCCCCGCGTGCCTGGTGCTGGGCATCAACCCCGGCTACAACGAGGTGCAGATGGGCCAGCCGTTCATCGGCGCCTCGGGCCAGTTGCTCAAGTCGGCGCTGGAGCAGGCCGGTGTGCGGCGAGCGTTTCTGACCAACACGTACCGCTGTCCCGGCGAGCCCGACATGAGCTTCGCCAGGCTGTGCAAAGACAAGCTCGAAGAGGAGATCGAGCGTGTTCGACCAGCTTATATTCTGGCACTGGGCAACATCCCCGTGCAGCGACTGCTGGGAAAGGGGACCATCGGAGCAGTCGCCGGCAAAGAGATCTGGTCCGCCCGATACAACGCCTGGATCCTCTCCGCATTTCACCCCGCCGCTATTCTTCGCAATCGGGGTCGGGAGAATGCTTGGCGTGCCGATGTCCATCGCTTCGGACGGCTCGTTCGAGGTGAACTCGAACCTCCCCCCGCAACTCCGCCGGTGCGTGTCGATCTGGTGGACTCGGGGGGCGGACTTCGGGTGCTCGACCAGGCTCTTAGAGTAGAGCCCGGGTGGACGTACGACTTCGAGACCAACACCCTGCCGTGGTGGCACATCGGCTTCCGGATCTACTCGATAGCGTTTTCGTTCACGGGCCAGGAGGCGTACTGCCTGCCCATCGCCCACCCCGACGTGGACGACGCCTGGACCCAGGCGGTGCTCAAGTGGATGACCCGCATCCAGCCGCTGATGACCGACGCGCAGACCTCGCGCACGGTCCACAACGGGGTCTTCGACGATCTGGTGTGGTACCGCGCCACGGGCTACCTGCCGCGCCCGACGTTCGACACCATGATCGCTCTGCAGTTGCTCGACGAGAACGCGCCCAAGTCGCTCAAGTGGGCCGGTAGAGCACATCTGGGGTGGCCCGACTGGGACATCGACGCGCGCAAGCACCACCCGCTGGCCGACCTGTACCCGTACAACGGCTACGACGCGGCGGCAACGTTGCTGCTGCGCGAGAAGCTGCTCGACCGTCTCCGGGAAGAGCCGCTGGTGCTCAGGTACTTCGCCCTGCTGGAAATGCCGAAGCTCCGGTCGCTGGAGCGGCTGATCGCCAGGGGGATCTATGTGAACCGGAGCAGGGCGGCGAAACTGTTCCGTCAGGCACGGGCCGAGCAGCGCGCCGCCGACGCCCTGGTGCCGGTGCTCAACCCTGCGAGTTCACGCCAGGTGGCCGCGTGGCTCTACGACGAGCACGGGCTTCCGGTGATCAGAGCCGGCAAGCAGCACCCGTCCACAGATGAGGCAACTATAAAGACGCTCGCACAGCAGTTTCCGGAGGCGCGTCGCATCCTCGACTGTCGCCGCCCGAGGAAGAAGATAAGCACATACTTCCGGCCCATAAATCAGGCAACCAAGAAGTCGTTCGACGGGCGCTTCCACCCCGACATGCGGACAACCAGCGTCGAGACAGGCCGTCTGGCGGGTTTCTTCCATACCACCCCCCGAGATGCCAGCGTACGGCCTGTTTTCTCGGCTCCGCCAGGCATGGTGCTGATCCAGGCCGATTACCGGCAGATCGAGGCCCGCATCTGCGCCTGGATGGCAGCGGGCCGACCCGAGACCTGGGACGGCGTCAATCAGATGAGCATGCTGTGGGCCTTCCACCAGGGCGAGGACATCTACGTCGACTTTGCATCCCGGGCACTCAGGAAATCTCCACAAGCCGTCACAAAGGACGAGCGCCAGATCCTGGGCAAGGTACCGGTGCTGGCACAGTTGTATGGCATCTCGCCCGAGGGGCTCAGGGAGTACGCCTGGAAGACGTTCGAGATCAACTGGACCCCGCAGCAGGCTCAGGCACTCTGGCTCCTGTTCCGGCAGCGCTACCCCGAGTTCCCGCAGTGGCATCGTTTAGCCGAGGCGAAGCTGATGAAGCGCGGCTGGGCTCAGACGCCCATCGGCCGCATCCGACGCCTGCCAGACGCCGTGTACGGCCAGCGCGACGCCATCAGATCGGGCATCAACGCCGAGCCGCAGTCGCTCGCCTCCGATATCACCCAGCAAAGCCTCATTCACGCCGACAAGATTGGGCTGCGCGTAGTCGGAGACATCCATGACGCCCTGCTGTTCGAGGTACCCGAGCGGGGGGCCGCCCAGGCGTGTAGGATAATCCGACACATCATGCTGAAGGCGCCTGTTACTTTGCAGAGGCTAGGCTTATGGCTGCCGCCGGGCCTGATTGAAGTGGAACTTACCGCTGGGCCGTGGGGGTTAGGTCGGATGGTGCCGGATTGAGGCGCAATACCATCGAGAACGTCATGCGTCAGGGTATGCCTGATAATACGCACCTCCGGTGGACAGGACACGTCAACGACTGGGGTTACGGGATTGTCACCTGGCATGGCCGGTCCCGCAAGGTCCACGACGTGGTCTTCGAGCATTACTACGGCCCAGTGCCCGAGGGTCTGGAGCTAGACCATGTGTGCCGGGTACGGGATTGCTTCAGCCCGTGGCATCTGGAAATAGTCACCAAACGCGAGAACATTCTGCGCGCCGTGCCCTACCGATCCCAGGTACTCAAGCGGTTCTGCCCGCTTGGCCACCCCTACGACGAGGACAATACGTACCTCTACCAGGGACATCGTCATTGCAAGGAATGTGTCCGGCGTAGGGTGCGCGAAAGGAGAGCATTGCTCAAAGTTTCCACTTGACAAGTTGATTCGAGATTTTGTACAGTTTCAGAGCCGTTTTCGTCGTTGTTGTTGTTGTCGAGCGGCAGAAAAGAGGAATACGCTTATGGAAATTAGCTTGTCTACGACAGGCTTCAACGATGCCGCTCGCTGCCTGAAGAGGTACGAATATAGATGGGTGGACCGGCTGGTGCTCAAACCGAAGGATGTCCGCCCCGCGATGCGTCGCGGCACGTGGATCCATCGGGCACTCCAGTTGGCTGACGAAGGCGCCCTGTGGCAGGGCGAACTGGCCAACATGGCTCGCTGGGCCATCGACAATGAGGTCGACCCCAAGCAAGTCGAGACCCTGGTCACCGAAACCACCGAACTGGTGACCGATTACCTGGCCTACTGGGCTGGGCATGAGGATCCGCCGGGTCCCTTCGAGACCGTTGAGACGGAGTACACCGTCCAGTGGTCCCCCAAGCCTGGCATCTGCCTGACCAGCAAGATCGACTGCATCAAGCGCGACCGCAACGGTCGGCTGTGGATCTGGGAGCGCAAAAGCACCGAACGGATCCCGGATAGCGACTGGCGCGGCGTCGATCCGCAGACGATGCTGCAATACATCGAAGCTCGTGCCAACGGGCTCGACGTGGTCGGCGTGA
>Ga0126383_10000925_pt1 | contig 17329 bp, 14 predicted proteins | sample PanSoiMetPlot_35_FD_96882 | JGI IMG/M metagenome (GOLD analysis project Ga0126383, IMG submission 96882) | Tropical forest soil microbial communities from Panama - MetaG Plot_35 | ecosystem: Environmental > Terrestrial > Soil > Tropical forest > Bulk soil | place: Panama | collected 2016-02-17
CGGCCGAGTCGAGCTCGCGGTAGTCTTGCGCGCGGATGTCGATTCGATCGGCAGGTCGCAGGAAAGCCGCTCTTCGCTTCCCTTCCAAAAGTTGGTTCTCGCTCAGCGTCACCCCCGTCGCGCGGGCGCCGAAGCCCGAAGCTGCATGAAACAAGAGCGCGCCCCAACCGCAGCCGATATCCAAAAATCTCTCGTCCGGCTTGAGGTCCAGCTTGCGGCACGTGAGCTCGAGCTTGTTTCGCTGAGCTGTCTCCAAAGACTCGAGCCCCGACGGAAAATACCCGCACGAATACACCATCGTTTCATCGAGAAAGAGCCGGTAGAAGTCGTTGGACACGTCGTAGTGATGGCGCACGGCATCGCGATCGCGGGACTTCGAGTGGCGCTGGCCGCGAAGCACCGCGGCGAGCGCCTCCGGCCCGGCCGACAGCACCCGCTCGAGCCACGCGAAGAGCATCGCTGTGGCGCCCACTCGTCGGCCGGGGCCTTCCCAGAGGGCGACTGCTTCGATCACATCGATGGTGTCGCCCTCGATCTCGATGTCGCCCGCAATGAATGCCTCGGCGATCTTCTGCTCCGACGCCGGAGGGAAAAGCGCGGCCAGCGCGGACGGACTGCGAAACAGGACCTTGCCTCGGATTGCATTACTGGGCGCCGGAAGCGTCGTTCCGTCCCAAAGCTGAACCGTGAATGATCGAGACGGCTGATCAAAAAGGCGTTTAGCGGCATTCTTGAGGTCCATACATGCGCTCCTGACCATCAGCACCCATACAACAAGCGAACAAGAAAAGGATTCAATTTGTTGTCTAATGTTCCTATCGACACGAAGACGTATTAAGCCTCGCGAACCCGGACGGCACGATGAACGCAATTTCTTATTCTTCCGAAGCAGGCCGAGCGGCGCGGGGCTGGTTGCTTCGCTGGCCGGCGACAGTCGGGCTTTTCATTTTTGCCCTGGTCGCGCTGGGAGCAGTTGCGAATCTGAAATCAGATATTCCGCTCGAGACACTGAAACAAAGGTACGGGCAGCCCCCGTCGAAGTTCATCGAGCTGGATGGCCTCGCCGTGCATTATCGCGACGAAGGTGCCGGGCCGCCGCTGGTTTTGATTCACGGGACCGGTGCGTCGCTGCACACTTGGCAAAAATGGAGCGGGCTGCTGCGGCGGGATTTCCGTGTGATTCGAATGGATTTGCCCGGCTTCGGCCTCACCGGTCCCGAGCCGAGCGGCGATTACACCTCAGGCGCGTACGTTCGCTTCCTGGAGAGCCTGGTCGAAAAGCTCGGGCTGCAGCGCTTTGATCTCGCGGGCAACTCTCTCGGCGGATTCATCGCCTGGCGCTATGCGAGCGCCCATCCGGAGCGGGTCCACAAGCTCATTCTGGTGGATGCGGCCGGCTATCCCCTTCGACATCCGCTCCCTCTGGTTTTTCGTCTGGCGAGGATTCCACTGCTCTCGTCACTCCTGGCCAACATGGATCCTCGGCCGCTGGTAGTGCGCACGCTTCGCGAGGCCTATGCGGATCCCTCCAAGGTGACGCCGGAGCTTATGGACCGCTACACCGACCTCTCCTTGCGCGCAGGGAACCGGAGGGCATTTTCCGATCGTGCTTCCACATCCGAGCCGGACCATGCCAGCGAGATTCGCAATATCGCTGCGCCGGCGCTGATAATGTGGGGGAGCCTCGACTCTTTTCTGCCGGTCGCCGATGCGGAGCGTTTCGCGCGCGATCTTCCCCACTCGCGGGTCATCGTGTACGAAGGCGTCGGCCACGTTCCGATGGAGGAAATCGGCTCCCAGAGCGCCGCGGATGCGAAGGCGTTTCTCCTGGAGGATCGAGGGCGATGAAGTGGGGTCGCTGGCTCCTCGTCGGGCTCGCGCTGGTCGCGGCATATCTCAGTGTTTGGCCGACGTCGATTGATCCAGCTCGGTGGGAGCCGCCTCCGGCGCCCGGGTTCGTTGGGCCCTACCAGCCCAATGCACGGCTGGCGCGAGCGGAATGGCTCGCTCGCGGCGTCGGCGTGGGGCCTGAATCCACCGCGGTCGATCGCCTGGGTCGCGTCCACGCCGGCTTCAGCGACGGCCGGATCGTCCGCTTATCAGCGGACGGGGGGCGAGCGGAAATTGTCGCGAACACCGGGGGCCGGCCGCTGGGGTTGGCGTTTGATGGCGACAGCAACCTGCTCGTCGCCGACGCGGTAAAGGGCTTGCTGTCGATCTCGGCGAGCGGGGCTCAGTCCATTCTGGCGACCCGAGAAGCCGGGGTGCAGTTTGGCATGGTCGACGACGTGGACGTGGCCGACGACGGCACGGTCTATTTCAGCGACGCTTCGTCGAAGTTCTCGCTCTTTCAGCACCGAGACGATGTGTTTGAGCATCGCCCGCATGGTCGGCTGCTTTCGTATGATCCGCGCACGAAGCGCGTCCAACGCGAGCTCGGCGACCTCTACTTCGCCAATGGCGTCGCTGTGAGTGGAGACCAATCCTTCGTCCTCGTCTGCGAGACATCGATGTACCGCGTCACCCGACTGTGGCGCAGCGGGCCTCGGAAGGGATCTCGCGACGTCTTCATCGACAATCTGCCGGGATTCCCCGACAACATCACCTTTTCGCGGGATCGAGGCATCTTCTGGCTGGCGCTGTTCGCGCCCAGAGACGCGACGGTGGATCGGCTGATGCCCCATCCTTGGCTGCGCAAGGTGGTCCGCCGCTTGCCGACTTGGGTGCAGCCCAACCCTGCCCGCTACGCATTCGCGCTGGGCATCGATCTGCACGGGCGGGTCGTGCACAACCTTCAGGATCCATCTCCCAACTCATTCGCTCCGATCACCAGCGTGCGCGAGCATCGCGGGCAGCTCTACCTGGGCAGCACCGAGCGCGACGCGATCGGCCGCGTCCCGGCGCCGGAAGGATGAGAGAGTCGAAAGTCGACGGCCCTGAAAGTTGAGAGTCGAAAGTTGAAAGTCGAAAGGGCAGGCCACCACTCGGAGTTGAAAGTTTTAGGCCTGAACGACACATTATGAGGCTTCTTCGAACTTTCAACTTTTGACTTTCGACTTCGTGCGATGATTCGAACTTGCCCAGCGTGCGGTCAGAAGAACCGGGTCCCTCCGAAGCATCTTCACGATACGGGCCGATGCGGAAAGTGCAAGGCGCCGTTGCCGCCGGTGAACGAGCCAATCGATGTCGACGAGCAGGCGTTCGATGCGATTGTCAATGAGGCGCAGGTGCCGGTGTTGGTGGATTTTTGGGCGGAATGGTGCGGACCCTGCAGAATCGCCGCCCCCGAGGTCAAGAAGGTCGCCTCGGACATGGCCGGACGGGCCGTTGTGCTCAAGGTGGATACCGAGCGACAGCCAGGCCTCGCAAGCCGGTTTAACATCCGCGGCATCCCTACCTTCATCGTCTTTCGAGGCGGCCAGATTGCGTCTCAGCAGCCCGGTCTGGTGCACGCTCCGCAGATGCGCGCCTGGCTCGAGAAAGCGGCGGCCTAGGGCGTTACCCCTCGGGGCATCCAGGGGAGGACGCGTGAAACAGGGTTGCGTTGACACCGGGAGCTTCCGTCCGGTACAAGCGCCGCCCTCGCCACTGGGGAGCGTAGCTCAACTGGCAGAGCAATGGACTCTTAATCCATAGGTTGTGGGTTCGATTCCCTCCGCTCTCATTGCAGGGTCCGAAGTTGACGCAGCGGTTGAAAGTCGAAAGTCGAAGGGCGGTGCCGACGAGTTGGACACGAGTAGGCAAAGGATGGAGCCGGCAGCGGTTCATCGCCGGGGCCCTTTCAACTTTCAACTTTCGACTTTTGACCGCAGTGCTGATTTTGTACCCCTCCGGGCGTGTGGCGGAACTTGGTAGACGCGCCAGACTTAGGATCTGGTACCCAAAAGGTGTGAGGGTTCGAGTCCCTCCTCGCCCATCGAGGTGCTGATGAAAGTCCGCGTCGAAGAAGTCTCTCCCATCGAGCGCAAGCTCTCGATCGAAGTCGAACATTCGCGGGTGACCAACGAGCTGGACCGGGCGTATTCGCAGCTCGGCCGCCAAATCAAGATCGCCGGCTTTCGCCCGGGCAAGGTGCCGCGCCGGATCCTCGAGCAGCGGTTTCGCGAGCAGGTCGAGGATGACGTCATCCGCAAGATGGTGGAGCGGGCCTATTCGGAAGCGGTGCGCGAGCACAAAGTGGAGGTCGTTTCGAGCCCCCAGGTCACCAACGACGGACTGCGCCCGAATGAGCCGTTCACCTTCCAAGCGCGCGTGCAGGTCAAGCCGAAGGTGGAGGCGAAGGATTATCTCGAGCTTCCCCTCAAGAGGGCGGACACCTCGGTGAGCGATACGAAGGTGGAGGAGCAGCTGGAAAAGCTGCGCCAGAGCATGAGCCGGCTCGAGCCGATCGAAGATCGGAACGAAGCGCGAGCCGGCGATTTCGCGCTGGTCGACTATCAAGCCACGGTGGAGGGCAAGGAGTTTCCCGGCAGCCACGCCGAGAACGCGACGGTGGAAATCGCGCCGGGCTCGCTGATGGAGTCGAAGCTCCAGGACCTCAATGGCGCGCGGGTGGGTGCGACCGTCGAGCTCGATTCCGCCTTTCCGCAGGACTACCCAATCGAGCAAGTGAGGGGCAAGCGCGGCCACTTCCGCGTTCACCTCAAGGCTCTCAAGGCAAAGGTCATTCCGGAGCTAAACGACGACCTCGCGCGCGAGCTTCAGGCGGGCAAGACGCTCGCCGATCTAAGAGCCAAGGTTCGCTCGGACCTGGAGAAAGTGGCTCGCGCCAAGGCGGACACGGAGGAGCGGGATCAGATCGCCAAGGGGCTGACCGATCGCAATCCTTTCGACGTCCCCGCGGCGATGGTCGACCGGGCAGCGGAGATGATGCTCGACGGCGCGCTTCGCGCGATGGCTCGAGGAGGCGTCGATCCGCGGCGGCTGAACCTCGATGTTGGAAAGCTGCTGGAGGAGATGCGCCCTCGCGCGTTGGCGGAGGTCAAGGCAGCGCTTTTGTTCCAAGCGATCGCCAACCAGGAGAAAATCGAGGTCGCCGACGCCGAGGTCGATAAGAAGATCGAGGAGATCGGCAAAGACAGCGGCCAGCCCATCGCCAAGGTGAAGCGCCACTTCGCCAACCCCGAGGAGCGGCAAAACCTGGCGCAGAAGCTCCGAGAAGAAAAGACGGTTGAATTCTTGAAGGGCCGCGCGAAGTATTTGTAAGCCTTGTTGTCCATTCGCCGGAGAGACCCTTCATGCCTTACATGCCCGTGCCGTACGTCGTGGAGCAGACCCACCGCGGCGAGCGCTCCTATGACATTTACAGTCGTCTTCTCAAGGACCGCATCATCATGCTCGGAACCGAGATCGACGACGAGGTCGCCAACGTGGTGGTGGCGCAGATGCTCTTCCTGGAATCCGAGGACCCGGACAAGGACATCAACGTCTACGTGAACTCGCCGGGCGGGTCGGTGACGGCCGGTCTGGCGATCTACGACACCATGCAGTACGTCAAGCCCGCGGTGTCCACCATCTGCGTCGGACAGGCGGCGTCGATGGGAGCAATGCTCTTGCTCGCCGGCGCCAAGGGGAAGCGATTCGCCCTGCCGAACGCCCGCATCATGATCCACCAGCCGATGGGGGGCGTGAAGGGACAGGCCACCGACATCGACATCCAAGCTCGCGAGATTCTCCGGATGAAGGCCAAGCTCAACGAGATCATCGTCAAGCACACCGGACAGAGCCTCGAGCGAATCGAGAAGGACACCGACCGCGACTACTTCATGGGCCCGGTGGAGGCGAAGCAGTACGGAATCATCGACGAGGTGGTGGTGCAAAAGAAGGCGATGCCCCGGGATAAGACGCGCGAATAGCGCGTTGCGTTAGCTCGACCCATCTGTTTTCCGCCGAGCAGGGGGCGAGGTCTTCACTGCGGGCTCGGGTCCAATCGATTAAGTAGGGAGGTAAGATGGACGCAGAGTCGGGTCGCTGACTAGATTGGATTCGCCGAGGGTTGCTTCCCTCACTGAAGCGTAAAGAGGCGCACCATGCCGGGCAAGAACGTCGAGAAACGAGACAATCAGACGCTCTGTTGCTCCTTCTGCGGCAAGTCGCAGAAAGAGGTGAAGAAGCTGATCGCCGGCCCGACCGTCTACATCTGCGACGAATGCATCGGGTTGTGCAACGACATCATCGCTGAGGAGATCGATCGCGAAGAGGCGAAGGACACCAAGTTGCGCATCCCTCGACCTTCGGAGATCAAGTCGATCCTCGACGAGTACGTGATCGGTCAGGAGCGCGCCAAGAAGGTGCTCGCGGTCGCAGTTCACAACCATTACAAGCGCATCGAGTCCAAAGTCGCGATGGACGACGTCGAGCTGCAAAAGTCGAACATCCTGCTGCTTGGACCAACCGGGAGCGGCAAGACGCTGTTGGCGCAGACCCTGGCCCGAATTCTCAACGTGCCGTTCACCATTGCCGATGCCACCTGTCTCACCGAGGCCGGCTATGTCGGCGAGGACGTAGAGAACATCATTGTCAATCTGCTCCAGGCGGCCGATCACGACATTGAGCGCGCCCAGCGAGGCATCGTCTACATCGACGAGATCGACAAGATCGCCCGCAAGAGCGAGAACCCGTCGATCACCCGCGACGTCTCCGGCGAAGGCGTTCAACAGGCGCTGCTGAAGATCATCGAGGGGACGATCGCCAATGTGCCCCCCAAGGGCGGCCGCAAGCATCCGCAGCAGGAGTTTTTGCAGGTGGACACGACGAACATCCTGTTCATCTGCGGCGGCGCCTTTGGCGGTCTGGAGCAGATCATCGACCGTCGCCTGGGCGGGAAGAACATCGGGTTCGGCGCGGACATCCAGACCAAGAAGCAGCGCAGCCTGTCCGAGCTTTTGCGGCACGTCGAGCCGGAGGACTTGCTCAAATTCGGCATGATCCCTGAGTTCATCGGCCGCTTGCCGATCGTCACCGCCCTCGAGGAGCTGGATGAGTCGGCGCTGATGGACATCCTCAGCCAGCCGAAGAACGCGCTGGTGAAGCAGTACCGCAAGCTGTTCGACCTCGACGGCGTGTCGCTCAAGTTCACCGACGGTGCCTTAAAGGCGATCGCCTCGGAAGCGATCCGGCGCAAAGCGGGCGCCCGGGGCCTGAGATCGATTCTCGAAGGGGCGATGCTGGACGTGATGTATGAGATCCCCTCGCGCAAGACGGCGCGCGAAGTGGTCATCTCCGAGGAAGTGATCCTGAAAAAATCGGAGCCGGTGGTGCTCTACGCCAATGAGAAGGACGTGGAGCAAAAGAAGGAGTCGGCCTAACCCGTCCCCAGGCCTTTCTTACCCGAGCGCGAAAGGGGGCTGCTGGGTTCCAGAGTACGGAAATCCGGATATACACGGAAAGCTCGCGAGGGCCTGCCGTAACGGCCCGAAGCGGCCGCGGGCTCGATGGACGCCTTCGATGGGGCATGTATGCGTTCCTGTTCAACTGGTTCGGGATGGAGCCGTCCACCGCTTCCGGCCTTCTGCTCGGGTCCCCTGACCACACTGTGCTCCCCGCGGGACGAATGCTACGCCCAGCAGCCGAGTTGGCGCCTCGCGAAGGAAGGAACTCGCTCCCCTTGCGACATGTTATAAATCAAGGCTTGAAGGCAATGCCGGGGGAACCAATCTTCTAGGGTGCCGTAGGCTTGAGCGGCCGTCGGCCCGCGGGTGGCGAAGACATGTTCTTTGGCAGAGACGATAAAAAGGAACTTGCGAAGCGCGCCGATCCGGTTCCTTTGCTCCCGCTGCGCGACATCATCGTCTTCCCGCACATGGTCGTTCCCCTCTTCGTCGGCCGCGAGCGATCGATCGCCGCATTGAAGTACGCGATGGCTCACAAAGGGTCCGATGAAAAGGCGATCATCCTGCTCGCCGCGCAGAAGAAGGCGAAGACCAACGATCCCACGCCGGACGACATCTTCCACTTCGGCACGCTGGGCAATGTGATCCAGCTTTTGCCGCTTCCGGATGGAACCGTAAAGGTTCTGGTCGAGGGGATCCGCCGCGCCAAAGTGCACCGGTTCTTGCCCAACGATCCCTTCTTCATGGTCGAGGTCGATGACGTCCCGGAGGCGGTGGAGAAGACGGTCGAGCTGGAGGCGCTGATCCGATCGGTCCATTCCGTCTTCGAGGCCTTCGTCAAGCTCAACAAGCGGATTCCGCCCGAGATGTTGATCCAGGTTTCGACGATCGAGGACCCGGCGCGCTTGGCGGACACCATCGTCGCGCACCTGTCGCTCAAGCTGAACGACAAGCAGGCGCTGCTCGAAACAGAATCGCCGGTGAAGCGGCTGGAGAAGCTCTACGAGCTGATGCAGGGCGAGATCGAAATTCTCCAGGTGGAGAAGAAAATCCGCACCCGGGTCAAGAAGCAGATGGAGAAGACCCAGAAGGAGTACTACCTGAATGAGCAGATGCAGGCCATTCAGAAGGAGCTGGGCGAGCGCGACGAGTTCAAGAACGAGATCCAGGAGATCGAGGAAAAGCTCAAGACCAAGCGGATGAGCAAGGAGGCCACCCTCAAGGTCAAGAAGGAGCTGAAGAAGCTGCGGATGATGAGCCCGATGAGCGCCGAGGCGACGGTCGTCCGCAATTACATCGATTGGATACTGTCGCTGCCCTGGTACGACGAAACGAAGGATCGCCTCGAGGTCAACGAAGCCGAGCGGGTCCTCAACGAAGATCACTACGGGCTGAAGAAGGCGAAGGAGCGGATCCTCGAGTACCTCGCGGTGCAGGCGCTGGTGCAAAAGCTGAAGGGACCGATCCTCTGTTTCGTCGGGCCTCCCGGCGTGGGGAAGACTTCGCTGGCCAAATCGATCGCGCGGGCCACCGGGCGCCGCTTCGTCCGCCTCTCGTTGGGAGGAGTCCGGGACGAAGCGGAGATTCGCGGGCACCGCCGAACGTACATCGGCGCGATGCCGGGGAAGATGATCCAGTCGCTGAAGAAGGCCGGCTCGAACAACCCGGTGTTCCTTCTCGATGAGGTGGACAAGATGTCCACCGACTTCCGAGGGGATCCCTCCTCGGCGCTCCTCGAGGTGCTCGACCCGGAGCAGAACCACACTTTCAACGATCACTACCTCGACCTCGACTACGATTTGTCGAAGGTGATGTTCATCTGCACCGCGAACACGATGCACAACATCCCCGCGCCGCTGCAGGACCGGATGGAGATCATCCGCATCGCCGGCTACACGGAGCTGGAGAAGCTGTCGATCGCGCGGCGCTACCTCATTCCCAAGCAGAAGGAAGCGAATGGGTTGGGGGACGTCCCGATCATCTTCACCGAGAGCGCGGTGCGGGCGATCATCCATCGCTACACGCGCGAGTCCGGCGTTCGATCCCTGGAGCGAGAGATTGCGAGCGTATTTCGCAAGGTCGCTCGGGACGTCCTGAAGAACGGCAAGCGCGAGGTGTCGATCGACAAGAAGCTGGTGATGAAGTACCTCGGCGTCCCGCGGTACCGCTTTGGAATGGCGGAGCGCGAAAACCAGGTCGGGATCGTCACCGGACTGGCCTGGACCGAGATGGGTGGCGAGCTTCTCACCACCGAAGCCACGGTGATGCCCGGCAAGGGCAAGCTGTTCATCACCGGCAAGCTCGGCGAGGTGATGCAGGAGTCCGCGCAGGCCGCGATGTCCTACGTGCGCGCGCGTGCGGAGCGGTTTGGGATCGACCGAAAGTTCGCCGAGACTTGCGACATCCACGTCCACCTGCCCGAGGGAGCCATCCCCAAGGATGGTCCGTCCGCAGGCGTGACGATGGCCACCGCGCTCGTCTCCGCGCTGGCGCGCATTCCTGTTCGCCGCGAGGTTGCGATGACCGGGGAAATCACTCTACGAGGTCGCGTGCTGCCGATTGGGGGCTTGAAAGAGAAGGCGCTCGCGGCGCACCGGGCGGGCATCAAGACGATCCTGATTCCGAAGGAGAATCGGAAGGACCTGCGCGAGATTCCGAAGCGAATCCGCGAGGCGATGCGGATCGTCCAGGTGGAGTTCGTCGACGAGGTGTTGCGCGAGGCGCTGGTGCTGGAGAACCCCGAGGAGTTCTTCAAGAAGCCGGTCAGCGAGGAGAAGAAGCCGGCGCCGGAGCCACAGCCTGCCCAAGCCGCCCAGTAATCCCACTTCGCGCCGCGCTACGACCGGCTCCGGACGGAGCCTGGAGCGGCGTTCGCGAAGCACGCTCCGCGGCACGGGAGCAGCGAGCCGCTCCAAGAACGGACCGCCTCGCTCTCCTTTTTTGTTCCTGATTTTTCAGTGCGACCGCTTGCACGAGCCCTCGTTGCGATTCTCCCTAGGCGATCTCGATGCAGTCGCAATCGGGCGCGGAAATAGCCGCTCCGCGCGCCGACTCGATCGGGGGGGCCGCGAGCTGCGGGTCGAGGTGCTGGACTCGTGGATGTCGTCTTCCCACGTGCGAATGACGCGCGTGCTAAGCCGCTGGGTGGTCGAGGACACTGGCTCCAAGAATGGAACCTTCCTCAACGGCCAGCCGGTGCAGCGCGCCGTTCTGCAGGACGGCGACGTGATCGAGTCGGGCCACACGTTTTTCCTCTACCGCCACGACCTTCCGGCGGATATGAAGGATGCGGCCGATGCAAGCTCCGCCGAGCGCAGCCCCGAAGTCGTGGGTTTGGCCACGCTTTCCCCCGAGCTGGCGACGCAATTCAATGCGCTGACCGAGGTGGCTCGCTCCGCGGTGTCCGTTCTGATCCAGGGCGAGACCGGCACCGGCAAGGAGGTCGTCGCGCGGGCGGTGCACAGCATCTCGCGCAGGACCGGGCCATTCGTAGCGATCAACTGCGGCGCGATTCCCGACGCGCTGGTGGAATCCGAGCTGTTCGGCTTCCGAAAGGGCGCGTTCTCCGGAGCGACGCAGGACAGAGTCGGGCTGATCCGAAGCGCGGACCGCGGGACTTTGTTTCTCGACGAGATCGGCGATCTTCATCTCGCGTCCCAAGCAAAGTTTCTTCGCGTGCTTCAAGAGCGGCAGGTCGTTCCGCTGGGCGCCACTCGACCGGTCAACGTCGATATCCGGGTATGCGCCGCCACGCATCGCGCGCTCGACTCGCTCGTGGGCAAGTCTTTCCGAGAAGACCTCCTTGCTCGAATCGGCGGTTTCAAGCTCGTGCTCCCGCCGCTTCGCGAGCGCCGCGAGGATCTCGGCCTGCTGCTCGCTGCGCTCGTGTCGCGCATCGCGCCGGGCAGCTTGGACAAAGTCAGCTTCCGACGGAAGGCGGCACAAGCGCTGATGGCGTATTCGTGGCCGCTGAACATCCGAGAGCTCGAGAAGTGCCTGGAGACGGCGCTGGTGCTGGCGCGAGGTGAGCCGATTGATACGGCGCACCTGCCCGAGCCGTTGCAGGGGCCGAGGGTGCCGGCGCGGCAGTCCTCAGCGGAAAACCTCGCCGACCGAGAGAAGCTGCTGGCGCTTCTGGACGAGCACCGCGGCAATCTAAGCGCCATCGCTCGAGACCTGGGCAAGGATCGGGTTCAGGTCCGGCGCTGGCTCAAGCACCACCGCCTTGATCCCGCGCTGTTCCGGAAGCGCTGATCGGCGTTGCACGGAGGCGCGGAAGTCAAAAGTTTAAACAGCGGTCAAAAGTTCAAAGTCGAAAGTCAAAAGGCGAATATCGTATGTGGCAGGGCGAAAGGATCCTGTCGTCCGGCGTGCCCCTTTTACCTTTCAACTTTCGACTTTGGACTTTCAACTCCCGTTCGACTTTCGACTTCCGTTTGTCCCGCGCGCCGCCCGTGAGACTCGCAGCCGCCGCGGTTTGCGTTTCGTGCCTCGCCGCGTGCGGTCGGTGTGGCTTTCAGCCCGATGCGGGCATCAAGATCGTCGTCCCCGCGATGCCAACCACGATCGACTGGAGCACCTCGGACCCCAACAGCTGGGCGAATTACCCGGTGGCTTTGGCGACGATGCGAGGTCTGACGTCGCTTGGCCCGGGCAATGAAGTCCACCCGTGTCTCGCCGCGCGCTGGGAGCGCGAGTGCTGCCCCGGAGGGCGCGAGGTCTACACTTTTCACCTCCGGCCAGGGGTTCGTTGGTCCGACGGAGCGACGCCGCTGACGGCGCAGGATTTCGTTTTCGGCTGGAGGCGTGCAGTCCAGGGGCGCGAACGCGGCGAAATGCTGGACGTACTCGGCGCGGATCAGGTGTTGCGCCAGCTGGATTCCGCCGCCGAAGCGTCCACCCTTCGCGCGGCGATTGACGCTCTGGGGGTGGAGGCGGTGGATCCCACGACGCTTCGGGTCATCCTCTCCAGCCCGAGGAACTACTTCCTTTCCCGCATTGCGAACGTCTACCTGTTCTTCCCGGTTCCATCGCCAGCGCTCGCGCCTCGTTCGCAGGAAGAGGTCCGCGATTACTTCGAGCGGCCCGGAAATGGGCACCCATTGTCGCTGGGCCCCTTTCGGGTCGAATTGTGGGATCGAGCCGGGGAACGGGTCCGGCTCGTTCGCAACGAACATTCGATTTTCGTTCCTGCGCCGCAGCCCGGGGAGGGCGTGGTGGACGTGCTGACGATGCTCAAATCGGAAGTGGGCTTGGCGCTCTACGATCGCGGCCGAGTCGATTTCGTTTTCGTCGACGACCCGGTCGCGCTTCAGGAGTACCGTGGCTCGGACTTGCACCGCGAGGAGCTTCTCTCGACGTATTTTTTGGCCTTCAACACGCAGCGGCCGCCGCTCGATCGCGTCGAGGTGCGGCGCGCGCTCGCCGCATCGATCGACCGCGCGGCGATGCTCGGTGGACTGCTCCCCGCTGCCAGGCCGGCGACCACGCTGCTTCCACCCGGTCTGCCGGGTGCCGTCAGCCGCTCGGCGGCGATTCCGGATCGAAGCTCCGCGAAGGCAATCCTTGAACGCGCCGGCGCTGCCTCGCGCCCGCTTCGCCTGGTCTATCAGGCCGGTGAATCGTTCGTCCCACAGATCGCGATCGCGGAGCGGCTGAAGAGCCAGCTGGCCGCGCTCGGCATCCGAGTGGAGCTCGATCCACGCTACGACTTCTGGGCCGAGGTGGCGCGGATCGCCGCCGACGGCTACCCTGCGCCGGACATGTACCTGCGCCGGATCGGCGCCGACTACGCCCATCCCAAAACCTTCTTCACCCTCTTTGAACGCGCCGGAAATCACCACACCGGCTGGGAGCGGATTGAAAACGGCGCGGCGATCGAGCGGTTCGAACGGCTCACGCGCGAGGGAGACGCGGTCGCGGACATCTTCGCCGCGGCGCCCCTCTACGCCCGCGCCGAGGCGATTCTTCTGGACGAGGCCGCGGTGATCGCCCCGATTTACCACCCAGATCGCTACTACCGCGCGCGCCCGAAGCTCGTCGGCCTTCGCGTTGACGCGTTCAACTTTCTTTCGCTGAGCGACCTGCGGGTCAAGAACTGATGCCAAACGTCCTGCGGCGAATTGGGCGGCACGTCGCAGTCATCCCCATCGTCGCGATCGCCTCTTACTTTTTAATCGCCGCCCTCCCCCTTGGAGCGGAGGACGAATCGAAGCGACAACTTCCGCCGGAGCTGGTGGCGTCCTATCGGCGCGACCTGGGAATTGGGGAGCCCCTCGGATTCTTGCGCCCCTGGCAGAAGCTGGTCCGAGGCGAGCGGCTTGGGACATCCGCCCAGGGCGTCACTGGCGAGGAGCTTGTGCGCAAGATCTCCGGGAGCGTGGGCGTTGGCTGCCTCGCGCTCGGCCTGTCGCTGGTCTGGGCGCTCGGATTCGCCTTGCTGCGCCTGCAGCTTCAGCGCCCGCGCCCCTCGGCCATCAGCGACGTCATCCCAGCGATTGCGTTTGGTACGCCCGTCTTCATCCCCGCGCTGCTGCTGGCGCCCTACGTCGCCGAGGCGGGTCACTTGCTGCCGGAGCTCGCCGCGGCGCTCGTCATCTCGGCGTGGCCGGGCGTATTCCTCGGAACGCTGCTGATCGATGCAATCCGCGCCGAGCTGACCCGAGACTACGTGCGCACCGCGCTGGGGAAGGGTCTTGCCGCGAGCGCGGTTCTTCGCCGTCACGTCATTCCAAACGTGCTGCCTTTGCTCCTCGATTCGATCGGCCCGGTGGCGACCGCACTGCTCGCCGGCTCTTTCGCCGCTGAGCGCGTGTTCGGCCTGCCCTACTTCGGCCAACTCTACGTCGTCGCCGTGCTTCAAAAGCAGGTGGCGGTCGTGGTGGTCGCCACCACCTGTTTTGCGGCGCTGCTGGCCGCAGTGGGCCTGACGGTAGAGGCGGTGCGCATTCTCATCGATCCGCGCACGCGGGCTGCCACCGAATGAACGACGCACGCGACCAGCGCAAGGAACAGCGGCGAGCCATCATCACCGGCATCTGCCTGCTTCTCGGCTTGTGGCTCTTCAGCTTCGCCGCCAGCGCGATCTGGCCGAGCGCGCTTCGCCGCTGTCCATTTGGACGCGACGCGATTCGACCGGACAGCACCGTCTGCGAATTGGCGATCGGCGGCCTCTGGGTGTCTTTGACCGTCGGCGTCGCGGCGGGCGCGCTCTCTACGTTCATCGGTTCGGCGCTGGCAATGGCATCCCGCGCCGTCGGCGGGGCGCTGGAGGAGGGCTCGATGCGTTTGGCCGATGCATTCTTCGCCCTCCCGGACGTTTTGGTGCTGATGGTGCTGCAGCTCGCCGCACAGATCCTGGGCGATGTCGATCCGCGGCTGAAGATCGCGCCGGCGCCGCTGATGATCTTCTCGCTCGCGGCGGTCGGCTGGGCCGGTCCGGCGCGGATGATCCGAAACCGGCTGGCGACGCTCGAGACGCAGGATTTCATCGCGGCCTCCAAGGCGCTCGGAGCGGGCAGGGCGCATCTGCTCTTGCGCCATCTGTGGCCGGCCCTGCGCTCGTACGTCCTCGCTGTTTTCATTGCCCGCATCCCATCCGCCATCCTCGCCGAGTCGACGGTGAGCTTTTTCGGAATCGCCAAGGTCGAGCCGATGTCGCTCGGACGATATCTGGGGACGAGCTACGCCAGCCTCTTGTACCCGTCGGGAGCCCGCATCGTCCTGCCGGCGTGGGTTCTGCTGATGCTCGTCGTCCTTGGAGCGTCGCTGGCATCCAGGGCGGCTGCGCCGGAACGCGGATAAGCTTCAGGCGGCGCAGTCGAACAGCACCTTGCCGACGTTGCGCCGCTCCTGAATGTAGCGGTGAGCGTCAGGGCCGGCGCTCAAGGGAAACACGCGATCCACGCGCGGCGCGATCTTCTTCTGCCGATACAGCGACAGCAGCTCTTCCATTTCCGCCGCGAGGCCTTCCCATTTCCACAGCCTGCCCAAGTTCACCCCGGAGACGGTGCGGTTCTTCTCCATCAGCGCCATCGGCGAATAGCGCTTGGTCGAGATCAGCTCCGACAGAACATGCACCCAACGGCGGCGCTCGCTGCTGATCATGTTCGCCCAGCCGAAAGCGATCAGCTGGCCCGTAGGCGCCAGCAGCTCGTAGCCCTTCTCCCAGTCCTTGCCGCCCAACGGATCCAGGACGAGCTGAACCCCCTTGCCCCCGGCGATCCGCCGAATCTCCTGGGCATAGTCCACTTTTCGATAATCGATCGGGTGCGCAACGCCCGCTTCCCGGAGCAGCGGATGCTTGGCTTCGGATGCGGTTCCGAAGATCTCGACGCCTTCGGTCAAGCGGCAAAGTTGAATAGCGGCCAGCCCGACTCCCCCGGCGGCCATGTGAATGAGCACCTTGTCGAAGGGCTTCAGGCGGGCGATGCCGTAAATCATATGAAACGCGGTCAGGTAATTGACGGGAAGTGCAGCGGCTTCCTCGAAGGTCATCCGGGTCGGCATCTTGAACACTTGCCGCTGGGACACGGAGACGGCGCTGGCCTGCCCTCGAAACTGGGTCATCGCGAAGACGGGATCGCCCACCTTGAAGCCCTCGACGCCGGCGCCGGTGGCCTTGACCCGGCCGGCGACCTCGTAGCCCACCACCATCGGCGGCTTGGGAGCGTCCGGGTACAGACCTACCCGGGCGGAAATGTCTGCAAAGTTCAGACCCGCGTGGGAAACTTCGATCAGCACCTCGCCCGGCGAAGGCGAGAGATCTGCGGATTCACGAATCTGGAGGACCTCGGGTCCTCCGTAACGCGTTATGTACAGAGATTTCATCACGGCGGCGGTAGACGAACGGATGGGGTTAGGGGTATCGCAAGCGTATGTCCACTGAACCTGAATCCCTGGCGCCGAGTTTCCTAATCGCGATGCCTCAACTTGGCGATCCGAATTTCCATCGTTCGGTGGTGCTGATGATCGAGCACGGCGACGCAGGGTCGATGGGTCTGGTGATCAATCGCGCGGCGCCGCTTTCCCTGGGAGAGCTGGCGCGCGGGCAATCGATGAAGATCGCCCCCATGCGCGAGGGCGATAACGTGTTCGTCGGGGGCCCCGTCGAGCCGCAGCGCGGCTTCGTGCTCCACAATTGCGACGCGATCGAGGAGAAGCACGAGGTCGTGCCCGGTTTGTATCTGAGCTTCACCGTCGATGCGCTTCAGCCGCTCCTGCAGAGTGCTTCTTCGAAGCTCCGCTTCTGCCTGGGTTACGCCGGGTGGGGACCCAAGCAGCTCGAAAAAGAGATCGCGGCCGGGGCTTGGCTTTGCACCGAAGCGTCGGCGGTGCCGACCCTCGAGAGCGAGCCGGACCAGCTCTGGGATGAGATATTGCGCGGTATGGGCCTCGATCCGGCGATGATCCTCCCGGCGAAAGGAATTCAATAGTGCTCGACCCGAACGAAATCCGGCGCCGCATCGCCGAATCGCTCCCCGGAAGCGAGGTCGAGGTCCGGGACATGACCGGAACCGGCGACCACTTCGAAGCCTGGGTGGTCAGCGAAACGTTTGCCGGCAAGCCGATGGTAGAGCAACACCAGCTGGTCTACCGCCCGCTGCGGGACCTGCTGCAGAGCGGCGAGCTCCACGCGCTGGCTCTGAAAACCTTCACCCCCGAGCAGTGGAGGTCGGATCCCGTTAGGAAGAGCACATGAGACCGGAACTAAAAGATCGCTTCGATCAAGAAATTAGGAGCAACAAGGTTGTACTTTACATGAAGGGCACGGCCGATTTTCCGAGGTGCGGTTTTTCTGCAGCGGCGCTTGAGGCGCTGAGGCCGTTTGGTCGGGTGTACACCGTGGACGTTTTGGCGGACTCCGAGGTGCGCGAGGGGATCAAGGAGTACTCGAACTGGCCGACGATTCCCCAGGTTTACATCAACGGTCGGTTCATCGGCGGCTCGGACATCATCCGCGAGCTGGCGGCCAGGGGGGAGCTGCAAGACATCATCGA
>Ga0126383_10000926_pt1 | contig 17328 bp, 13 predicted proteins | sample PanSoiMetPlot_35_FD_96882 | JGI IMG/M metagenome (GOLD analysis project Ga0126383, IMG submission 96882) | Tropical forest soil microbial communities from Panama - MetaG Plot_35 | ecosystem: Environmental > Terrestrial > Soil > Tropical forest > Bulk soil | place: Panama | collected 2016-02-17
CCGCCGCGCGGCGCAGCAGGCCCGCGGTCCTCGTGTCGAGGACTTCGGACAGCAGCGCGCCGTCGATCCACGGAGAAATGAGCGCCCGCTCCGACGGCACGAAACCGATCGGCACACACACGCCATCCCGATCGTCGCTGCTGTCTGGTCCGCCCAGCGTCCGGGTGAACGACCAGACGCGCTCGGCGATGTCATCACCATGGATCTTCACGGCAAATGCCCGCTCGGCGCCCGAGGGGAGGCGTGTCTGCGCGCGCAGCATCGCCCGATCAGGGTGCGCGGACTGCAGTGCGCAGCTCAGGACGCTGTCCGGCCTGCTGCGATCCGGGAGACCGGATCGCAGCAGCTCCAACATCGCCTCCGGCTGCCGCAGCCGCTCCGACTGCGCGCGCAACGCGGCGCGTTGCGCGTCGCTGGGTTTGAACAGGGGTGAACGCATGGTCCTCGGTTGCCGCGCACGGTATTTGTTGAGCACCGCGTACCTGTCCACAAGATGACCTCGTGATCGCGCCGACACCAATCTGAAGCATGCGCTCGCCGGCGGTTGGCATCGAATTGCAGCGCCGCAATGGAGAATCGCGCGTGTGCGGTGCACGCACACGAGCGGTCCGGGAGTTGCGCGAGCGAACGGGCGGCGGCCCGCCATCCGCAGCCGCGAAACTACCCGTGCGCTGCGGCTTCGGTTCCCGGGATCGTCCAAGAAACGGAGACACGCATGGGCGCGCGGCGAGCGGTGCTGATCGGCTGGTGCACGACGGCGGCGGTCTGGCTGGCGGGATGCAAGAACGACACGTCGGTCGGCGCCTGTACCGTGAGCGCCCTGGCGTTCCCGTCCGCTCCCGGCAACACGACGGGGGGAGCGACGCTTCCGGCGCTGCGGGTCGAGGCGCACGACGCCTCCGCGGCGATCGCCTCCTGCTTCCACGGGAACGTGACGGTGTCGCTCGCCGCGAATCCGGCGGGCGTCACGCTGTCCGGGACGACGACCGTCGCCGCGGTGGGCGGCGTCGCCACTTTCAGCGACCTGCGTATCGACAAGGTCGGTTCCTACGCGCTGACGGTCGTCGCTCAGGGGGTCGCGGCAGCGACCAGCGCTTCCTTCTCGGTGACGCCCGGCGCGGCGACGAAGCTGAGCTTCGTCGTCCAACCGAGCACGGCGCTGTTGGCGGCGGGCATCACCCCCGCAGTGGCAGTCGCAGCCACCGATCCCGGGGGCAACACCGACCCGAGCTTTGCGGCCAATGTCACGGTCGCCATCGGGACGGATCCGTCGAACGGCGCGCTCTCCGGCACCGCGACGGTGGCGGCGGTCGCCGGCGTAGCCACGTTCCCCGGACTGAGCATCGACAAGACGGGCACGGGCTACACGTTGACGGCCGGCGCCGCGGGGGTGGCGTCGGCGACGAGCGGTGCGTTCGATATCGTGACGACGCTGCTTGCGTTCACGATGCAGCCGGGCACCACCGTCGCGGCGGCCGGCATCACACCGGCCATTACCGTGGCCGCCACCATCCCCGGCGGCGGCACCGACCCGGCGTTCACCGGCAGCGTCACCATCGCCATCGGTGCGAACCCGGCGAGCGGATCGCTCACGGGCACCAAGACGGTGAATGCGGTCGCCGGGGTGGCCACGTTCTCGGACCTGCACATCGACAAAGCGGGGACGGGATACACCCTGGCCGCCACCTCCCCCGGTGCCTCCGGTGCGACGAGCGGGACGTTCAGCGTTATCGCCGGAGCGGCGGCGCAGCTCACCTTTACGGTACAGCCGAGTGCCACCGCCGCGGGCGCCGGGATTACCCCCGCCGTGGCGGTGACGGCGAGCGATCTCGCAGGGAATCTCGCGACGAGCTACAGCGGAGCGGTGACCGTCGCCATCGGCTCGAATCCCGGCAGCGGAACGTTGTCCGGTACGGCGACTCACAGCGCGGTCGCGGGCGTCGCCACGTTTACTGGTCTCAGTATCAACAACGCGGGGACCGGGTACACTCTGGTTGCCTCGGCGAACGGCGTGACCTCCGCCACCAGCGGCAGCTTCGACGTGACGACAGTGCAGTCCGGTCCGCTGCCGTCCTTCGGCCACGTCGTCATCGTCGTAGAAGAGAATACCAGCTTCTCCGAAGTCAGCGACACGACGATGCCATACCTGCACTCCTTGATGGCGCAGTACGGCCTGGCGACCCAGTACTACGCCAACACGCATCCGTCGATCGGCAACTATTTCGAGATGACGGCCGGCCAGATCATCACCAACGACGACAGCTATCAGCTCACCGTCCCGGCCGACAACATCGTGCGGCACCTCCTGGCCGCCGGCAAGACCTGGAAAGACTACGCCGAAGACCTCCCGTCGGTCGGGTATACGGGGCCGAGTACGGGCAACTACGCCCGCAAGCACAATCCCCTGTCGTTCTTCTCGGACGTGGTGAACGATTCCGTGCAAGTGAAGCGGCTCGTGCCGTTCACGCAATTCGCCCTCGATCTCGCGGGCGACACGCTGCCGAACTACGCGTTCATCGTGCCGAACCTGTGCAATGACGCCCATGACTGTGCGCTCTCGATCGCCGACACGTGGCTGCAGACGAACATCGCTCCGCTGCTCAACAACGCCTCCTTCAAGCGGGACGGCCTGTTGATCGTCACGTTCGACGAGGCGAGCGGCGACGACACGAACGGCGGCGGGCGCGTCGTCTGGACGGTGATCAGCCCCAAGGCCAAGACGGCCTATGTCTCGACCACGCTGTACCAGCACCAGAGCACCCTTCGCCTCTCAGCCGAGGCGCTGGGGCTGACCAGCTTCCCGGGCGACGCGGCGACGGCGTCGAACATGGCCGAGTTCTTCCATCCCTGACGTTGCCGGTTGCATCGGCGCCGCCCCGCGGCGCCTCCGGTAGGTGAAGCGAGGGGGAGGATTCTCTTGCGAAGAGGCCGCCGGTGCGGTCTCTTCCACCTTCCTATCGCTCCCCTCCAGGAGGCTGCCGTGCTGGACCGCCGTCGGTCACTGATCTGCGTCGTCGCACTGCTCGCGGCTCCCGTCGCGGGGCGCGCGCAAACCGTCTATGACAGCACCGTCTTCGCCGGGTTGACCTGGCGCGAAATCGGGATCTTCCGCGGCGGTCGCACCGTCGCGGTCGCGGGCTCGGCCGCCCGGCCGCGCGAGTACTGGATGGGGACGACGGGCGGCGGGGTCTTCAAGTCCACCGACGGCGGCAACACCTGGGCGGCCGCGGCGGACAAATACTTCGGCGGCACGATCGGCGCCTTCGGCGTGAGTGCTTCGAATCCCGACATCGTCTACGTCGGCACCGGCGAATTCCCGATCCGCGGCAACGTGTCGCGCGGCGACGGCGTGTTCAAGACCACCGACGGCGGCAAGACCTGGACGGCGCTCGGCCTCGCCGGCACGCGCCAGATCGCGCGCGTACGCGTGCACCCCGCGAACCCCGACATCGTCTACGTGGCGGCGCAGGGCGATCCCTTCGGCCCCTCGGCCGACCGCGGCGTCTACAAGTCGACCGACGGCGGCAAGACGTGGAGCAAGATCCTGTTCCGCAACGATTCGACGGGGGCGTCGGACCTGATCCTCGATCCGTCGAACCCCGACGTGCTGTATGCCACGCTGTGGCAGGTCCGCCGCCGGCCCTGGACCCTCACCTCGGGCGGCGCGGGCAGCGGCATTTTCAAGTCGACCGACGCCGGGGCGCACTGGACCGAGCTGACCCGCAACCCCGGACTCCCCACCGGGCTGCTCGGCAACATGGGGATCACCGTCTCGCCGGCGAAGCCGTCGCGCGTGTGGGCGCTGATCGAGGCCGACTCGGGCGGCGTGTACCGCTCCGACGACGGCGGCGCTACCTGGTCGTGGATCAACCGCGACCACAAGATCCGGGTGCGCGCCTGGTACTACATGAAGATCTACGCCGACCCCAAAGACTCGAATGAGATCTACGCGACGAACGTGATCTTTTATCGGTCGAAGGACGGCGGCCGCACCTTCCAGCAGATCAACGTGCTGCACGGCGACACGCACGATCTCTGGATCGCCCCCAACGACGCCGACCGCATGATCATGGGGGACGACGGCGGTGCCACGGTGTCGATCAACGGCGGTACGACGTGGAGCGATCAGGACTTCGCCACCGCGCAGTTCTATCACGTAGCGACGACGAACCATTTCCCCTACCGGGTGTGCGGCGCGCAGCAGGACAATTCCGGGGTGTGCGGGCCGAGCCGCTGGCCCGGCGGCATCGACCGGTCGCAGTGGTACGACGTCGCGGGAGAATCGGGATTCATCCAGGCGCGCCCCGACACCCCCGACGTCACGTTCGGCGGTGACAACTCCGGGTTCCTGATCCGGATCGATCATCGCACGAATACGGGACAGGTGGTGAACCCCTGGCCCGATTCTCCCGACGGGCACCCGGCGTCGGAAGGGCGCTATCGCTTCCAGTGGACGGCGCCGCTCCTCATCTCGCCGCACGATCCGAACACGATGTACATCGGCGGCAACCGGCTGTTCAAGACGACGAACGAGGGGAAGAGTTGGACGGTCGTGTCGCCCGATCTCACCCGTCACGATCCTGCGACGCTGGGCACCTCGGGCGGCCCGATCACGCTCGACCAGACGACCGCCGAGTACTACGCCACGATCTTCGCGCTCGCCGAATCGCCGCTCGTCAAAGGACTCATCTGGGTGGGCTCGGACGACGGGCTGATCCATCTGACGCGGGACGGCGGGCTGCACTGGGCCGCTGTCACCCCGGCCGGGTTCGGCGACTTCACCCGCGTATCGATCATCGAGCCGTCGCACTACGCGGCGGGCACGGCGTATGTGGCGGCCAACCGCTACCAGATGCAGGACGAGACGCCCTCCATCTACAAGACGACCGACTACGGCAAGACGTGGACGAAGCTCGTCAACGGGATTCCGGCGAGCGAGTTCGTCCGCTCGGTGCGGGAGGACCCGGTGCGCCGCGGCCTGTTGTTCGCCTCCACCGAGCGCGGCGTCTACGTCTCCTTCAACGACGGCGCCCTGTGGCAGTCGCTGCGCCGCAATCTCCCGATCGTGCCGGTGCACGACCTCGCCATCAAGGACGGCGACCTGATCGCGGCGACGCACGGCCGGTCGTTCTGGATTCTCGACGACATCTCGCCGCTCGAGCAGCTCGGCGACTCCACGATGGCGGCCGGGGGCCACCTGTATCGCCCCCGCTCGCCTTACCGGCTCGACTGGGGCCAGAGCGGCGGATTCGGCGACAACCCGGCGCACCCGGTGGGCAAGAACCCTCCTTCGGGGGCCCTGATCTACTACTGGGTGAAGGCCGCCAATCAGGCGATCACGCTCGACGTGCTCGATTCGGCCGGCGCGGTGATCCGCTCGTTCTCAAGCGCGCAGGATTCGCTGGCGCGCGTCGACAGTCTCGCGGGGGAGGCGACGAAGAAGACGCGCACCGACAGCCTCCATCAGGCGGGGATCAGCGACAGCACGAAGGTCGATTCGATTCTCGGCGACTCCCTGAAGGACGACGACAAGCCGTGGCCGCACCGGCCCGCCGCGGAGCCGCGGCTCCCCAACAAGGCCGGGCTCAACCGCTTCGCCTGGGATCTGCGCACCCCCAGCGCGCAGTCGTTCTGGGGCAACCGCGATGTCTCGACGAACGGTCCGATGGTGTTGCCGGGGCGGTATCGCCTGCGGCTCAAGGTGGGGAACGAGACGTACGTGCAGCCGCTCGTAGTGCGCGCCGATCCGCGCGGTCATGCGACGGCGGCCGCGCTGGCGCAGCAGTTCCGGCTGCTGCGGCAGATCCGGGACACCGTCCACGCTGCCACGAGTACGATCGTGGCGCTGCGCAACGCGCGCGCCCAGCTCGACGATCGCCTCCCGAAGCTGACGGGTGAAGCGGCGACCCGGGCGCAGGCGTTGCGCGACCGGTTGTGGGCGGCGGAGGACTCGCTCTACCAGGGCCGCCTGCAGGATGTCGAGGACGAGCTGGTGTACGCGTCACGGCCGGTGGAGCGGATCGGGTCGCTGTTCGGCATGGCGGAGTCGGCCGACGGCCGCCCGCCGCAGCAGGTCTACGATGTGTTCGCGATGTACGCCCCGGCGCTCCAGAAGGAGCTCCAGGCGGCGCGCGACGCCCTCGGCGCCGTGTCGGGTGCGGGCCTGTCGATTACGCCGGGCAGTGTGGAGCTGAGGAAGCCGGCGCCGGTGGGAGGAAAAAACTAGATCGTCCAGGAATGCGACACCCTGAAGGGTGTGCCCCGAGAGTTGCTGCGCTATAGCGCAGTGCTTGTGGAGGCACACGCATCAGCGTGTCGCCCCAAGCGGCGACGGTTGGATTCTCTTACCGATCTTCTGCACGCCGAATCGCCCTGATCCGGTGATGCGGCCGGTTGTGCGCGTCCGGCTTCAGATCGTCGAACCGAATCACGCTGACGGCGCCGTCCGGCTCGAGCACCGCGAGCCGGACGTCCGTCACGCTGCCCACGCCGTGCTCCCGCAGCGCCTGCAGCAGCTCGTCCATCGTGAGCCCCGCCTTCGTCAGGTGTTCGGCGAGGACGGTTCCATTGTTGATCAGCATGATCCCTTCGCCGGCGATCAGCCGCGAGGCGCTCCGGCTGTAGCGGCGCACGCGGTCGATCCCCTGGTGCCACACGATCAGGACGCCGGCGGCGACGAGGCCGCCCACGAGACTGGTGTCGGGCCCCACCATGGCGTTCTGCACCGCGTTGGAGATGATGAGCAGCAGCACGAGGTCGAACGACGACATCTGGCCGAGCTGGCGTTGACCGGTGAGGCGGAGACCGACGAGCAGCGTGAGATAGACGACCGACGTGCGGATCGCGATGTCGATGACGGTGTGCCAGGTGGTAGTGGTCATGACACTCAAATAACCTCGGCACGGGCTGCGCGGTCACGTCCTCCGAGCTCGGCACACCACGGCGAAGGAGGCGGGGCGTTCCGTCTATTCCCGATTGATCAGCCGGTCTGGTTGGGCCTGCTTGGCAAGGAGGCGCTCAGCGAAGTCGACCCGCTCTTCCAGCTCCGCCACGCGCCGTTGCAGATCTTCGACGGCTTCGGGGTTCTGCGTCGTCTCGCCGCTGCCGGTCCCCACGTGCATCCCGATCACTGTGCTCGGCTTCCGCCCCCCACGCTTGATGCCGAAGAGGCTGCGTTGTAGCCCTTCGCCGAGCTGCATTATCAGAACCATGATTCCCACGCCGCCGCAAATTGCGGCGACCCCGATGGCCCAGGCTGGGATTTCGAGCATGCGTCCTCGACCGCTGGAAAGCCTATGCCGGTACGGAATGTCTGCCCGGAAAGTTACGCCATTCATCCTGGATTGGTCATCAGGGTTTCAGGACGCCCCGGCTAGCCTCTTCGATGGTGAGAAACCCTGTAGCACGAGGCTTTGCCATGCATTGATGTACGGCGGCGGTTTGTTCTACGCGATCCCGCGGACGCATCTCGAAGCATTCGGTGAGGCGAAGGGGCTGACGTACCGGTGGGATAGGGCGGGATTTGACCGCACGATGTCGGCGGCCAGAATATCAAGGCCCCTTCGGAAAGCACACGGCTTTCAGACCCGCCCGGCACATTGCCTCGCTGAATGACTTCCCCGTAGCCGAGACGATGCGGCCATCAGAATGTGTCAAGAGGATCCGCGGAACAGGGGGGGCGCCTCTCGACTTCGCTCGCCGTTCACCCATCACTCTCCACCCGAGATCCTGGAGCCTCGCCACGACCTCGTCGGCCCCCAGAATCAGCGAGCTGTAATACGGGACGCGGACCAGGTCACCCGATGGAAGGCGATAGAGCGCTTCAGGCTCCACCTGCAGTCCAAAGACATGCTGGGCTACGAGCGCGTCGAGCGAGCGACCGCTTGTTTCGTCGATGTTCATGGATCTGCACCAAAAGGCTGCAACCGCGGTGCCACGGCAGTGGCGAGAGGCGCGGGACGGTCGTCACATCAGGGGTGTTGTGAGGATGCCGCACGCGAGTCGCAACGCTTGCGGTCTCCGTGTTGGCTGAGCGCTACAACGAAGGAGTGCTCGGGGGGAGACTCGAACTCCCACGCCCTCGCGGGCACTGGCTCCTAAGGCCAGCGCGTCTGCCATTCCGCCACCCGAGCCAAGGCGTCTACCAGGACTGAACTTACGCACGACCCGACGGCCGGGCCATGGATCACGCTGAATTCGGTACGGCGTCGCGCGGAGAATTGGTCATGGTGGCCGGGATCACTGAATGCACTCCGGGATCCTGCAAGGTTCCCGTCACCTTTCCCGCTCCCGGGAGTTCGCGATGAATCGCAGAGGCTTCACCCTGATCGAGCTACTCATCGTGGTCGTCATCATCGGCATTCTGGCCGCGATCGCGATTCCGAAATTCGCCAATACCAAGCAGAAGGCGTACATCGCGTCGATGAAGACCGATCTGCGCAACCTCGTGACGGCCGAAGAGGCCTACTTCGCCGACTCGGTGAAGTACACGAGCAACCTGGGGACCGCATTCGCGGTGACGACGGGGAACGTGCTGGGAACGATCACGGTGACCGGCGACGGCTGGAACGCCACGATCACCAACACCAACCTGGCGAGCCCACTGCACACGTGCGCGATTTACATCGGCAGCACCTCGGTCGCTCCCGCCTCCAAGGAAGGCGAGCCGAAGTGTAACTAGCGCGACACGAGAATCACCGATCGCACGCGCAAATCGGGCGGGAGGGGCGGATCACTGAGCGAGCCGCACTCCCGCCCTTTGCCGGGGGGGTACACCATATGGAAGGCGAGGCCCGGCCGCGGGGCGAACCAGACGCGCAGCTCGCAGTCCGATTGCGATGCTTCCGGCTGCCCATAGGCCGATTCGAGCTGCGCCAGCGTCGACCCTACCCCCAATCCTTCCGCCGTCCGCGGACCCGGTCCCATGACCTCCACCTTGCTGAGCGTCGCCGATTCGAGTGAATCGGACGCGAGCGCCACCACGGTGGCGCCGCCGAGCCGCGCCGCCACCGTCGGCACCGCATAGCCGTCCGAGATCCCGACCCACCCGTACCACAGCCTCGGACACGCCCGCTTCAGCTCGGCGATCGACTCGTCCAGCCGGAACGGCCCGACCGAGTCGCCGCTGATGCGCGGCGCGCCGCTGCCGCAGGCGGGAATCCGGGCATCACCCTGCGTCAACACGCCGCGAGTCCGTGACGTGTCGCGGTTCCGCGGAAAGGCGGCGAGTCGCCCTGGAGGCCGCTCCCCCGGCGGCAGCGGGGGTGCGGCGCTGCCGCGCGTCGTGTCGGAAGGGCGCGGCGGGGGCGCCGGCGTCGAGTCGGGAGGCGGCGTCCGCGCCGCGCGTTCCCGGCATCCCAGGACCAGGCTCCCTGCGAGCAGCATCAGCGTGAGTCGCGCGGCGGCAGTACACGCCGGTCTCGACGGGGTCATTTGACCGCTGGCTGCAGCGACGCGAAGCGCGGATGCTGGCGCAGTGGATCGAGATCGGAATCGTGCGCGATCCAGTCCCAGTGACCGAAGCCGTTCTGGATGGCGCGCTCGAGGCAGTCGATGGCGGAATCGTGCAACCCGAGCAGGGCATAGACGCACGCCACGTTGTAGAGCACCGCGGAATCGTCGGGCTCCATGGCCACCGCCCGCCGCGCCCATTCGCGCGCCCGGCTGCTGTCGCCCAGGCTCGACAGGCAGCTCGCGCCGAGGTAGAGGGCGCGCTCGTCGTCGGGGACGAGCTTGAGACGCTGGTCGGCGAGCTCCACCGCGCGGCGTTGGGCGGCCTTCGCTTCTGCGGGCTGCTCGAGGCTGACGTAAACGCTCGAGAGCAGCGCGGGGGTGGCGTAGTCCTCCGGGCGGAGTTTGCACGCGGATTCGAACCAGCGCGCCGCTTCGGCCAGTCGCCCGACGGTGCGGCAGTGCCGCGCATACTGGTAGTGCGCGTCGAAGGCGTTCTGCTTCAGCTCCAGCGCCAGTCGGAACGCCGCCTCGGCGTCGTCGTGCCGCTTGTTGAGTGACAGCGCGACGCCGCGCGCCAGCTGCGTCTCGGCGAGCGCAGGAGCCAGCTCGACGGCGCGGGCGCTCGAGCGCTCGGCGGCCTGCAGATGCTCGCCGGTCGATACCCAGTAGGCGAACAACATTGAGTGCGCGTTGGCGATCCCGGCGTGGGCCAGCGCGAACCCCGCATCCGCCTGGATGGCGTCGCCGTACATCTCGATCGCGAAGTCCTGGCTGGCACGGCGGATCTGGCTCGACACGTGGCGGGCCCGCAGGTAGGGGTCGACGGCGCGGTCGCTGGCCGTCGGCACGTGCTCGAGCGCCGTGCGCTCGCGCGCGGTCGGCGCCGCTCCCAGCGTGGCCAGCACCCGGGCGACGATGGCGTGCAGGCCCTGGAACAGCGCCTCCGGCTTGCGGTCGAGCAGCTCGGTCCAGTACGCCGTGCCGTCCGCCGCCTGGACGAGCCGCGCCTGGACCCGGATCAGGCCGCCCAGCTTGCTGACGCTGCCGTCGAGCAGCGCCTGCACGTCGAGCAGGCGGCCCTGATCGGCGAGGCTCGCGTGGCCGAACAGCGCCGCCGTGGCGCCGCGCGACGCCACGCGCAGCGCCGCCACGCCGGTCAGCGCGCTGTGCAGGTACTCGGTGAGACCGTCGGCGAGATATTCCTTTTCGGAGTCGCCGCTCGCATTACCGAGCGGCTGCACCGCGAGCGACTGGAGCGTCACGCTCAGCGCCGGCCGGGGGGACCGGAGCGGCGCTTGCGCCCGCGCCGCCCCTCGTCGAGCGCACGCGCCATGAGATCCTCGATCGCCCCGCTGGGATCGAACTCGGTGAAGCCGAGATTGATCTTGAGCTGGTATTTGCGAATGGTGCGGTTGTTCCACTCCTGCACGTTGTACTGCAGCCGCGTGGCGATGATCGGCGCCTTGTCGCTCGTCGCGTCGACGGCCATGGCGGCGAACGAGCCGCCCTCGATCCGCGCCAGGAGGTCGGAGTCGCGGAAGCTGCGTTTCAGGATTTCCGCGACGGCGCGCAGCACGGCGTCGCCCTCATCGTAGCTGGCGATGGTGTTGATCGACTTGAGCCCCGCGATGTCGGCGGCGACGATGAGAAACTGCCCCTTCTGGCGCTGCGCCCGCTTGATGTAGGGCTCGCCGAGAGTGACGAAGCCGCGGCGATTGTACAGCCCAGTGAGACCGTCGATGAAGGAGAGGCTGCGCAGCGCCGTCTGCAGATTGGAGATGTGCACTGCCGAGCGAATCGCGCGGGCGAGGATCTCGGCGCCGATCTTTCCTTTCTGGAGGAAGTCCTGGGCACCGGCTTGCAGCGACTGCGTCGCGAGATCGTCATCGCCGCGCCCCGTGAGGGCGATGATCGGGGTGTCCTCGTGACGCTCGCGGATCCGGACCAGCGCGTCGAGCCCGGGCGCTTCGGGGAGCGACAGATCGAGCAGCACGACGTCGACTTCCTGTGCGTTCAGGTGTTCCAGCCCTTCAGCCAGGCCGGTGACGTGCGTCAGCGCGTACGGCTGCGCCCCCGAAATCGCGGGAATCACCTCGCCCATCGTCTCCTGGAGCAGCTGGGCGTGGCGCGGGTTATCCTCGATCAACAGGATGCGGACCGACTCCGTGCCGATGTCCGCCAACTCCGCCCGTGCCGCTCGGCCGGAAATACGTGTCAGGATGCCTCCAAGGGGTGTAGTCCGGCCTCTGACATGCGGTAATTTCCGGTTTATGAGCGCCTGGCGCCAGTCGCGCGCCGCCATGACCGCCCTCTGGACGTGCGCGGTGCTGGCCGGCGGCTGCAAACACTCCTGGCCGTTCGACGCGGGAGACCCCCCGCCGCTCGGTCCGCGCGGTCAGGAAGTCCCGCGCCGCCTCACCTTTAATCCCGGCGACGACCGCGACCCGAGCGTGCGGGGCGGTGTCATCGGCTACAGTCGGCTCGATCCCGACGAGCGAGGGGAGGAGCGCTGTCTCGCCTCGATCCCGTTGCAGGGCGGCACGATCTCGGCGGAAGCGTGTCCGGGACCTCCAACTCCGGGCGACACATTCGTCGACACCTGGGTCCGGCCGTCTCTTTCTCTTGATGGGCGGCAGGTCGCCTACATGTGGCAGCAGGGAACCGTGATCGGGGTGCTCGGCTTCTGGTCGACGAGCGTCGTCGTAGCCCCGGCGTCGCATCCCGCGGAGCGGACGCTGGCCTGGCCGATCGTCTGGATCGCGCCGAACGGCCGTCTCGCCGATGCCGTCACCGCGCTCAGCTGGGCCGACGACCACACGCTGCGCTTCCTGATCGGCTACGAATTCATCTTCAAGGTCAAAGGGGGCGGCCAGGCCCGATACACCGACACGACGTTCGAGTCGTTCGCTCTCGGGCAGCTCGACCTGGGGACACGGACGTTCTCGATCGCCCCTGGCGGGCAGGATGTCCTGGCGTACGCGCCGGCGTCAGACGGTGGACTGTGGCTCGTCAAGCACGGCGCTCCCGCCACGTTGCTGCATCAGGCGCCCGGTGTCGACACGACGACGGTCGTCGGGTCGTTCCCCGATTCGGTCACCGTCCTCGCCAACGTCGGCGATCTCCCGGTAGCGATCACGTCGGCGTCGGACTCGATGGTCGTCTGGCTCGTCCCTGGTGACTCGGTGCCGCACTCGCTCGTCGTGGGATCGGGAGTCGGGCCGGTGACCGACATCGCGCCGATTCCAGGGACTAGGGCGTTCATAGCGGTGGTAGAGCGGGGCAGGGACCTGTTCGGGGATCCGGCGAACCTGTGGGTGTACGAGCTGCCTTGAGGGGTGGACCGTCTCCTACCAACACATCCTTTCCCATCCGTCCCGTCCTTCCATCGAAGAAATGCTCCGTCGTCACCGCCCCTACGAGCGCCATGACCTCCGGCTCCGTGAAATACCGCCGCGCGTCTGTTAGGACCTGGACAGGGAAGCCTCGCTCCGCTTCGGAAAAGCAGGTGATTGCCTCTGCCAACGCGAGCGCCGCCCGCTCCGGCGCCGAGTAGCCTGACGCGGTCGCGAAGCCGGTGACACCATCGAGGTCGAGTGCTGAGATCCCCGCCTGCAACGCGAGGTGGCGGTTACGCTGCGCGCACCACCCGCACCCGCTCCGCTCGCCGGCGAGCTGTCCGACGAGCAGTCGCAGACGCGGAGGGAGGTCGGCACCTGTCCGGCGCAGGCGGGCGTAGGCCACCAGTCCGAGTGGCCCCGGGAGCGCGGGCGAAGCAGGGCGAACGGCGCCGATCGCTCCCGACGCGCGATCGAGAAACGGCCACAACGTCACGCGCGCGCTCCGGAGAGTTGGGCATAGAGGTCGTCGAGGACGGCCCCCCCTCGGTCGAGCCGAGCTTCGTCGGTCGCGTGGGCGCGCACGATCCCGTCGATCACGAGTCGGAAGCCCGCGGTTTCGGCTCTCCCGAACTTGTCGTCCTTGCAGTCGATGTCATGGACCAGCTCCGCGATAATGCCCAGAGCGCGGTCCCGGACCTCGAAGTGGCGGCATAGTGTCTCGAAGGTGCATCTATCCCCATCGTGCGTGAACTCCCCTTCGAACATGTCGAAACGCAGCTCCCCGGGCTCCGGCCTGTAGCCCTTGGGGGCGACGAAGCGGAACACCGCCTCGCGATCGATAAACCTGCGGATCAGCCAGGCGCTCGAGATGCGATCGACGTGCACGCCCACGCGCGTGACCCATGTCCGGCCCCGCATTCCACCTTCCGGGGACTCCGCGGGCTCGGCTCCCGCCTTCCTCTGTTCCAGTGCCATGATCGCTGCCTCCGCATCGGCCCGTCCCTGGGCCTCGAAGTGGTCGACTCCGGAGACCAGGGCGAGACGGCGCTTGAGCCGGTCGACGTCGCCCGACTCGCGCTGCGCCGAGGCGGCGATCTCGCCGTACTCGCGCGACCGTTCTGCCCGTTGCGCGGCGATCAGCCGTGTGCCGGTCTCGGGCTCGAGAAAACTCCCCTCGCAGATCGTCGCCTCGCCGCCGAGTTGCTCGATCTCCCGCAATAGCCACTCGAAGTCCTCCCGCGACTGGTCGCTCGCCGGGAGGGCGTAGACGGTGCGCTTCAACGGCACGGCACCGATGCTCTGCAACCGGCGCCGGATTTTGACCCTGGCGTAGTCGGGTTTGGGCGGAACCTGGTGGATGAGAAGCAACCACCGCCCTGGCGACTGTGATGATTCTATTGAAGCATGCATAGATTCTATTGTATATCAGAACAACCCGGTCGTCAATCGCCCACTTGACCACCGGTCGCCGTGGGGCGATTTCCCAGTGTCCCCAACGCCTGGTGCTCGGGATGGATCGACGTAGCGCTCTGGGACTGCTGACGGCCACCGCCGCGGCGGCCTACGCTCCAGATGAGCTGTTGTCCCTCGGCCGGTCGTTTCATCAACGGATTCTCAACGGCACGCGCCGAGTGCTCAGCGCGCAGCAGGACGCCACCCTCCTCGTTCTCACCGATCTCATCCTCCCCGCCACCGACACACCCGGCGCCAAAGCCGCCGGGGTCAACGCGTTCATCGACCTGCTGCTCGCGGAGTGGGTCGAACCCGAGGAAAAGGACCGGTTCCTGAAGGGATTGGCAGACGTCGACACGCGGGCCCGCGCCGCCTTCGGCAAGGACTTCCTCCAGGGGACACCGGAGCAGCAGACGGCGCTGCTCGTGGCGCTCGACGACGAAGCCGCCCGCTGGAAGGCGAGTCCCGAGGCGACGCGCGGCCCCGAGCCGTTCTATCGCAATCTGAAATGGGTGACGCTGTTCGGTTACTTCACGTCCGAGGTGGGTGCCCTGCAGGAAGAGCACTACGCGATCATCCCCGGGCGCTACGTCCCTTGCGCCCCGGCCGACACCCTGTCGCCCTCCGAGTGAGACGAGCGTGAGCCCCAAGACCTACGACGCGATCGTTGTCGGCTCCGGGATGACCGGTGGTTGGGCCGCCAAGGAGCTCACCGAGGCGGGACTCGAGACGCTGGTGCTCGAGGCGGGGCGCAACGTCACCCCCGCCGACTACGTGGAGCACGTCCCGCCCTGGCAGATGCGCTTCCGCGGCCTGGATAACCGCAAGAAGCGCATGGCCGACCAGCCGATCCAGCGCGAGTGCTACGCCTGCGACGAATGGTCGTCCAAATTCTTCGTCAACGACCACGACAACCCCTACACCACCGAGTCCGACAAGCCGTTCCTGTTCCTGCGCGGGCGCCAGGTCGGCGGCCGCTCGATCATGTGGGGACGCCAGGTCTACCGCTGGAGCGATCTCGACTTCGAGGCGAATCTGCGCGACGGCATCGCCATCGACTGGCCGATTCGCTACGCCGACATCGCGCCCTGGTACGACCACGTGGAGCGCTTCATCGGCATCTCGGGGGAGAAGCTCGGGCTGCCCCAGCTCCCCGACGGGCAGTTCTTGAAGCCGATGGAGCTGAACTGCGGCGAGCAGGTGGTGCGCGACGCGCTGGCCAAGCACTGGCCGGGGGAGCGGGTGCTTACGATCGGCCGCTGCGCCATTCTCACCGAGGACCACAACGGCCGCGCCGCCTGCCACTACTGCGGCTACTGCGAGCGCGGCTGCGTCACGCTGTCGTACTTCAACTCGATCAATGCGACGCTGCCCGCCGCCCGGGCGACCGGCAAGCTGACGCTGCGGCCCTTGAGCGTCGTGCACAGCCTCATCTACGACAAGAAGCGCAACCGCGTAGCCGGCGTGCGGGTGATCGACGGCGACACGAAACACGCCCTCGAGTTCCGCGCGCGCGTCGTCTTCCTTTGCGCGTCGACGCTCGAGTCGGCCCGCATCCTCCTCAATTCGGCGACCCCCGACTTTCCCAACGGCCTGGCTAACTCGTCGGGCGAATTGGGGCACAACCTGATGGATCACATCATGGGGGGTGGGGCGAACGGCAAGATTGCGGCGCCCGCCGACAAGAAGCCGGTCGGTCGCCGGCCCAACGGGATTTACGTACCGCGTTTCCGCAACCTGCAGGGGGGGCCGAAATCGACGTTCCTGCGCGGCTACGGGTACCAGGGTGGTGCGGGGCGCGAAGGGTGGGGCCGCGGCAGCGACCTCCCCGGCTTCGGCGCCGACTGGAAAAAGGCGCTGCGGCAGCCGGGGGACTGGGGCTTCGGCTTCTACGGGTTCGGCGAATGCCTCCCCAACCACAACAATTACGTCGAGATCGACAAGACCAAGAACGATGCCTGGGGTATCCCCGTGCTGAAGATTCACTGCAGCTACGGGGACAACGAGTGGGCATTGATGAAGGACGCCTCGATCGCGGCAGCGGAGATGCTGGCGGCCGCCGGGGCACGGGAGATCAGCCCCTTCGTCGAGCAGAATCCACCAGGGAAAGCGATTCACGAGATGGGGACCGCACGCATGGGTCGTGATCCGAAGACGTCGGTGCTGAACGGGCACAACCAGGCGCACGACATCCCCAATCTCTTCGTCACCGACGGCGCCTGCATGGTGTCTACCGCGTGCCAGAACCCGTCGATCACCTACATGGCCCTCACCGCCCGCGCCTGCGACTACGCCGTTGGAGCCATGAAACGGAGGGAGATCTAATGGAACGCCGTGTGTTTATCGGAGCTCTTGCAGCGGCAACGACACTGCCCCGCAAATGGAGTTCCTACTTCCCGCTCCCCGCATCGCACGCACGCATCGCCAAAGTGGGCATTCAGCTCTACACCGTGCGCGACATGATGAAGGCGGATTTCGAGGGCACGCTCGCGAAAGTGGCGCAGGTCGGATACCGCGAAGTGGAATTCGCGGGGTACTTCGATCACACCCCGGTGCAGGTGCGAGCCGTGCTCGACAAGAACGGCCTCGCGGCACCCTCCTGCCATGTCGGGTACGACAACACGGCGGAAGACAAATGGCCCGCGACGCTGGAGACCGTGAAGGCGGTAGGTCATCAGTACGTCGTGTGCGCGTGGATCCCCGAAGAAGCCCGCGGCAAGACCGCGGACGATTGGAAGCGGGTGGGTGATCGCTTCAACAAGGCGGGGCAGGCCGCTCAGGCGGCAGGCGTGCAGTTCGCGTATCACAACCACAACTTCGAATTCGTGCCGCTCCCGGACAAGCAGATCCCCTACGACGTCCTGCTCGCCAACACCGATCCCAAGCTGGTGCAGCTCGAGGTCGATCTCTTCTGGATCACTTTTGCCGGCGCGGATCCGGTCAGCTACTTCATGAAGAACATGGGGCGTTTCCCGATGGTCCATGTGAAGGACATGATCAAAAAGCCCTCGCCCGACGTGACGCCGGATAAGGTCATGGTGGATGTGGGTAAGGGGAGCATCGACTGGAAGGCGATCTTCGCGCA
>Ga0126383_10000928_pt1 | contig 17323 bp, 7 predicted proteins | sample PanSoiMetPlot_35_FD_96882 | JGI IMG/M metagenome (GOLD analysis project Ga0126383, IMG submission 96882) | Tropical forest soil microbial communities from Panama - MetaG Plot_35 | ecosystem: Environmental > Terrestrial > Soil > Tropical forest > Bulk soil | place: Panama | collected 2016-02-17
CTCGGTGGCTAACGTCCTCGAAGGCAGCGTTCGGACGTCGGGAACGCGCGTGCGTGTCACCGCGCAGCTGATCAAGGTCGCGGACGGCTTCCACCTCTGGTCGCAGACCTTCGATCGCGACGTCACCGACATCTTTGCCGTGCAGGATGAGATCGCGCGCGCGGTGGTTGCGGCGCTCAAGGTCAAGCTGTTGGCGGGACCGGCGGGGGTTGCCAAAGAACGACGCACCGCCAGCTCCGAGGCGTATGCGGAGTACCTCAAGGGCCGGCAGTCCCAGAGGCTGGGCACCCTTGAGGGACATCGGGACGCGATCGCAGCTTACCGGAGGGCGATCGAACGCGACCCGGGATACGCCCCGCCGCGCGCCTGGCTGGGCCTGGCGCAGGCCGGCTACTGGAGCCTTGCTGGCGTTCCTTCGGTCGGCGCTTTCGAGGAGTACGAGCGCGAGGCGCGCCCCGAGTCGGACCGGGCGATCGCGCTAGCTCCGGATTTGGCGGACGGCTACCTCTCGCGCGGTTGGCTGCGTTTGACGTTCGCCTGGGAGTGGGCCGGGGCCCGGGCGGACCTTGAGCGCGCCCGCGCGATAAGCCCGGGCGATTCGGATGTGCTCTTGCGCAACGCGCTCCTGCTGGCGGCGGTCGGGCGCCAGTCGGAGGCGATCGCGCTCGGCCGCACGGCGCTCGAACGCGACCCTCTCTCCACCTTTGGAGCCTTCATCGTCGGGAGCATTTACAACGCCGCCGGCGAGCACTCGCTCGCTCGCGCCGTTCTTCAGCAAGGCCTGGCGGCGGCGCCCGGAGCGGGGTTCGTCGCCCGCGAAATGGCGTTTACCGAGTTGTACGAAGGCAAACCGGCTGTGGCGCTCGAACGGTTTGAGCAACATTCACAACCCGCGGTCCGTAAATATGGTCGAGCGATGGCACTGCATTCGCTCGGCCGCGACCAAGAGTCGCAGCGGGCTCTCGACGAGTTCATCGCCGCAAACGGACAGGACTGGGCGTACCAGATCGCCCAGGTGTTCGCTTGGCGCGCGGATCGGGACCACGCGTTCGAGTGGCTCGAACGCGCCCGCTCGCAGCACGATACCGGCATGCGCATGGTCAAGTACGATCCGATGCTCCGCGCGCTCCACGGTGACCCGCGTTACGCTGCGTTCCTCCAGAAGATCAACTTGCCGGTCGACTGACCAGGCCCGCCCGGTTGCGTTAAAGGGAGACCCCACGCCGAACACCACAGGTGCTTTGTTAACAACTTGACAGTGGAGACAAAGCGCGAATCGCCCTGACGTGGGATGGGTTGCGCAGGTACACTGCCGCTTGAAACGCGATGGTACTGGAGGGGACTCCGAGGGGGCGGCGCATGCGGCTCGATCATTGGTGTGGGAGGGCGTGCGCAGAGAATTGTAGGCGGCCAGCGAACCGAAAAAATCTCAGCCTCGTTTGGTATGGAAGCAGCGGACCGATCGATGCGTCGCGGCTCGGTGACGCACCGACTAAGTCTTGTGCGACAAAAGTCGCTTCGCGGGATGTTAGAATTGGGCCCGCTGGAAGACAGGCTGGCTGGGCAGGTCGAGCGGGGAAGGACACCACTCGGCTGCACATGCCGCCTGCACGGCACACCGCGCCGGATAGGGGTCGTAACCCGACGTTGATTAAAGCGTCATGAGAGAACTGAAGACGAGTCAGCACCGGCAAGTCTCCAGCACGTCCCCTGCAGCGAGCCAGAGTGATCTCGCGGACGAGCGGGAGAAGCAATTGCATGAGCGCGCGGCTCTGGAGGTGGAGCGATACGCCCGCTACGCGAAAGCGTTCGATCAGCTTTGTGCCGCGACGCTGGGTACCGAAAGCCTGCAGAGCTTGCTCCAGAAACTGATCGAGATCCTCGTTGAAGCCTCGCAAGCGGACGTCGGCGTTCTGCGCCTGCGCGACGGCGACCGCTTAAAGTCGCGCGCGGCGTTGGGGCTCGAAGAGGAGGTGGCGGCCGGTTTTTCGATTGCCGTCGCGAAGCAGTTCGCTGGAGCCGGCGCGAATGAAGGCGATGTGCTGTTCGCTTCTTCCCCGCCGCTCGACGGCGTTGTGATCAGCGAAGCGATCCGCAGCAAGGGCATGCGGAGGCATTACTGCCTGAAGCTTTTGGACGGCGACGAGCTCGTCGGCGCCGCGCTGATGGGCGCGCGCGACGGCCAAGAGCTTTCCGAGGATGACCACGCTTTTCTTCGGGTCCTCGGCTCGCGCGCCGCCGCCGCCATATCCCAGGTCGTAGCGCACGAGGCGCTTCGCTCCGGCATCGCCGCGCGGGAGGGCATCCTGGCCGTCGTCGCCCACGATCTCAAGAACCCGGTGCACGTGATCTCGCTCACCGCGGGCGGGATTTTGCGGCGGATGCCGAATGCCGCTGCCCGCAGGCCAATTGAGCGCATCATCCGCGCAGCCGACCGCGCCGAGCGACTGTTGCGCGACCTGAGCGAGGTGACTGCGATCGAAAGCGGGCGATTTTCGATCGAACAGCGAGACGTAGAGCCAACCGACCTGATCCTGTCCGCGCTCGAATCGCAGCAGGGCCTGGCTCAGGATGCCTCGGTGATCATCGCCACGGACTTGTCCCCGGAGCTGCCGCCGATCGAAGCGGACGAGGAGCGCCTGCTGGAGGTGCTGGAGAACCTGATCGGCAACGCGGTCAAGTTCACCGGCTCGGGCGGGTCGATCACCTTGGGCGCCGCCCGCCGCGAAAATGAGATTCTCTTCTGGATCAAGGACAACGGCTCCGGCATTGCACCGGAGGAGCTGCCTCACGTCTTCGACCGCTTTTGGCAGGCAAAGAAGGCCCAGCGGCGCGGCACCGGCCTGGGCCTCACCATTTGCAAGGGCATCGTAGAAGCGCACGGCGGTCGAATCTGGGCCGAGAGCGCGCCGAACCAGGGAACGACGATGTTCTTCACCGTTCCGTGCGCCGCGCCGAGGATCAAGGCGGAGGAGATCGAGATTGCGAACATCCTGCTCGTCGACGATCGGCCGGAGAACTTGGTCGCGCTCAAGGCCATTCTCGAGCGTCCCAACTACCGGCTGATCTCCGCTACCTCGGGCGACGAGGCGCTTGCCCTCGCACTTCGCGAGCGCTTCTCGCTGGCGCTGATCGATGTGGCGATGCCGGGTATGAACGGGCTCGAGGTGGCCATCCATCTCAAGGAGCTGGCGCGCAGCCGAGACATCCCCATCATCTTCATCACCGCCTTCGGCGATGATCCGCAGGAGATCCACCGGGCGTATTCCGCCGGCGGGGCCGACTATCTGGTCAAACCCCTGGATCCGGAAATCGTGCGCAAGAAGGTGGCCGTGTTCGTCGATCTGAGTCGGCGCCGATTCGGAAACCCAGTGTCAAGAACTGGCATCACCTAAAAGGAGTAAAATCAAATGCCGACGACCCAAGTAGCCGACCCGGGCAACGGCGACAGTTCGTCGATACCGCCGGGTGTCACCGGCTCGCAAGACGAGCTGCGCGAGCTGCTTCGCGTCTTCCTCGCCGTCCGCGAAGGCGACTTCTCGGTCCGACTCCCCGGGCACTGGACCGGCCTGGTGGGAAAGATTTCCGACGCGGTCAACGATGTGCTCAGCGCCAATCAGAAGATGGCCGAGCAACTCAAGCGCGTCGGACAGGTGGTCGGCAAGGAAGGCCAAACGCGCCACCGGGTGCGATTCCCGCGCCAAGTCGGGGCCTGGGCGGATATGGAGGCCTCGGTCAACACGCTCATCGATGACCTGATCTGGCCGACGACCGAGGTGACGCGCGCGCTCGCCGCGGTGGCCCAGGGCGACCTCGCCCAGAACATGCGCCTCGACGTGGACGGGCGGCCGCTGCAGGGAGAGTTCCTGCGCTCCGCCACCATCGTGAACTCGATGATCAAGCAGCTGGGCGTTTTTACCTCGGAGGTGACCCGCGTCGCGCGCGAGGTCGGCACCGACGGAAAGCTCGGCGGTCAGGCCGAGGTGCCCGACGTGAGCGGCGTGTGGAAGGACCTCACCGAAAGCGTCAACTCGATGGCCAGCAACCTCACCGGCCAGGTGCGAAACATCTCCGAGGTGACCATCGCCGTCGCCAGCGGCGACCTCTCCAAGAAGATCACCGTCGACGTCCGCGGCGAGATCCTCCAGCTCAAGGAAGCGATCAACACCATGGTCGACCAGCTTCGATCCTTCGCTTCGGAGGTGACCCGCGTCGCGCGCGAGGTCGGGACCGAAGGCAAGCTCGGCGGCCAGGCGTTGGTGCCGGGCGTGGCCGGGACGTGGAAGGACCTGACCGACTCGGTGAATGCGATGTGCGGCAACTTGACCGACCAGGTGCGAAACATTGCGCAGGTCACCACCGCGGTCGCTCGCGGAGACTTGTCGCGGAAGATCACCGTCGACGTCCGCGGCGAGATCCTCGAGCTGAAAGACACCATCAACACCATGGTGGACCAGCTCAACGCCTTCGCCTCGGAAGTGACCCGCGTGGCCCGCGAGGTCGGCACCGACGGAAAGCTCGGCGGTCAGGCCCAAGTGCCGGGCGTCGCCGGAACCTGGAAGGACCTCACCGACAACGTCAACTTCATGGCGAGCAACCTCACCGCCCAGGTGCGAAACATCGCCGAAGTCTCGACGGCGATCGCCAGCGGCGACCTCTCCCGGAAAATCACGGTGAACGTGAGCGGCGAGATCCTCCAGCTCAAGGAAACGATCAACACCATGGTGGACCAGCTCAACGCCTTCGCCGGCGAGGTGACCCGCGTGGCGCGCGAGGTCGGCACCGAAGGCAGGCTCGGCGGTCAGGCGATGGTCCGGGGCGTCGCCGGAACCTGGAAGGACCTCACCGACAGCGTCAACTCGATGGCCGGTAACCTCACCGGTCAGGTGCGAAACATCGCCGAGGTGGCAACGGCGATCGCCAACGGCGACCTGTCGAAGAAGATCACCGTCGACGTGAGCGGCGAGATCCTCCAGCTCAAGCAGACGATCAACACCATGGTGGACCAGCTCAACGCTTTCGCCGGCGAGGTGACCCGCGTGGCGCGCGAGGTCGGCACCGAAGGCAAGCTCGGAGGTCAAGCGGTGGTCCGCGGCGTCGCCGGAACTTGGAAGGACCTCACCGACTCCGTGAACTGGATGGCCAGCAACCTCACCGGCCAGGTGCGGAACATCGCCGAGGTGGCCACCGCGGTGGCCCGAGGCGATCTGTCGCGGAAGATCACCGTCGACGTGATGGGCGAAATCCTCCAGCTGAAAGAGACGATCAACACCATGGTGGACCAGCTCAACGCTTTCGCCGGCGAGGTGACTCGCGTGGCCCGCGAGGTCGGCACCGACGGCAAGCTCGGCGGCCAGGCGGAGGTGCCCGGCGTCGCCGGAACCTGGAAGGACCTCACCGACTCGGTGAACTCGATGGCCGGAAACCTCACCGGCCAGGTGCGAAACATCGCCGAAGTGGCCACCGCGATCGCCGGCGGCGATCTGTCGCGGAAAATCACCGTCGACGTGCGAGGTGAGATTCTCCAACTCAAAGAGACGATCAACACCATGGTCGACCAGCTTCGATCCTTCGCTTCGGAGGTGACGCGCGTGGCGCGCGAGGTTGGCACCGAAGGCCGCCTGGGTGGTCAAGCGCAGGTGCCCGGCGTCGCCGGCACCTGGAAGGCGCTGACCGACAGCGTGAATTTCATGGCCGGCAACTTGACCGCCCAGGTGCGAAACATCGCCGAGGTGACCACTGCGGTGGCCCGCGGAGACCTGTCGCGGAAGATCACCGTGGACGTGAAGGGCGAGATCCTCGAGCTGAAAAACACCATCAACACGATGGTCGATCAGCTCAACGCTTTCGCCTCCGAAGTGACCCGAGTCGCGCGCGAGGTCGGTACCGAGGGGAAGCTCGGAGGTCAGGCCGAAGTGCCCGGCGTCGCCGGTACCTGGAAGGACTTGACCGACAACGTGAACTCGATGGCCAAGAACCTCACCGCCCAGGTGCGAAACATCGCCGAGGTGGCGACGTCGATCGCCAGCGGAGACCTGTCGAAGAAGATCACCGTCGACGTGCGCGGCGAGCTGCTGGTCCTGAAGGAAACTTTGAACACCATGGTCGAGCAGCTGCGCTCGTTCGCCGGAGAAGTGATCCGCGTTGCGCGCGAGGTCGGTACCGAGGGCCGCTTGGGAGGCCAGGCCAACGTCCCGGGCGCCGCTGGAACTTGGAAGGATCTCACCGACAACGTCAACCTGCTCGCCGGAAATCTCACCACCCAGGTGCGAAACATCGCCGAGGTGACGACCGCGGTGGCCCGCGGAGACCTCTCTCGAAAGATCACCGTCGACGCCAAGGGCGAGATCCTCGAGCTGAAGAACACCGTGAACACCATGGTTGACCAGCTCAACGCGTTCGCGGCGGAGGTGACGCGCGTCGCTCGAGAGGTGGGCACGGACGGGACGCTCGGCGGTCAGGCGCAGGTGCCGGGCGTCGGCGGGACCTGGAAGGACCTCACCGACACGGTGAACGTGATGGCCGCCAACCTGACCGAGCAGGTGCGCGGCATCGCCAAGGTCGTCACCGCCGTCGCCAACGGCGACCTAAAGCAATACTTCACCGTTAAATCCAAGGGCGAGGTCGCGGCGCTCGCCGACACCATCAACAACATGACCAGCACGCTGGCGACCTTTGCCGAACAGGTGACCAGCGTGGCCCGCGAGGTCGGCGTCGAGGGACGCCTCGGTGGACAGGCCGACGTTCCCGGCGCGGCGGGTACCTGGAAGGATCTCACCGGCAACGTCAACCTGCTCGCGGCCAACCTCACCAATCAAGTGCGGGCGATCGCCGAGGTGGCCACCGCGGTGACCAAGGGCGACCTCACCCGGTCGATCCAGGTCGAGGCCCGCGGCGAAGTGGCCGAGCTGAAGGACAACATCAACACGATGATCGACAACCTTCGGCTCACCACCGATCGGAACACCGAGCAGGACTGGCTGAAGACGAACCTGGCCCGGTTCACCAGCATGCTTCAGGGCCAGCGCGATCTGGTTCGGGTCGGCCAGATGCTCTTGTCCGAGCTGGCGCCGCTGGTTGGCGCGCACCAGGGCGTCATCTACCAGAGCGCCCCCGATAAGGACGGCGGTGCGTTGCTGCGCCTGTTGTCCGCTTACGCCGACGACGCCAAGGATGGGCATCCGGCGTCGATCAAATTCGGCGCAGGCCTGGTCGGACAGTGCTCGCTCGAGAAGCGGCGCATGTTGATCACCGACCTGCCGCCGGATGCCAAACGCGTCAGCTCGGGGCTGTTTAGCGCGCTGCCGCGCAACGTGATCGTGCTTCCGATCCTCTTCGAAGGACAGGTGAAGGCGGTGATCGAGCTCGCTTCGCTCAACAACTACACCCCTTCGCACCTGGCCTTCCTCGACCAGCTCACCAGCAGCATCGGCATCGTGCTCAACAGCATCGAAGCCACGATGCAGACCGAAGGCCTGCTCGAGCAGTCGCAGAAGCTGGCCGCGGAGCTGCAGGCGCAGCAGAAGGAGCTGCAGCAGACCAACGAGCAGCTCGGCCAGAAAGCGCAGCAGCTCGCCGAGCAGAACGCCGAAGTGGAAAGAAAGAATCAGGAGATCGAGCACGCCCGCCGCGCGCTCGAGGAAAAGGCGGAGGAGCTGGCGCTCACCTCGAAATACAAGTCCGAGTTCCTCGCCAACATGTCCCACGAGCTTCGCACCCCGCTCAACAGCATCCTCATTCTCGGCCAGCAGCTGGGCGAAAACCCGGAGAAGAACCTCACCGACAAGCAGGTGGAGTTCGCCCGCACCATCCACAGCGCGGGGACCGACTTGCTCAACCTGATCACCGACATCCTCGACCTGTCGAAGATCGAGTCGGGCACCGTCACCGTGGAGCCGGAAGAGGTGTTCTTCCATACGCTGCTCGACACGGTGGCGCGGCCGTTCCGCCACGATGCCGAGACGCGCCGGATCAGCTTCGACGTTCAACTCGATCCGAAGCTTGGGCGCAGCTTGGTCACCGATCAGAAGCGGCTGCAGCAGGTCCTCAAGAATCTGCTCTCGAACGCGTTCAAGTTTACCGAGCAGGGCGGAGTGCGCCTCAACGCGTCGGCGGTTGCCGGCGGTTGGTCGCCGGATCACCCGATCCTGCAGCAAGCGGGGACGGTGGTCGCCTTCGAGGTATCGGACACCGGCATCGGCATCGCGACCGAGAAGCAAAAGATCATCTTCGAGGCCTTCCAGCAGGCGGACGCGGGCACCAGCCGCAAGTACGGCGGCACCGGACTGGGCCTCGCGATCAGCCGCGAGCTGGCGACGCTGCTCGGAGGGGAGATCCAGCTTCGCAGCGTACCGGGGGTGGGCAGCACCTTCACGCTCTACCTGCCGCTCAAGTACGTCGGACCTTCGGTTGCTTCCCGCGAAAGCGGCCGCGCACCTGGGACCCCGCAAGTCAGCCTTCCGACCGTCCGCGTGGCCGACGTGCCCGCCGAGGCGATCGCCGACGACCGCGCCGATCTGCAACCCGGGGACTCCACCCTGCTCATCGTGGAGGACGACAGCCGCTACGCGCGAGTGCTGGCGGATCTGGCGCACGGCAAGGGCTTCAAGGTGCTTGTCGCTTCGCGGGGAACCGATGCGATCGAGCTGGCGCGGGAGTTCAAGCCCACCGCCATCTCTCTCGACGTCTTTCTCCCCGACATGCTCGGCTGGACCGTGCTCAGCAACCTGAAGCACGACCCCGACCTGCGGCACATCCCGGTTCAGATCGTCACCGTCGACGAGAATCGCCAGCACGGCCTGTCGCGCGGAGCGTTCTCCTTCATCAACAAGCCGGCGACGACCGACGGCCTCGAGGCCGCGTTCTCGCGGATCAAGGACTATGCCCAACCCCGGCGCAAGCGCCTGCTGGTGGTTGAAGACAATCAGATCGAGCAGCTGAGCATCAAGGAGCTGCTCGGCCACGACGACGTCGAGATCGTCTGTGCCGGCACGGGCACAGAGGCGCTCGGCATTCTCAAGGAGGCGCCGGTCGATTGCGTGGTGCTGGACCTGGTGCTGCCGGACATCTCCGGCTTTGAGGTGCTCAGCCGGGTGCGCGACGACGAGGCGATTCGCGACGTCCCGGTGGTGGTCTTCACCGGCAAGGAGCTGACGCCGGAGCAGGACGCCGAGCTGGAGGAGCTCGCCCGCAAGGTGGTGATCAAGGGGGTCGAGTCGCCGGACCGGTTGCTGGACGAGACGGCGCTTTTCCTGCATCGCACGATTTCCAATCTGCCGGTGCACAAGCAGCAGATGCTCGAGCGGTTGCACCGTTCGGACGACGAGCTGCGCAGCCGCAAGGTGCTGGTGGTGGACGATGACGTGCGAAACATCTTCGCCTTGGGAAGCGTGCTTGAGCGGCACGGGATGAAGGTCTTGACCGCTCAGACCGGGCGCGAGGCGATCTCCACGCTCGAGGCCGACGGCGACGTGTCGATGGTCTTGATGGACATCATGATGCCGGAGATGGACGGCTATCAGACCATCCAGCTCATCCGGCAGCAGCCGAAATTCCGCCGGCTGCCCATCGTGGCGCTCACCGCGAAGGCGATGAAGGGAGACCGCGAAAAGTGCCTCGACGCCGGCGCCTCGGACTACCTGGCCAAGCCGGTGAACACCGAGCAGCTCCTGACGACGCTGCGCCTCTGGTTGCATCGTTAGCGAGCGATCCAGTCGCCTTGATTCGAGGAGCGATCGGCTTGGTTACCGTCGCCGACGGTACAGCGCGCGCCAATCGCGTCGCCGCGCTTCGCCGCAGGTGACCTGGCCTATGCCGCCGGCGTGAAATCCGAACGTTCGGATTTCACGCTCGATTTTCATGTATCAATTTGATGTCTGTTCTACAGCTGGCGCGCGATGTGCTGCTGCGCGAGCATCGCTGTGTTTCAATGTTCGAAGTCTGACAGGACCAGCCCCGCTGGTCGCCGAAGCTAAGCCGAACCGCTCGACAGCGACCGGAGAGCCGTGGTCACGCACTGATGAGACCGAATTCACTGGCGGTCGCGCAAGGCTAATGCCTGGAGCGAGTGTACTGCTCGGCTGGGCGGCACGGCCAGTCAAATGCTATGGCCAATCCATCCGGCCCTGGTCTTCCTCGCGCCGGTCGGGGCGGCCTGCCAGCAGGCGCCATCTGACCACTGCTACGGCTTCAGGATCTCCGAGGTGACATATCGCCCCGCTTCAGGCGCCGATCGCTCCCAACCCGTCCGCTGCTGCGCAGAATTCTTAGCGCCTTCGTCGAGATCCGCGCTCGGGGACCCATAGCCGAGGACGAACAGTGACCAGAGGGCGGCCCAAAGCAATAAGCTGATCGCCCCGCCCAAAAAATCCCCGACGAAGTGCCACCGGACGAAGCGCGAAGCTGAGCCTATCATCACCGCTAAGCGGTTTTCCGTGCGGCCGACGCCTGATAACGGCACCACGTCAGCGCGGCAATGCCTTTGCGTTGCATTTATCCCAATGTGAGCCAACAGGGTGACCTCCTTTGATGGCGGTCATCCTAGAGATGGCGAGCTGAGGCGATCTTGGAAGATCTTGCGATCTCCACCCGCGTCACGTTTCAGCGTTGACCTGTACTCACGCAGGTAGCTCTCCAGCGAGGAGGGCTGGCATTGCGACGACCAAACACGAATACAGGAGCGAACATAAATGTCGAGAACATCCTTGGACGAATCGGCTTGGCCGCATCGGGATATCAGCGAGCTCAAATTTCAATCGGTGAGCGGATTGGTAAAATTTCCCAAGAGGACGGACGGAAGCGCCGTTTGTCAGAGGTGCCAAAGGCCGCTGGACAACCCATGGAGAAGCGGCGGGCAGCTGTGTTGGCAATGTGGGATCGATTATGAGCTGTTCTGCCCAGAGACGCGCTGGACGGATGAAGCTACAGCGGCGCAGCCGCCGGCGAGAATTCAGGCCCGGCTGTCTTGGTGGCGCCGAGTCCTTGGTAATTTGCGCAAAGCAACACAGGCAGGTGCGCTGAGGCGTTTGACTTTCTTGCTGGCGTTGTGCTGCCTATTGCCCGGCTCGCTGGTCCGCGCTGACGATTGCAGCGACGCCCTGATTGCCGAGGCATGCGCCTGTCGGTCGACCGTGCCGAGCAAACAAGAGCAAGCGGCCAGCTCTCACAAGACCTCGCCGGACCGCCGAGCGAGAACTGCGAGAAAAGCAGGGACGCACGTCGCACAGCGCTCAAGCGGCACGGGCAGTCCTTCCGATCGCGCGACGATTGAAAGATGACGCCCGCAGGCGTCGGGCCCATCACACACCCGATCGTCTGCCGACGTCCGTTGCACTACGGGGTGCCCGGCTGGATCGGCTCCGGCTTCTCGAGGAGCGCATCGAAACGCGGGTCGCCGCGGAGTGATTTGTAGAAGGGCTCAACGCGCAGGAGCGCTCGAGTGAAGCGCCGGTCCCTCGCGATCAACTCGTCGAGCGCGGAGAAGGCCGCGTCGCGGCGATCGGTCAGGACGGCCACCTCGGCCACCCGCTCGAGGTAATCGTCTCGCGCGCTCGGACTATGAAGCACCGGCTCGGCGACCTTTAGATGTTCGAGGGCCTCGTCGATCCGGCCCAGGCCCGCCTTCGCTGCCGCCATCCTTATGTTCCAGTTCCAAGACACGCCCCGACTCAACGCGCGCCGTTGGGTGGCCAGCTCGTCGATGAGCTGGCGGTAGGCTTGGCGCGACTCCTCGCGATGGCCGAGGACAAAGTGCAGGCGTCCCGAGATCAGATACCAGTGCGCCAGAATCACCGTGTCCGGCGGCGACTTTTGCGCCTCCCGCGAGAGGACCTGCGCCGCCAACTTTATGCCCTCTCTGGGCACCCACTGGGAAATCGCCTCGAAATCCCAGGGCACGAATCGCGCGGACGCTTCCCTCGCCAGTGCGGAGGCGAGCACCTTGCGCGCCGGCTCGAGATTTCCGTCACGCCGTCCTGCCAGCTCCGCTTCGCGCGCTGCCAGCCCGAGGTCGCCCGGCAACAGCTCGTGCGCGCGAGCCAGGCCGCGGGCCGCATCCGCGAAAGCGCCCGTCGCGCCAGCGTAGTTCGCCCAAAGCAACGCCGACCGAAACGAACGGGGGTCGAGATCGAATGCCCGCTTGTACATCTGAAGCGCCGCGGTCTCGTCGCCAGCCCGCCAGAAGACCTGGCCTATCTCCGTCATTAGATGGGCGTCATTTTGGAGCCCGCGCGCAGCCAGGCGAAGCTCGTCAATGGCTCTCGCGAAATCACCTTGGCAGGTGGCGCGGAACATTCCGATGGCCGCGTGGGCCTCGGGAAGGTCCGGCTGAAGCGCGAGGGCGCGCTCCGAGAGTGTTTGCTCTCGTGCGCAGGACGACGAGTCGCCGTGGGAGCCCGCCACGACCGACAGCGCCAGCCACGCGTGGGCGAGGGCAAAGGAGGGATCGCGCGCGATCGCCTGCTCGAGCATGTCGTCGGCGCGCTTCCTCTCCTCGTCGCTCGCGAGCGCGCCTTTTCTGAGGGTGGCGACTGCGTGGCGATAGGCGTCGTAGGCCTCCGCGTCCTTGGTAGGCGGCCTTTGCAAAAGCCGCATCTCCTCCTCGCTGAGCCTTGTCCCGAGAGTGCGCGCGATCTCGAGCGCCACCTCGGTCTGGATCGAGAGCGCATCGGCGACGGTGCGGTCATAGTCTTCAGCCCAGAGTTGCCGCCCGCTCGCCGCGTCAAAAAGCACGGTGGAGACGCGAACCCGGTTGCCCGCCCGCCGGACCGTACCCTCGAGCAGCGTGGCCACGCCGAACGCCTTGGAGATCGCTTTGAGATCCTGCTGCTTCTGCCGGTATTCGAGGACGGACGAGCGCGCGATCACCCTCAGGCCGCCGATTTTCCCCAGCTGGGTGATGATCTCGCTGTGTAGGCCGTCCGCGAAAAGGTCGTCGCCTTTTTCGGAGGAGAGGCTCTGGAACGGGAGCACGGCGATCGACCGGTCCGAAAAATGGAATGCCGGAGGACGGAGCGCGAAGAAGCTGGCCGCCGATAGGCCGACCAGGATCGCGCCGATGTAAAGAGCGAGGCGCAGTGGGCCTGGACGCTTCCGTACTCGCACTGGCACCGCAAGGCCCCCGGAAGATTGTGGCAGCCGATCCGCCACCTGTTGGAGGGCAGCGAGCACCGCGGTGCCGTTCCGCGGCCGATCAACGGGCCCCTTGGACAACATCTGATCGACCAGCTCGCCCAACTCTGGAAGGTCCGGGACCTCAAGCAGCGGCGCCGTTGACTCCGAGCTCTTGCCGGCGAAGGGCAGCTGGCCCGAGAGCGAGCGGTAGAGCATGACCCCGAGCGCGAAGATGTCGGTCCGCTCATCCTCCGGAGCGTCCACCCACTGCTCCGGTGCCATGAATGCCGGCGTACCTCCGCTGATGCGCGTGCGGCCGAAGGCGTGGGCGAGTCCGAAGTCGAGGATCTTCACGCGGCCGTCGTCGCAAACGAGCACGTTCGCGGGCTTGAGATCGCGGTGCACCACGCCCGCGGCATGGGCGTGGGCCAGGCCCTTGGCGACCTCGGTAGCCAGGTGCACCGCCTCGCGGACCGGCAGCTTGCCTCCCTCGAGCAGTTCCGAAAGCGGCTTGCCGCGGAGCAGCTCGAGCACCAGGTAGGGGCCGTGCTCGCACCGGCCGACGTCGTAAAGCGTGACGAGGTTCGGGTGCGCGAGCTGCGCCACCGCCTCTGCCTCGCGAGCCAGCGCCTCCTCTCGCAGCGCTGCCTGATCTCCCGCGCGCACCGCCTTGAAGGCGACGCCGCGGCGCAGCTCGCGATCGCGAGCTTCCCAGACAATGCCGAATCCTCCGCGGCCGATTTCGCGCACCAGCTCGAAGCGCCCAATCGTCGCGCCGGCGTAGAGCCAAGGCTCCCAGCCTCCGCCCAGGTCCTCCTGGGGCCCTCGCGCGAGCTGAGCCAGGAGGGTGGACATCCTGCCCCCCCAGTCGGCGGAGCCGCTCCCGACTGCCTCGCGATTGGAGTAATCGGACTGACTCCTCACAGACGCTCCCGGCCGCGAGACTATAGCAGCGCTGGATATATCGAGCAGCCATGCCGCCTAGGGTCGCCTCGAAATGTCACAACTTTCTTCCACGCAGTACCCACGCGGCGAGCGGCGCCACCTGAAACCGCAGCTAGAGAGTCAAATCATGCACAGTTTCATCAAATTCGCCGCCGTCTTCGCCCTGGCCCTCCTGGCCTTTTGTGGGCAGCTGGCAGCACTCGAAATCATCGTTGCTCCGCTCGTCCCCGCGATGGAGGCGCGCGGCTCGCACGATCAGCCGCCGGATGCTTGCGACCCTTGCGCGGCGAACTAACCACTCACCCGAGCGTAGGTCGGCCAATGCCCACCGAAGTCGAGCGGCCAGCCCTTACTTTACGAGTCCTCGCTCGCGCGCCATCCGTGCGATGCGGTCCTTGAGCCGCTCGAAGCGCTTGCGAAGCACGGCCACCGAGGCCTGCTCGCCGCTGCCAGCGAGGATGGTCGCGATCTCGTCCCAGGAAAGCTCCTGGTCGATGCGAAGGGCCAACAGATTCTGCTCCTCGGGCGATAGCTTGCGCCGCAGCTCGTCGAGTCGGTCGGATTGCCTTTGGACCTCGAGCGCGGACGAGGCGCGGATCTCCTGCGCAAGCTTGGAGGCGTCGCGCGTTTTGAGGCGCTCCTTGTGCTTTCGCCACGCCTCGTCGCTCACGCGGCGGGCGGCATTCCAGGCCACGCCGAAGGCCCAGGTGCGGAGTGAGGAGTCGCCGCGGAAGCGGTTGATGCCCGACCAAGCCCACTCCGCGAAGAGCGAGAAGGCATCATCGACCGCGCCCTCTTCTCTCAACAGCGATCTCAGGTAGCGCAGGACAGAAGGTCCGTGCGTTCGCAAGAGCGCGGTCGCTGCTTTTCGGGTGTCCCCCGCCTGCAGCAGCGAAAGTACCATTTCGTCGTCGCCCACGCGCTGAGCCTAGCACCAGACGAAGCGCCGTCGTCATCAAAGACAACGAGCAAGGGCTCGCTTTGAAACATTTTCACGCCGCCCACCGCCGGTCACGCCTCGCCGGCCGCCTGTACTCATCGACACGAGCGGCCGACCCGGCGGCCTCTCACGATGTGTAAACGCACCGGCTCTATTGGAGGAAGTCATGTTGAGGATGTCTTGGATCAAATGCGATATCACCGGGAAGCTGCGAGCGTGTTGGATTCGCACCGCTGCCCCCACGCTGCTCGCGGGCACGCTGCACACCTTCGCGCGGAGCAATCCCTCGCAAACGAATGCCGCCGATCGCGAGCCACTGGCTAGAGCCAGCGCTGGGATCGAAAGGGCGGGGCCGACCTGGGAAGGACGACGAGAGAGGACTGCATCCCGCAGCGAGGATGAGCATTCGTTGAGTCCGCGAGGGCGCCGCGCTGGGTGACGCCCGATGCTGCGGTCACACTCCGTCGTTGGCTCGTACTCAGGACAGTGACTCAAAAAAGAGCCACCCCGCCGTAATCAACCAAACAAAAATAAAGGAGCTAACGAAAGTGTCTACGAAGATATTGTCACGTGGTTTGTTGTTGAGTCTTCTTTTGGGGGCTGTCGCGTGTTCCCCTGGTAACGCAAGCCCAGATGGAGTGAGTGAGGCTGGGGCCAGCGCGATGGCCGACCGGGACGACGCCGGCAATTCGGTGAAGTGTCAGTACTTCCCCGCGATACCGGTGGCGATCGGCACGCCGCCCGGACCTGCGCCATACACCGTCAGCGGCGAGCTGTGCGCGACCGTGGACGAATTGGTCGACGGAGCAACCGTGCAGCTGCTGATCCACGGCGCAACCTACAATCACCAATACTGGAACTTCGGCATGGTGAACGGAAAGAGGTATTCGTATTCGCGGGGCATGGCCGCTCGCGGCTTTCCCACCTTCGCCCTCGATGAGATCGGCGCGGGAAACAGCTCTCGTCCACCGAGCGAGCAGATGACCATTGACGCCGCGGCCTTGGTCGCCCATGAGATCGTAGAGGCGCTGCGAAGCGGCTCAATCAACGGCATCCAATTCGGCAAAGTGATTATTGTCGGCCATTCCCTCGGATCGGTGGTCGCCTGGCAGGAGGCCATCCGCTATGGAGACGTCGACGGCGTGATCGTGACCGGAGCCGCGCATTTTCTGACCAGCGCGTTCCTTGATTTGGCGCTCTTCTATCCGGCTTCGATGGACCCCAAGTTCTCCGACGGCGGCTTGGACGACGGTTACGTGACCACGGTCCCCGGAATTCGCGCAGCCGCGTTTTACAGTGCCCCGGACTTCGACCCGGCGGTGGTCGCCCTGGACGAAGCGCGCAAGGACGTCGTGCCGGGCCCCGAGCTGATGACGGGCCTTCCGGTGGTATTGTCCGCCGCCACGCAGGCCATCCAGGTCCCTGTCCTCACCATCCTCGGCGGCAACGATCTGACGGCCTGTGGCCCCGACTCACAAGGCAGGAGCTTCGACTGCTCCTACGGCGCCATCGTCGCCTCGCAGGAGGCGCCCTTTTACTCGCCGAAGGCTCAGATTCAAGCCTGTATCGTTCCCGACTCGGGACACGACATCAGCCTCGCGCTGAACAACGACCTCCAGGTGAGGGATTCGGCCGCATGGTCATTCCGGTTCGTTGGCCAACGTCAACTTGCCCGGGAGCATGACTTCGATAGCGGGAGCGGCTTCGACGACATCATGGACCGTCTCCCCGACTGCGGCGGTCCGACGGTAGAGCTGCAGTAACGACCTCCAAGACATAGGTCACTAGTTCACTGGCCGTACCCCACCCATTGTTTCAAGTTGGGTGTGCATTTCGGAAAAAAGCCATGGCGGCGAGCGCCCGGGAGGAAATAGCTCTCGGGCGCCTCTCTATCTGGGAGTCATTTCGACTGAGACTCTATCGGGGTGGCAGTTCGATGCGGCGCGGTAGATCCTTGAACCGTGGATCCGAGCGCTGAGGGTGATCTACGAAGTCGGATTTCAGGCCCTGAGCCATTGCGCTCGACGTTGAAATGCTTTCTCCAGCCACCCGAACGCACGCTCCTTGTCATCGAGTAGTATCCGGCGTCGCGTCGGCTGTTGTGCGTTTGCCGACCAATGCCAAACCGGGGAGCATTCAACCATGAAATTAACCACGAAGCCGATCGCCTTCTTGTTGTTGATCACACCCGCGGCACTTGCCCAAAGCTCAGGTTCCCCTTCCGGAGAGGAAAAGATCCTCTCGGTGCTGCGCCGGATGGTGGATACTCATCAGACGTACCTGAGTGTTCCAGAGGCGGATGGCAAAGCGCTCCGGCTGCTGACTCAG
>Ga0126383_10000930_pt1 | contig 17304 bp, 16 predicted proteins | sample PanSoiMetPlot_35_FD_96882 | JGI IMG/M metagenome (GOLD analysis project Ga0126383, IMG submission 96882) | Tropical forest soil microbial communities from Panama - MetaG Plot_35 | ecosystem: Environmental > Terrestrial > Soil > Tropical forest > Bulk soil | place: Panama | collected 2016-02-17
GCGCATCTCTTCGCTGCGGGCTACGACATCAAGAGCGAAGCAGGCTTGGCATCCACCGTCGCGCAAATTGAAAACACTGTCGCGCTCGCAAATGTCCCCGTTTTCCACGCGAACGATTCCAAGATTCCCTTAGGCGGACGCGTGGACCGGCACGAGCACATCGGCAAAGGGAAGATTGGCAAAGAAGCATTCACCCGCCTTCTTCAGCACCCGCGCCTCAGTGCGCCAGTGGAAGGATTTGCGGGCCGTGCGTTTCTGGCGGAAACGCCGATGGATGATCCTGGCGACGACCGCCGAAACGTTGCCACGCTCTGGGAGTTGGCCGGTTTAAAGGATCAAGCGCCAGTAGCGGACAAAAGCTTCTCCATGCTCACGCCCGCCCTGAAGAGAAAGCTTTCAACACACAAAGCCGCGAGGACGCGGAGTCCGCAAAGGAAAAAGCAAAGTTTGGCAAAAGCGAAAAGGAAGCGGAGATAGGTAGAGTGGCCGAACAGAACACAACCGGGGCGGGGGCAGGAACGGCAATCGGCTACGACCCGCAAAAGGTAGAAGCCAAGTGGCAAAAGCGCTGGGGGGAAGCGCGAGTTTTTGAAACGGAAGCCGATCCCTCCAAACCCAAATACTACATATTGGAGATGCTTCCGTACCCCAGCGGGACCATGCACATGGGCCACATGCGGAATTACGCCATTGGTGACGTCGTGGCTCGCGTAAAGCGCATGCGCGGATTCAACGTGCTGCACCCGATGGGCTGGGACGCCTTCGGCCTGCCCGCCGAGAACGCCGCAATTAACAACAAGACCCATCCGCGGATTTGGACCAACAACAATATTGCGCAATTCCAAAGAGTTCTGCGCCGCTTCGGCTTCAGCTACGACTGGCGGCGAGAGATTTCCACTTGCGAACCGGAATACTACCGCTGGAACCAGTGGTTTTTTCTGCGCATGCTCGAGAAGGGGCTGGCGTATCGCAAAAAGAGCCGCGTCAACTGGTGCCCGAAGTGCTGCACCGTACTGGCCAACGAGCAGGTGATCAACGGCGGCTTCTGTTGGCGTCATGAAGACACTCGCGTGGAAACCCGCGAAATTGAGCAATGGTTCTTAAAGACGACTGGTTATTCCGACCAATTGCTCGACGATCTAAAACAGCTCCAAGGCGCATGGCCCGAGCGCGTCATTCTGATGCAGCAAAACTGGATTGGCAAATCGCAGGGCGCGAAAGTGAAATTCGCTGTAGCCGGTGCGGCGTGCGCCGGACCGATTGAAATCTTCACCACTCGCATTGACACCGTTTACGGCGCGACCGCCATCATTCTCGCACCCGCGCATCCGCTCGTGACCAAGCTGCTCGAAGGTTCGCCCGCGCGCACCGAAGCTGAGCCGAAGCTGGCCAAAATGCTCCAGACTTCCGTCAAAACCGAAGACCTGGCGACCCTGGAGAAAGAAGGCTTCTTTACCGGGCGCTACGCGATCAACCCGTTCAACGACGAGAAGATCTCCATCTGGGTCGGAAATTTCGTGCTGATGGAATACGGCACGGGCGCGATCATGGCCGTTCCCGCGCACGACCAGCGCGACCTGGAGTTCTGCCGAAAATACAAATTGCCTGTGCGCGTGGTGATTCAGCCGTTGGGCGAGCCGCTTGACGCGGAAACAATGACCAGCCCGTTCGACGAGCACATCCATGGGAAGCTTGTGAACTCCGGCCCGTTCAACGGCCTCTCGCCGGTCGAAGCCATCGCCAAGATGTCGGCATTGGCCGAGCAAAAGGGCTTTGGCAAAGCGGAGACCATTTACCGGTTGCGTGATTGGGGGATCTCCCGGCAGCGCTACTGGGGGACGCCCATCCCCGTCATCTATTGCCCGAGAGACGGCATGGTTCCCGTTCCCGACAAGGATTTGCCCGTCTTGCTGCCGCCCAATCCCAAGCTCACCGGCGAAGGCGAGTCACCTCTGGCCGGAACACCGGAGTTTGTGAACACGACTTGTCCGAAGTGCGGCGGCCCAGCGCGTCGGGAAACGGACACCATGGACACGTTTGTGGATTCGTCCTGGTATTTCTACCGCTACTGCGATCCGCACAACGACAAAGCGCCTTTCGATTCCGCAAAAGTCGCTTACTGGTTTCCCATTGACCAGTACATCGGTGGCATTACCCACGCCATTCTTCACCTGTTGTATTCGCGCTTCTGGTGCAAAGTAATGCGTGATCTGGGACTGGTGAATCATGATGAGCCGATTGCTCACCTATTTACGCAAGGCATGGTGCAAAAGGGCGGCGTAGCCATGTCCAAGTCGCGCGGCAACCTCGTAGGCGCGGAAGAAATGGCGCAAAAGTACGGCGCGGATACCGGCCGCCTGTATACGCTCTTCGCCGCGCCACCCGAAAAAGATTTGGAGTGGAGTGAAGAAAGCATCGAAGGCTCCTGGCGTTTTCTGAACCGCGTCTACCGGCTCATCGAGCGGCACACGCCCGCGCTCCGCGGCTTGAAAGATGGAAAAGTAGAGGCGACCGCCGTATCGCCGAAAGAAAAAACGCTCCTTCGCAAAGTGCATCAGACGCTCCGGCGCGTCACCAGCGACTTCGAAACGCGCTGGCACTTCAATTCGGCGATCGCTCTGATCATGGAGCTGAGCAACGACATCTACGCCCAAGAGCCGCTCGAACAGGAGGTCCGTCCGGAAGTACGGAAAGAAGTGCTAGAGCTGCTGACCCTGATGCTCGCTCCCATGACTCCGCATCTTGCCGAAGAGCTCTGGGAAATGATGGGCCACACCGAAGGCCTATGGAAAACAAGCTGGCCTTCGTTCAATCAGGAACTCGCCCGCGAAGACGAAGTGGAAATCCCCGTTCAAGTGAACGGGCGCGTGAGAGGCAAGGTCAAGGTTCCCGCGGGGTCGGCGGAGCCCGAGGTGGTTCGCGTGGCGCTGTCGCTACCAGGGGTTGCGCAACACCTGAACGGGAGGCGCGTCGTGAAACAGATTTACGTGCCGGACAAGATGCTCAATCTGGTCGTCGCATAATGGCGCACAGCTTTTGCAGTGGCGGGTCTTCTTGCCGCGGGGAACGAAGGGTAGACCCGCGCTTTCTCTCTTCACGAGATTAGCCCAGGAGGCAGCATGGCGGAAGGCGCGGCAAAGCAGGTTGCGGAGCGCGAGCACGGAGGCAGGATGAAGGCGGAACTCGGCGGAGTGGTGGTACTCGACTTCGGCGGCCAATACACGCAATTGATCGCGCGCCGCATCCGCGAACAGCAGGTGTTCTCTGCGATTCTGCCGTGTACCGCTCCCCTGGAAGAGATTCAAAAGCTCGAGCCGGCCGGAATCGTCTTGTCCGGCGGGCCGAGCTCCGTTTATGACGCCGATGCTCCGAAATGCGACCCGAAGGTACTGGCGCTGGGAATTCCTGTCCTTGGGATTTGCTACGGCATGCAGTGGATCACGCACACGCTGGGCGGCAGAGTCGAAAAGGCCGAGCGACGTGAATACGGCCGCGCCCAACTCAAAGTAGATTGTGCGGGCGGGCCCGAAAGCTCCGAATTGTTCGCGGGGGCGCCCGCGGCGCTGCGCATTTGGAATAGCCACGGCGACCATGTAATGAGCCTCCCCGCCGGATTCCGCGCAACGGGACATACGGAAAACGCTATCGGCGCGCTCGAAGATCACCAGCGAAAGATTTACGCCACGCAGTTTCATGTCGAAGTAAAGCACACCGAGCGCGGAACCGAATTGCTGAGAAATTTCCTCTTCCGCGTATGCAAAGCAGAGCCAAAATGGAGCGGCGCGGCGCTCATTGAGGAAACCGTCGCATCAATTCGCGCAAAGGTTGGAAACAAACGGGCCATCTGCGCGCTCAGCGGCGGCGTGGATTCGACCGTCGCCGCCGTCCTGGTGCACCGCGCCATGGGCGACCGGCTCACTAACATTTTTGTGAATACCGGTCTGCTGCGAAAGAATGAATTTGCAACCACCCTGGAAATGCTGCGCGACCGCCTGAATCTGCATGTCATTGGCGTCGACGCTTCCGACCGTTTCCTCGGTCAACTCAAGGGCATCAGCGATCCGGAAGAGAAGCGCAAGCTCATCGGCAGGGAATTCATCGCCGTCTTTGCCGAAGAAGCGCAAAAACTCCAAGCTGGCGAAGCTCACGGCGAAATTGCTTACCTGGTGCAGGGAACGCTGTACCCGGACGTGATCGAATCCGTCTCCGTGAAAGGCCCATCCGCCACCATCAAGACCCATCACAACGTCGGCGGCCTGCCGGAAAAGATGCCTTTTGCGCTGATTGAACCGCTGCGAGACCTTTTCAAGGACGAGGTGCGCCGCATTGGCAAGGATCTGGGCCTGCCTTCCGAGGTCTTGGTGAAACATCCGTTTCCCGGGCCCGGACTCGCCGTCCGCCTGCTTGGCGAGGTCAGCCGTACCCATCTAATTACCCTGCAAGAAGCCGACGCCATCGTCGTCGAGGAAATTCGCAAAGCCGGGCTCTATGAAAAGGTTTGGCAGGCCTTCGCGGTGCTGCTGCCGATCCGCAGTGTGGGCGTGATGGGCGACTTCCGTACCTACGGTCTGACCATCGCCGTGCGCGTGGTGGAGTCGGACGATGCTATGACCGCGGATTGGGTAAAGCTGCCCGCGGAAGTCTTGGAACGGATTTCAACAAGAATCGTAAACGAGGTTCCGGGAGTGACCCGCGTCGTCTACGACGTAAGCTCCAAGCCTCCCAGCACGATCGAGTGGGAATAGACAGGCATTGCCCGGGGTTCGTTCAAAAGGGGGAAGTTGCAGAAGACAGCAAAAGAACTGAAAGAGAGTCTGTGTAAACCGCTACCCTCTTCCTTCACCAACGCGTCCAAGCCGAGTAGGGCAACCAGGATTGTGAACTACCGGTTCGCCATCTTCTGGGCCATGTACAGAATCAGCTTGCGGTCGCCTTCTTCCGCCTTGCTCAGCAAGCGGCGAAGCTTATTGAGGAAGCGGGCTTCTTTGCCGACGCTGCCCCACGCGATATCGTCGGATGACTTGCGCTTGGGAAGATTCGGCAGCTGCGGCGGTTCTTCACCGTCATAAAAGAGTTGATAGAGTGGCACTTCGAGAGCACGAGCTAGCTTCTCAAGTGTTTCGATCGCGGGGACTGTATGGCCGTTTTCCACGCGCGAAATGTAGCACCGAAGCAGTCCTGTTCGTTTCTCGATGTCACCTTGCGAAAGCTTCTTTTCTTCGCGGAGTGCACGAAGACGATCACCGATAATCATGAAGGTATTATTTCATAACGATAAGACGATAAGCAAGAAGAAACTTTGCACAGCATCAAACCGAAACAGATGATGCAGGAGACGTCAATCCGGCGATAATAAGCGTAACCAAAAATCCATGGCACACGTCCCAAAAACAGAGCGCTTGGATGCCCCTTATCCGGTGCAGTCAGGAAGGTGCCTTGGCGCTCATCCACCGGTGGCTCCGGACGACCGCGAATTGGTGCGGCGCGCGCAGCGCGAAGACAAGGAGGCTTTCGAGGAACTCATCCAGCGGCACCAGCACCGCGTCTTTGCCGTAGCCGGAGGAATCCTAAAGCGGCGTGAGGACGTCGAGGACATCGCGCAGCAGGTTTTTGTGAAAGCGTACTTCTCGCTGAAGCGCTTCGACCAGCGCGCGGCATTCAGCACCTGGCTCTACAAAATTACGGTGAATGAATGCTGGGACATGCTTAGAAAGAAGAAGGTTCGGCCGTTGGTTTACGAAGCAGACTTGAGTGAGGAGCAAGCAAGGCAGGTTGTTAGTTCGGCAGAGAAGGACAAAGACCAGCCGGACGTCAGCGAACGGTTGGAGGCCAGGCAAAGAGTCGAGCGGCTCCTGGACGGATTGGACGAACGCGACCGGCTCATGTTGATCTTGAAAGAAGTGGAAGGATTTTCGATCGAGGAGATTGCAGAAGCCCTAGACTTGAATGCCAATACCGTGAAAGTAAGGCTTTTCAGGGCACGGCGCCGCGTAGTGAGCCAGGCCAAAGCTCACGAGAGCTGAGAGGAAGACCCGGCAATTAGGAGGCTGGGATGTCGGACAAAGTGAACGAGAACGAAGAATGTAGAAGATTCCGCGACGGTCTCGAAGAATCCGCTGCAAAACTCGAAGGTGCCGTTCGTATCGAGAGTTTGCTGGCGCTGTTGCCCGAAGAGCAGCGCGCCCACGCCGCCGCGTGTGCGGAGTGCCGTGAAGCCGCGGACGATCTGGTCAAAGTGAAGACACTTTTCCATGGCGCCACGAGTTTCGCTGACGAAGAACGGCCCTGGTTTGCCGCGCGCGTCATGGCCGCCATTGCCTCGCGTGAAAAAGAGCTTGCGGAGCGCGTGAGCGCATGGGCCGAGTTCCCGCGTTTTGCTTCGCGCCTTGCTTGGGTTGCAGCCATCTTGTTGTTGGCGGGCACCACCTGGTTTTACGAAAGTGTGGTGCGCGCTCCAACCTACGCTCCAACAGGGCAAGAATCCATCTTTGAGATGGGGCAGCAAACGACTCCCGACGATGTTTTGGTCAGCATGGCGGGTGACCGTCCATGAGTCAAACCATGAACGACACGCCTGCAACGCGCAAGGCCGCCATATGGGTGGTCATTGTGTTTCTGTTGGGCGCAGTCGCCGGCGGAATGCTTGGCTTTGGGTATGCCCACCACTCCGTCTCCGCCGCGAACGCGCCCCTGCCTGAACCTGAGCGCCGCGCCAAGAAAGTGGCAGAGCTCACCGAAAAGCTAGGACTCACGAGCGATCAGGCAAAACAACTTGACACAATTTTGCTACAGCGCCACACCGAAGTGAAAACCATTCGCGAGCAGTCCGATGCCCAGCTCGGACAGGTGCGCCAGAAAGGCCGGGACCAGATTCGCGCGATTCTCACGCCGGAGCAAAAACCGAAATTCGAGGAATTTCTCCAGAAACTCGACGCGGAGCGAAAGCACAACGCCCCGAGATAGTCTTCGTTGGTCAGCCAACTTCTATTTTTACTGTCATTCCGAGCTCAGCGAGGGATCGTGGCGTGATCTCAAAACCATCGAGGCCGTTCCAGACCATCTCGAGCTCATACTTTGACGATCAATTTCCCAATATTCCCGCCGGTGAACAGCATGTTGATGGCTTCGGGAGCCTTCTCCAGGCCTTCGACCATCGTCTCGCGGTCCTTGATTTTCCCGAACATTTTCCATTGGCCGAGCTGCGTGGCCGCCTCCATGAAGCGTGGCGCGTAGTCGAGAAGGATAAAGCCCTCGACGCGCAACCGCTTCACCAGCACGGTGCCGAAGCTCGCCAGCCCGGGATCTTGCCTCGTATAGCCGGAAATCAGCCCGCAAAGGACTACTCGCCCGTGCAGATTCATGAGCCCGAGGACCTCGCTCATGATTTCGCCGCCGACATTTTCAAAATCAATGTCTAGGCCGTTGGGAACCGCAGCGGCCAGTTTCTCTCTCCAGTCCGCGTGCTTGTAGTTGATGGCCGCGTCGAACCCGAGTTCTTTCGTGACCCAATTGCATTTTTCGTCGGTCCCGGCGATCCCCACCACGCGACATCCGCGAATCTTCCCGATTTGCCCCGCGATGCTTCCCGTCGCGCCCGCGGCCGCGGAAACAACCAGCGTCTCGCCTTTCTTCGGCTGCGCGATTTCCATTCCAAAAAAAGCAGTCAGCCCGTTGATGCCAAGCGTGCCGAGGAACACCGTGTCGGAGACGAACGGAATCTTCGGCACTTTCTGGACAAGTTGTTGGCTCGCACGGGAGTCGATAACGAAGTATTCCTGCAAACCGGTCGTGCCCGTGACGCGGTCGCCTTTTTTGTAGTCAGGATGACGCGATTCAACGATTTCCGCGAAACCGAGTGCGCGCATGACCTCGCCGATTCCCACCGCAGGCAGATAGCTGTCCATCGCCATCCAAACGCGCATCGTCGGATCAATCGAAAGATACGTCACGCGCGCCAGCGCCTGCCCGTCCTTCAATTCCGGCAGCGCCGCTTCCTTCAGTTGCAAATCTCCGGGCGCAAGCATCCCCTGCGGCCGCGCCTGCAAGATAAATTGGCGATTGATTCCAGTCATTGGTTATCCAGACGAACTGGTCAAACGGAATGCGAAATAATGGCTGTCCAGAGTCCACGCAGCTTTCACGACTCCCAAGCCGTGTTCGTGAGCATCGGAAGAATAATCGAGGGTGCAGAGCTTTTGGTATTCCGCTGAGTCAAGCTCGATTTTGCTCTGGTAGCTCTTAGAGGAGGGTTCTCCGGTCCATTTGCGGATCGGAGAAATCATAACGCGATCGCCCATTTGAGATTTGTATTCTTTTGGCCTATCCCTCTCTGGACGGAGCGACCCTGGAAAAAACGAGGCAAGAACTAGAGTCAGGATCAAAATTCTTCGCATTGGAGTTCGTTGAGCGAGGTAACTTTTGTCGGAACAGGCAAGAGCGCCTGTCTCCGCTAGAACGGAATATCTTCGTCGGAGATTTCGGGGCCGCCGGCCGGGCCGCCTCCGCCGCCATAGGTGTCTTCGGCGGGAGCGGACTGATCGAAATCGTCCCCGCCGCGCGAAGCGCCTCCGCCGGCGCCCGCTCCAGCGGCAACGCCTTCGGCGCGGCCGCCGAGCATGCGGAAACTGGTTGCCACAATCTCAAAGCTGGTGCGTTTCTGGCCTTCCTTGTCCTGCCACTCGCGCGACTGAATGCGCCCCTCAATGAAAAGGAGCGAGCCCTTTTTCAAATACTGCTGCGCGATTTCCGCCTGCTTGCCCCAGACGACAATCTTGTGCCACTCAGTGCGCTTTTGGCGCTCGCCATTGCGGTCTTTGTAGGATTCGTCGGTCGCTAAAGAGAAATTCGCCACCGCTTGGCCGTTTCCGGTGTAGCGTGTTTCGGGATCGCGCCCCAATCGACCGACCAAGATAACCTTGTTAACGGACATTTGTGCTTCTCCCTGATACGGCGACGATACCACGTGGCGAACGAAAAGGGAAATTGGCGATGGAGGCTTAAAAGCCTGAGCGGCAACCGGGGGTCGGAGCTTTTGGGTCCGATATCGCTTCGGGCTTTGGACCGTAAGGAAAGGCGGCCCTGGTACAGCTTCCGAGGCTGTACCAGGACCAAATTGACAAGCGACACAGAGGCAGCCTAACGTCTCGTTTCGCGAATCGAACGCATAGGAGTGCCCTGTGAAACAAGAAACATTTGTCGAATCGCAGAATTGGAAAAAATTTGCCCAATGGGCCGCGGCCTTGGCGGAAATTCTCGTGATCGCCGGAATTCTGGCGATAGCGTTTACGGCGGGGAATTACATCGCGGCGCAAAGGGCTGCGCTGCAAGCCGCGAGCGCTGTCGGCGTCTTTGAATCGCATGGCGACGTCGGCGCTGTACTTCACTCGGGATCAGTGGACTACGACGGCGCGAAGCAAACCTACACCATTGCCGGCAGCGGCGAAAACATGTGGTCCGCCAAGGACGCGTTCCAGTTCGCGTGGAACAAGGCGTCCGGGGACGTCACCCTCACCGCCGACATTTCGTTTCTCGGCAAAGGCGCGCAAGAGCATCGCAAGGCGGTGCTAATGGTGCGCCAGAGCCTCGACGCGGACTCCGCCTACGCGGACATCGCGCTGCACGGCAACGGGCTCACTTCGCTGCAGTACCGCGACGAAAAGGGCGCGGCCACGCACGAGATTGAGGCCAGCGTCTCCGCACCAAAGCGGTTGCGGCTGGTGAAGCGGGGAGCTTATTTCTCGATGTGGCTGGCCGATGAAAACGGAAAGTTTCAGCTCGCCAGCGGCTCGACGCGTATCGCTCTGCAAGAGCCGTTCTACGTCGGCATCGGCGTTTGCAGCCACGACGCGAACGTGATCGAGAAAGCGGTCTTCTCCGACGTGAGCGTCGATACGAAGCCCGAAGCGCCGCCAACGACCGGCTCCGCCTCGGCCACGACGGGAGCAGCGAACGCAACCCCTGCGGCCTCCGCGAACGCGGGAGCGACCCCTTCGAGCACGCTTTACAGCGCGCTCGAAGAGATCTCCCTCGACTCCACCGACCGCCGCGTCGTCTACATCGCTCCTGAGCACTTCGAGGCGCCCAACTGGATGCCTGACGGCAAGCACTTGCTCTTCAACCGCAACGGCCGCATCAACATAATTCCCCTCTCCGGCGGCTCACCGCAACCGCTCGCCACCGGATTTGCCACGCGCTGCAACAACGATCACCTGATTTCCCCCGATGGCACGCAACTCGGCATCAGCGACAATTCGCAGGAAGATCACAAGTCCCTGGTCTACATCGTGCCCATCGCTGGAGGCGCGCCGCGCCGCATCACGCTGAAATCACCTTCCTATCTGCACGGCTGGTCGCCCGACGGCAAAACGCTGGCCTTTGTCGGCGAGCGCAACGGCAACTTCGACATCTACGCCATTCCCGCAGCGGGCGGGGAAGAGAGGCGCCTGACCACCGCCAAAGGCTTGGACGATGGTCCCGAATACACGCGCGACGGCCAGTACATCTATTTCAACTCCGAGCGCACTGGCCACATGCAAATCTGGCGCATGAAGGGCGATGGCAGGGACCAGGAGCAAGTCACCTTCGGCGAGGACAACGACTGGTTCCCCCACATCTCGCCCGACGGCCAGTGGATGGTCTTCCTCACCTACGACAAGTCCGTCTCCGGCCACCCCGAAAACAAAGACGTGTCCCTCCGCCTCATGAACCTGAAGGACGCAAGCGTCGCTGGCGCAAATTTCAAAAACGCCAAGATCGCCGTCCTTGCCAAACTCTTCGGCGGCCAAGGCACGATGAATGTGGCCTCCTGGTCGCCGGACGGCAAACAACTGGCCTTCGTCAGCTATCAGTTGGTCCCTAAATAGGTTTCAGGTAGCGCCGGGCTTCCCGGCACGTCTACCATCACATCGCCCGTCCCCACACCGTTCCGCCAGGGTCAATCCGAACGTCGTTACCCCGGCATGTATCGAAACTTCCCAGCCCGAGCCACTTGGGTGGAGAAAGGTTGCCCGCCCGCATCCAACTACGTTGGCCACGCAGAAGGTACGGCCCCAGTCCAATAGCCATGCAACCAGGGCGATATGAGAACCGAAGCGCTACAGCTGTGGCGGTAATGCTTACCAGTCCGGACACTGCGTTCCCAACCGAGATGACAACGACTGAGAACATAAGCGGTCGAGGTGCGCGCGTCGTCACCACGGGCCTCTGGCGGCCGGATGACGTTCTGGTGATAAAGTCGCTCGAAGGAGACTTCTATTCTGAGGCGCGGGTCATTTACCGCCAGGCAATACGTGAAGATGTCTATGCCATCGGCCTGGAGTTGATCGAGCCAACGGGTCGTTGGCGAAGAGAATGACCCCGCTCGGATTTTTTGAATCGACCCAGCCAGCAACGCCCGCTGCTTCGGGCCTCGATTTCCTCTTTTTATCCACACTCTTTCCTCATCGTAGCAGCCCTATGGGTAGTGCATTCAGGCGATAAGTCCTTTGTGTGCAGTTGCTTAGTGCCCAATCTAAAGTGGAAGGTCACTTGCTCTACACATTAATGGGCCATGTGTCCTGATTGTTTCTCGGAGTAGCTCGCGGTATGCGACGGCCCTACTGCATTCTCAACGTGCTCGGTGACGTCCTCGACGACGGAGAACTACGATTCGTTGGGGCGACGAAGACATTGAAGGCCGCGAGGCGGTGCGTCAAAGTACTGGGGGAGTCTGGCCCAGGCACGTTCGTTATCTACAATCAGCAAACCGGAGAGCGCTTGCCCATTGAGGTCGGTGGCGAGCGGGCAGTCGCCAAGCTGGCTGGCAGTAGGCCGCGATTCTTTCAAGCACTACACAGCAAGAGGCTAAGAACGTAGCCATCGCTTTACGGATTCGAAAGGAGAAGCCGAGGCGTCCCAACCCTCAAATTCCGCTCAAAACGGGGCGCCTCGGCCTTTCGCTGCGTACTTTGTGCGGTTTCTGGGGTAGGCCCATTTTCGCCAGGAACCAGTTCTACCTGCACCGGATGGTCTGGGGTGTTGCCTGCCTCGCTTGGAGGGGTCGTCGTGATGGTGTTGACGGTCATGCTTATGGGACATACCCTGCCTTTTACTTTTACCGAGAAAGCGATCGCACAAGTCCCGAATTCAGCCTTCCACAGCCGCCCGCCACATGCGCGGGTTTAGCGCGTGCCGGCTTTGACTTTGGTCTTTGTCCCTGCGATTCTGCAAACGGAATCTCCACCCCACTCCGAAGATCGTTTGTCCCGCGTTCAAGTCTTCCGTTTCGCACTTGCCCCGCTGCAGTCACCACCAGCGCATCCCGTGATGGTTCACGCCCGAGACTTGTTGGGCATTCGACACTGTTCATACCTCTAATCAAAGGAGGAGCCTATCGAAGACGACTAGATAAGATGAGGCTATGTGAGCGCCGGTCGACGATGACGAATGGTTTGTGCAAGAAGTCGAGAAGGGCATCGCTGGCCCCAATCGCAGCGACTTCATCGAGCCCGATATGCGCAAACCGATTGACCACCGGTACCGGGGCCGATGGACAAACGGAGGGAGCAAAAGCACGGGTCTAAATACCCGCCACTACGGTAGGACAAATCCTGCTTTGACGGCCAGCGGCGAACGGCGAACTGCGAACCGGTGGGGCTGGGCGAGAGAGGAGCGAAGTACGAGGGCGTCCGAACAAGAACTGCCGAGCGAGGGTGGGCGAGGACTGCGGACCGAGCGTTAGCGGGCGCCGGCGCCTGCGCCGAGCTCCTTGAGCTGGGCACGCGCGTAGCGATCTTCCTCGCTGCCCGGGAAGAGTTTCGTGATTTCGCGAAGTTCGCGGATGCCGGAAGCCTTCTGGCCGAGCGCGATCATCGCTGTGGCGCGGTGAAGCCGCGCCGGAGCGAGCTTGAAGCTCTTCGGGTAGTTGTTGATGACTTTGTCATATTCCGAGATGGCTTCTTGATATTTCTTTTGCCGGTAATAGATTTCGCCGATGTAAAACTGCGCGTTGGAAGCGAGGTCGGTTTTGCCGTAATACTTCAGGTAGTCCTGGAATTCGGAACGTGCCAGGTCATACTTGCCGCTCTGAATGTCTCTCAGGCCGTTGGAATAGAGCATGTCAGCAGAAGGAGCGGGGCCCGAGGGAGCGGCACCAGCCGGGGACCCAGACGGCGAAGCGTTGCTGGCGGTTGGCGTGGGAGTTCCCGTGGCAGGGGCGGCCCCGCCGGAAGAAATCTTCGAGTCGATGCTCTGCACGGAATTCTGTAGATCGACGAGCTGCTGATTGAGCTTGCCGAGACGCGACTTGATTTCTTCGAGATTGTCGGAGAGGCCCTGGACCTGCGTAGACATCGTTTCGAGGCGCGCGCCGGAGTTAGCCTGGACGTCCTGCACCGACTTTTGCAGCGAGGACATAGTGCCGCTGAGGCGGTTGATGTTGTCGTTGAAACCGCCAACGATGGTTTTGAGGGCAGTATGGTCCTGGAGCATCTGCGTGGACATATCTTTTTGACCTTGCAGCAGTGAAGTGACGTCGCGCTGCAAGTCAATGATCTCCCTGGCAACGGCTTGGACCGGACGCGGGCCCATGAGGCTACCGGCGAGTGCGCCGGCAAAAACGGCTGCTCCGAAGATGGCGATGTTGCGTAGACGCATGACAAATCCTCCTAGAGGGTGCGAAAGGATCCAACATTCATTCTAAAACAAGCCCGATACAAGAACGAAGCCGGGAAGCAGCCTCAACTCTAATTAAGAGGGCCGCAGGTGGGCAAGAGTTTGCCCGGCCCTGCGGCCTATTAGTCACGAATCGGTTATGGCCGCCGACAGAAGCGAAACGCCTCAGTTGGCCTTGACGAAATGTCCGCGGCGGTTCTGCTGCTAGCAGGGTTCGTTGTGCTCGGTGCAGAAAGGCTTCTCCTTGCCGAAGCTGACGGTGGTGAGCTGACCGGCTGAAACGCCAAGCGAAACGAGATATTGCTTCACGGCGGCGGCGCGGCGGTCGCCGAGGCCGAGGTTGTATTCAGTGGAGCCGCGTTCGTCGCAGTGGCCCTCGACGGTCGCTTTGATTGATGGGTGCGCCTTCAGGTAGTCCGCTGTTTTCGAAAGCGCCTCGCGCGCGTCAGAGCGAATGTCGGCTTTGTCGGTGTCGAAGAAGGCATCGCGGACTTCTACACTGAAGTCGGGTTCTGGAGCCGGTGCCACAGCCGCCGCGGGAGCGTTCACGGAGACAGCAGCGGTTGCGCTGGCAGAGCCACCGGGGCCAGTGGCGGTAATGGTGTAAGTCGTCGAGTCGGTCGGCGAAACTTTGGTAGAGCCCTGAGCGTTCACGGCGCCGACTCCCGGGTCAATCGAGAGCTGCGTAGCATCGGTCGAATTCCAACTGAGCGTGGAGGATTCGCCTCTATTGACGCTAGTTGGATTGGCCTGCAGCGTCACCGTCGGACGAGCGGGCGTAGGTGGCGCTTCGGCTTGTTTTGGCGGCGCGGTAACTTTCTTGGGGCCGCAGCCAAAGGTCAATACAGCAGCAGTGAGCAACGCGAACAAGCTTGCGCGATGGGACAAGCGTGAAGCCAAATTCATGAATCCTCCTGAACAGTAGAATCCCCGTGTACGCCCCAACAGAGCCACTATCCTAACACCAGCGGGCTGGGTCCGGGCAATGTATCGTGATACGATATATTATACCCAGCCGTAAAACACAAGCGGTTCAACAACAAAGAACCGGATTTCCAGGGGAGCAACCGATACGGACAACCACGCCCACTCAGTCCACAGATGAGATGCGCGGACGGCCCCCAGGGTTCCGGACTTATGTTCAGAATCTTAATCGAAATGATCCTCTCAGGGGAGCTGAATAATATATCGACCCAGCCTGGACTCATCGCGCAAAAGGCGCGATGGGACAGAATCTTCGGCCGCCCGCCTGCGGCAGGCGGGCAAAATGCGGCTCGGAATGACACGTGCCGGGCGCATTCTTGGGCCGACGCTGCTTAATGTGTGGACCAGTTCGGCGATTCGTTGTGGCCGCCGTTGGTTAACTGGTGCGCCTGAGAACCGTCGGCGAGCATGGTCCAGATCTGGCGCTCGCCGGAACGCGTGGATTCGAAAACCAGATGGCGGCCATCGGGCGCCCAGCTCGGGCGCTCGTTACGGCCTTGATCGCGGGTCAATTCCAGAATCTGCTGAGAGGTAGGATCCATGATGTAAAGGTCGTAGTTGTCATTGGGGCGGCGCCAACTGAATGCCAATAACTGGCCGTTAGGCGACCACGCGGGGTCGATGACGTAGCCTTTGTCCGGCATGTCAATTTTCGTGACGCCGGTGCCGTCGGGGTTCATCAAGTAGAGTTGTGGCGTACCGCCACGGTCGCTGACGAAGGCGATGGTTTGGCCGGTCTTCGGGTTCCAGGCCGGAGACACGTTGGCAATGTTGCCGCCGGATTGCGTCAGGCGCTTGGGGCGGCTCCCGTTTATGTCGCTGACGTAGAGTTCAGTGCCGCTCCCCTGCATAGAAGAAGAAAAAATAATTTGCGTGCCGTCAGGCGACCAGGCTGGAGTGCTGTTGGTGCCGGAAAAGCGGGCGAAAGAGATAACCTTCCCGGTGTCGATGGAATACATGCAGATTTGTGCGCTAGTGACACCTCGGTACGGTGCGTAGCAGGTGAAAGCGATGCGCGAACCGTCCGGGGACCAGCGAGGTGTGAGAGAGATGGAATGAAGACCGGTGAGCTGGTGCTGGCCGGCGCCGTCGTAATCCATCACCCAGATTTCCTTCGTGGTGCCAGAGGTGGAGCGAACGAAGGCGATTTGCGTTTGCGCGATGCTGGGGAGGCCGCCTGTAAGTTTGCTGATGATTTCGTCGGCGAATTGATGGGCGAATTTGCGGACCTGCAAGTCCGTAGGAGCGCCGCGATAGACTTTGCCGACGACGGGGGGGGCCGAGGGGTTGCGCACGTCAAAGAGCCAGGCCTGGATGGTGACTTCAGATGTGGACTCGGTCAAATTGCCGAAGCCGACGTAGTTGGCGTTGGTGGGCACCGCGATCCAGGCAGGAGCTTTTAGCTCGGCCGGGACCGAAACAACCTGAGGAGGGTAGAAGCTGGGGCTGGCGAGGTCGAGGATGCCGCTGTATGCCAAGTCATTGCGGACGACTTGCGTGAACAGAGAAGCATGAGATTTCGCGGACTCGGAGCGCGGGGCGAAGTCGGCCAGGGCCACGCGGATCTTTGTTTGGCCGAGCCCGGTGGCTATGCGAATCCGGTCTTGGGCCAAAACGGAACGGCAGCTTATGAGAATGATCGCGACGAAACACAGGAGTCCCAAACATCGCACAGATTTCAGCAAGTTTCCCCCTTTGATTACTGAAAATCACGCTCTTCCGGTAGTGAGAGCGGCTACCGGGTTAAAGAAAGATCGAAGTCAAAAGTCACGTCGACATACTTTCCCATGTAATCGTTGGGCAGGGGCCGGAAGGCATCAATACTTTGCAGCGCTCGCATGGCGGAATAGTCCATCGACGAGTTGTTGCTGCCTTGAGCCATGCGAATGTTTGAAATGGAGCCATTCGCGTTAATTCTGAAGCTCACCACCGCGTGAGCCTGATGAGCGGCGCGGGCAGCCGGGTCAATCGTAGTCTGATCCCACGATTGCTCAACCCGGTTTCGGACCGCATCCACGTACCAGGGATATCGACCGGCGAAATCGCCCCCGCCTTGCCCGATTGCCGACACGCCCTGAGAAGAGGCTCCGGGAGTCGCAGAGTAACCCGTTGGGAGGTTGGGGCTGCCACTATGGCCCGGGACGACGTTATCTGGCTCCAGCCTTTTGTCTTCCAGGGTGCGAGATTTACGCGACGGCGGCAACGGCTTTTCTTTTTCAAACTTGGGAATCTTGGTTGCATCGGTCTTCGGCTCGGGCGGGGGAGGTTTTACCTCTTCCTTGTGAAGGCTGTTGGTGGGATCGACGACTTTGCTTTCGGTGACCGTCTCTTCTCTAGGCATAGGTATGCCGGCGGGGCTGACGAGGTTCACTTTCATGCCGCCGCTCGATTTGCTCCCTACGCCGCCCCAGTCGGCACCGCGGCGGTCAAAATAAGCAGCGCTCAAGACCGCGGCAATCAGCAGGACATGAAAAAACACGGAGCGAAAGAAGTATCTCTTGAGGGAAAGATCGCGCGGAATGGCGAGAGCGGTGGCCATATTCCTATCTTACTGCGTTCGCGCGCGCTCCGTGAGGGGCTCGGTGACAATACTGATGTTATTTATGCCGGAGACGCGCAGGGTGTCGACCACGGAAGCAAAAATGCCAAAGGGAACCTTCTCGTCACAGC
>Ga0126383_10000932_pt1 | contig 17300 bp, 25 predicted proteins | sample PanSoiMetPlot_35_FD_96882 | JGI IMG/M metagenome (GOLD analysis project Ga0126383, IMG submission 96882) | Tropical forest soil microbial communities from Panama - MetaG Plot_35 | ecosystem: Environmental > Terrestrial > Soil > Tropical forest > Bulk soil | place: Panama | collected 2016-02-17
ACCGCCTTCAGGTCTAGCTCCAGCGGTTTGCCTGGTGTCGGTCGGCCCTGATCGTCCAGATTGCCGTAGTCCTCAGCCACGAGATACACCGGGTGGCGCGTGACGTAACGACCTGCTTGTCCGGAAGGATGCGGGTCAACCTCATGCTGGTTGGCAGCCAGCGCAGCTTCGATCTGGGCGAGGTTGGCGCCGTTGATATTGATGACCGCCGACCAGTGCTCGTCGGGGTTTCCCACGTCACTCGCGTGGACAGGCACAGTGGGTACTGCGCTGAGGGGCTGCTCGTTGGGAGTTTGCGACATACGTGCTCTGGGTCTCCTTGGCACTAGACTGCGTTGCGATCCGAGGTAGTCAGGATTGAACCATCCTCGAACGCGAAGGTATAGGCGCCCACGCCGTTCTTTTCCCAGCCGAGGCAATGGATCGTGTTCGGACCCACGGCTCCACCGGCGCTGAATTGAAGCTCGACATACCGTCGGCGGAACAGCACTGGCTCTGCACCGGGCGGGACTTGAACGGCGATTTGTGGCAACCCTTCCACTCGCGGCGCAAGCAGTAGCGAGACAAGGCGCGAGCGGTCGATGTCGGCGAAGGCCATGTGCCGACCATGTGAATCCGCCGGGCATTCCGGCAGCAACTCGTCGTTGTCGTACACCGCCACCCACATCCAGTTGTCGAAGCAATGCTTGCAGTCGCGTACTTCGATGACCGGGCCGGTCGGCTCAGCGAGCATGATGCCGTTAGTGGTCACGCTTCGTCGTACCCCAACACGACATTGCCCAGCGACGCGGAGCCGGGGCCGCCGGCGTAGGTCGAATCGACTGCGAGTTCCACACCCATCAGCAAGGTCGTGCCTATACCGGTGGCTGAGGTGGCCTGCGACGTGTTGTCGTACTGGACTGCCGAGGTGGTGATGGCCGTATAGCCAGTCGGTGCCGTGGCGCCCGAGTTCGAGGCTGTCTGATCGGCGGTCGCCTTCGACGCAGCTTGCTGGTTGTACGAGGTTGCCCAGTTTGCCTGCGTGTCGGTCTTCCAGTGCATCCCGAGCCCAGCCGCGAACGCCGACGAGATGCGTACGGTGCGGTTCGTGATGGTCGTGGTACTCGTACCAGTGACAGCAAGTTGCAGCACTTTCAAGTACGAGTAGTTCGTGCCGGTAGCGGTGGGAATCGGCACGGGTGTCGAGCCGGTCTGCGTGTCGTCGCGGTTCCAGGTCACCCCCGTCTCAGCATTGAGGCCGGCAGGCAACGTGGCCGAGTTTCCGAACCACTGCGCTTGGACGGTAGCTGGCATTCGTTCTCCCTACTGTTGGGGGCTCGTGTACTGGAACCCCTGGATCGTCACCAAGGCTCCTTGCTGGAGGTCCACCTGATCGAGGACCAAGTTCGGATTGTCGCTCGCCAAGCCGACCGTGCCGTCGAAGACAGTGGTGCCGTCCTGCTGTAGGGCGCGGTACCAAGTCGCGCGGCCGGTCGTCATGGCGTAGCCCGGCGGCAGCGGATGGGCAGTAATGATGCCGCCGACAGGTGCATCGAACGCTGGCGAATCGAATTGCAACTCAAGGAGCAAGTCGGCGTCAGCCGGGGAATGGTCCGCCGAGTCTGGAACGGGGTCGGTGTAGATGCGTAATCGACCTCCGTCGAGCAACGTGCTGACCAACGATGATTGCTCATTCGTGGTCGGCGTCGAGTAGCGCATGATGCGGGTCATTCTTCAGGTACCTCAGTCACGGCAGTGATGCGGCCGACGCTGTCGCGCTCGACAACCTTGCGGACCCGCTTCGGTGGCGCGTTCGACGCAGCAATAAGCTCTCGCACTTCTTTTGCAACGTCCCGGAGCGCGTCCGTCGCGTCACGTACTGACTCGGGCTCGGACGGGAGGGTAGGTGCGGTAACGCGAGCGTCGAGCAGTCCGGACGCCTCCTGCACCGTTTCGTCCCATTCACGAACGACTCGCCGGCGGTCGCCATCGTCGTAGGTGACCTCGGGCGGCACGTACGCGAGAGGCAGGCCCAACGGCTTGAAGACGCTTGGAGGCGACGCCTTCTTACCGTTGGACCGCCAGTTGAGTCGCAGTTCGGGCCATCGCACCCCGAACCACGACTTGCCGGGTTGCTGCTGCATCGTGCCGCCATGCTCGCCGGCTTCGATCTTGTCCTTGGGTTCGCCCTCGACACCGCCGCCAGACCCAGAACCTGCGGGGGCCAGGTCCGCGCGTGGAGAGTTGGTCGTCACGCCTGGGGTGTAGGGAATCTCGGTGGACGGGACGAGGCGCGGCTCCTTTTGATCCGGCGCCAGGCCAGTGAGCCGCTCGGCCATTTCGTCTTGCCCGATGACGCCCATGAAATAGAGCTTGGTCGCGTTGTCTATGTTCAAGCCCTCGGTCATGGCGTCACGGTACTTCTCGGCTGCGCGTAGCTCGGCGAAGCGCCAGGTGCATTGCGCGTCGATGCCCTGCGCCTCACAGCACAGCGTCGCCCACTCGGACAGTTGCGCCTCGGCTAAATGCTGGATGGCCTTGACGCCGGCAGCTTGGAGTTCCCACTGCCGGTTGGCGTTAGCCTCGGACTGACCCTCGATGATGCCCATGAGCAGCGGCATCGTCTTCAGCGCGCGAGCGAGTTGACGCTCCAGCGCGCGGATGAGCGGGTCGATGCCGGCCAAGGCGTCGGCCGATACCGCGCCGGTGGGCTTGTTCACGACCACCACGTCGGTATGCACGAACGCCGAGTCGGGTTCGAGGGCGTTGTACGCCTTTTGAACCTCGTTGATCGTGGTATCGACCCAAGTCTTCCATTGGACTGGGTCTTGCAGGATGTTCGGCGGGGTGGACTTGCGCAGCGCTTCGAGACTGACCGACAGGTCGTAGCGTGGGTAGCCCTGCTGCGCTACGACACGCCGGAGGTCGGTCAGTAGTCCGACGAGGAATAGCGACGAGAAGATGGCGGGGTTCGCCGGCGCGCGGCCATACGGGTTCGTCGGCAGCGGGTCAACAGGAATGTACGAGATCGTCTCGCGGTGCGAGAGATCGACCCATTGGCCCATTTGGAACTGGCCAAGTAGCCAGACGCGACCGTAGGTGGGATCGAACACCTGCTTGAAGCGTGCGGTGATCGGATCGGGTGTGGCGAGGTCGATGGGCGTCTGCGCGTCATCGTCCAGCACCAGTTCCGAGAACATCGCCCCGCGTAGGTACGCTGCCAGGTGCAGCCGGTTGATCGGCACGTCCACCGTGCCGTACTTCTTGTTCAGCTTGCGGAGCCAGTCGTCTACCGCTTTTTGACCCTCCGGATGGGGTGTCTCGGAGTTGGGCTTGTACGCCGTGACAGTCCATCCGGGGTTGCACAGCCGCAAGAAGTCCCAGAGTGCACGCGCCACGTCCGGCGAAGCGTCGGCCAGCACTTCCAGTAGCTGAGTGACCGGCATACAGCGGATCGAGTCGGCGTCGAGGTCAAGCCGGCGCCAGTTCTCGGCGTTGTTGGACGGCGGCAGGATAACTGGGAGCCCGGCGCCCCAGAGGTTGAGGTCGTCCCAAGACAACCGTCCGCCAGCCAAGACCTTGGGTGGGACGTAGTAGGTCTGCGCGCCGTACGGTGGCCAAGGCTCGGCTGGGCCTGTCGCGGTGGGCGGCGGCGTGAACACGCTCGGGATGACCGCCGCGACCGGCGGCAACGCGCGTTCCTCGGCCTTGGGCAAGCTGAGCCGCGTCTTGAAGTCGGCTAGCAAGGGCATCTACGTATTGGCCCCCGATTGTAAGAGCCGGACTGCTGGAGGCCGAGCCTCCTGCCGGCCATGCAAGTAGCGCAGCATAGGTTGAAGGCGTGGTTCGGACGCAACAATCCAGAACAATTCGCCGGGCTCGAATGCTGCGCCCCGCCGCGCATACATGACTTTACCTTCATACGTGGGATGAAGCACGATGCCTTCTATGGTTGCCGGCTTACGTTGCTCGTATGTGACCAACTTTGTGCCGTGAAGGTCCACGTAGTCAAGTTGGATACGACCACGGTGAAATGCCGAGCGAATCGCTAAGCCAGTGACTCTTTCAATCGAGGCTAACCGTCGATCAACCCAGTCCTTGCGGTCGGGGCCGATGATGTACAGAACAAGGCGCTGGACATTGTTCGGGAACTTCACCAAGCCGTACATGACCGAGACGCAGGAGTTGCAGGAGCCGGCGGTCATGTGCACCGTATGCACGTCCGGAGGGATGGACAACACCTGAGCGGCTCCGTAGCGATGGAACGCCTCGATGTCGGCGTCGAGGGCGTTGTCGCGGACGGAGATGGCGTACGGCACTCGGTAGTAACCAGCGAACTCGGGTTCGTGAGTTAGGCGAGTGACCTCGCGCTGGAGTGTCGGGTTGAAGCCCACCGGCACGTAACGGAAGTCGCAGCCGACCCGTTGGGCGATAGCCACGTTCTCGTGGCGCCCGGCGGTGCGCTGGGTCGTCCCGCCCAGCACAACCGTCGATGGCAAGCCGTAATGTGCGGCGACCACGGCGACTGCGCTGACTTGCGGCGAGAGAACACTGGCGCCGGTGATGATGCCAGTCGCACCGTCGTTCACCGCCTGATTGACCAGCCAGATCAGTTGGCGGGTCTTAGCCCCGTTGATGCCGCCGTAGCCCAGCGGCGCGAACGCATCCTCGCGCTTGTAGTACGCCCCGGATTCGCGCTGCTCGGCCGGTGTCAGTTCCCACAGGTAATGTTCCCAGCGGATGTCGGCGCGGTCGAGCGACAATCGGGGAAAGATCGTGTTCATGCGACACCCATCTTCGCCAGCCGAGCCCAAGACGGCTTGAGTTCGCACACGATCCCCTGGCGTCCCATCTGCGCCGCGACCGCGCCGGTCGTGCCGACTCCGCCGAACATGTCCAGCACTGCATCACCTTCGCGTGTCGTGAGTTCGACCAGCGGCTCGATGAGTTGGTTCGGGAACAAGGCGTAGTGGTCCTCTTCGAGCTTGGTGTGCCGCTGGTTGACCATCAGCGCCATCGGCTCACCATCGGCGTCGAGCAGGAGTCCCTGCCACGACAGGTCGAAGAAGTCGGTGATGCGCTGCGCCTTGCGCTGAAGGATGGCGGTCGTCGGGTCGTAGTAGTAGCTCGGGTTCTTGGAGAACATGAACAGGTAGTCGATGTTCCCGGTGAGACGATCCTTGGACGGACGCTCGTGCATGGCGCCGCGCTTGATCCAGGGGATTCGCGAGCGTAGGAACCAACCTTGCGACCGCATCTGCAACGCTAGCTGAGATGGCGCCTCAACCAAGGACTTGTTGGCGTAGGAGTCTCCGATGGACACCCACAGCGTGCCGTCGTCGGCGAGTGGCCGTCGCAAGAAATGGAAGCATTCGGTAACGTGGTCAATGTACAGCCCAACCGTGGGTTCGAGCCCGAGCGGGCCGAACCACGCTCCGCACAAGCAGGTGCCGGTCTTGGTCTTCGGTGGCCCCTGGTGATCTCCGTAGCCCGTGTGCTGGCCGGCGCGGAAGCGCAGATGAAAGCTGTGGTCGTGCCCCGGATCACCACCCCAGATCAGCGGTGGAACCTCGTAGTCGCGGGTAGACCAGTACGGCGGGGTCGTGATACAGGTCTGGACCGATCCCGGCGCGAGCGTTGGCAGCATTTCGCGGCAATCGCCCGTCAGCACGAGCGGCGTCATCGCTGGCGCGGTCCGAAGGCGTGAGCGGCGACTGCTGAAGCGAAGTCGTTGGAGAAACAGGGCCAGTCGTGATCCATGACGATGACTTGTCCTGTCGTACGGTAATGGTTTTGCTTGACCGGCACGCAACCGGGGTCAAACGGGTTGTCTTCGAGGCGCAGGCCAACCGGGAGGGAGTCGCTGCGTGCCTTCCAGAACAACTCGAAGCTGACCCCGGACCACGCGCGCTCGGCGTTGCGTAGCCGGTCGTACAGCATGTCGTTGTACACGTTCGGGTAGCGTCGGTTGACGCGGTGCCAGCTTTTGTAGGTGCACAGCGCCGATTCGAGCGTGAAGTACGACACGTCGTATGCCCAAGGCTGGCCGATGGCGCGTCGGCGCATGTCGGTCAGCAAACCCTCGGCTTCACGGCGCAACCAGCGGAGGGTCGTTTCCGAGTATTGGCCGTTGAAGCGAGGGTTGGAGGCGTGCCAGTCCAGGTCGTCTCGACCCAGCACGATACACAATCCGTTGCGATGCGAGCGTGAGCCCTCGCGATCTTCGAGCATGAGGTCTTCGCAGTCGAACTCGATGCCCATGATCCGCAGGTATTCCAAGTAGGAGAACGCGGACAACCGTCCGAACGAGTACAGCGACGACGCCCATTTCCACATCGCCGGCCAGCCGCCCTTGGCTACCTCACGGATGGCCCGCGACTGAGAACGTCCATCGAGCCAGGTGGTGTAATGGCGAACGGACTCGGCCAAGACCTTCTTGTGGTGGCGGCGGTCAGTGTCGAACGCGAGCTTGGGATAGACCGACGGATGATGGAACCAGTCCAGCATCTGCTCAGCGCGACGCGGCGTCTCGGCATTCTGGAACAGCAGCCAAGATGACGGCGGGTGCTGCGTGTTGCCGTTGAGGAAGGCGTACCACAACGCTTGTTCCTCGCTCCAACCTAAGGTTTCCCGTAGCCAGGGCATCACGTAGTACACGCAGCCAGGATGGGCGCGGTAGCGCAGGTGGAACTCGTAGAAGCGCAAGAACACCTCGCGCCGGTACTCGGGCTCGCGGAAGTCCGACCCTGCTCGCAACTCTGGTAAACGACGGTCGAACTCTGGCAGTGGGCGAGCGATCACACCCGCAGTATGCTCTGTTCTGCTTGCCAAGAATAGAGGCGAGGTCAATTCAGCCAGCGATACCCGCCGATGCGACATGGGTGAGGATGCTGCTGAACCTCACCAGCCACGGCTCGATAGCGTGGTCGCGGTACTGGAAACAGACCGCCAACTCGCATTCGCGCGGCGGCGAGATGTGGCCGGTGATCCGCCCCTATGCGTTCTGCCACTACCGGGTCCGCGAGGATGGCGTGCGGGCGATAGATGAGTTGGTCGTCATGCCCGCCCTGCGACGCCAAGGACTTGCGACTCAGTTGGTCAGCGCGATGAGCCTACCTGTCGAGGTCCGTGTCGCGCCGACCGACGTGGGAGCCCGTGCGTTTCTTGCGGCGATGCGTTTTCAGCCGACGCACACACTCAAGTCGAAGCGCGGGCACGTGATCGTCTACCGCTTGGGTTAGCGGCGGATCAGCGACTGCCAGACACGGATGGGGCGGCGATGACACGCGGGTCGCGAAGAGAGCACGTGTTCGGGCGTTGCCACGATCAGGCCATCGCGATTCGCAGACCGCATCGCCGCACCCATCGCGCGTTCCTCGTGAGGTGGAAGGGTGCCCCACGCGTCAAGGAGAGCCCAGACTGCGTCAGTGGTGAACTTGTCGCGGCCTTGAGCTAGCAGCTTGATAGCTCGGGCGGCGGAAGATATCCAGTCGAGCGAGGCGTTTTGCTCGACTTGCGCGATGGCGTGATCGCGCTGTTTCGCACCTTCCTCGGGATTGAGGAACGAGGTCTGACCTTCCGGGGGCTTAGTCGTTGTCATCGACCCACTCCCACTTCACGAGCCAGCAGTCTCGTCCATCCGGGCACGCAATTCGTACACCATGGACATCTTGCGTCGTCGCGCCCTGACCGTGTGGGCATTCGGCACGGCGTGTGGCGCGAACATACACGCCGTAGTAGTGGTCGATCTCGGAGGCAGTTATCTCAGGAGGGGTCACGTCGCGATTGTACCCCGGCCTCGACCGCTTTCGCGGCGGCGACCAGGCAGGGCCAGATCACCCCGCACTTGAGACAGTAGAACTTGCCTCCGCGCTTGACCACCATGTGGTTCAGCGCAGCATCCTCGGTTGCCATCCCTTTGCTCCGGTGAATGCTAGCAGAGGTGCGGCCATTCCCCAACCCGAGATGCCGCCGGCCATGTAGCGGAAGGCGTCGATGCGGTGGTAGGTGTGCTTATCCTGAATCGTGTCGAGGACAGTGCCGTCCTGGGTGACTTGCCGCGAGTAGGTGCCTAGCTCGGAGCGGAACCCACGGCAGGACTCGAACACGCGCACCCGGTTGTTCGTGAACAGCCCGACTGCTCGGTCGAGGCCCACTTCGAGGTCGTATGTGTCCGGGTCGCCGATGTGCAGACCGGCTTGAGCGAACTCGTCGCGCCAAGATTGCTCAGATTTTGAGCCACCCCACACGCCGCTGAGTGGCGTGCCTTGAAGCTTGTCGAGGATCGCGTCTACGTGCTGGCGTGCGGTACGGTGCCCGACAAGTACCTCGTCGTACACGTACAAGGTGTTCGTCGTCGGGTCTTGCGCGACGTACATGATCGCGGTGTTCGAACCACCGAAGTCGATGCCGACGAAGCGCGGCCAGTACGTCGCCAACGGGAAGTCGCGGACCAGATGCCCACCAGACGACTCAAAGGAATCGTTGAAGGTGTTGAAGATGAGGCCGGCTGGCTGGTCGAACTGGCCGAGGTAGAACATGTTGAGCTTCCAGGCAGGGATACCGGAACGCTTGACACGTTCGAGTTCTTCGGCAGGGAACGACGGGTTCATCGTGGAGGCGAACTGGACTACGCAGAAGTCGGGATCGCCTTCCTTGGCCTTGTCGTGGACTTCAGTCTTGAGCCAGCCCAGGTTGTAGGGTGTCGAGGTCATCAGCACACGACCCTGGTACAGCGCGACGCGGCGCTGGATGGCTTCCCAAGATTCGAGTCGAAACTGGGTCTGGCCGGCCTCGTCTAGCCAAGCAGCTTTCGCCGTGGCGGATTCCAGCGACTCGGGGTGCATCGCCGAGCCGAACATGACGCGCGTGTCGTCTTCGTGGAAGTAGAAGCAGCGGTCGCCCTTGGAGTAGTACCCGAGGCCCATCGTGCCCTGAAAGTAGCGAAGGAACTCGGGGAGCATCTTGCGCATGAGCAGCGGGAACGTGGACGTGACTGCCAGGTAGTCGCCCGGCCCACGTCGTCGGATTTCCCGCTCCATCCACAACGGCCCGAGGCTGGTCTTGCCACCCTGCGTGCCGGCGATCATGGCCACGAAGCGGTTTTCGGCATTCATCACGGCCATCTGACCGGGGTGAAGTGTGGTGCGGACGAGCCCGGACCCGTCGGCGTCCTTGACCAACTCCCAAGGCGAAGTTGGCTGGTGGTGCTCAGCGACGGGAGCGAGCGCGGAGGTCACCTAGCTAACGTCCGCCGACTCGGGGTCGCCGGCGAGGTCGGGAGCGCCGTAGGCTGCGTCCGGATAGCTCTCGGCTAGGTCGGCGGGGGTCGCGCCGGGGAGCGCCGCCGAGGGTCCGCCGATGATGACCAGCCGCCCACCTGCCGAGGACTGAACGGGTGACGGCTGGTAGTGAATCTCCTTGATGTGCGTGACGGTGCCGGTGTGCTTCATCTCCTGTGGCGCGACCAGGCTCAGGATTTTGCAGCGCATCTCGACGCACCACGCGACTCGTTCGAGGAACGCGGGGTTCGGGTCACGCTGGGTTGAGCGCTTGTTCGCCTCAGAGATCGAGTCGGTAGGGATGTCCTGGCCGGCGATGCCGAGGTTGCGGCGACGCTGGCGGGTGTTAGTGACTTCGAGCGGCGCCTTGGACGTTTCCCAAGCTCGCCATGCCTCGGCCTCGATCATGTCGATGCGCGCAAGCTCCTGCTGACGAGCGAGCCCGAAGTCGTAGTTGGCCTGCGAGCGCCAGTCCTCACGGATCGCTTTGAGGTCGGCGGTGACGATATGCGTTTGCACGCCCATGGTCATTGCAATGGAGTGCAGCGACTCGCCGCGAAGGTACAGCGAGGCGACCTTGGCGCGGTCGGCCATGAGTTGGGAGCGCGAGCGGCTGGTCGAGTTGGGCATCTACTTCGATCCGACTGGGCGCAGGAGGCGCAGGTGGAAGTCCTCGCGCGGCGGCAGCAGCGACCGGCGCACGCCAGACCAGTCGTTTACCTCGCCAAGGTAGCGTGGCTCGAAGCAGGCTGCTCGCGCTTGGAGTAGCTCGGCACGTTCCTCGGGTTGAAGCTCGGGTAGTCGGTTGATTCGTGACAGCATCTCGTCTATGCCAAAGCCCACGTAGTAACGCTGGTCAATGTACAGGACAGCCTTGCGAATTGCGAACTCGATCAGTTCCCAATCCTCAATCGCGACCTCGTTGCGCCAAAGGCTAGCTCGAAACATCTCCGCCAGTCGATCTACGACTGTTCCCCAGCCGCTGTGGTAGCCGTACAGCCGCCAGAGCGCAGCCGCCGGCTGGTGCAAGCCCTGAGTACGCAGCGCCAGGTGCGGAGCCTTGTACGGTAAGCCGACAACGTAGCGCAAGAGGCGGGCTGTCTCGTAGGTGAGCCAGCGTCCGTCCTGGCCAGGCAGCTTCTCCCAGCGGCGTCGGAACTTGCGCCATTGCGCCAGGACTGGGCTTGGCTTGAGCGTGTAGCGGTAATACTCAGACCGGCCCTTGTTCCACACGCGCTGGCGGTCCTCGGGCGACCAGCCGTAGTCCATGAACGTCTGGAGCCGGTCCGGGGCGGTCGGGTCGCCTATGCACTCAACCAGGGCTGCCAAATATTCGGCAACATGCCCTGAGACGACCCGCCGCTGGACCGTGACCGGCAACTCGTTGAGTTGGGGGGCCACGCTCAGGATGTGACCCCTCGAAGCGAGGCGGTCCCCCAACAAGCGCAGTGCCACGACAGCGCTCGGAAGATTATGGTAGGCCGCGTAGACGAGCACAAACCACCTTTGCTGCTCGCCGTCGTACCCACGCATCCGGCAAAGCTCGCGCACGACTGGGATGTTGGGGTCGAGGTCATTGGCGCGGTGAACTTGGCCGATGAAGTGGGCAATCTCGACTTCCCGTTCCTCCATGGGCGGAACGATGAACAAGGTCGGCTGGCGGATACGCTGCTTGGGTAGCTCGGACAGCCGGGCCTTGGCGCGCGGTACGAGGCTACGCCGCTCACGGCTCCAACCCGGCGTGACCGGCGGTGGCTTGGGTAGCTGTTTACGCTTGGCGAGATTCAACAGGCAACCCTTTGAACGCAGGGTGGTCGCCGAGACGCTTCGCCAGCAAGTCGATGGGATCGAGCGCGTTCATGCGCCACTCAGGTCTGACGTAGGCACGTACGAGGTTGGTAACCTTCGTGCCACGACCGCGAACCCAACTCGGGTTCTGGTACGACCGGCGGCTCTCGCGGCGGGTAGCTGCGATGGACGCAGGCAACTCCAAGCTCGCCACCGTGAGGCGCCATCCTTGCGCAACCACGGCATCGAAGAATTGGCCATTGGCGAGCCGGTCGCCCTCAGCCACGATGTTGGCGCAGGTGGTCGTGCTCAGCCAGTGCAGGACATTCGGCTGAACGTTCATCGGCAAGGTGTCCGTACCTGAGAATGATTCTCGGAGCCCGCCGAGTTGGACGCCGCCTGGGTAGACGCAATGCAGGAACGGGCGCGGCTCAGAGATGACTGGGATGTCCTTGAGCGCCCGCTGGAAGATGGTGGACTTGCCCGCGCCAGGAACACCTATTAGGTAAAAGAGATTCCTCACGACGCAGGCTCCAGCCCTGCTCGCTTGTACTCGCGGGTGGTGCGCTTGCGACGGATGCGGTCAATCTCGGCGCCCAGCGGCTCGCAGTTCCACATGGTCTTGAGCGAGTAGTAGACCACCGTGTAGCGCATGGCGTCGGGGCTCAGCTTGCGGATGCGCGTGACGCCGTGGAGAATGCCCTGGCCGTCGAAGAAGAACAACGAGCGGTCCGTGATCTCGGCAGCGATGTTGAACTCAGGCAGCGCCAGGTAGCCGCCACCAATGTCACGCTTGAACCCGAGCATGGCCGACCACACGTTCTCGAAGTTGCCCTTGTCGAAGTGGTAGCGAAGCTGGTTGTTCTTGTTGATGATGCCGGACGTGAATGGGCCGTCTTCGAGTTGGTAGTCGTCACTGACTTGCTCTGCTTGACGCTTGTGCTCTTCGTAGATGGTCGGGTTGACCGCCCGGTAGTAGCGCCCGATGACTCGCGCGGCGTTGACGACAGCTTGGTGCGCGACCGGCGCCTCCATCGCTAAGACTGAGGTCGTGCAGTAGTCGCGACGGGTGGCGACTCGGTTGAGGAAGCCGAACGTCCGCGACGTATGCGGCAAGCCCTCAGAGCGGTAGTGCTCGGGCCAGTCCTTGATGGTTCTGAACGAGCGCGAAATGGCCGACATGTAGGGCCGGGCCACTGGGTCGTCTTCAAGATGGAAGTAGGCAGCCAGCAGCCGGTCGCCTTCATAGAGAAGGAATGGTTCGCGGATAACTTCGGCCACGTCATCGGAGCGGGCGACACGCAGTTCGTAGCTGCCGAAGTTGAGCTTGGCGCGCTCGTCGTAGTGGAGCACGCGCATGCCCGCCAGGAGTGGGTTACTCGTCGTCGCTATCGTCGCTGCCGTCGTCATGCTCGGCACGGTACCTCAACAACGCTTGGTGAACAGCCTCGGTGTTGCTCTCGGCGTCGAAGTGTGAGCGCAGCCAGTCGAGCAGTTCAAGTACCGATTCGTACTCATCCTTGGGAAAGTACAGCACGACTTGACGGATCGACTGGTTCTCGTAGATTTTCAGTCGTTCCTCAGTCGTGAGCGCTTGAGGCGGCAAATCGGCGGGCCGACCCTCGCCATCGTCCGTGTAGTCGATGTCGGTGGGCGAGCCGGCAACGGACGCGAGCAGATCGTCCAGGACGCGCTGATCGAAACCGAAGACGCTCAGGTCTGACCCAGCGCCATCCAGTTCGTACAGCATCTCGGCCAGTTCCTGATCGTTCCAGGTGCCCCACGTGTTGTTGTCCTGAATGGCGCGTTCGCGAGCGAGTTGCTCGGCGATGTCGTCTACGTCCACGGGCACGTGACCGACAGTCCAGCCCAGCTTTTGAAGCTCGGCAGGTGGGAACCAGCCATCCTTGTACATCTGATCGAGTGCACGGATGCGCATGTTCCCGCCATATACGATTCCGCCAGCCTTCTCCTTGGGGCCGTCGGCGACAGCGATGGGGCGGACGATGAGGAAGCGCGGATCACGCTTGAGCGATTCCATCAGCGACTGGAACTGCTTGGTCGTGATGATGCGCGGGTTGCCAGGCAGCAGCGTCAGCGACGCCAGCGGCTGGAACGTGCGGCCGGCCGGGAGATGGTCGGCGATGACAGGTGCGGCACTTGCTCGCGGCATGTCACAAGTTTGGCGTTTTGGCGCGCACAACGCCATACCTTTGGCGTAGACTACGCGAGAGCCCGGCGTTCGCGACGGGCCAGGGACGTTGACAACCTGAGACCACGCCGTGTCGGGCGCGCATCCTCTTTGCGGGGGCGATGCGCAAGGACGCCGTGTCGCTACAGCTTGTGCCGGCGACGCGGATCAGCAGCCGCTGCTACAGTGCGGCCGACGTACTCAGTTCAACCCATCCACCCTGGCCCGGCCTCCTACACTGTCGGCGTGAACCACGACACGCTTCAGGAGCATCGGGTCGATGCCGAGGCCGAGTTCATTGAGCGCTTCCCTCAAGCGCGCGATGCGGTGGTGTACGACTTCGAGACTTGGGCTGACGCCAACCTCGGCAAGGTCTACTTGCTCGCGACAGCCATGGTCGCGTACCGCACAGCGCGGGTTGAGCTACTGCCCTGGGGCAAGCGGTTCCGGATACTCGCCATCCCGACTTAGTCGGGCTTTACACGCTTCGCAGAGGACGATGAACGGTAATGGGCAGGCGGCTGCCGACCGGCTTGAGACGCACGTTGCTCGCGGATAGACGACAACGCCGCATTCGTGGCAGCTAAGCTCTTCATGGCGATGGAATCGAGCCTGCGGCGGCGGGCCTCCACCGGGTCGCCGGGCATCGTCCATACTTCGACCTCCGTGCGCGGATCGGGTACGCCACGCTCGACCGAGACAACCGTGGTATCGACTTGCCAGTCGTCCTCGTAGGCAAGCTTGTTGAGTGCGTCCTTGACAGTCTTTTCGAGGTTGTCCGCATCCACCCGGCGACGATGAGACACGTAGAAGCGTAGGACCAGTTTGACGCGGCCGGTCAGCGGCTTGTGACGTGGGTAGCGGACCCAGAAGTTCTCGGCGATGCGCTTCTCGGCTTCGCTGGTCTTGCGGGTAGACGCTGCGCGGTAGCGTCCGGCCTTGGCGTCCCAGAACACGCGTGGGCGAGCCTTCGGGACAGGGTCGCCGGGAACGCTGAAGGTCGCAACCATCTTTTCGTCCGGCACGGTGCCAGTCTATTCCTCGTCGGGCTCACCTATCCAGCGATGCTGTGAGCAAGGGTTGCGTTCGCCGTGTTGGGCGCAGTACGGTCCACGCGCCCACAGGAGTTGGCGAAGTTGGCCGATCTGCTCGCGGAGGTCGCTTACTTCTTGCTGTAGTACGTCCACGGACTCGACGCACCAGCATACGTAGTTGCTGCCTTCGTGGGGCATACCGCGCGTGCGGTCATTGGTAATGTGCTGCGGAAGGGTCACGTTGAGCCAACAGGGTGTGGAGATTGTCTACGGACAGGCGCAAGCTGGCGTTCGCTTCGGCGAGGCGCCGGTTCTCGTCGCGCAAGCGCTGGGTGCCGACTTCGAGGGCATGGATGTAATCGCCGACTGCTTTCCACATGTCGGTCGGGCTCAGGGGATCAGGGCAAGGCATCTAGGCGTCCTCCACGCCGGGGACATCTGTCGGCCCGATGTGTAGGGCCAACAGTGCGGAGTCCCACGTCTCAAAATACTTGGAATCGTCGGGGGCTTGCTCGCCGCCAAAGTAGGCGGTGAAGCCGTGTTCGAGATCGAGCACGATATGTAGGCGTTTCTCGTCCGACTTGACCATCTGGTCGCGGATCACGACCATCAGTGTCGTCCAATCAAGCGTTCGACCGTACCCCTTCGCCATCGTCATTCGCCTCGTCCCCTGCTAGCGAGTGCTCTGCCGAGTTGTCCCAGAACAGGATGTGTTCGAGGACAGTCATCGGTATCGCGTTGGTGAAGCCGCACGTGCACTTCAACGGTCCACGATGCGTCTCGATCCACTCATCGGTCAGTTGTTTCAGTTTCTCGTCGTCGTCGGACATGCGTCCCTCCGGTATTGGCGAACAAGGTGCGATACAAGTGAGACTGAGACGTTTCGGGCCGGCGGAGAAGTAGGTCAACCCAAGCGCTACGGCGTTGGGGTTGACGCAGTAACTGTTCGGCTCGAAACACGATTCTTTGGACGCGGCGCCACGGCAGATTGAAGTCCGTGGCTAGCTCGCGAAATGTACGGGGTGGTGAACGGCTGTAACGCGCGGCGAGGATCATCGCCATACGGAGCCGAGTGGCTTCTGAGCGTTTCGGACCTGTGGAGTCGAGAAGCCGATGAACCTCGTCGGGCGTTAGCTCGGGTGACGCTGAACCAGACCCTGGATCAGCAGGAGTGCCATCACAGGAGGGCCGCATAAAACGACCACTATGATTTCACGAAAGCCCCATTGGTCCCCGCCGCCATCGCGTAAACACACTATGAGCAAGATCAGGCCGATCAACAGCCAGACCCCCGCAACAGCGGCGAGGACAATCATGCGTCTTGGATCGCCTTGGATTTGAGCAGTTCTTCGACCGTGGGGTCGTCCAGCGTCGCCATCATCACTCGGTGAGCGATGAAGCCTTGCGTCTCGGGGAAGGCATGGCGTGCGTGAGCGCGCGCATGCTCGTAAATCTCGTCGCCCGAGGACGCGAACCGCCACGCCAGACATGACCGCACGTCGATTCCGTCGGGGTGGGGCCGAACTGCTTGGCACACGTAGACATAGAGTCGGTGCACGTCGAAGAGAGTATCCCCTTACTGAGCCCGGTCCCACCCTGTTCTTTACCTCAAACCCACGACTCGGCTGCAAACTGGCCAAGCGCCCCAGCCTTGGGCTGCTTGGCCGCGTTGGGCGACAAGAATTTGTGCCTCGCGACTAGCTAAGTTGGGCGCCCGCGCGTATGCGAGACCACCGTAGTTCGCCCAGAATGTGGCGTCCTCTTGGAGCCCGCCTTTATAACGCGGGTTTGAGGAACTGGCCCAGTTCCCACCACTCTCACAAGCTGCGAGTCGGTCCCACACTCCGTACGGAACGCCGGCGGGAGCACGCGCGGCGACGGTGGTTGTGGACGTACTCGCTGCTGTGAGGGTCGGTTGCTCGGCTGGCATGACCTCGTCGTCGTCGCCGGGACCATCCCACTTGACGAGAGCGCCAGCGTCATCCAAGGCATAGCGGTGATATCCATCGAAGAATTGCGGAGCAATGCCTGGTTTCCAGACCATCATGCCGTTGGCGGTGTACTGGATTTGGTAGCCCCCACCGATGGAGTGTTCATTCTCCAATGGTGGCCCTATCGCGGCTACCGTGTCCGGGTCCATCCCGGCGACTAGCTTCTGGAAGCCGTACTGGAACCTCGCGTAGTTGGAGGCGGGGTCATTTTCCGCCGGGTCGCGAGCGTACGCATTGCTGGAGGTAAACAAAAAGGCGAACACCGGAATCACACGAAGCGATGCCGACCGCCAGGTAGAGATCGTAAGCAAAACGAAGAATCTCCTTGGTGGTGGTTTTTCGTGGCTGGTCAAGCTGTACGGGGACCACTACCTCCTTTCTTTGTTGAACTCGCGGTTCACCGCAACGCGCAGCCCAGGCAGAGTTGCCCGCCGGCGTTCGTCGGTTTACCTGCGCCCTGAGAAGGCGTACCGAGCAACAGTTGCTCGGCGTAGAGGTTGCACAACGTCGCTTCGTGCGCTTTGAGCGCTTGGGCGAGTGTGTGGTTCGGGAAAAGGTGCTTGAGACGTTGAGGATCGGTACCCGGATTTTGCGGAGTTACCCAAGCTGGCATAGCTATGCGGCCACCGGCGTGATATGCGCCACGCGACGCAGTTGTGCTTCGTTCATCTCTAGATACAGCTTTTGCGCCAACATACAGTCCGCCTCGGGAACACCACCTGTCGCGTAGACGCACAGCTTCTCGATTTCTTTCCCGCCATCATCCAGCCGCACGATGTTGCCGTGGTGACCTCGGCGGATTTCGTACAAGCGGCCTTCTTGCGAGCGCATCTTGAATCGACCGTTGTGTGCTAGCTGCTTGCGCTGTGCCGGCGAGAGATGCGCGTGGAGTAGCGTCTCGGCGCGCTGGACTGCCTGTTCGCGGTCGGCGCGTATCTTGGCGGCTTGTTCCTCGCGCTGTGCTGCCGCGACACGCTGCGCTTCGAGTTCCTCTGGAGTCAACTCGCGTGGCTTGTAGTTCAGCCTGGAGTAGCCG
>Ga0126383_10000933_pt1 | contig 17298 bp, 13 predicted proteins | sample PanSoiMetPlot_35_FD_96882 | JGI IMG/M metagenome (GOLD analysis project Ga0126383, IMG submission 96882) | Tropical forest soil microbial communities from Panama - MetaG Plot_35 | ecosystem: Environmental > Terrestrial > Soil > Tropical forest > Bulk soil | place: Panama | collected 2016-02-17
ATTACGCCGAGACGATGGTGCTCGACGAGGGTCTCTACAACAACGATCCGCGTTATCGCCTGGCGCAACTCGTCGATGCGTTATTGCGCGATTGCCGTTACATTGTCGGCATCCGCATGCACACCGAAGGGATGACCATGGAACAGGCGCAGGAATTTTTCGTGAAGGAAGGTCATCAGGTTCCGGTGGTGGGCGAAATGGAAACCAAGCGGGGGACCGGCGATCCGACGTACCTGATGTACACGCTCGGTAAGTTGGAGATACTCAAGCTGCGCGAGGACTACAAGAAGAAATTGGGCGCCCAGTTTTCGCTTCAGGATTTTCACGATCGTTTTATCAAGTCCGGAAATCCGCCGATCAAGATCGTCCGTCGCGAGTTGATGGGCAGCGACGGCCCGCTGCTTTAATTTGGAGTGCGCCGGCAGAGCGTAGCGGCGACGGCGCTTTGGATGGCGGGTGTCGGTACCGGGAGCGGTAGCGACCGGATCCATTGACTCTTTATGTTCACTTGGCCCCGTCGCTATCGCTCCGGGTTCTGACCTAAATATGGATAACGAATCTGTTCGCAACTATTGTTTGTCATTCCCACATGTCACTGAAACTGTGCAATGGGGGGCCGATCTCGTTTTTAAGATCGGCGGCAAGATGTTCGCCGTGATTGGCCTCGACCCGGCCTCGGATCACAGCATGTCGTTCAAGACGACTCCGGAAAATTTTGCCGAACTGACGGAAAGAAATGGCATTGTCCCGGCGCCCTATGTGGCCCGTTACCATTGGGTGGCGCTTGCGCGTTTTGATGTGTTAAGTGAGCGGGAACTGAAAGCCCTCTTGCGTCTGGCCTACGATTTGGTTTTCGAGAAGCTCCCTAAAAAGGTCAAGTCGGGTCTGGAGAAAGCTGCCACGCCCAAAGGAAGCAAGCGTAATTAGGCGTTGCTTATCGCTTCGCTTTTCTTTCTCTTCGTTGTTCTCTACGGAACTCGCCAGGTTCAACTGGATTCGGATCTGCCCACAATCCCCGACGGGTCCGGTGCGCTTCGTCCTCGGCTCGCGCATAAACCTCCCGGTCCTGCGGCGACTGTTCGCGCTCATACTCCTTATAGTGCCAGGCCATCCCGGCCTTGATCTGTTCGAGATTAATGTCTTTGTCCTTGAGCAGAATCTTACAAACCTGCCTGCCGTACTGGTCCGTCTTGTCGCAGTCCGCCGTCACTTCCTGGTTATAAATCATGTCAGACAGATTCTTCTTTGATTGGGCACCAAAGTCCTGATGCGATTCCGGCGCATCGATGCCCTGAAGTCGGATACGGTGCTCGGTATTATTTGCATCAAGCAAGGTGACCGTGTCTCCGTCGGCAATACGCACTACCCGACCGGCAAGCAAGTCCGATCGATTGGGCTGAGGGGGTGACGGTGTCGGGTTGATTTGAGGTCCGCGCGAGCAGCAAACGGCGAGGATGGTGACTGCGAGCAGCAGCGTCAAAGCTACGCTTCGGGGCGGGTTCAGGCTATTAGCGGTATTCACGTTGAAGGCTCGCGGGGATCAATAAGGACAATGCCGGCAGCCGCTGTCACAGCAGTAACCGCGCCGCCGCAGGTAGCTTTCGGTAAACACCAGCGCCGCGCCGTCTCGGTAGAAATCGCGCGCTTCGACAAAGTCACCTCGTAATAGATCAAGATCGACTTTCAGGTATGCGCTGGTGGGACCATTCCACGAAAACCGGTCTGGATGAATTAAATGGGCCAGCAGCTCGGTCCCGTCGACCACGCGTGGCCCGGGCCGCGCGAAATAGGAATTTGCGTCGACGGCATAGACACGGTTGCTGCGGACGGCCGGCAGATTGAGAAACGCCGTCCGGCTTTCGCTGGCAAGCGACGAGTACGGCCCCAGGTGCTGCCAGATCTGCTTCATTGTCTGTGGCAGATTGAAACCGCACGGCATGATTATCAAAATCTCTGGCGCCGCCTCAGCCATCGTCTCCCAACTTACGCGCACAGATTCACCGCCGTCAGACCCGATCTCATCAACCCCGCCTGCGATCCCCACTTGTTCAGGCACCCAGTGGCCGCAGGCGTAAACCGGATCGAGCCATTCCATACAAAAAACGCGCGGCCGGCGCGGTATGGAAGATGTTTTCGCGCGCACGCTCTCCAGACGTTTTCGACAATCACGCACCAGTTGCTGCGCCTCGCTCGTTCGTCCAATCGCGTGGCCCAGGTCGGTTATGTTCTGAAAGATTTCTGAAACAGACTGCGGCGTTAGCCAAAGGATTTCCGGTTGCTGCGGCAGGGCTTTCAACACCTGGGCCACTTCATTGCCTGACGGCGCGCACACCTGACACAGGTTCTGCGTAAGTATCAGGTCGGGCGCCAGTGACGCGAGCAGGTCTTCGTCAATTTGATAGAGACTCTGTCCGGCGCGCAGCCGTTCGGCGACCGCGCGATCGATCTCGCCCTGGGTCATTGCTTCGATCGGCAGGACATTGCGGACGACGACCGGTTTACTTCTGACCGATTCGGGATAGTCACACTCATGCGTAATGCCAACCAGGTCGTCTTCGCCGCTGAGCGCGCAAACCATTTCAGTGGCTGATGGCAGGAAGGAAACGATGCGCGGCATGATGAAGGTTTTATTGACGTGTCTGCGGATCAGGCAAATAATCTCGCTGCCGGGAAGATTAACAGTAAACGTGCGATGGAAAAACCGGCGCCGTCAGTCTGCCGGTCAAAAGAAAACTTCATACGTAGCCGCCAACCAAATCTCTGCCCGCGTGTCTATTGGTTGGTAATACGAAAATCGGCTCGAGTCTCAAAACAAAGTTGCCGATGTCTGATTGCGAATCCGAATTAATTCAACGCGCCCAGGCCGGAGATGCCGAGGCTTTCGCCGAGTTGGCCAGCCGATATGAACGGCGCATCTATTCGCTGGCGCTGCACTATGCACACGACGCGCAGGACGCCGAGGACCTTTCGCAGGAAGCCTGGCTGCGGGCCTTTCGGTCAATCAACAACTTTAAAGGTGAATCGAGCTTCTACACCTGGATTCGCAGGATCACGATTAATTGTTTTCTCAATCGCGAACGCTCCCCGTTTGTACGGCTGCGTTCGCTGCTCCATCAAGCCGATGAACAGCTGCCGGAGATCATCCCGGCCATGCCTACCGAGCATTCGCTTCATGATCGCCTCCTCGTGCAAAAGGTCATGCAGGCGCTGCGGCAATTGACGCCAAGACAGCGGCTCATTTTTGTTTTGAAACATCAGGAAGGTCTGACCTACGAGGAAATCGCCAGGCTCGTCGGTTGCTCGACCGGAACCGCGAAGAAAGCGGTGGCCCGCGCGCTCGAGAAGTTACGCGCCGAACTGCACGTGGAAGCTGAGGCAAATGAATGTGTTCCCTGTGCGGCCGGACAGTATTGAAGGGAAGTCAAGGAAATGCACAACTGTAAGAGTTCGAAAGATGAGTTGATGGAAATGGCATCACAGGGCTGGATGCCCGAGCCGAACGCCTTAACGGATTGTCCGCGTTGTGGTGAGGAGCTTGCGGCGCTGAGCGCAGCCGCCCGGTTGGCTGGGGACGCGATGCAACTGGCGCAACCCGGCGAGGAATATTGGGCGGGCTATAACGCACGTCTCCGGGCGCGCCTGTCGGCAGATTCGCGGCCGGCCGGGCGAAAGATGAGGCGACTTCCCCTGGCCTCATGGCTGCGCCGATTTGCCACTGCCTCAGTGCGCATTCCGGCGCCCGTAGCTGTGGCCATCCTCGGATTTGTGGTCGGCGGAATTTTCTTCGGGCTGTACTCAGCGGCAAAATTGGCGGGAGCCCCCACGATTGTTGCACCGCCGGCCCGGGAGAGAATTGTCGAAGTACCCGTGATTCAGGAAAAAGTGATCACCCGCGACGTCTATCGCGAAAGACCGGCCCTTTCCTCGCAGTCTGCGCCTCGTTTGCCCGCCGTGAGCGTGGCGGCCGCAAAGCGCCGGGAGGCGGAAGCGCCGCAACCGGAAAGCCTCGACGGCTTTAAGCCGGTGCAGGAGGCGAGGTTGACGTTGATCAAGGGGAGCCGTGATGAAAAGTAGTATGGTGCTGCTGGCCATTGTCCTGCTGTTAACGCCGGCGGCCAGAGCGCAGGAGACCAACTCTCCGGACCGGCTGGTGGTTTCGCTGCCGCATGGGGGATTCGTATCTTTCGGTAATCGGTCGGAGTGGATCGATCAGGCGGTTCACCCGGGCCGTTTGCCAGCGCCGCTGGTCTCACAGGCGCTCCCTGACGCCAATCAAATTGTCCATAGAATCCTGCGTGATCGCGAAGGACGCTTTGTCTTCGGCTATGATCTCTGGATCTCGTCAGATCGAGTGACGAAGCAATTCCGGGTCGCTATTAGACCACTGGACACGCAGCTGGAGGCGAGTCTGCGAGCGGGTGCGCCGGGCGCAGAAGCAAACGTGACCTTTCCCAAATCGACTGAGGCCCAGACCGTTAGCGACGGCTCTGAGTTCTCGATAGATCTCCTGGTTAATAAGAACACCGGCGTCAAGATCGTCGATGTGGTCAAGCTGAGCTTCGACCGATCTCTGCTGGATGACGGTCCGCGGGTACGCGCGCGCGATTTCAGTTTGGATGCGGTCGAGATGGAGATGAAGGAATACAGTTTGTTGATTAACGACGAACTGATCACTACGGGAAAATCAGCGTCGGGTTCTGCCGGCGCGTTGCTGTGGATTTATATCCCTCGAGATGGTCGCTTCATTTTCTCGCTGGTTCCCCGCGCCGGCTATGGATTTGAAAAAGTCGGCACGGTCTCCGGAAACCGAATCGAATTTTCGGTGCACGGCGACAGCTATCAGTGGCTTTCAAGTTCGCCGATATTGCATGAGGACGGGGTTTGGAACCTATGGGTATTGTCCGATCCGAAGTATACGCCGCCGATAGGAAGTGACCCGGCAGCGGCCCCGTCCAGAAGCGGGCGAGGGATCAGTACCGGCGGGCAGAGGACTCTGCTCGGTGGCAAGACGACAACCGGTTTGCAGCCGGCTCGTGACCGGACGGAAAAAAATGCGGGAGCTCTCAAGGTAATGTTCGGCGCCGCTGACCGCATCGAAAATTTATTGCCGCCAAACTAGGAGGGGCGCCCTGACGCTTCTTCGCGCCGACACAGCGGCGGCGGTAACAATTTCAATAACGACAACAGACTGAGCCTCCGCGAGGCAGGCTCGGGTAGCGCTCTGGAATGGTAAATCGCATCCGGAGTGGAGGGATTAGTGTGCTCACACGCAGGAGAATACGATGAAAATGAAATATATCCTCTTAACGTTTCTGGCAGCCGCTATCTGCGGAAGCCGAGCTGTTGCGCAGCAGCCCACGCCATCGCCTGATCTTTCGAAGTATGAAGTGGGGATGGATTTTACGTCTATGACTAGCGGTCCGGAAGGCACCGTATTCGGTAATGGCGCGAGATTCAGTTACAACTTGAATCGACACCTTGCGCTCGAAGCAGCCGCTTATTTCTCATCCGGATTACTTGAGCGTGCCAATACCGGCAGCATCACCGAAGGATTGTTCGGCGTCAAAGCCGGCCAAAGGTTCGAGAAATTTGGGATCTTTGGTAAGGTGCGGCCGGGTTTTCTGAACTACAGTCGAGGCGCATTCGATTTCGTTCCGACCGGCAGCGGCGGTTCATTTCCTTTTGTGGGTGTTTACCACCATCGCACCGACTTTGCTCTCGACCTTGGGGGAGTGTTCGAGTTTTATCCTACCAAGAATATGGTAGTGCGACTTGATGCCGGGACCACTTTGGATCGGATCGGCCGCCGACAAGTTCAAAGCCTCTCGGCCGATCCGACTAATGGAGTTATCGTGCCCTTTGTTTTTGAGAGCCCTGGGTACACCCGGCACCATTTTCAGTTCATCAGCGGCGTGGCGTACAGATTCTGAGTCAGCAGGCAGACTCTGAGTCAGCAGGCAGATTCTGAGTCAGCTGGCGTCGATGCCGGCGATAATGGCATCCGCAAACTCGTCGGTGCTCGAGGCGCCGCCAATGTCGCGAGTGCGCACGGCGCCTTCGGCAAGCACTTTGAGCAGCGCCTGTTCGATCGCCTCGGCGGCCTTCCGTTCCTCAATGTGGGTGAGCATGAGAATTGCCGACTGCAGGAGGGCCGTGGGATTGGCGATGCCTTTGCCGGCGATGTCCGGAGCTGAGCCGTGTACGGCTTCGAAGACTGCGCCCTTCTCGCCGATGTTGGCGCCGGGCACCAGTCCGAGCCCGCCAATCAATCCGGCGCACAAGTCAGACACGATGTCGCCGTAGAGGTTTTCGCAGAGCAGGATATCGAATTGTTCGGGACGCATGACCAGCTGCATCGAAGTATTGTCGACGATCATGCTTTGCCGCTCGACTTCGGGGTAGAGCTTGCCAACCTCTTCAAAACAGCGCAGGAACAATCCGTCGGACAACTTCATGATGTTGGCTTTGTGAACCGCGGTGATCTTGTTGCGCCCTTCGCTGCGCGCATACGCAAAAGCAAAGCGGGCGATGCGCGTCGAAGCCTTTTCGGTAATGATCTTCAGACTTTCAACCACGCCGGGGACGACCTCGTGTTCCAGACCTGAATAAAGACTTTCAGTATTCTCGCGAACCACTACCAAATCGAGATTTGGATTACGACAGGGAACGTTCGGCAAGGCGCGCACCGGCCGCAGGTTCGCATAAAGATCGAGCGCCTTGCGCAGGCCGACGTTCACCGAGGTGAATCCTTTCCCGACGGGTGTGGTGACGGGACCTTTCAGTCCTACCTTGTTGCGCTGAATTGATTCGATGAGTTCATCGGGCAGCGTCTTGCCGTATTCATCGAGCGCCCGCTGACCGGCGATGTGCTCTTCCCATTCAATCTCGACGCCGGACGCTTCGATGATCCGCACGACGGCGGCCGCGACTTCCGGCCCGATGCCATCGCCGGGAATCAGTGTGATACGATGCTTCATAAGCCGGAAGTCAGTAGACAGTAGTCCGTAGCCACTAGTCAAACCCTCGTGCCCCACCAATTAACGGAAACAGAAGTAAAGGCTGAGGTTGTGATCGTAGGCGGAGGCGTAATCGGTCTGTCGATTGCCCGCGCATTGTCGCTGCGCGGCGTCCGCGTGATGGTGCTCGAGAAAAATGAATGCGGGCGCGAAGCGTCATGGGCTGCCGGTGGCATTCTCGCTCCGCAGGTCGAGGCAGACGGACAGGACAGTTTCCTGGAGTTGGCCTGCGCCAGCCGCGATCTGTATCCGCAATTTGCCCGGTCGCTCTTTGACGAAAGCGCAATAGACATCGAACTCGACACCACCGGCACGCTTTATGTCGCCTTCAATGAAGCCGAAGAGCGAGAATTTCGCGCTCGCTTTGCCTGGCAAAACAGCGTGGGGTTGCGGGTGGAATGGTTGAACGCTGAAGAGGCGCGCGCCTTAGAGCCATCGCTCGCCACAAACGTTCGCTGCGCCCTCAGGTTTCCGAATGACTACCAGGTCGAGAACCGGCGGCTGGTCGAAGCGCTGATCATTAGTAATCGCAAACTCGGGACGGTTTTGCTCGATCACTGTGAAGTCAGGCTTGTGCAGATCGCCGATGGCCGGATTAGCGGCGTCGAAACATCGCAGGGCTACATAAAGGCTTCGTCGGTGGTCATCGCTGCCGGCGCCTGGTCATCCTTCATCGATCCCGGAGATCAGCTGCGGGTCGAACCGGTACGCGGGCAGATGCTCTGCTTTCGCGCCGAGAGAAAATTCATCAGTCACGTGGTCTACAGTTCGCGAGGCTATCTCATTCCGCGCCGCGATGGCCGGCTGATTGCCGGATCGACCAGCGAGCGGGTGGGATTCAACAAAGGTGTCACGACCGAAGGCAGGGAGAAAATTAAATCGTTGGCCACCGAGATTGCGCCGGGCGTGGCGGAAATTCCGCTAATTGATTCCTGGTCCGGATTCAGGCCTCGCGCCCACGATGACTTGCCGGTGTTGGGAATGTCGCCTGAGATTGATGGCTTGTTTTATGCGACCGGTCACTATCGCAACGGAATCCTGCTGGCGCCCGTCACCGGTGAGTTGTTAGCCGAGGCGATCATCTCACGGAAAGTTTCGCCGTTGCTCGCGCCATTCACGCCGGCGGCTCGCGTTTAATATTAGGGAACGGGAATGCCTTAATTTGGAGTGCGCCGGCAGAGCGCAGCGGCGACGGCGCTTTGGATTGCTAAGTCGCAGGAAGACATAAGTCGCGGGAACACAAGGACCGATCCAAAGCGGTGTCGTCGTCCCGATAAATCGGGACTATGCCACCGCGCTCCAAATTTGGAGTGCGCCGGACTGGTCGGCGCTTTTGTCTGGTGGCGGTAAACCAAAGCGATGACGAGTCACCGCACTCCATAGAGACCCCCATTTTGACAGTGATTGATGGCTCGCCTAACATTTGCGCAGTCTCCCGTTTCGGTAGATATCCCATGAGACGCTTTCAACTCTTGCTCGCTTTGATCTGTTGCGCGATGGCCCACTCCGCTTTGGCGCAAACCAAAATCGCGAACCCCGAGACGTCCCGGACCAACGAAGCCACCGCCGGCGAAACACCGCGCGGGGGTGACTCTCCTGACAACAAGACGGCGATGCAGCTCTTCGAAGAAGCCGGCAACTACAGCCGCAAAAAATTCGAAGCCTTCGAAAAGCTGAAGATGCCTTATGACGATCAACTCAAGCGAAAGATCGACAAAGAGCAGCGCGACCTTGCCGCCCGCTATGCAGTTGCCCTGGCAGCGCGCAAACCGTCAGGGACCGATGTTTATTATCTTGGCATGCTTTATAACCTGGCCGGCCAGCCGGACGGCGCTTTCGACGCCTTGCGCCGTTTTCTCGACGACAATCCTGAGGTCAAGGGCGAGCCGGCGCAGAATGCTCGCGCGCTCGTCGTGATCAATGCCGCCAAGAAAGGCGCTCTGGCCGAGGCTGAGACGCGGCTTAAACAATATGCGGCCGACCAGCCGCAGGTGGCCGAGGATCGTTACTCGTTGGAGAACTGGATGACTGTCAGCTACTTCAACGCCAAGGATTACGAGCATGCCTTGCCGCATGCGCAGCAACTGTGGATCGCCGCGCAGGCGGCCGCCAAAGAGAAGCGTTCATTCGCGCGGGACGCCATGTTGAACGATGCGGCGCTGTCGCTTTCCGAGATCGATTTGAAGTTGAAGAAAAAGACTGAAGCGATCTCGCTCATTCAGGATTTACGAAAGCTGGCGCTCAGTCTGCCTTCGGGCAATCTCTACAAGCTTGCCTTGCGCCGGCTGGTCCAGATCGACGAGAACCTCGATCTCTTTGCCAACTTTGATCAGGCCGCGCCGGCAGGTGGCGCAGCGCCAGGCGGCGCACCGCCGGAGATTACCGCTGATGAATGGATCGATCGCGCGGCGATAAAACTTTCGCAACTGCGCGGACAAGTAGTGCTGCTCGACTTCTGGGCGACCTGGTGTGGGCCCTGCCGCGCGACGCTGCCCCGATTCCAAAAATTTCACGAGCAGTTCAAAGACAAAGGGCTGGTCATAATCGGACTGACCACATTTCAAGGCCGGATCGAAGGCCGTCAATTTACCCACGCGCAGGAGTTGCAATACCTGCGTGACTTCAAAAAACAGTTCGGCGTCACTTACGGTTTTGCGGTATCTGACGACGACAATAACGATCTTAATTACGCGGTCTCGAGCATTCCGACGACCTTCCTGATCGACCGTCGCGGAGCGGTGCGGTTCATCAGCATTGGCTCCAGCGACTTTGAAGCAGCGGCCCTGAATAAGATGATCAAGAAATTGATTGCTGAGCCGGCTCTGCCGAACGGCGCCGGCAATTAACGCTCTGTCGTTTTCAAATCGTTTCGAAGGAGTTCAAACAGATGCTGCGTCGCATGACGTTGCTTTTCTCATTGGCCGCGGGTTTATCGCTCGCCGGGGCAGGAACACACGCCGGCCGTTTCTCCGCGGCGCCACAAACGAAACCGGTCTTCTCGAGCCAGTACACTCCGCTGACGAATTGCGGCAGCGGAATGAGCAAGAAAGAAGAACGCCAGGCAGAGCAGAACGGCTCAGATATTCCGTCGAAGTGCAAAGGCCTCGCCGGTTACTCAGTCGACATCTCATATTCCGCCTGCTCTTCAAGTCTTAGTCTGAATCGCGGTGATGAAAATATATCTCTGGCGATGCAGGCGATTGCCTGGAAGCAGAAGGTGCTGGAATGGCGTCTGGCCGACGGCAAGCCGTTTGCCGTTATCCTGCGCGTCTATGAATATGCCGGCAATGACCTCTGCAGCACCGCGGGTAAGATTAAAAGCGAGACGCTGATGGTGCAGGGCCTAAAGGGATTTGAGCACATCCAGGAGTCGGTTGATGCCAGGACGCCGAACGCCAACGTGAAAGCCCGGGAAGTTGCCGACGCAGGTTATGCGAAACCAAAGGCGTGAAGGAGACGCGGCCGGTACAAATCAGGTAAGCGGGCGCCAGTACCGGTCGCTACCCCTCCCGGCACCGACACCTCGCTGTGATCCCCGGTGCACGCAGATACAAGTGGTAAAGGAGCGATAATGAAATCCATCAAGTATGTGGCAGTGTTGATTTGTTTGGTTGCGGTGTGGGCAATTTCAACCAGCGCACAGGTGGCCAGACCCACACCGACGCCGGCGGTTCAACCGAGACCGACACCCGCTCCAATACCTGCGACTAACGCCCCCGTCCCGCCGACAAAGATTGCGGTGGTTGATACTTCGATGTTCGGAGATGAGAAGAACGGCATCTATCGTTACGTGGACGCCGCGCGCGCCGTGGCCAACGAATTCAGATCTCGGACCGATGAAGTGACCAACCTCGAAAAGCGCCTGGAGGCGCTGAGCGGCGAAATCGACGCCCTGATGAAAGTCACGCCCGTCAATCAGCAACTCGTGCAGGCAAAGCAGCAGCAAGGTCAGGCTTTGCAGAATGAATACGCCGCCAAGAAGGCCAAGTTGGATGAGGACGTTGGCAAGCGATACGAGCAGGCGGTATCTCCGATCTCGCGTCAGATCGGCGCGGCCCTCGATCAATTCGCCGCCCAACGCGGCGTCACGATGACGCTCGATTTAAGCAAGTTGCTGCCGGTGGTGCTCACCATGGTGCCGGCGGTCGATCTTACCCAGGCGTTCATCAATGACTTCAACAGCAAGAATCCGCGCGCGGCAGCGCCGGTTAACACGCCGAAGCCATAGCTGAAGAGCGCCATCGAGGCCTTGCCGGATCTCCGCTAATCTATCAATTGATCACCAATGATGGGTGGCTTGCATCTGGCTCCTGGAGAGGGCTCGTAAGCTTGCTTTACGGGCAATTATCTGTGTACGCTAAGCGCGCAGATCGGGTGCGTAGCCTCGAAAAATCTGTTTGACCACTCTCGGAAAGGCAAGCCTTTCCGTACTCTTACCGGCAGGGTTGCTTTTTGTAAACGCAACGACACAAAACCACAGCAAGCATCTGCCAAAAAATAGGCCCGCCAGTGTGCGGCACCGCGCTGAGTTACTGTCAGTTTTGACAGTACTCCATGGCCTCATTTTCGACGATAAGTTACCTGTCAGGGTGTGAATTGGGTTCCTGCAAACCGTTTCCTCGGTTGCCCCTAAACGGTCGCAAGAACTTTACAGCCGAAAAATTCAGGGCGCGATTGCCGCCCCCATGAGGAACTCTCCAGGAGGCCGCCCCCAAGTCATTTCAGGGACAGCAATATGAGATACGCATTAATTTTTACCGTAGTCGTGGTGATTGGACTCTCAATCATCTCCGGCGCTGTTGCCCCCTCCAAAACCGATCTAATTCGTCGACGAACGGACACCTCTTCGATCGATCCGTTTGCCCCCGTCGATCTGGCTCGTAACGCCCCCCATCCACGATCCGTCTTTGCCGAATCCAGACATGCGGCGGACGTCGCGGCCCAGACTACGGCCGACACCGCTGAATGGAAGTCGACCGCCAACGCGCCGGTGGTGCCCTCAGAGTACAACGGCGACGTCCGGAACCTGCCCCGAGTTGTCCGACCGGGAGAAGCAGAGCACGACCTGGAGATGTATGAGCCGCGCGATCCTGTTTCGGCGAGAACCAGTTCATCGTTCAAAGAATCAAGCGCTACGCGCAACATTCTCGACGCGGCCAACAACGTCCCCCTGGGATCCATGCCGGCCCCGGTTCAATCATTCAAAGGGATGAGCCTGAGTGACGATTGCGCCGGCTCACCCTGCGGGATTGGCCAACCGCCGGATGTCAATGGCGATGTGGGATTGGAGTTTTACATTCAAGCGGTAAATTTCGGCATCGCCATTTTTAACAAGAGCGGAACCCGGCTGGCCAGTTTTTCAGAGAATTCATTGTGGCAGAACGCCAACAGCGGCACTCCGTGCGACACGCAAAGTCACGGTGATCCGGTGGTTATCTTCGATCAATTTACCAATCGGTGGATCATTTCAAACTTCGCCTTTGGCTTCAATCAGAATGGGCCGGCGTCTCCGTTTTACCAGTGCTTTGCGGTTTCCAAAACCAGCGACAATCCCGTTTCGGGCGGATGGTATCTGTATGCAGTGCAGACCGACCCCGGCGGTCCAAATCAACCACCGACAGGCGCCATGGGCGATTACCCGAAGTTTGGCAATTGGAACGACGGGTGTCTCTATATGTCCGCCAACAATTTCACGTTTCCGGGCGGTAGATTTGTCGGCACGATGTTCGGATCTTTCAATAAAGACGACATGGAGAATGGCCGGCCGCTGACCTCGTCGGTAGGCTTCATCAGCGACGCCAACACTTCCTACAGCATGATCCCCAGCAATATTTCGGGGGCCTCATTCAGCGAGTCCTTGCCGGCCTCCGGCACGCCAAATTTCTACGTGGCCCAATCGCGCGGCACCTATTCATTTGAGGTGCGGAAGTTCACTCCCGGGGCCAGGTGCGGCGGCGGCGGGACCATGGGTGCGCCCACACTGGTTCCGCAGGCAGCCTGGACCGGACCTGAAGATATTCAACAGCCTAATGCAAGTCCGCTCGGATCTTTGGGCGAACGGATGATGCAGAAGATTCAGTACCGAAAGGTTGGCACCAAGGAATCGCTGTGGATCGTGCACAGCGTTGAAGTGTCGTCGGGCACCTCAATTCGCTCGCAGTGGGCGCAGATCGACGTGAGCGGCGGCGCCGTGAAGACCACCCCGGTCCAGCAACAAATCTATGCTCCGGATACGTCTGTCACGCGCTGGGTGCCGAGCATTGCCGCAGATCACGATGGCAATGTGGCGATTGGGTATAACACGGGAGGCAGTTCAAAGTTCCCGAGCATTGCCTATTCAGGGCGGCTGGCGACTGATCCTCTCAATCAACTTTCTCAATCAGAGACAGAATTGGTGGCCGGGCAGGGCTCGCAACGCAACAATTGCGAAGGTGGTCCATGCCGGCGGTGGGGCGACTACAGTTCGATGAGTATTGACCCGCTTGATGATTGCACGTTCTGGTATGTCAACCAGTACTACGAGAGTCAGGCCAATGGCGACGCGGGAAACTGGCAAACACGAATTGCCGCTTTCAAGTTCCCTGGCTGCACCGGACACACGGTCACGCAGGCGTTGACGGTGCAATCGGGTAATCCTGATTCCGGCGTCACCATAACCGCTGACGCTGACGAGAGCGGAAAAACCAGCGGCGCATCGCCGTTTACGCTCAACTACCGCCACTTCTATAACATCAACATCACGGCCCCGGCTACCGCCAACGGCAACAACTTTTCCGAATGGCAACGTGATGGCGCCAGCTTTTCCAACAATCGTTCCACGACGATTCTCATGGATGGCGATCACACTCTGAAGGCGGTCTACCAGGCGTCCAGTACGCGAACCCTTAACCTTCATTCATCGAATCCGAACAGCGGTGTCACTCTCACGCTGAGTCCCGCCGATACTTCCGGCACGAGCAGCGGCAACACCGCGTTTGCCGCTAAATTCAATGTCGGCGCCCCGGTGACGGTGACAGCCCCGGCCACGGCCGGCGGCAATGTTTTCAAGAGATGGATGCTGGACGGCGTGCAAACGGACACGACTGCCTCGACAGTCATCACCATGAATAACGATCATGACCTCACCGCCGTGTATGAGCCGTCGACGACCGTGAGCGTGAAGGTCCAAACGAATCCCACCGGAGGCAGGTTTAGCGTGGACGGCACTTCCTACAATTCGAGCCAGACCTTCTCCTGGGCGCCCAATTCGACCCATACGATCGCCGCCAATCAGGCGACCGCCAACGGAACCGGCGCGCAACTGAATTGGAACAGCTGGAGTGATGGTGGCGCCCTTAGTCACACGGTCACGGCGTCCAGCTCGACCACCTACACGGCCAACCTCAAGCAGCAATACTTGTTGACTCTCATTAATGGAGACGGTGGCGTGGTCCGGCCGATTACCGGCTTCTACAATGCCCAGGAGCCGGTCAATTGCACTGCCCAGCCGCAAACCCAGTTCTCGTTTGATGGTTGGGTGGGAACCGGTGTCGATTCTTATACCGGAAGCTTTTCGAATATAGCGATCGACATGACGGCGCCGGTGACTGAGCAGGCAAATTTTTCGCTGATCGATACCACCGTCCAACTTAGCGCGGCCAACTACAGCGCGAGTGAGACGGCCGGCGTTTTCAACGTCACCGTCAACCGCAATGGTCCACCGAATCACACCGACTCGGTTTCATATGCGGTGACTGATGGGACCGCCAAAGAGGGACGAGATTACGTTAACGCGCAGGGCGTAGTGACCTTTGGGCTGGGCGAGACCAGCAAGACATTCCCGATACTAATAATCAATAACAGCTATGTGAACTCGGCGCCCAGAACTGTGAATATCAAACTGGTCCAGGCCCAGGGCGCGTTTCTCGGCAATCCCAGCGCCGCCGTGATGACCATCGCGGATGATGATAAGACGCCAGGTCCCAATCCGATCGACGATCCCCGGTCCTTCGTGCAGTTCCACTATTTTGATTTTCTCGGCCGTTTTCCTGATTCCAGTGGCTGGGATTTCTGGACCAATGAGATTACGTCGTGTGGCTCGGACCAGACATGCATCAATGCCAAGCGCGTCAATGTATCTGGCGCCTTCTTCCTTTCCACCGAGTTCCAGCAGACGGGTTACGAAGTCGAGAGAATCTACAAAGTGTCTTACGGAGATGCCAGCGCTACTTCAACCTTCAATGGCTCGCATCAACTGAAGGTCCCGGTGATTCGCTTTGCCGAGTTCATGTCCGGAAAGGAAGCGATAGGCCGCGGCGTCATTATCGGACAAGCCGGTGCGCTGGATTTGTTGGAAAACAACAAACAGGATTTTGTGCGGGCCCTGGTGCGCACGCAACGATTCTTCGATGCGTTTCCTAATACGTTGACGCCGGCCCAGTTTGTGGACCAGCTCAACCAGAATGCGGGGAATGTGTTAACGCCCAGCGAGCGCACCGACGCGATTAATCTCTTCGTAGGCACGCCCGACTCGAGCGATATCAGAGTTCGGCGCCACGCTTTACTGGCGGTGGCCGACGCGCCGGGCCTGATTAGCGCAGAGACGAATCGGGCCTTTGTGCTGACGCAGTACTACGGTTATCTCCGGCGTAATCCGGACGATCCGCCTGATAAGCCGGGCGATTATACGGGTTACGATTTCTGGCTCTCAAAGCTGAACCAGTTCAACGGTGATTTCGTGGGGGCCCAGATGGTCCAGGCATTTCTGAATGCCGGTGAATACCGGCAGCGGTTCGGGCCGTGATCCAGCGGCCCTCAATTATCGTTTGCGATCATCACCTCTCGGTTAAGCAACTGGGTCGCTATCCGGGAGAAATTAGAGTTTCGACTTAATAACCGTCAAAAAACTACCTGAGTCTTAGGAGCTCGTGCCCATGTTTTCCAAAGTCCTGCTCATTCTTATCGTTGCGGCCTGTTTGTGTTTATTGATTTATCCGGCGTCGGCGCTGATGCAATCAAAACGCCCCGACTTCCGCCTGGAAGTTTTTAATCCATTAGGTCAACCGGCCCAGTCGCAATCTCAGTCCCAGGAAACAAGCGCGGAAGTCATTGATCCGACCAAGCCATCAAACCAGACGATCAGCGTGACCCTTTTTGATCCGCGGATTCCCGAGAGTGATCCTCGTTTTATCCAGAACTCCGGCAAAATCGGCGCGTCACAGCAGGACCTTACTCCGGCGGCAGCCTCAGATATCCGCATTAGCCAAATCTACACGCGCGGCGGCGAGGCCGGTGCGACTTTTCAGCCCGACTTTATCGAAATCTTTAATGCCGGGACCACCACCATCAATATCAACGGATGGGGAATCATAGTCGACACTTTCGAAGGCTCAACCGAGCAAGCGGTCGGAGCTCGCTATACTTCGGATACCCTGGTCACGCCCGGTATGCATCTGCTCATTCGCTTCGCCACGGCCGGCAACAGTGGCCAACCATTGACCGGCGTATTGCCAACTGTAACAAGCACCAGTCTCGGTAGTACCAGCGGAAAGATCTTTCTGTTGAGCCCCAGCCAGACGCAAACGACCGGCTGTCCCACGTCGATTGGTCCGAGCGGCACAGTCTCCGATCTGCTCGGTTATGGTCCCACAACCTGTTCCGAGGGATCGCCCGCGCCGGCTCCGCCGGCCGCGAATAAGTCGATCACTCGCGTTAATGGCAATTGTCTCGATACCGACAATAATTCTACCGACTTTACCGTCACCGATCCGAATCCGCGCAATTTCACCGACATAGGAACTCCATGTTCCGGATCGAACCCTGCCCCAACCCCCGGGAGCGGAAACCTGCGGATTAGCCAGGTCTATACGCGCGGTGGAGAAGCCGGCGCAACCTACAACCAGGATTACGTCGAACTATTTAACCCCGGTACCGGCGATGTCGATATCAATGGGTGGACACTCACAGTTAAGACGGCCGAAGGCGGCACCACAAACAACCTCTCGATTGTGGCGAACCAGAGTTTCGCCATCACGCCGGGAATGCACGTAACGTTTCCCTTCAATGGCAACGGCACCAATGGCCAGGCGTTGCCGAGCACGAAATTTACGAGTACCAACACTTTTCTCGGGAGCACCAGCGGACAAATCATTCTCTTAGCGCCGGGCCAGTCAGTTCCTTCGGGATGTCCTGTCAGCGGTAATTACGTCGATTTTGTCGGCTATGGCTCCAGCCAATGTTCCGAAACTTCGCCGGTACCGGTGCCTGCGTCAAACAAATCGATGACGCGTATCAACGGCGGCTG
>Ga0126383_10000934_pt1 | contig 17289 bp, 11 predicted proteins | sample PanSoiMetPlot_35_FD_96882 | JGI IMG/M metagenome (GOLD analysis project Ga0126383, IMG submission 96882) | Tropical forest soil microbial communities from Panama - MetaG Plot_35 | ecosystem: Environmental > Terrestrial > Soil > Tropical forest > Bulk soil | place: Panama | collected 2016-02-17
ATGGATCAAATACAGTATCAGTTATTGATACCGCTAGTGACTCGGTAATTGATAGCATCGCCGTTGGTACGAATCCAACCTCTGTAGGCATAACTCCGGGACTTGGGCCGCCTACTAGTAAGGAGCAGTGCAAGAATGGTGGTTGGCAGCTCTTTACTTTCCCGAGGGAATTCAAAAACCAAGGGGATTGCATCAGTTACGTCAACCACAGCAACTGAATCCCCAGCAGGCCCATTAATGTCCGGACCAACCATTGCCTTTCGCGTAAAGGCTGGGCAGCGAATGCGAGCCGATGTCGATGAAACAGGGGTCCTGCAGGGTTACGCTCGGGCGCGGCAGTGGTGGGCATTCCCCTAAGTTCTTACGCTCCGGGGCCAGGGCAAAGCAGCACAGAACACGCACAGTACGAAGTAACAGGCTTTGTAATCAGCAGCTTCCAGGCAGACGTCGGGTCATGAACCTAACGTTCCCTCTTCCTGAGGTAGGTGTCGTTTCTCGGGCTGGAGAAGAGGAGCTTTCGACCCATGCGTCTGGTAAAGGAGAACTTGTCCTGGTGCCGATAAAGGTAGTCCGCACTAACCCCGGGGCGCTCGGCGCGGCATCCACGGCCAGCAGTTCATCGTGTGCTGTAGCCGGTGCCGACGTGCTCAATTTGATCTGGCACGTTGCTCGGATTACTTCCAGTTCGACTAACAACTAAGCGCATCGAGAAGATCGAGGTCACTCAAGAGTCCGTTCCGAAAGAACTCAACGACATCATCGAGGCGGCAAAGGCCGCAGGCGCCGGAGCGATAGCAAATCACCGCTACTTCCCAATGTGGAACCGGGGCGCGACGGGCGGCGACGCCTTGGCACAGGCCGGCCCTTCTCAGCCGAGCAATTCTTTCACCCCCTCGCGGAACACCCGGCTGTGGTGATCTATGTCCTCCTTCGCAGTGACCGGCGACATCAGCGCCATATTGTGAAACGGAGTGAGCAGGATGCCGCGGTTCAGGGCATAGAGATGCAGAAAGCGCTCAAGTTCGAAATCCATGGCATCGTGCGCCTGGGTACCGTTCTTGGCCGCGGTGGGAGAAAACTGATATTCGGCGCGGCAGCCGAGGCGCGTGACATTCCAGGGGACACCGAACTGGGCAATCGTCTTGGCAACCCCGTCGGTCCAGCGCTCGGCAAGCGGGATCATCTGATCAAAAGCGGCGTTGGTGAGAACTTTTTCCAAGGTTGCCCGCATCGCTGCCAGCGACAGAGCGTTTCCGGCCAAGGTTCCGCCGATGCCCCCGGTGTCGCAGTCCTCGAGGTTGTGCCGGTCCTGAATGCGCCGGGCGACTTCGCGGGTGAATCCGTAGACCGCGCCCGGCACGCCCGCCCCGATGGCTTTGCCGAAGACGAAGAAGTCGGGCTGGAGATTTTCCGCGCGGGTGTAGCCGCCCGGCCCGGCGCAGATGGTGTGGGTCTCGTCGATCACCAGCAGCGTGCCGTGCTTGCGGGTGATCTCGCGCAGTGCGGGGTGATATCCAGGCTCGGGATGCACGATGCCGACATTCGTCATGACCGGCTCGGCCAGTACGCAGGCGACGTCCCCCGGCGCGAGCGCCTGCTCGAGCGCGGCCAGATCGTTGAACTCGACGACTTTGGTGGTGACAGCCGGGTCGACCGGCGGGCCGATGTTGCCGCGCCGTGCCTGCGCAACGCCGTCTTTCAGCGTGATGAAGCTTTCATCCACCGTGCCGTGGTAGCACCAGTTGTAGACCAGGATCTTGGGACGGTTGGTGATCTGGCGGGCCAGGCGAATGGAGAAGCGGTTGGCGTCGGTGGCGGTAAGAGCGAACTGCCAGTAGGGAAGGCCGAAGCGCTTCTGCAATTCCTCCGCCACAAAGACGGCGTCTTCGCTGGGCAGCATGAGGGTGATTCCGCGCTGGAGTTGTTCTTCAGCGGCTTTCACCACGGCGAAAGGCGAGTGTCCGGTCATGGCGCCGGTGTCGCCGAGGCAGAAGTCAATATAGCGGTTTCCGTCGACATCGAAGAAATGCGCGCCCTGGGCCTCCCGCACAAAGGGAGGGAAGGCTCCGGCCCATTTCATCATCCAGTTCATGGGCACGCCACCCAGCAGCGACTTACAGGCGCGCTCGAACAGAGCTTTTGACTTGGGACGATCGTGCACAAACCGCTGCTGCTCGCGTTCCATGAGATTTTTCAGGCGCCCGCGCTCGACCGTGGCCATCAGGATTAGTTTCCTCGTAACCAGAAATTGCCGAATAAGCCGGTGTTCTTGAAAGCTGAGCGGGAGATTATACCTTCCATGACGCGAACCGTCCTGTCTCGTTGCTGCGTGCCGGGCATGCTGCCGCTTGCCGGCGGCCTGAGCGCGGCAAGCAATAAGAAAGCTCGCGGGCGACCCCTCTCGAGGCTCTCAGGTTTTGCCGGGCCTCCAACTCTACACCTCCTACAAACTCCGGCCGGCCGCCGCGGCTGAGGACCAAGCCCACTGGAAGTTGTAGCCGCCCAGCCAGCCGGTCACGTCGACGACTTCGCCGATGAAGAACAGTCCCGGAACCTTGCGGCTCTCCAGGTTCTTGGCGTGCAGCTCATCGCTGTCCACGCCCCCGGCGGTGACTTCAGCTTTTTCGTAGCCCTCGGTGCCCGCGGGTTGAATCCGCCAGGCGTGAAGCTGCTTCTCGAAGTCCGCCAAGGCGGCGCTCGTCCATCCCGAGGGGGGATGTAGTTCCAGCCGGCGCGCCGCCAGACGGGCGGGAAGAAGGCCTTCGAACGCGGCCTTGAGCGCGGCAGGCGTTCGCGGAGCCTGGGTATCGCGAAAGCGCGCGGTCACGTTCCGTGACGGCGCCAGGTCAATAACCACCGGGTCCGGCTTCTTCCAGTACGAGGAAATCTGCAAAATCGCTGGGCCGCTCAGCCCGCGATGGGTGATTAGCATCTTCTCGCGAAAGCTGTGTCGGCCGGTCGAAGCCACCACATCGGCGGAGACGCCCGCCAGGTCGCAATAGCGCCGGCGATCGTCCTCCTCGAAGGTCAGCGGGACCAGGCCCGGCCAGGGAGCGCGAATTTTCAATCCGAACTGGCTAGCCAGGTCGTAGCCGAACGATGTCGCTCCCATCTTGGGGATGGAGAGCCCGCCGGTCGCGACCACCAGCACCGGCGCGCGGAACTCGGCGTTTTCCGAGCGCACGACAAATCCGGCGGTGCGCGTGACTTCGGCAATGGCTGTCTTTGGGAAAATCTGCACTCCGGCGGCACGGCACTCGGCGAGCAACATGTCGAGGATCTGCTGCGAGGAGTGATTGCAGAACAGCTGGCCGAGCGTCTTCTCGTGGTAGGGAATGTGATGCCTTTCGACCAGCGCGATGAAGTCGGCTGGGGTGTAGCGGGCGAGAAGCGACTTGGCAAAGTGGGGGTTGGAGCAGAGAAAGTTCTCCGCGCGGCATTCGCGGTTGGTGAAGTTGCAGCGTCCGCCGCCGGAGATGAGGATTTTCTTTCCCGGGCGATCGGCGCGCTCGAGGACAGCCACCCGGCGCGAGCGCTTGCCGGCTTCGATGGCGCACATCAGGCCGGCCGCGCCGGCTCCGAGAATCAAGGCGTCGAATTTATGGGTCACGGGAACATTCTTCCGATTTGATCGCCAGAAACCTGCAGAGCCATCGGGCGGGAACCCGAGCGTTGAAACGCGGCCCTGGTTTTTGCTCCTCAGCCATGGCCGAAGGGCCGCCCTCATGGATTCCTGAACCGTTTTACGCCGTGCCCTCGCGCAATGCGTCCCGCCGCTTCGCGCGTCGATCCTCGATGGCGAGTCTCTCCCGGCCTCGGTCTCGCTTCACATATAAAACAAACTCAGCCGTGGGAGCGCGTATTTTTCGAGCAGGCGCTTGTGCACGTATTGCTGCAGCAATTGCTCAATCTGCTCGACGGGCATCCGGCTGCGGTATGGGGCCAGTTCGCGGTCAGCCTGGGCGCGTACCTTGACCAGCTCGGCATCGGGAGTGGCGGCCAGCAGAGCGGCAAACAGCTTTTCCTCGAGCACGGTCAGCCGGCGCTCCAGATCTTCCAGGTGCACTGCGGGCTTGCCTTCGATTTCCTCTGCCAGCCGGCGCAGCGTTCCGGCGGTGTCGCGCGCCAGCGGGATAAGGGAAATGCCGCTGGCGGCGGGCAGTTTCGCGGCCTCCACCTGAGCGGCGCTGCGTGCGAGGAAGGAGGCGATCTCCGCGGACTGAAATCCGCGCTGCGGTTTGGTCTCTTCGCGCGCCACGCCCACGGCGGCTTCTTTCATTTCCGCGGCGGCGGCGAGGACTTCCTGCGCGCAGTAGCCCAGGCTGTTGACCTTGCGGGTCTTTCGCTTGCGCTGTTCGTGGTGTTCAAAAGTGGCGTCGATGCCGCGCAGCACGGCGGCCAGCGGTATGCCGGCGTCTTTCCAGACTTCGATCAGGGCCCAATCGACGGTCGAGAGCAGCAGCGCGCCTCGGAAACGGCGCTGGAAGTGCTCCTCGATCTCAGTAAAGTAATTGAAATAATTTTCCACGGAAAAATCAGCGCGTGCGGGGCTTGGGAGCAGGCCAGGGCTTGGCGGGTGGATCGACCTTTAAAACCGCGCCTTTGGTCTTGCCCGGCTGCGTCTTCGCCGTCGCATTGCGCTCCCAGATGATGCGCAGGCCTTGCAGGGTGAGGAACTCGTCGACATGCTTGATGTATTTCGAACTTGGCCCGATCAGCGGCGCCAGACCGCCGGTGGCTACAATTTTCGCATCTCTGCCCAGTTCGGGAAGCAGCTTGTCGAGGATGCCATCGACCAGCCCGAGATATCCATAGTAGAGGCCGGACTGCAGGCTACCCACGGTGTTAGTGCCAATGATGCGCGCCGGCTTGCAGATATCCACCCGCGGCAGGCGGGCGGTGCGCTCAAACAGCGCTTCGGCCGAGATGCCGATGCCGGGACAGATCACGCCGCCGAGGTATTCGCCTTTGGCGGACACGCAGTCGAAAGTGGTGGCGGTGCCGAAATCCACGATGATGCATGGACCGCCATACTTCTCGAATGCGGCCACGCCGTTGACGATGCGATCGGCTCCTACCTCGGCAGGATTCTCGTATTGCACCGGCATGCCGGTTTTCACACCCGGTTCGATGAACAGGGGCTTGGTGCTGAAGTAGCGCTCGCAGACTTGGCGCAAGGTGGAATCGAGCGGCGGTACGACTGAAGAGATCACGATGCCGTTAATCTTCGCGGGCTCGAGGTTGGCCATGGCAAAGAGGTTGCGGAACAGCACGCCGTATTCGTCTAGGGTGTGCGAGGGATTGGTGCCCACGCGCCAGTGGGCGACCAGCAGTTCGTAGTGCGGTTCAGCCGCGGGCAGTTCTTCGCCCTGAACCTTGGCCGCGCGCGCGAAGACGCCCAGCACCGTGTTGGTGTTGCCGACATCGAGAACCAGAAGCATAGCTTACTTGATGCTTTCCTCAGCGGCTGAAGCCGCCAACTCTCCGGTGCCGTATCGCCACGCCTGAAGCCGTGTGCCCTCCCGTTGCCGTTTGCAGCTCGGCGTCAGCCGGCAAACAGCTTAACCGCAAAGGGCGCGGAGATCACTTTGCGGTGGACGGGCGGTGAGACCGGTCCTCCGTTGGTTAAACCGCGGCCTTACTTTGCGCGTACTGTCCCGCTCAGCACTGTGCGCAGGCCATGGGGTGTTCGCACCAGCAAAAAGCCGCGCTCATCCAGTCCCTCGGTGATGCCTTCAAATCCCGGATTCTCCTCGACGCGCACCGGGCGTCCCTGGGCCCACGAGGAATGTTCCTGAAAACGCTGGAGCACCGAAGCGTGCGCCTCGGGCTTCTCCAGCAAAGCGCGATACTCGCGGTCGAGCGATTTTAGCAGCGTCGCACACAGTTCGATCCGCGACCACTCCCTTCCCGTGGCCAGGCGCAGCGAGGTCGCGGTCTCGCGCAGTTCGGCGGGGAAACTCTCCTGGTTTACGTTGATACCGATGCCCACGACCACGTAGCGCACCCGGGTGGCCTCGGCATTCATTTCGGTGAGGATGCCGCAGAATTTCCTGCCGTCAATGAGCGGGTCATTGGGCCACTTCAAGTCGGGATTCACGCGCGCGTCCACATGCTGCACCGCGGCGCGTACGGCGAGTCCGGCGGCGAGAGAAAGAATCAGCACGTCGGAGGGCGGGAGTGCGGGGCGCAGAATGACGGAGCAATAGATCCCTGTGGATTGCGGCGATACCCAGCTGTTCGCGCCCCGGCCCCGGCCCGCGGTCTGCTGCTCGGCGAGGAACACGGTGCCCTCGGGCGCGCCGCCGGCGGCGGCTTCCATGGCGGCTCCGTTGGTGGAGCCGATCTTGTAGTAGTGATGAACGTTCTTGCTGAAGAGCGTGCGCATGATGAGCGGCGCCAGCATGTCTGGGAGAAGCAGGTCGGGCACGGATTTCAGGCGGTATCCGGTGGCGGGATGGCCGGCGATGTCCACTCCCAGCGCGCGCAGCTGCTCGACCAGGCGCCAGATTTCCGAGCGGCTGGTTCCGATCTCGTCGGCGATCTTGGTGCCGCTGACGACGACGGTTGCGTGCCGGGTGAGCAGGCGGACAATGCGTCCCAGGCGCGCGTCCGTGCGCCGCGGAGTGTGTGAAGCCGGGTGCCCTCGCCCGTCGGCCGCCGGCGCGCGCTTTGGAGCCGTGCTTTTGATGCGGACATTATAAACAGTCGTCGGTCTTCGGCCGTTGCTCGTCAGCCAAACCTTTCCCGGTCAGAGGACCTCGTTAAGGCAAGCTCTCGACCGCAAAGGACGCGTAAGGATCGCGCGGCGAGGCTGCTTTTCGGGCAGAGATTTTGGCTTATGACCGACGATTAATCGGGCAGCACTCGAAGGCTCATGTCCACTGCTTTCGCCGAGTGGGTGAGGGCGCCCACGGAGATAAAGTCCACCCCGGTTTCCGCGTAGGCACGGATATTTTCCAGCTTGATGCCACCCGAGCACTCGAGCGGAATGCGACGCGACTCTCGCGCGCAGCGCTCGACCGCGCGACGCACATCCTCGACCGACATGTTGTCGAGCAGGATGGCTTCCGCCCCGTGGGTCAGCGCGTCATCGAGTTCGGTGAGGGTGCGCACCTCGATTTCGATAGGCTGCGAGCCGCGCCGGTTGCGGATGGCACGCTCCAGCGCGGGCACAATCCCGCCCGCGAGCGCGATGTGGTTGTTCTTGATGAGAATGCCGTCGGAGAGATCGAGCCGGTGATTCTGCCCACCGCCGCAGCGCACCGCGTATTTGTCGAGCACGCGCAAGCCGGGGATGGTCTTGCGCGTATCGAGCACCCGCGCCCGGGTACCGGAAACTTCGTCGACAAACTTGCGGGTGAGCGTGGCAATGCCGCTCAGCCGCTGCATGAAATTCAGAATCACCCGCTCGCAGGAGAGAATCACGCGCCCATTGTGCCGAATGACCGCGATCGATTGTCCCTTGTGCAGGCGGATGCCATCGAAAATCTCGGGATGCGTCGTGACTTCGTAATGGGAAGTCACCGCGCCGTCGAGCAGGGCGTAGACGTCGAGAATCCGCGAAACGGAGCCGATCCCGGAAAGAATGCAGTCTTCCTTGGCGAGGATGGTCGCTGAGGCGCGTTGGTTGGCCTCGATGCAGGCGTAGCTGGTGGAGTCGTGCGTGGCCCGATCCTCGTTCAGCGCGTTCTCGATGATGGCGGTAATTCGCCGGCTATTCCAGTCCATGAATTCAGTATTGTTCGCGTGAGACCGGGCCCGTCCGTCCGGCCGCCGCGCCTTGCGGCGGCCACCTCCGGGAAGCTAACATCCAATCTCCGCCAGCTTCCCCTGTGTCTTCTCCCGCAACACCGCCAGTTCCCCGGCCCGCTTGCGGAGTCCTTCAACAACCTGCGGCGGAGCCTTGGCCAGAAACTGTTCGTTTGCCAACTGGCGCCGGCCGCTCGCCATTTCTTTCTCGATGCGCTCCAGTTCCTTCTTCAGACGCTCGCACTCAGCCCCGGAATCAATTTTCTTTTCATATACGACGCGGACATCGAATCGCGCCGTATGCCGTGCCGCCATGGTCAGCGGGCGGTCCGCAAACGTTACTCTCTCCGCACCCGCTAGGCGCTCGACCGCTCCCTGATTCCGTCCGATCAGTTTGCGGACCAACGGGTCCCCGGCGAACACTTCGACCGGAACCTTCTGTTTCGGCTCGACTTTCAATTCCGCCCGCAGATTCCGCACGCTGACAATCAGGTCCTGCAGGACCGCCATGTCGGTTTCAGCCTCGAGGTCGAACTGCCTCTCGTCGGCCTGCGGATACGCGGCCAGCGCAATCGAAGCCAGCGGCGGCTTGCCATCGTAGACCGCGTGCCAGATCTCCTCGGTGATGAAAGGCATGATGGGATGCAGCAGGCGCAGCGCGCCTTCAAACAGCGCCACCAGGTTCCCGCAGGCGATGCAAGACGCCGGATCGTCCCTGCCCGCTTCGAAGGTCAGGCGCGGCTTCACCAGTTCAATGTACCAGTCGCAGAACTCGCCCCAGAAAAAGTCATAGATCGCACGCGCCGCATCGTCGAAGCGATAGGCTGCGAGCGCGTCGTTGACTTCCTTGGCCACCCGATGAAAGCGCGAAAAAATCCACCGGTCTTCGAGCAAGGCCGACGTTGCAGCGGTCGATGGGGACGCGGACGACTCGCCCGCCTTACTGTCCAGCTCATTCAGCTTCCACACCCCCGCCGCTTCTGCCCGGTCCACGTTCATGAACATGAAGCGCGCCGCGTTCCAGATCTTGTTGGCGAAGGCGCGATACCCGTCCGTCCGGCTGGGGTTGAAGGCGATATCGGTTCCCGGCGAAGACATGGCGGCCAGGGTGAAGCGCGTCGCGTCGGTCCCGTACTTCTCGATCACTTCGATAGGATCGAGCACGTTGCCCTTGGTCTTCGACATCTTCTGCCGCTCGGCGTCGCGCACCAAGGCGTGAATGTAAACCTCGCGGAAGGGCACGCTCGCGCGCAGAGCCTCCTCGCCGGAGCTCTCTCCTGCGACATGCGGGTTGTGCGGCGGCATCATGAACCAGCAGCCCATCATGATCATCCGCGCGACCCAGAAGAACAGAATGTCGAACCCGGTGATGAGCAGCGACGTGGGATAAAACATTTCCAAGTCACGCGTGGCTTGCGGCCAGCCCAGCGTGGTGAACGGCAGCAGAGCCGATGAGAACCAGGTATCGAGCACATCGGACTCCTGCTCCAGCCGCACTCCGCGGCATTTCGAGCAATTGGCGGGAGTCTCCCGCGCCACCATCATCTCGCCGCAATCCCCGCACTTCCATGCGGGAATGCGGTGCCCCCACCACAACTGCCGCGAGATACACCAGTCGTGGATGTTGTACATCCAGTTCAGATAAATCTGCTGGTAGTTCTGAGGGGTGAAGCGGATGTACCCGTTTTCCACCACCTTGATCGCCCGCCGGGCCAGGGGATCGATTTTCACGAACCACTGCAGCGACAGCCGCGGCTCGACAATGCTGTTGCAGCGCTGGCACTTGGCGAGAGCGATGGTGTGCTCCTTCACCGCCACCAGGAATCCCTGGGCCTCGAGATCGGCGACGATGCGCGCTCGCGCCTCGAAACGATCGAGTCCCTTATAGGGGCCTGCATTCTCGTTCATACGCGCGTGCTCGTCCATGACGTCGATCTGCGTCAGGCTGTGGCGCAATCCGGCGAGAAAGTCGTTGGGATCGTGCGCGGGAGTGACCTTTACCGCGCCCGTACCGAATTCGGGATTCGCCAGCTCATCGGCGATGATGGGAATCTCGCGATTCATCAGCGGCAGCAGCACCTTCTGGCCGTGCAAATGCCTGTAGCGCTCGTCTTTCTCATTCACCGCAACCGCGGTGTCGCCCAGCATGGTTTCCGGGCGCGTGGTCGCAACGGTGATGAATTCTTTCGTCCCCACCACGGGATAGCGAATCTCGTAGAGCTTGCCGGGCACCTCTTCGTGCTTCACCTCGAGATCGGAGATCGCCGTACCACAGCGCGGACACCAGTTGACGATGTACTTCCCGCGATAGATCAACCCGTCTTCGTGCAGGCGGACGAACACGTCGCGCACGGCGCGCGACAGACCGTCGTCCATAGTGAAATACTCACGATTCCAGTCGACGGAAGCGCCCAGGCGCTTCATCTGGTCAAGGATGGCGCCGCCGTAATGCCGCTTCCACTCCCACACCCGCTCGATGAAAGCCTCACGTCCCAGCTTGTGGCGGCTTTTGCCTTCGCTCGAAAGCTGGCGCTCGACCATCATCTGCGTGGCGATGCCGGCATGATCGGTGCCCGGCAGCCAGAGCGTGACGTCGCCGCGCATGCGATGCCAGCGGATGATGATGTCCATCTGCGTCTGGTTCAGCATGTGGCCCATGTGCAGACGTCCGGTCACATTGGGAGGAGGCAGCAGCAAACTGAAGCGTGGGCGCGAGTCGCCCGCGCGCGGCGTGGCCACGTCGAACAGCTTTTCGCGCGTCCAGTAGTCGGCCCAGCGCGCCTCAATCGCGCCTGGCTCATACGACTTGGGAAGTTCGTGGGACATAGGAAACACAACCAGCTCCCAGCGGTCAGCCTGCCACGGGTTTTCACCCCTTATTGCGCCCATCGCGAATGGCGGAATGCCGAAGGCCGAGTGGTGATTGCCGAATCTTTGATCTTACAGGTGGGCGGAAAATGCGGTCAAACGAGGACGGGGGTAGTGTAGGAGCCGGGAAAAAGTGTCCCACCCCGTAGTTTTCGAGTTAACACCAGAACAACAATGCCCCCTTTGTGCTATTTTCGCGTGATGGCAAGACGAACTGGATGCGCAGCACCCAGATCGCCAAAGGAAATCCGACCATTGGCGTAAACGTAGCGACCGCGCCTGACGGTACCGTTTACGCGTCTTGGGAAGACTTCGAAGGGAAGAAAATCTGGTCGGCGAAGTCGACTGATGGCGGGGCAACCTTTGGCACAGCAACTGTGGTGACCAATTACCGTTTAAACACCACCTCGTTCTTTGTGCTCATTCCTCCGCAGAACGTTCGTGGTATCCTCCCTTACCCCATGACGACGGTCGCACCCGCCGGAAGCCCACATGCTGGCCGACTGTATGCGTCCTATACCGACATGGATACGACCAACAGCAACACGAACGTCTATATACGTTTCTCTGACGACGGTGGTTCGACTTGGTCCGCCGAAACTAAAGTCAACGATGACACAGTGAACGCTTATCATTTTCACCACCAAATCACGGTCGCGACCAATGGAAACGTAGCTGTCTGCTTTTATGACACGCGTCGCGATCCATCTTCAAAGAAGACTGATCGCTATGTCGCAATCTCCACGGACGGTGGCACGACCTGGAAACCAAACAAGCGTTACACGAGCGCGCAATCGAATGAAACCGTCGCCGGCCCTGACGCAAATCAGTATGGGGACTACCAAGGAGTCTCGGTGGACTCCACCGGTGCGTTCCGCTTCTCGTGGACCGATTCTCGCAAGGGCGCGAAGAACGAAGATATGTTCGGCGGAAGCCTGGCTCCGTAACAGTTTCGAAAACTAGCGATGGCCGGGGACAGCAAATCCCCCGCTGTGTTATTGGCCGAGAAATTTTTTCGGATCCACCTGCTACACTCCCGGTTGCTGACCCTCAACTTCAACTAGAGTGGAGGGCTCTACCGGGGTAATTGACGAGAAATCCTAGGGCCCTATCGCAAATGCGCCGGCGGATGTTCCGCCATCTGTCTAAAGGTGGCATAAAATGGTGTCGAGTAGCTCGCAAAATGCTCTCTGCCGTTTCAGCGTTGCTATTGTTCCTATTTCTTGGGTCACCTGCATTTGGACTGCCGTAATTCCACAAACCGAGATCGCTTTCACGAACCCACAATTCAACAAGACCCTAAGCACGAACGAACGTGGCGTTTACGAAACCGATCTCCATTCGGCAACTACTCTCTCCATTCGGCAACTACTCTCTCCATTCGGCAACTACTCAATGACGGCTCAGGTTTTCGGCTTCAGACCCTATCGAAGAGAACTGTTTCGTGTGACTTCATCGAAAACCGTGGCTTTTGATTCCACACTCCCGGTTCAGCGCACTTGCGACCTAACGATTGTCAGCAGCGATGGTGGACCTGTGACTCTGACTCTTGAGGAGTGGGAATCAGCAAAGAAACAATTGTGTTGGCGGGAAGATTCTTTCCCAGTTCCTTCGAGCGATGGAGTGCCTTTTAAAGTCTGGATTCGGTACGCTCAGCACAAAGCATCGGATGAGAGGCACTTCTACACAGGCGAGAAAACCCGGATCAACGATCCAGTTTTCGTCACCTACAACCGTTTCTCGCTTCAAGCGAACGAGGTTATTTACGACGCGACGAGCAAGACAATCAATGCAACTGGTAGCGTTCTGGCGACGGACGAATCCGGCTCGACCCTTAATGCCGACGCTACGGCCTTCAAGATCGAAAACGGTCAGGCAATTCCCATCCATTAGCCGATACTCTGTCGAAAGCAAGGCGTTTGCGCTCAAAACCGTGACGAGTCAGAATGGATTCACGGGAATTGGGATGATCGTGATTCTGGCTGCTGCGGTACGCGGTTTCCTTCAGGTGTATCGACCAGAAATGCGGGCAGGGAGAATCCGAGTCACGAGTCTTACCGGAAATGAATTTTGGATGCCCCTGTGGTGAAGACCGTTCACACTGGCGACCTCATTCATCGTTGCAGTCGTTGCGATAACCTTCCTTATAGTCATCTTCCGCTCGTAGATGTCGCCAACAGCGATAGCGCTCAAAATGCTTCGCCGCTCGCCGCCCGCCGCACGGAGCTCGTCCATGCGCCCGCCCCGCCGATCGCCGCTCCGCGCATCGCGCAGCACTCCGCAGGGAGATCGTCCGTGCTTCCGCCTCGGAGCGCGACGCCCTCCGTACGCCAATCGCGCGCTCCGCGCTCGCTATTACTTTTTCATTACTGGTATTAACTCGCACATTACGGGGTGGCCGAATTATTACGGTGCGCTCCACTCCCGTCAAACGAGGACGGAGGTAGTGTAGCAGCGGGGAAAAACGGGGCCACCCCTCTGCTTTCGAGTTAATACCAATACTGATCATCAGCACCCATAGAAAGATAGGCACAAAACCATGGTTGAAGCACGGAAGCAGGCGGCAACCAAGAGCCAGGGATCAAAAGACGCGGGATCAGGGAGCAGACTACTTTAAATTTGTGCCCCACAACGGGTTGGAGGTTAACGCATCTGCAAAAACAGGGTTAGATGGATGAATATCGATCTACAAGCGTGACCAGGGTTGGATCTAGAAAACTACGGTTCACTTGTGAAGTGTTGGATAAAGGAAGAAGCGGTAGCCGATCGCATGCACAAGGGGATGGGGTTACGCCCTAACGCGTAGTCCCAGGACCTGGCGCGGTAAGTGCCGGCCAGAGCCGACAGTTGCGAGCCTCATTCTGTTCCCCTCGTGCGGTTTGATTCGTTCGGCGAGACTCGACCCGAGCATTTGGGGGGCCGAGCGCGTCGGACTACCTTCACTTCGCTCTCAGTTTGCTGTCAAGCGCGCTAACCAGGGATTGTCCTTCAGTCGTTGGCTTGACAACGTTTCCGCGCACGATCTCGGTTGCGGTCAAGGTCTTGCCGTAAAGGCGGTGGTTCGCGTCATTGTCGGGTTCGACCGAAGAGCCGCCCAAGGATACGCCAGCGAAGACTCCCTTGGCGCGCCCGTAGGTAAGGATGTCGGCGTCTGACGCACTTGCTGCGGTGGCTCCAGGACCCGCCGCCGCTGTCGCATCGGTGCCCATCTTGGTTTTTCCATTCAGGACCTGATTCACAACCCTCTCATTCATGAGGAGAAGCACGAAGTCGGTGGACGAGCCACCTACCTGCAGACCGACGCTAGCACCACCAACCGAATACATCGCTGGGGCTGACCAGTTACCCCTGAAGCTGGCGCCACCGCGGCAGAGCAAGGGACCGCGACCGCCGCTGCCGCCGACGCCGACGCCGAATTTCTTGACATCGGGTAGAATGAGCACGCAAGAAGCCTTGTTCAAGACCTCCGGCGAGATGTCTTTGCTGTTAAGCATGTCTTGTAGCACGAGATTGGCATTCCGAAGTGTGTCTTCATCTTTCTGCTTGTTGGCAGCGAACAGGGGGAGAGTTAGGAGCACAACAGGGATCAGGCAAAGCAAAGCTTTCCCGGTACTCCACGCAGTCGTTTTATCAGATGCAATTCGAAGCATGGCCTTCTCTCCTTTCATTAGGGAGTCATTTTTTTCATGGGGTCGATCAACAGGATACCCTTTACTATGCGAACTCCGCTCCGGTTCCCGAGGGGGTGGCCGTCAAAGTCCGCGGCCCTTTCCTACAAAACTCTCGCGAGCATCGAGATCACCGATCCCAACGCGTCGGGCGTGATCTTCGCGCACAGTTCGGTGGGCACTCACTACGTTCACGTGGCGGCTCATCCGAGGGCCGCTCGATATTGACCAGTTCGAGAGCAGTGCCATCGTCCAGTGGAACACCATGTTCTTGTTGGCCTCTTCGTACCACGCTTTGATGATTGACTGAAGCTTGTCAGGGTTCTCCCTAGCAACGTCCTTCGGTTCGGATCGATCGAGATCGACGTAATAGAGCTCCCGCTGGTCTTTATCGAAATGGCCGCGCGCTTGAAGGCTTGCCTACGCCGATCTTTAGCGGAAGGCTTTCATTTTGAGTCTTTGAACGTTGCAGCTCGTTCCACGGTCTGACGCAATCATTGATAGGCCGTAGCCGCGGCGAGTCTAAGGCCGGGTAGCTTAGTCATTCAACTGTCACTTTTAACAGCGCGCTTTGATGCGGCCTTTAGATGTTCACGTACGGCATCGTTCCCATCCGCGAGAATCTTTTACGAACCGACCGAGCAAGAAGAGCGGTTCATCTGTCAGGTTTGCGAGAACCGGCGACAACACGAAATTGTATGGGCCAGCCTGGTTGTAGTTTAGTTTTCGCAGAGCCTTTATGACATTCGGTGTACTGATCGCAACGCGCCTCATAAGCGGAAGCTTGAACCAGTCGGGTTCGTTGTAAGGCAGGCTCATCGTTTTTCGCACCAACATTAGCCAACCGTTGCTGATCCATCTGCTGTGTCGCATTCGAGAGCTCGCCCCTCAATCGCCCCATGGTTAAACCCGGCCCATGTTCGCTTGCTTCGACCGGCTTACACTCCAGCCCTTGCGAGTGAACAGTGCATACCGCTTGGCGGAGATTCCAATCCCATACAGCTGGCGCGGTCGACTCCCGGCGCTCGCCTCACGCCCGCACGGAGAGTCGTGCGTTCCTGCGTCTTTACTTCATCGCTAAACATAGTGGGAAACGGAATCGGAGAGCTTGCGGCGTCGGGCGGGGGGGCACGAGCCGAAGCGCGGCTTGACGGGGGGGCGTGGACCGAGCAGGGGATAGTGACGGCCCAGGAAACAGCTACCTAGTAACCGGCGGTTGCCTCACATTCTCGGCGCGCCTCCGGACCACGCCGCTCGGGCATTGAGGTACTGTTTGCAAGTGCTCACGATACCGGTTCTCAAGCGTCTCACGCGATGGAGGACAGCCCTATGAGGGACCGGAGCGGTATCGTCGTAATTCTGGCTATGGCCCTGGTTTCAATTACGCTTTCCGGCCATGCAACGGGTCAACAGCTCACACAAGTGCCAGCCGATGCATTAAAGCCCGGTGACCGCGCACCGGCGCTCGGGTTTGAGTTTGTGGTGCAGGGACCGAGTGAAGTGAACTGGAAGACCTTGACGGGGAAAGTGGTGGTACTCGATTTCTGGGGAACCTGGTGCCCTCCATGCGTGGCAGACATCCCGCATCTCAATGAAATGGTTTCTCGCTATAAGGGCAAAGCGGTACAGTTTATCGCCGTCGGCCATGAGAATCCGCGGAAGGTTGCCTGGTTTCTGAAGAAGCACCCGATCGATGCCTGGGTGGCGCTGGATACGGATCTGTCGGTGTACAAGTCATATTTTGCCTTTGGCATCCCGCACGCGGTGATCGTGGATCAGAAGGGAACTGTCGCGGCAGTGCTTTCCCCGCACGACGTAAACCCTGAGGTGATTGATGCCGTGCTCGGGGGAAAGCGTCCGAGCTATCCTGCGTTGTCGGGTAATGCGTACTGGAATCCGGAGACGGCGTCGGAGTACTTTTTGAAGGTGGGGCAAGAAGAGCCCCCATCGCAGTAGATCGGCAAGATTCTGGACTCGATCAGGGCGAGATTTCCCCGCTAGCCGGACACTCGTGAAGAAGGCCCCGCGCGATTCGGCAGCCCGGGGAAGCAAGTGACCTAATTTCGTGCATCGTGTACCCGTTCCTGCCCCCGCTGTGCTTGATCTCGAGAAGTCAATCACCCTCGGATATGGGGAACGTTTTACGCCGTTACCAATGACGGATCAGCTGAATCGTGTCGCGGTGCAGGCTAGTTTGTTTTCTTGACTGGCACTCGGAAGATCGAGCCCATTGCCGGAGGGTGCCGGATCTGCTGCAATCCCCCTAACGTCTTCTCTCACCTATGGGGGTTGGACGAAAAGCAAATACCTTCTCCTTTTGCGTCGAGAGGGGAAATGTCCATACACGCCCTCTTGCAGATCAGGCGCTTACTGGCAAAACTTCTATTGCCAAGCAGCAACGCGGAATTGACGCTCTCGAGCCGCGATAGCATAATGTTTGACCGACGAGGTGGGTCCATGAAGCCCAACATATCTCCTCTCCCGACCTGCGCTCATTCTTCTGACCAATTCCGTGAACGGCTTAACATGTATTGCCGCGCAGCCGGTGCGGCGGGTGTGGCCGCGCTGGCCCTGGTTCAACCGGCCGAAGGCGAGATCGTTTACACCCCGACCAACGTCTTGATCTCGATAGGCGGCCTGAACAGCTATGCGCTTGATCTAAACGCGGACGGTACAACCGACTTCCTCATCCGTGAAGTCGCGCGACAGAGCATTGACCAGTCTGGCGGCACTTCACTCGTGTTCGCCAGGCCGGCGAACCTGAGCAACGGAGTAGTGGGGTACGGAGGGAAAGCCTCAGCACTGCAAGCCGGCGACTCCATCGGCAGCGGTAGAGCATTCCGCGGCGGCAAGATGGCCTCCCTGTTTACCTTCATCGGTACCGAGTTCCAGATCCGTGGCAAGTGGGGTGACGTCAAGAACCGCTATCTGGGGTTGAAGTTCCAGATCAATGGTGAAACTCACTACGGCTGGGCTCGTCTGAACGTGGGCGGAAAGCCGC
>Ga0126383_10000936_pt1 | contig 17284 bp, 16 predicted proteins | sample PanSoiMetPlot_35_FD_96882 | JGI IMG/M metagenome (GOLD analysis project Ga0126383, IMG submission 96882) | Tropical forest soil microbial communities from Panama - MetaG Plot_35 | ecosystem: Environmental > Terrestrial > Soil > Tropical forest > Bulk soil | place: Panama | collected 2016-02-17
GGTCACGCGGTGCCCGAGCTGCCGCAAAATACGCGCCCAGCGCAAAGCCGCAACTGCATTGCCGGTGCGTGTACTCAGGCCCGGCGGCGTTACGAGGATGATATTCATGGCTTCACCAGTGTCAGAGCGGCCCACCAGCGGTGTCCACCCCTCGGAATTAGCTTCTCAGCTACGCGAGACGCGAGCGCGCACCCACCGCTTGGTTGACGAGCTGTCATCGGAGCAGTTGATGGGCTTGAAGCTCGATATCGTCAATCCCGTGTTGTGGGAGATCGGCCATGTGGGGTGGTTCCACGAATATTGGACACTCCGCTTCAGCCACGGGCAACCCCCGCTCATCGCACGCGCCGATGAACTTTGGAACTCGAGCACCGTCGCACACGACACGCGGTGGGACCTCAATCTGCCCGATCGCAGCGACACCTTCGTGTATCTGGCAAACGTACTGGAGCGGCAATGCGAGCATCTCGCGAGCTACGATTTTCCAATTCATGCGCCCTATTTCTACGAACTGGCCATCCGCCACGAGGACATGCACGTCGAAGCGCTGGCTTACATGCGGGAAACGCTGGCCTATCCGGCGCCGGCCGGACTGGGCGAACGCCCGCCGCCGGCGGCCGGCGCCCTGCCGGGCGATGCCGAAGTGCCGGGCGGCACGTGGCGACTTGGCGCTACAAAGACCGATGGTTTCATTTTCGATAACGAGAAGTGGGCGCACCCAGTCGAGCTCGAACCATTCCGGATCGCGCGCGCCGCGGTCACCAATCGGGAGTTTGCGACGTTCGTTGAGGCAGGTGGCTATCGCGTTCGGGAATTTTGGAGCGATGCCGGCTGGGCCTGGCGTGAGCACCAGCGCGCCGAGCGTCCCATTTACTGGCAGCCAAAATCGGACGGCGTGTGGAGGTGGCGGCGCTACGACCGAACGGAGGATCTGCAATTGGATGCCCCCGTCGTGTTTGTAAACTGGTACGAAGCCGCTGCCTGGTGCCGCTGGGCAAAGCGCCGGCTGCCGACAGAAGCCGAGTGGGAGGCGGCAGCGATCGGCGAACCGCGCGCCGGAGGAAGGCGTCTCGCGGAGACCAAACGAGTTTGGCCCTGGGGCGAGGTGCTGCCGACGCGCGATCATGCAAATCTCGACTTTACGTTCGACGGTCCGCTCGATGTTGCGGCTTGCCCTAGTGGCGACAGCGCATTCGGCTGCCGGCAAATGATCGGTAATGTTTGGGAATGGACGGCCTCCGACTTCACACCGTTTTCCGGATTTACCGCCGACCCCTACAACGATTATTCGCAGCCATGGTTTGGAAAACGAAAGGTGTTGCGCGGCGGGTGCTGGGCCACGAGCACACGGATCGCCCGGCCCGGGTATCGGAATTTCTTTCCACCCGATCGGAATGACATCTTTTCCGGGTTCCGGACCTGCGCCCTATAGAGCGTTTCGGGGCTCATACAACGGTTGGGTGCGCATGGGGCTCTCCTCTGCCTGACCTTTAGAGCGCGTCGCGCTGCGGCTTGTAGGCAACGAGACGATTGCCTGTAAGGAGTCGCCGCAGGTTGTATGCCAGCGGTGGGCCGGACCGCATCGCGTAGACGCCGGATTCCGGCGGTGCGTGGCCCTCGATCGCGGCGATATCGCCCGCGGCGAAGACATCAGGATGGGGAACCGACTGCAGGGTCTCGCTCACCCTAATGAACCCTTCGGGATCGAGGGCAAGGCCGGTCTCTGCCAGCCAATTCGCCGGTGCCTCGCGTGGTCCAGAACATCTCGTCGAGGGCAACCGCGCCGTTGCCATCGACCAGCACCGCGTCTGCTCGCACCGCCGATGCCTTGCTGCCGCAGCAGCTCGACGCCACCGGCGCCACCGCCGATCACGCCGACCTTAGCCCGCCCCTTGCCTTTCAGAATGCGGGCGCGAATGTGCGCAGCACGCCGCTGCGGAGGTCCAACCGCAACCCTCGCATGTCAACGTCGCGCCTCCCGGCGCCGTGGCAGGCCACCTGCTCAGTTTTCTCGACGATGATCACATATCACATATGTCAAGGTGTCAGGGTGCAGGAGATCGTGTCGTTCGCATGTGGCCTCAGCCTATGAGTACAGGAGGAAACCTTCCGACCCGGCGACGGCAGGCGAAGTTATGGGCGAGCCAATTCCTCTCCAGACACACCCTTACCCATCGCCTCGGTCGACGGCTTGTTGTCATCTCATCTTCTGGTATACCGTATGGCGCGCTGAAAACGCCCAAGCAGGATCCGATGCGGCTACCCGCCTATCTCGAAAACGTATTGGCGGCCTTTGTCGACCATGCAGGCCGCACCGCCACGATGCGCTGGCTGCGGCGCCCGGAAGAGTGCATGACGGCGTCAACGCTCAGCGCTATGAAGTCGACGCGGGTGAGCTTCGCTCCCGTTCTTGCGCGCCGCATGATCCAGCAGCGTTGGATCATCAAGCGCGAGCGGTTTCACTGCGACGCGGGAGGCGACGGCCACGGCGTTTATTCGATTCGCGCCGGAAGTCACAAGCTCACCTATATCGCGCGATGTTTTCGCTGGGACGGCATCGAAAAGGTGGGCCGCCGCTCGGACGGCGCCAACCGCGATATGTTCGGCGCAATCTTCCTCCGCCCGCCGGATGAGGAGAGGATCGCGCGCGAACTCGCAATCTTTGACCTGCGCGACGTGGACCGCATGCGCACCGATTCCTCGGTGACGGGCTGGACGCCCGCGAACCGCAGCGCCCGCTTTTTCGACCACGTGGTGGATTCGCTGACTGCAGGGCGCCAGCCCGACCCGGGCTTTCTCGGCAGCGGCACCGGCTACCTACTGCGCAACGGCGGTTATCTGGGCAGCGGCCGCAACGGCTCCCTTTCGTTCGAGGGCTTCCCCGAGGGCCACGCCATACGGCATCCTTTCTTTGCCGATCTCTTCGGCCTTTTTTTGGTGCGTCAGGTTTCGATCGATCTCGTCAACGGCATCGCCGCGGCGCGCAGCCCCAAGGCTGCCCAGCTCGCGCCCGACATCGCCCGCTATATCGGCGTCGGCAATTCCTCGGGGCAAGGCATGTGCGTCGCCCTGCAGCGCTGGCCGCACTGGGTCTCCACCTGGCTCACGGTGCGGGAGCTCGCGCTCGCATTCGCCAAGTCGCGGCCGGCGAACGAGGATATGCGACGCGCCGAGCGGCTGAGGAAGCTCATCTCCCGCGCTAGCGACTATTACCGGTCCATCAAGCTCCAATGTGAGGACTACGTTGTGTCGACGGACGTTCTCGCCAGAAACATCGCGGCCGTGAAGCCCTGGATCGCCGAGACGGTGCATAACGGTGCGCCCTGGGGCGAGCTCGTACGGCGCGCCGAGGCACAGTTTGATGGAGAAACCGTCGAGCAACTCAACTCACTCCTTCTCGAGATCTATCCCGAATTCGCGGATGCCTGCGCCGGCTATCTGTCGATCGGCGCCGAGCGCGAGCGCGACCTCGCTCCCGAGATGACGGTGGGGGAGCTCAAGGCGCTGCTGCGCTGTCGCTACGACTGGGCTCTGAGCTATGACATGCGGCTGTCCGGCACGCGACGGCACTTCTGGTACCACTCGGCCGACAACGGCGAGCAGCGGCGTGGCGAGCGCGTCATCGATCCGCACGAGGAGTTCGAATCCTTCATCGACCACATCGGATTGGTGCAGCGCCTGGCCAGCGTGCTCACTCTCTACGCCGACGACCAGCACATGGCCGAGGTCGTCAGCGACGCGCCGGACCTCGCCTTCGCGGTCTCCCGCGTTCAATATCTCGCCGATCTGCCCTACGCGGAAATCCGTGAGAACCTAATCCACGCGGACTTCATTCCGGCTCACCTAATCAGGTTCTTCCTCGCGGCGCTCGGTATGGAATGCACGAACCCGCTCAGCATTCGGTATGTCCGCGGAGTGTTCTTCCAGGGCATGCCCTTGCCGGAGGAGATCGCCCGCGGAGCCGGCGAGGATTGGATCTTCCCCATGCAGCCGGCGGCCCCCGAGCTCGACGGTGCCGCCGCATGACCGTGACCATCGCGGCAATGTCGGAAATAACCCGGGTGGCGCCCTGGTCGCTGCGCGCGTTGGGCTATTCCTTCGGCATTGCAGAGCGGGCGGTGCGTTTTCTCGCTTGGGCGGAGGCAGCACACGGACAGATGTTGCGAACGCTGCGGACACGCGAGCACCAAATCGGCGGCTCGACGGGGCTGCCGCCGGCTTGCCGCATGCGCGAGAGCCGGCGGGCGTGGCGCGTCGATGCAGGAGGCAAGCATCTCTTCGAGGTAGGCCCACCCGCCATCGATCTTCTCACCTGCGATGTGCGCACGGGTGGCGCGGGCCACGTCGCCCTCATCAACGCGATCGGCGCGGGGCTCCTAGCCGGGCTCTGCGACCTTGCCGCACGACGCCTCATAGGCTGCATCGCGATCTTTCGCTCCGGCGCCGACGACGAGCTGCCGGACGACGTGGCGAGCCTCGGCTGGCTCGCGGCACTGCCGTCGGAGGGTCGCGTGCTTTTCCTCCGCGGCACGGCGAAGCCCGATGCCGCGATCATCCTATCCCTCATTCGTTCCTGGTCCGTACAGGTGGACGGCGTCTACGAGCCGGGGATCCGCGAGGACGTCCGGCGGGTTCTCGACGGCTTGCCGGGCGCCCATATCGGTCTATCCGGCTTCCGACCGAACCCGGCAGTCATCAAGGGGCAGGCGCTATTGGACGCGCGGGCCATGGTCCTGCACCCCGTCGACTACGCCGACCGGGTCGCGACGGCATTCCGGTCCGGCGTCGCCATGGATCTGGTCGATCTCGTCCATTTGTACGAGCTGGAGAAGCGAACCTGGGCTCCCACCTCGGAGCGGTCGCGAGCCCAGGCCGGATACGGCAAATACTGAGAGGCGGTCCAAGATATGGCGAAGGCATCGGACGATATCGCAGAGGGGTTACGGTTCAACATCCACCCCGACATGCGTGACCTGCTCGCGGCGAAAAAGGCGCTGCCAGAGACCACACACTCGCACGCTCTGCGATCCGGCTGGACCGCCTATGCCGCCTCCATGCAGCGGCCCTATCCGGAAGGCATGCGCGTCGACGACACGATGCTCAATTGCACCAACAAGGCATCGGCCGGGGCGATCCTGGTGCGCATTTATCGCCCGAAGAACGCGCCGTACCCCTCGCCCTGCGTGGTCTATTTGCACGGGGGCGCCTTCATTAAAGGCGATCTCGACAGCGGCGATCCGATCGCCTGGGGCATCGCTGACCACATAGGATGCGTCGTGGTCAGCGTCGATTACCGACTGGCACCGGAACATCCCTTTCCCGCCGGCGTGGAGGATTGCTACGCCGTTGTCTACCATCTCGCCGAGCATGGACGCGCACTCGACATCGACTCGGCCCGCCTCGCAGTCTGGGGTGACAGCGCCGGCGGTAACATGGCAGCGGCGGTTTGCCTGATGGCGCGCGAGCGCGCCGGCCCCCGCATCCTTGCCCAGGCGCTCAACTACGCGTGCCTGATCGACGAGTTGGATGCCCCCGCCTATAGTCGCTACAAGCACGCGCCGGTAACCACCGCGTCCATCGACCGCGCCTGGACCCTTTATCTCGGCGACCGGCGCCCGACGCGGGATCACTACGCCGTACCGCTGAAGGCCGCCGATCTCAGCGGCTTGCCGCCGGCCCACGTCCATTTCGCTGAGATCGACTGCCTCGCGGATGACAGCCGCCGCTACGCCGAACGGCTCGCGGCCGCCGGCAATCGCGTGGTGCTGCGCTCGGCCGATCGTATGATCCATGGCTATCTGCGCGCCCGCTTCACCGGCCCGGACGCCGCAGCGGAATTTGCCGCGCCTTGCACGTTCCTGCGCGAGATCCTGTACGGCAGCGCGTCGCGCGATCTTCGGGCGGGGGCGGTGGCGTGATTACCGTCATCGGACGCCGCCTGCTCTGGGCAATTCCGAGCGCCCTGCTAATCACGGCACTCCTCTTCTTCAGCGTGGCCGGGCTCCTCGGCAGTCCCGCCTCCTTCATGCTGGGACAGGATGCGACGCCAGAAAGCATCGCCGAGCTCAATGCCCGGCTTGGCTTCAATCGGCCGCTCATTGTGCAATATCTCGATTGGATGGGCAGGGCGCTCACCGGAGATTTCGGGCGGTCCTATTCGAGCCATCAGACCGTGGCTGAGGCGATCCTGCCGCGTCTGCCGGTGACCTTGGAGCTGGGCGTCGCCGCCATCCTGCTCGCGGCCGTCATGGCCGTTGGCATCAATAGCATCACCACTGGACGTGCGGTGGTCCGGCCGATCGCCACTTCGCTCGCCGTGCTTGGCATCACGCTGCCCAACTTCGCCCTCGGCCTCAACCTGATTTTTTTGTTCGCGGTAAAGCTCGGCTGGCTGCCCTCGGTCGGCTGGTCGCCCTGGTCGGCGGGAATCGCAACGCATCTAACGCATATTATCTTACCGGTCGTGACCCTCTCCGCCTATTATTATGGCTCGTTCACCCTCGTGTACCGGGCGGAATATGACGCGATCAGCCAGCGGCTCTTCGTGCGCGTCGCCAAGGCCAAGGGGCTGTCGGAGCGGCAGGTCTCCTTCCGCCACGTCTTGCCGAACTCGATCCTGCCGGTGATCACCTATGTGGGGCTGAGCCTCGGCCAGCTCATGGGTGGGGCCGTTGTCACGGAGTCGCTGTTCTCGATTCCCGGCGTCGGCAGCCAGCTCGTCGATTCGATCGTCGCGCGCGATTACCCGGTCATGCTCGCGATCGGCATGCTCACGATCGCCGGGGTCGTCATCATGAACGCGGGCGCGGACGCTCTTTATGCGGCCGTAAACCCACAGATCAGATTGAACTAACAGGTGAGCCTACCGGCGTTGCCGAAGAGGGGAATTTTCCATGTGGCTAGCACATCTGATGCGAACGGCACTCTCGGGCGCAGCGCTGGCTGTGTTGCTCGGGGTGGCGCCAGTCGCTGCCAAGCAGCCGCAATATGGCGGCACCCTGACTGTGTCGCTGCCGAACGATGCCAAGTCGCTCGACCCGACCTATCAAATAAATTTCTCGGAGCGGCAGCCGCTCTATCTCGTCTTCAACACGCTCGTCGGGCTTGCCCCCGATTTCAGCATCGTGCCCGAGCTCGCGGAACGGTGGGAGACGCGTGACGACGGGTGGCTCCTGATGCTCCACCTGCGGCGCGATGTGAAGTTCCACGATGGCACGGTGTTCGATGCCAAGGCCGCAAAGTGGAACCTTGACCATCGCATGGACGAGAAGGTGAACTCACCGTCCCGCCTTCAACTCGCCGAGCTCATCGAGTCGGTCGACGTTCAAGACGACGTCACCCTTGCCATCCGGCTAAAGGGCCCAGCGCCGAGCCTGCTTGGCATGCTGGCTCAGCGCGAAGGCTTCATGATCTCGCCGCAGGCCGCCGAAACGTTTGGCGAGCGCTTCGGCCAGAACCCGGTCGGCACCGGTGCGTTCATCTTCAGGGAGTGGAGCCCGGGCAACCGTATCGTCGTTGACAAGAATGCGAGCTATTGGGAGCCGGGTAAGCCTTATCTTGACCGAGTGGTCTTCATTCAAACGTCGAATCCGGTGGTGGGCATCCCTCGCCTCCTCACCCGCGAGCTTGACTTCGTCGGGGCCTTGACGCCCATCGATGTACGGCCGCTGGAAAAGCAGAGCGGCATCAAGTTCGAACGCAGTCCCGGCAGCCGTTGGCTCGCATTGCAGATGCGCATCGACCGCCCGCCTTTCAACGATCTGAAGCTGCGGCAGGCCATCGCCCATGCTATCGACCGCAAGCGCATGGTCGACATCGTGATGGACGGCAAGGCAACGATCGCGGAAGGCTTCACCCCGCCCGGTCTGTGGTGGTTCGACCCGGACCTCAGGTCCTATCCCTACGATCCCGCCAAGGCGAAGGCCCTCCTCGCAGAAATCGGCCCCATGCCCGATTTGCAACTCACATTGTCGACCCAGCCGGTTACGCTCTATCAGCAAATCAGCCAGCTCACCCAGGAGCAGCTCAAGGCGGTGGGGCTCAACGTTCGGATCGAGCCCGTTTCGGTCAGCGATTGGTACCCTCAGCTCATCCAGGGCGCGATCAACTTCCTGCCGATCCGGTGGACCCAACGCCCCGATCCCGATGGCCTCTTCACCTATCTCTTCCACGGCATGTCGAAGGCGAATACTAGCCACTATTCCAATTCGCAGGTGGACGAGGCGCTCGATAAGGCGCGCGGCCTCCAGGATGAAGCGAAGCGCGCGACGCTCTACCGTGCCGCCCAAAAGCTGATGACGCACGATCTCCCGTACATCCCACTCTTCTTCTCTGTCGAATATGCGGCGATGCGCGACAATGTCCGCAACTTCGTCTGGATCCCGGACGAGATCCCACGGTTCCGAGAGGTGTGGAAGGCCGCCCCTTAACGCCCCCGTGGGGAGCCGGCCTCTTCGTCATCCGCCAGGCCGTAGGTTTCCCCGGTTCGGACCTAGAGCGAACCGAACCATAATGGTTGCAACCGTGCCAAGCCAGGCAGAGGCGCCACTCAAGGAGAGCTTGAGGTGAAGACCGGATCAGTGCTCTGGGTCGAGCGGCAGGTCGAGCCGCTCAGGGAGAAGACCGTCAAGGTATTGCGGGAAGCCATCCTGTCGGAGCATCTGAGGCCGGGGCAACAGCTTGTCGAGCGGGAGCTCTGCCAGCAGACAGGCGTCAGCCGCAGCAGCATCCGCGAGGCACTGCGCTATCTCGAATCGGAGGGCCTCGTCGAAAGCCGGGCCATGAAGGGCATGTTCGTTGCACTGCCCACGGTGCAGCAGGCGCTTGAAATCTACGAGGTGCGCGCCGCGCTCGAAGCCGAGGCGGCCCGACATTTCGCGGAACGCGCAACCGACAAGGAGATCGCCTCGCTGCGAGCCTGCTTCCTGGTCATCAAGAAGATCGCGAGGAAGGACGCCGATGCCTATGGCCAAGAGATCGACCACTTCTTTGAGATCCTGTTCACCGGAGCGCGCAACGCCACGGCGCAAAACATCATGCGCTCGCTCAGGGCGCGCATCAATTTTCTTCGCCGGAAAACGATCCACATCGCCCCGAAGAGCCGGATCCCGATTTCGCTCGCCAAGATGGCACTGATCTACGAGGCTCTGGCAAAGCGCGACGGAGAAGCGGCAGCGGCCGCCTGTCGCGCCTTCGTGGCCCGGTCGGCCGAGTTCGCGGAGCGCAACGTCGCCCGGGTCCTGGCAGAGGCCCAGGCGGAGGCCGGCTGAGCCCAGCCGCTAGTGACGGTCGTTAGCGCCAATTTTACGTGCAGAAGGACAGATCAGTGCCGTGGACACAGCGGGCTATTGACGACATTTCCCCAGGCCCGTCGATCGCGGTTGGGTCTGCTGGGGTTCCCTGCATGGCGCCCCTGGGTCCTGCGGGAGGTGGGGTCTCGCGCGAGCATCCGCGTGGCCGTCGAGGCCGGGATCAATATCATCGATGCCTGAGATTTCTATGCCGTGGGCGCGAGCGGAATGATTCTCGGCAACGACCGGCGGAAATTCGCGAGCCGCGAAGAGATCGTCCTCGCGACCAAGGCCGGCAATCCCATGAGCCGGCATTGGAACCCGCACGCATTTTGCTGCAAGCACGTTTTTGTCGCCATCGAAGCATGGCTCAGGCGACGTCGGGTTCGCTCATCCCTTTGGTCTGTCTTGCTCGATCGCCCGATCCCAGCAAAGACTTGTCACATATGGAACAGGGGGGCCGGACTTGCTGAGCCTTGTCGCGAAACCGAAAAGCCTTATCGGGCTTGCGATCGTCCTCGCGATCCTTCTCATCGTGGCCTTTGCTCCCCTCCTCGCGCCCTACGATCCGACCCGGAGCAGCCTGACTTTCCTCGCGCCGCCGGATGCGCAGCACTGGATGGGCACCGACGATTTGGGCCGCGACACCTTCTCGCGCCTGCTCTACGGGGGACGCTCGTCACTCATCGTGGGGATCGGCGCCGCCATCATCGCCACGCTCATCGGCGTGCCGGTCGGGCTTGCCGCCGGCTATGTCGGCGGAAAGTTCGATCTCCTGGCGAGCCAGCTCATCGACCTTTTCATCGCTCTGCCCGGGCTCGTGCTCGGGCTCATCATCACGGCCATGGTAGGCCCCACGCTCGTCAACCTCGTCCTCGTGCTCGGCTTCGTGAGCTGGCCGCGGATGGCGCGGCTAACGCGCGGACAGGCGCTCGCGATCCGTGAGTCGGTTTTCGTCGAGGCCGCCCGTGCCGTGGGTGCGGGCCCGGCTTGGATCATCCACGCCCACATCTGGCCCAACACCGCACGGATCGTGGCTGCGCAATTCGCGCTGACCGTGGCCTATTCGATCTTCACCTCCGCGAGCCTGAGCTTCCTTGGTCTAGGCGTACCACCGCCGACGCCCGACTGGGGTGCTATGGTGCGGGTCGGCTTCGACTACCTGGCCATCAATCCCAGCATGAGCCTTGGGCCGAGTGCTGCCGTCGCGCTCACTGTCTTCGGGTTCTACATCGTCGGCACGAGCATCGAATGAGTTTCACCGACGACAGCGCAGCGCTCCTCACCGTGCGCGATCTCGCCGTCGTCTTCGGACGCGCGGCGCGCCTCACGCCGGCCGTCCGCGGCGTCTCATTCGAGATGCGTCGGCACGAAGTCGTGGCCCTGGTCGGTGAATCCGGCTCGGGCAAGTCGACGACCGGTCTTGCGCTGCTCGGGCTCATCACGCCGGGCGCGGCCGCGGTCAAAGGCTCCATCAATCTCGCGCGGAAGGACGGCACGAGGCTCGAAATCGCCAAGCTTCCGGAGCGCCTCCTCCGCCAGGTGCGCGGCAACGATGTCGCCATGATCTTCCAGGAACCTATGTCGGCCCTGGATCCGATCTACACGATCGGGACGCAGATCTCGGAGGCGCTCCGAGTCCACCGCAAAATGTCGGCCAGAGAGGCGCGGGCGGAGAGTCTGCGGCTTCTCACGCTGCTCGACATTCCAAGTCCCGACAGGTGCCTGACGAACTATCCCCACGAGCTCTCCGGCGGCATGCGTCAGCGCGTGATGATCGCCATGGCGCTCAGTGGTCGACCAGCTCTTCTCATCGCCGACGAGCCGACGACGGCGCTTGATGTCACCATCCAGGCGCAGATCGTCGACCACCTCAAGGCGCTGCAGCACCAAACGGGAATGGCCATCCTCTTCGTGACGCACGACCTCGGCCTCGTCAGCGAGATCGCTTCGCGCGTGCTCGTGATGTATGCCGGGCAGATCGTGGAGGAGGGTTCCGTCGAGCAGGTCTTCAAACGCCCGCGCATGCCCTATACCCAGGCCCTGATGCGCTCGCGGCCGCGGCTCGGCAGAGGGTATCAGGGTGGAGTGAAGAAGAAAATTGCGGCCATCCCCGGCGCGGTGCCAAACCCGGCCGCTCTGCCACGCGGCTGCAGCTTCCATCCGCGCTGCCCGTTCTTCCTGCCCAATGTCTGCGATGCGGCCGAGCCGCCGCTCGAGGTCACCGAGCCGGGATGGCGAGTGCGCTGCATGCGCTGGCGCGAACTCGAAGAGAGGGCGGCATGACGGCCGAGCCGCTGCTCAAGATCGAGAAGCTGCGCAAGTTCTACGACATCCGCCGCGGCATGTTCTCGCGCCTTGTCGGGCAGGTGCAGGCGGTCAATGACGTCTCCTTCGAGATCGGTTCCCACGAGGTGCTGGGCCTCGCCGGGGAATCGGGCTCGGGCAAGACAACCATCGGCCGAGCGGCGCTGCGCCTCGTCGAGCCTACCTCAGGCAGTGTCCGCTTCGAGGGGCAGGAGATAATGGCCTTCGACCGCACTGAATTGCGCGCCTTTCGCCGCAAGGCGCAGATTGTCTTTCAGGACCCCTATGCCTCAATTGACCCCACCATGACTGTGGGGGAGGTGATATCCGAGCCGCTCCGCGTGCAGAAGCTGCTGCCCCGCTCGGAGATCCCGGAGCGGGTCGAGAAGTTGCTAGTGGATGTATCTCTGCCGAGCCATTTCGCTCGCCGCCGGCCCACCGAGCTCTCGGGCGGCCAACGCCAGCGCGTCGTCATTGCCCGTGCGCTCGCGGTCGAACCGCGCTTCATCGTGGCGGATGAGCCCGTCTCGGCACTGGACGTCTCCATTCAGGCGCAGGTCATCAACCTGCTCGAAGATCTGAAGGCGCGGCTCGGGCTCGCTATGTTGTTCATCTCGCACGACCTTGCGGTGATGGAATACCTCTGCGATCGCATCGCGATCGTCTATCTCGGACGGCTGATGGAAATCGGACCCAGCAACGAGATGGTCACCGCGCCAAAGCACCCCTACACGGAAGCTTTGATCTCCGCCGTGCCCGATCCTGTGAGGGGGCGCAAGCGCATCATCCTGAAGGGTGACGTGCCGCGCCCAGTTGCGCCGCCCTCGGGCTGCGTGTTTCGCACGCGTTGTCCCTATGCCGCGCCGGTCTGTGCCGCAGAGGTGCCGACGTTGCGGGAGACGGGCCCGGGCCATTGGACCGCTTGCCATCGCAACGACGTGCTGTAGTGCGATCGAAGCTGCAAGACGCCTCCGTGTTCGCCCGCCTCGCCCTGCGTGAGGCAAAGCAGGGCCGAGAGACCGGAAGCTCCCGGGAAAATTAGGGGCTGACGCTCGCTTGCTGCCTGGCGCGGCCTCAGTTTGGGAGGGGAAAGTCAGCGTGGCGCGAGGATAGCCCTGGGTTGCTGCTGACATCGTCATGTCAGCAACCGTCTACTCGTGAGCTTTCCTCAGCCGTTCGAGCAGCAATTATCAGTTGTGCGCACGCTGTTTGATCCCATATACGCCAGCAAGCAAATCCAACAGCCGTTGAGATGCATCATGAGCACCACCGCAAGTATCGCTATCGGCAGGACAGAACGGCACACCGAAGCCGTTGCGCCGCTGAGCGAGCTCTGGCAGCAACTACGGGCCAGGTTCTATCGCTTCCTCGAGGAATTGCCCGAGAAGTACGAGGACGTGGACCTGGAGGTGCTCAAGCGCGTGCGCGTGCCGATCTGAGCTTTGCCAACACGCTGACTGTGCTGGCACGCTGCCTGCGCTGGGGGGTGACGATGTGGGCGCGTCCGCTCCTATGTGGCGCATCGGCATAAGCTGATCGCACGGTCGGTGACGCGATCACCGCGATGGTCGGTGTCGGGTGTCCGCAGACTTTGTCGCGGACGCCCCTGTTGCGTGCGGGCGCAGTCACGTCAAAGTTTTCATGCTTGAAAGGCACCTTTCGAGCGAGGGTCCCGCGGCAGATCATCGACGCCTCAATCAACGCCTCAAAGACCGGGACTCTCACCTTCCTTGTCACGGACCACGCCGTGTCATGGGACCACGGGCACCTGGCACCGGCCAACTGAAGGGTCAGCAGACACGCTACAGAGTTCGGGATTGGGGTGTTCGCGGCTATGATTGGCCGCAGTGACGGACCCATTGAACCAAGCCTCACTCCAGCGATCGACCCGGACGATAAATGGCTGTTGGGACGAACAATGCCGTCGTTGCTCGGAGCTGCAAGTCCATCGAAGGAACGCGAGCAAATGGCCACTCCATCGCACGCTGAAAATCGACGCCAACATGGCACCATCGACGGCAGGTCCCGTCGCGCCGAATGCTCCGTGAGAACACCCTGGCAAAAACGCCGCATCCAGCTGGTTCCTCATGCTTCGGCCTGCAGTGTCTCGTCACCTATTGGATCGCGCGTGCAAACCTCATAGACTGCGGCTGGCAGATTGGAGCGCGGCCTTGGGCACATCTCGCAACAGGGGCAAACTGGCTGCGGAAACCTCCGAGCTGTTCGCCGAGCTCGATCCCGAGCCACGCCTGTTGATGGGTCCGGGCCCCGTCGATGTCTATCCGCGCGTTCTGCGAGCCATGTCGGTCGCCCTGCAGGGTCAGTTCGACCCACAGTTTACGGCCTATATGGACCAGGTGATGGGTCTCTACCGTCGCGTATTTTGTACCCAGAACCACTGGACTATGCTGATCAACGGCACGGCCCGAGCCGGCATCGAGGCGTGCCTGGCGTCGACACTTGCGCCCGGTGACAAGCTCTTGGTGCCGATCTTCGGGCGTTTCGGTCATCTCAAAGTCGAGATCGGCCGGCGCCTGGGCGCCGAGGTGGTGGCGATCGAGACCGAATGGGGCCGAGTGTTCGAAACAGACGTCATCGACGCGGCCATCGAGCGGCATCACCCGAAGATGATCGCCATAAGCCATGGTGACACCTCCACCACCATGCTGCAGCCGCTGGCCGAGATCGGCGCGCTATGCCGCAAGCACGACGTGCTGCTCTACGTCGACTGCACGGCCTCGCTGGGCGGCAATGCTTTCGAAATGGATGCGTGGCATGTCGACGTGGCCTCGGCGGGCTTGCAGAAGTGCCTCTCCGGGCCACCGGGCTCGTCGCCCGTCGCCTTCAACGGTCGGGTTGTCGCTGTGATCAACAGCCGCAAACACGTCGAGCAGGGCCTCAAGGCGCCTGCCATCGTGGAGGCCAACGGCCCAGTCATCCGCTCTAACTACTTCGACTTGGCCATGTTGATGGACTATTGGTCGCCGAAGCGGCTCAACCATCACACCGAGGCCGCGTCTATGCTGTACGCGGCGCGCGAATGCGCCCGTACGGTGCTCGAGGAGGGGCTGGAGGCTGGCTTTGCCCGCCACAAGCTCGCCAGCGGCGCGCTGCGGGCTGGCCTCGAAGCAATGGGGCTCGAGCTCTATGGCGATCCCGCGCATCGCATGGCGAACGTGACAGGCGTCATTATCCCAAAGGCTATTGCCGACGGTGAGAGGGTGCGGCGCGAGATGCTGCACGACTTCGGCATCGAGATCGGCACCTCATTCGGGCCTCTCGCGGGCAAGATCTGGCGCATCGGCACGATGGGCTATGTGTGTCGCAAGGCAAACGTGCTGCGCTGCCTCACAGCGCTGGAGGCCGTGCTGCGCCGCAATGGCCACAAACTGCCGGCCGGCGCGGCAGTCGATACGGCCTGCCAGGTGTATGAAGGCGCCAACACATAGAACTATTGGAGTAGAGGGCATGGCGGACGAAGACAAGACGACGGACGGGAAGAAGCCGGCTTCGCTCCTCGGCCAGCCTCTGCGCGTCATCAACGTCGGGCTCGAGCGCTTTGCCGAGGATCTCGCGGCGCACGGCACGACTGTGCAGCACGTGCGATGGGCGCCGCCAGCCGGCGGCGATGCGCGGCTCGCCGATCTCCTGTCGAAGCTCGGAAGCTAGCGGAGGCTAGCGGGCGCGTGGAGAAGATCGAGAAAGCCAACACCGAGGCGCTGCGACGCCTGCTCGCGGGCGACCCGGTGCTGGTCGATGTCGTTCCGGCAGGCGAGGCCATCGAGGGCCTCGGCAAGCATCACATCCTGCACGCTGGGCCGCCGATAGGTTGGGAGCGCATGTGCGGACCCTTGCGCGGCGCCATCATGGGCATCGCCGTGTTCGAGGGTTGGGCCAACGACCTGAAGGATGGGGCGGCGAAAGCCGAGGCCGGCGCATTCCGTTTCGAGCCCAACCACGATTACGGCGCCGTCGGCCCCATGACCGGCATGACCACGCAGGGCCAACCGGTGCTGGTGGTCGAGAACCGCACGTTCGGCAATCGCGCCTATTGCGCCATCAACGAAGGGCTGGGCAAGGTCATGCGCTTCGGCGGCAACGACGCCGAGGTGCTTGCCCGCCTCGCCTGGCTGCGCGACACGCTGGGACCGGCGCTCGGCCGCGCCATCCGTGAGACCGGCGGCATCCCCCTTAAGCCGATCATCGCCCGTGGCCTCACCATGGGAGATGAGATGCATCAGCGGAACGTCGCCTGCTCGAGCCTGCTGCTGCGTATCTTGGCTCCGTGGCTGGCGCGCACCAGCAAGGACAGCGAAGCGCTGGCGCGCTGCCTCGATTTCATCGGCAAGAACGATCAGTTCTTCCTCAACGTGGCGATGACAGTGGGCAAAGCTCTCACCGACCCAGCGCGCGGCATTGAGGGCTCCTCGCTCGTCACTGCCATGTGCCGTAACGGCACCGACTTCGGTATCCGCGTCTCCGGCGTCGGCGATACCTGGTTCACCGCACCGGTGGAGATGCCGGTTGGGCTCTACTTTCCCGGTTATACGGCCAACGACGCCAATCCTGATATGGGCGACTCGGCGATCGTCGAGACGGTCGGCCTTGGTGCGTTCGCCATGGCGGCGGCGCCGGCCGTGGTCGGCTTCATAGGCGCCGGACCAGCCTCGGGTGCCGCACGCTTCACCCGCTCGATGGGCGAGATCACTGCCGGCAACAATCCGGAGTGGGCAATCGCGATGCTGGATGGCTTAGGAGTGCCGACCGGCATCGACATCCGCCTGGTGGTCGAGACAGGCATCGTGCCAAACATCAACACGGGCATCGCTCATCGCCGGCCGGGCATGGGCCAGGTAGGGGCGGGCATCGTCAAGGCTCCGATGCTGTGCTTCACCCAGGCGCTGGAGGCTTTCGCCGCAAAGTTGGGTGTCGTGTATTGACTATCCGCAACGAGATCCGCAACGGCTTCTATCGCGACTCGGTTGCGCTCATGCGCGCCGCGCGGGCGATCGCCGCGTTGCCGGGGATCGAGGCAGCCGGAATGATGATCGGCACTCCCGCCAACAAGGAGATTCTGCGTGAGGCTGGCTTGCTGGATGAATCGGGACCCCAGGCGGGACCCGGAGACCTGATCATCGCGCTCAGAGCGCGGGACGAGGCCGCGGCTGCCTCAGCCATGATGGAGGCGCGGCGCATATTGGACCAGCCGCGATGGAGCGAGGCCGGTGAAACGTCCTGGCAGCCGCGCACCCTGCGTGCCGCCGTGCAGCAGATGCCCGACGCCAACTTTGCGTTGATCTCAGTTCCTGGCGACTTTGCCGCTGCCGAGGCCCGCAAGGGGCTGCGGTGCGGATTTAACGTGATGATCTTCTCCGACAATGTGCCGCTCGCGCAGGAAGTCGCCTTGAAGCGCGAGGCGCGCGACCGTGGGCTTCTGGTTATGGGTCCGGACTGCGGCACTGCCATAATTGATGGCGTGCCGCTGGCGTTCGCCAACTCCCTGCCGCGGGGTGACGTCGGCATCATCGGTGCATCCGGCACCGGCATCCAGGAGGCGTCCTGTCTGATCGCCAACGGCGGGCGCGGTATCTCGCATGCCATCGGCACTGGCGGGCGCGATCTGTCGGTGGAGGTAGGTGGTATCACCACGCTGGCAGCCCTCGATCTGCTCGACAAGGATGCAGCAA
>Ga0126383_10000938_pt1 | contig 17279 bp, 18 predicted proteins | sample PanSoiMetPlot_35_FD_96882 | JGI IMG/M metagenome (GOLD analysis project Ga0126383, IMG submission 96882) | Tropical forest soil microbial communities from Panama - MetaG Plot_35 | ecosystem: Environmental > Terrestrial > Soil > Tropical forest > Bulk soil | place: Panama | collected 2016-02-17
CATCGCCCACCTCGCGCTCGTTGTCGTACATCTGCGCGGTGTCGATGTGACGGTAACCAATACGGATCGCCTGCTCGGTCAGGCGTGCGCATTCGCTCCCGCGTAACGCCCAGGTCCCCAGCCCTACGATCGGAATTCGGAAACCCTTGGCTTCGATGGCCGGCGTTTTGGCCTTGTCACTTGCCTTCGGCATCATTCAGAAATCCCAGCAGGAACAGCGCCCGCCGTCCGGTTTCGCGAGCCTCACACGCCGCGATCATTGGGTTCGCCATCGAGCCTTCGAAATAGTCATAGAAGAAGGCGCATGATTTGTCGCGTGACGCAATCCAGGCCCGCTGCATCTCGCGCAATTTTTGCTGTTGCGCTTCGTCGAGCTTTCCCAGCAAGCTGCGAAATGTTTCGTTGAGGATATTGTCCCATACGGCCTGCTCGCGCCGTTCGCAAGCTATGACCTCGTGCGAGGGCATTGCCGCCTCATCTTTCGAACAGGGCTTGGAAATAATTCCGATGCAATTTTCCCAATCCCAGTTCCTGCCGGTCTTGACCTTGATGCATCTCTGAATCGCGGCAGCATCCTTTGCGCTTGGCTTATCCTGCGCGAATGCCGGCACGGTCATAAATACAGCGATGACGACAAGAAAAACCAATCGCATTATGGTGCGTCCCACATCGGCGCGTGCGGCGGGTTCACCACGCGCATGTTTGTCGCATTGAGTTTCTTGAGCTCCGCCATCTCGGCGTCCGACAGCTTAAAGCCAAATACGTCGAGGTTCTGCTTCAAGTGCTCCGGCGTTGCCGTGCGCGGAATTGGGCAGACACCCATCTGCACCAGATAGCGCAGCGAGATTTGCGCGGCGCTTTTCCCATGTGCTTTTCCGATGCGCTCAAGAGCTTCCGCTCCTGGAACTTTCCCGCGCGCAATCGGGCAGTAAGCGACCACGGCCATACCGTGTTTCTTGCAGGCAGCAAGAACCTTGTCCTGATTGATGAACGGATGCATCTCGATCTGATTGCAGACCAGCGGCTCCGAGGTCACTGCCCACGCCTCGTCCAGCATCGTCGTAGTAAAATTGGCAACGCCGACATGTTTGGTCTTGCCGTCTTTCTTGGCCTTGCACAGCGCGCCGATTGACTCTTTGAAAGGGATTTCGGGATTGTTCCAGTGGATCAGCAAGAGATCAACATAAGAGAGCTTCAGATTCACCAGGCTCTGATCGATCACCTTGACGAAATCCGCAGGCCTTAAGTGTTCTTGCCGGACCTTGGTGCAGATGAAAACATCCTCGCGTTTGGCTCCTGACTGCCGCAACCCTTCACCGTTTTCCTTTTCGTTGCCGTAAAACGCCGCGGTGTCGAGATGGTGATAGCCGATCTGTAACGCTGTTTTGACCGCCTGAACGCAGACGTCGTCCTTCAATGTCATGGTGCCCAGACCAATGGTCGGAATGTGTGCGCCACGAGCTTCAATCACCTGCATTATCTTCTCCCTGGAACGGTGTTTTGAGGGACCGGCAACGGGCGGGGAGAATGCCCTGCCGGCACGGCGCTGCCAACCGGAGTTCCGCGACACCGATGCGGACGGCTGCAATGCTAGGGGGCAACCAGCCACCTAAATTTTTTTAGTTGGCGTAAACGGGACAAGACTTTGCGCTGCAAGCCCTTCGCATCCCTTCTTACATTGGAATAATTCGAGGGTAGAAAAAAGCTATTGCATCAATGGCTTTTAATGCTTTTGTGAGGTTTAAATCTTTCAGCGAGGATCAATGCGCGGCTTTCTTGTCGTTATCGGAATCGCGGGCCTGCTGGCCACGGGCACAGCGGCAGCCCGATCCGACGATTATGTGCTGACTATAAAGGACCACCGCTTCAGCCCTGAGGAAATCAAAGTGCCGGCCAACGAGCGGGTGGCGATCACGGTGATCAATGAGGATGCTACGCCCGAGGAGTTCGACAGCAGCGCCTTGAAGGTGGAAAAAGTGGTGGCCGGCAAATCGAAAGGCATCGTTCGCATTGGTCCACTCAAGCCAGGCCGATACCCCTTCATCGGCGAATACAATGAAGCCACTGCCAAGGGCACAGTTATCGCGGAATAAATTATGCTTGGCGCACTGATCATTGTTTTTCGTGAAGTTATCGAAGCCGGCCTGATCGTCGGCATTGTGATGGCGGCGACGCGCGGTGTCCTCGGCCGCGGCCGTTGGGTCACCATTGGCGTTGGCGGAGGCGTACTCGGCGCTGGCGTTGTCGCGATGTTTGCCGGGGCTATTTCCGATGCATTCCAGGGTGCCGGGCAGGAACTGTTCAACGCCAGCGTGCTCGGCATCGCCGTCGTCATGCTCATGTGGCACAACGCCTGGATGGCGCGGCATGGCCGCGAGATTGCCGACGAAATGCGGCGCGTGGGCGTTGCAGTCAGCGAAGGCGCCAAGCCGTTAACGGCACTGGCGGTGGTCGTTGGACTTGCAGTCTTGCGCGAAGGCTCGGAAGTGGTTCTTTTCCTCTATGGGATAATGGCGTCCGGTACTTCAGCGGCGTCGTTGCTGGCCGGTGGCATACTTGGCGTCGCCGCTGGCGCCGCATTCACCGCGTTAACGTACTTTGGCCTGCTGGCAATTCCGAGCCGTCATATCTTCTCGGTGACGAGCTGGCTGATTGCATTGCTTGCGGCCGGCATGGCGGCACAGGCGGTGCAATTTCTCAATAACGCCGGCTTGGTGGTGGCACTCGACCACACCGTCTGGGATACGTCGTGGCTCTTGTCCGACGGAAGCATTCTCGGCCGTATGATGCATACCCTGGTCGGGTACACGGAGCGACCGACGGAAATGCAGCTCACGGTTTACATCGCGACACTATTCGTGATGTTCCTTTTAATGCGGATCGCGCGCCCTTCGCCGCGCAGACGCCTGCCTGTAGCTGCGGAATAAGAATTTAGTGGCGCTTGCCGCCAAGTTTGGCAAAGGCCACGTCCGGGACCTGATCAATCAGCTTTAACAAAGCGCGCGCCGGCCCGCGCGGATGACGTTTGCCCTGCTCCCAGTTGCGTACTGTCTCGATCGGCACCTCGATACTTTCGGCAAACGCAGCCTGGGTGAGCCCGCAGCGTTCGCGCACCTGGCGCACAAATTGCGCCGGATCCCTGTGATCGACGGTCTTTTCACTGCCGTCGGGCAGAATTTGCACGATCCGCCCATCGGCCTTCAGCCGTACCCGCATCATCGTCATTCCCAGCGCTGGAGAAGTCGGTCAATGACCTAGCTGATTCGCCACAGTGAAAAGTTAATGGCGCAGCCGCGTCATCGTGTTTTTTCGAAAATCTCGCGACCAATCAGCATGCGGCGGATTTCGGACGTCCCTGCCCCAATTTCGTAAAGTTTGGCGTCGCGCAGCAGCCGGCCGGTTGGAAAATCGTTGATATAACCATTGCCGCCCAGACACTGGATGGCCTCCAATGCCATCCAGGTTGCCCGCTCGGCGGCATAAAGGATCGCGCCAGCGGCATCTTCGCGGGTGGTGCGACCCTCGTCGCATGCGCGCGCGACCGTATACACATAGGCCTTGGCCGCGTTCATGGTTACGTACATATCGGCGAGTTTTGCCTGCACCAGCTGAAATCGGCCAATGGGCTGACCGAACTGCTGACGCTCGTGAACGTAGGGAATAACCACGTCCAAGCATGCTTGCATGATGCCCAAGGGGCCGGCCGCCAGTACGACGCGCTCGTAGTCGAGACCTGACATAAGAACATTGACGCCATTGCCGACTGCTCCACGCACGTTCTCCTCAGGCACCTCGCAGTCGGTGAATACAAGCTCACTCGTGTCGGAACCGCGCATGCCGAGCTTGTCCAGCTTTTGCGCCGGAGCAAAACCCTTGAAGCTCTTTTCTACAATGAACGCGGTGATACCGCGCGCGCCAGCGGTGCGATCGGTCTTGGCATAGATCACAAGCGTATCGGCAACCGGGCCGTTGGTGATCCACATCTTCGAGCCATTGACTATGTAGCGGTCACCCGTCTTGTCGGCGCGAGTGCGCATCGACACGACGTCGGAGCCGGCGCCCGGTTCCGACATGGCCAAGGCTCCGACCTGCTGGCCGGAAATTAACTTGGGCAGATATTTGCGTTTTTGTTCAACGCTGCCGTTACGACGGATCTGGTTCACACACAGATTGGAATGCGCGCCATAAGAGAGGCCCACCGCAGCACTGGCGCGCGATATTTCTTCCATGGCGACGCAGTGCTCGAGGTAACCAAGCCCTGAGCCGCCAAATTCCTCCTCGACGGTAATGCCGTGCAGTCCGAGCGCGCCCATCTCTGGCCATAGGTCGCGCGGAAAGACGTTGTCGCGATCAATGGCATTGGCACGAGGCGCAATGCGGTCTTGCGCAAAATCGCTGACTGTCTTGCGCAACATGTCGACGTCGGCTCCGAGGCCGAAATCGAAGCCCGACCAGACGTTGGGGATCATGCGCCATCCTCCACTCGAGCGACTCTATAATTTCGGCGTCACGCTGTCAGCGCCTCGCCCGGCGCCGGCATCCCCGTGCCGTTGTGCTTGGCCTGCTCGAGCAGCTTGTCGATCGCCTTCGCAGGTGCGGGCTCGGCAAACAGGAAGCCCTGCATCTCGTCACAACCGGCCAGACGCAGCAGAACCCGCTGATGCTCCGTCTCCACACCCTCGACCAGCACCTTGAGGCCGAGGGCGCGTCCGAGCGCCACCATTGCTTGGATGATTACCCCGCCGTTAGTGGATCGACCGAGCGCCGCAACGAAGCTCTTGTCGATCTTTATTTTGTCTAACGGAAAGCGTTGCAAATAGCCGAGATTGGAATAGCCGGAGCCAAAGTCGTCAAGGGCGACACGAACGCCAAGATCATGCAGATCCTTGATGCGCTTGACCATCTCGTCGGGGTTGTCAATGAGGACGCCCTCGGTGATCTCAAGCGCGAGCCGCGATGGCGTTACCCCACTTTCTGCCAGTGCCGAACGGACCATCTCCACAATGGTGCTGTCGCGCACCTGCAATGGCGAAAGGTTTACCGCGATATACAGGCTTTCGGGCCAGCGTTTGGCTTCCTGCAAGGCTCGGCGAAGCACAAAGGTTCCGATCGTGTCCATAAGACCCATCTGTTCGGCAACTGGAATGAATGTCGCCGGCGGTATTGTGCCGCGCGTTGCGTGACTCCAGCGTAGCAATGCCTCGACACCCACCATTCGCCCGCCATGCGACGACACAATCGGCTGGTAGTGCAATTCCAGTTCGTTTGCACTGAGCGCCCGTGGCAGTTCGCGATGAATGAACTTCTGGTCGGTTGAAACTGTATCGATAGAAAGATCGAACATGACGACGGTACCAGGTCCTCTTTTTACTGCGGCTCGCAAAGCAAGTTCCGTGCGTCGGGTCAATTCGCCCCTGGTAATGGCGTGTTGAGGCGCCTGCGCAAAGCCTGCATGCGCGCTCACCCGCGCGACGGCATCAATCCAGTGCGGGTGTGCAATCGCCTCGATCGCCACGCGAAGCATCGTTTCGACATTGAGATTACGGCCGGTCAGGATAACTGCGAACTCGTCGCTGGCGATTCGACCGCAAATCGCGTGCGGAGGCAGCGCGTCCTTCAGCCTTCTGGCAATCTCCAGGACAAGCTCGTCACCGCCGAGCACACCGTGATGGGCCATAACGTCTTCCATCCCGTCGAGTTCGATCAGCGCGAAGGTTGTGTCATCGTCACCGTCTCGCTCCGCCAGCGCGAGATCCAGCAGTTCGAGCGTTTTTGCATGGTTGGGTAATCGAGTGAGCTTGTCTTCGTCGGCTGCCCGGGCAGCCTGTGCTTCACGTGCGAAATGTTCTTGCCGTGCGCACTTGAGTTGCCACAGCGCGAGCCATGAGAATCCAACCAGCAAGATCGTGGCCGCAGCGCCAAACAATGCCACCCGCTGCATTGCGCGCATCATGGGGCGAGCCTTGTTCCACGTGAAAAAGCCGACGATGCGACCATCAGCGTTCATCAATGGCTGCCTTTCGCGGTCGTCATTATTTGGATCACTTTCAAACTTGAGGTTTTTCAGCCCCGCAATTCCCTCGACCGCACTCATCAATTGCGGATCTATCTGGCCCGAACGGCTAATCAATGAGTGAAATTCAGCGATTGTGGCGCGCAAGGCCGCATGCTGGTCCACCGACAACCGTTCGTCGCTCTCGCGTGCCAATCTGTACGCGGCGCTCGCACCAAATAAGCTCGCCGCCACCGCGAGAACAGCGAGTACAGCAATCAATCGCGATGCTGCCAGCATGCCCCGGCTCGAGGCATCCGATGTCATTGCAAGGGTTTGCGAATTCGGGACACGTCGGTGCCTTGCCCAAGCCAGCCGCCAGCGGCCGGGTTTTGAGCCCGTTGCAACGGTATTGGCCTCGTGCACCGGGTACTCCAGGTTGCGCTTCGGCGTCGGGGCTAGGGTTACGTGTCGGCCTTTAAACGTTGGTCAGCAAACAGGGTGAACAAGTGGTAACCGCGGCTCATCGCAGACCGAACCACAGGCTTGCAATGCTCAGAAACGAGAAAAAACCCACCACGTCGGTCACCGTAGTCACAAACGGACTTGAGGCTACCGCGGGATCGACCCTCAGCCGATGGAGGATGAGCGGAATAAGAATTCCACCGAGCGCCGCGGCCACCAGATTGCAGATCATGGCGAGCCCAATCACAAAGCCAAGGCCGGGCACCTTGAACCAGATGTAAGCCGCAATCCCGGTAATCACCGCAAAGGCGATGCCGTTAAGCAGCCCAACCATGAGTTCGCGCAACACCACACGCCACGCATTGGCATCGCTCAAGTCACGCGTCGCGAGAGCCCGCACCGCAACGGTCATTGTCTGCGTCGTTGCATTGCCGCCCTGGCTCGCGACAATCGGCGCCAATACCGCCAGTGCCACCATTTTTTCCAGTTGGCCTTCGAACAAGCCGAGCACGGACGAAGCCAGGAATGCGGTAGCGAGATTGACAAGCAACCAGTTGAACCGCCCGCGAGCAATCGTCCACACCGAATCGGACAATTCTTCATCGTGGGTAACGCCGCCAAGCGCTTTAATGTCTTTTTCGGCTTCTTCCTCGATCACGTCGGCGACGTCGTCAAATGTGATGATACCGACAAGGCGGTCGTCGGCATCCACGACTGGGGCGGCCACCAGGTCATAGCGCTGAAACAACCGCGCCACTTCTTCCTGATCCTCATGCGCGCGCACGCGGCGCCGCTCCGGTTCCATCAGATCGGAGATCCGCACCGGGCGTTTGCTGCGCAATAGCCTGTCAAGCGGGACCGCACCGCGAAAACGGCCATTTTCATCAGTCACATAAAGTTCGAAGAATCTGTCAGGTAATTCGACGGTCTCGCGCATGTAGTCGATTGCCTGACCAACGTTCCAGGCCGGCGGCACGGCAATGAATTCTGTCTGCATGCGTCGGCCGGCAGAATCTTCGGGATAGTCGAGGCTCCGTGCGAGCGCGACACGCTCGGGTTGTGGCAACTGCTCAAGGATTTCGGCCTGCTCGTCTTTCGGCAAATCCTCGAGGATTGCCACCGCATCGTCTGATTCCAGCTCGCTTACGCCTTTTGCAACGGCCTGAGGCGGCAACTCGTCGAGGATTTCCTCGCGCACCGCGTCGTCGACTTCGGTAAGCGCGGTAAAATCGAAATCTATGCCAAGTAATTCAACCAGCCGTGGCCGCTCATCTGGCGGCAGCGCCTCGATCAGATCGCCCATATCCGATTCATGCAAGTCGCCGACCAGCGAGCGCAGACCAGCGGCGTCTCCGGCCTCGATCCTGCGCGCGACGCTTTTTACGAAGATCTTGCGAATGGAGCCGTCTTTATTGCGTGGCAACAGCGCGCCATCGGTGCCGCTTGTTTGTTCCTGATCGAGCATGTCGAAGCCTGCCGCAAACACTAAAAGCGCGACGCTTGTACGCCCACTTCCAAGCATCGGGCAAATGTTTAACGCATAGACACTCGGCAAAGGCTTGCCGACCACCGGCCGTTACGGCAATTGGATAACCATGACCCGCGTCCTGCTTCCCGTGATTGTGATGCTCTTGGCTCCTGTAGCCGCATTGGCCGCTCCGTGCCCCGGCTATCCCGATGCACTCGGGACCGAACGTGTCATCGAGGTCGACTCGCGAACCACCCCGCGCATCGGGCGCAAGCAATTCCCTTCAACGCTGCCGTTGAAAGCCAAAGAGCTGGTGCTCACGTTCGACGACGGCCCTTGGCCCGGCACCACACCAAAAGTATTGGATGCACTTAAGGGCGAATGCGTACACGCCACATTCTTTCTGCTCGGCAGAAATGTGGCTGCACATCCGCAATTGGCGCGTCGGGCCCTCGCCGAGGGTCACACCATCGGACATCACAGCTACTCGCATCCACTCCTTAGCCATATGCCAGTCGCCAAAGCCGAGGCCGAGATCGACCGCGGCATCGCAACGGACGAGTTCGCCCTCTATGGTGAGCGTCGCATCATTCCGACGACACCATTTTTCCGCTTCCCCGGCTTCGCCGCAAACGCCACGCTTCTTGACCGAATGAACGCGCGCGGCCTTGTCGTCTTTGGCGCCGACGTCTGGGCAAGCGACTGGCTGCAGATGACGCCCGAGAATGAGTTGCGCCTGATTCTTCGCAGGATCGAACAAGCCGGCCGAGGTATTGTGTTATTCCACGACACCAAGGCGCAAACGGCACAGATGCTGCCGGCGTTTCTACGGGAGCTAAAGCGGCGCGGCTACAGGGTCGTGCACGTAATCCCAGGCCCTAGCCGCGGCCCCTTGCAGTAAGCCCGCTTTTTCGCCACAGCTCACCAAAAATCATTGGAAAACAAGTATTTGCCGCATTCATCATGCGTAAGCATCCGTTAATGTCGCCCGCCATATGGTCGGAGCCTTCGATCGAAGGTGGACGGCGCGGGCGGGTCGGGCCTAAATGCGCGGCGTAGTGCTTTTGACTTTTTGGCTGGTCAGCGTCGCCCCGGCGCTCTCGGAACCGTGCCCGGGCAATCCGGATGCGCTTGGCACCAGCCGGGTCCTGACAATCAGTCCGAGCGAGTTCACAAGCATCGGCAGCATGCAATATGCGCAAACGCTGCCTCTCAACGAGCACGAAGTGGTGCTGACGTTCGACGACGGACCAATACCGCCCTATACCAACGTCATTCTCGACACATTGGCTTCGCAATGCGTGAAGGCCACCTATTTCCTGGTTGGCGAAACGGCGCAGGCTTATCCGTCAATCGTGCGGCGTATCTACAATGCTGGCCACAGCATCGGCACTCACAGCCAAAACCACCCGTATCGCTTCCAGCGCTTGTCGATACAAAGCGCCGAGCAGCAAGTTGATCGCGGCATCCTGTCGGTCGACACCGCGCTCGGTGAACCGAAAGCGCTTTCGCCGTTTTTCCGAATTCCCGGATTGGCCAGAACCAGCGAGCTCGAAAGTTACCTAGCGTCGAAGTCGCTCGTAACTTGGAGCGCGGATGTGGTCGCTGACGACTGGAAGCACATCAGCGCCAAGGAGATTGTCAGACGCGCAATGCGTCGACTGGAAAAAAGAGGTCGTGGCATTCTGTTGTTGCACGACATTCATCCGGCCACGGTCTTGGCACTGCCGACTCTGCTCAAAGAACTAAAAGAGCGCGGCTACCACGTCGTGCAGGTTGTGGCAGCTGGCGACCGGCCAGAATCTCTGCCTGAACCGGTGGCTTCGCCCGAGAACAAGGGCACATGGCCGCGTATCGTGGAGCCAAAGCCCATGCACGACGCACCCGCCAAAACGATGCTGCGCCACAAGCCCAAGGGCAAGCACCGGCGACCGACGACGGCCAATTTGCACGAGTCCGACCACAGCACGGATGCGACTGGCCCGTGGCATGGCAAGTTTTAGGGCCCACCCAGCCCGGCGGAACCGCGCTCGTGGATCCTGCGACCCTTTGTCAAACTGACGTCCACGCTCAGAGCGGCACGGGCCGGCGATCGAGAGATTTTTATCGCTGGTCAACTGTGCTGGAATACGCAACGCCAGCATCCGCAGGGCGGGTTTCCGGCATCGCCAACCAAACGAAGCCAAATGCAGCAGTCGCAACCGCCGCAAGCCCAAGAAAGGCGGCGCCTCCACCAAAATGATCTGAGATATAGCCAGCAAAAAGCATGCTCAGGGAGGCGCCGATACCGGTTGCGGTCCCGACAATTCCCTGCGCCATGTTAAAGTGTCCGGATCCATACGTGACATCGACAACGACCAGTGGCACCAGCACGCCAAACACCGAAGCCGCTATCCCATCAAGTACCTGGATGAATACCAGCAAATGCGGATCGCGGACAAAGGCAAATAACAACGCGCGCACCACAAGGGCGCCAATGCCGATGAGCAGGAGTGGCCGGCGTCCCCAGGTTTGCGCGCGCAGGCCGACCCAGGGAGACAACATTGCCACCACAAGCTGCGGCGCGACCATGCAGGCAGCGATCAGCGCCGGCGCGGACGCGCTCGATTGCATCGTTACAAGGCTCCCCAACAACGGCAACATCGCCGCGTTGGCGAACTGAAACATCAACAGGACAAATGCAAATTCCAGCAAGCGGCGGTTCCTTGGTAGCGCCAAAACACTTTTTGTCCGTTCGTGATCTTCGCTCGTGACAGCACCATGAGCCACTTCCGGATTAATTTCGTCAGCGCGAATGCGTGCAAGCGCCAACAGCGTTGGAATGGTCAGAAGGACCGTGACGAAAAAGACCGACCTGCTGGAGAGAAAATATCCGCAGGCCCCCATTCCGGCTGCCGCGAGGGCACTCCCAATTGAGGCGAAGCGGGCGTTACGTCCCAGGCGCTGGCTAATCGCCGATCGTCCAACCAGACCGAGACTGATAGCCGCGATGATGGGTCCCAACACACAGCTCGCCGCTGCCTGAAGAACAGCTGCCGACAAAACGACCAGAAAGACGGGCCAGGTCGCATACGCCAGGGCAGAAAATCCGATGGCTGTCACGGCCAGAGCGGCAAGCAGTCTTTCGGACCGTGCCCAATCGACCAGGGCTCCGCCGGGCACCTGCCCTAGCAAAGCTACCAGCCCACTCGCTGACAGGATCAGGCCGATCTCCACTTGAGTCCATTTTTGTGTTGTCAGGTAGACAGCAATGAATGGACCGAAACCTGTCTGTACGTCGGCGAGGAAGAACACAAACCAATCAAGCCCCCGCGTGCTGCGCACGGAAGGCCCGCGGCCTGCAACCATCGCGGTCGAAGTCTCGGCGCCATTTCGACGAAGATAACCGGTAGTATGAAGGTGCTGCGTTGCTTGTGCAAACAGATCAGTTCTCCGGTTTTGAGGCGGGGAAATTTAGAGGCTCGAGGCTGCCGGCTGACCCAATCACAACAACGGCGTTCCCGTCCTTGTATTCAGGCGCGGCTTTCAACTGATCGCGGCCCAATTCAAGTTTGATATCACCCTCGCGCTTTACAGTATCGCCGAACTGAAGTGCATTCCAGCTGACGGCTATTTTTCGGCTACCAACACCGAAAAAGCCTCCGAAATCAATGATCGCGGCGCGCACGTGCCCCAAGGGGTCGACCACCACATCAATGACTCGCCCCATTTCCTTGCCGTCGGCATCCTGGACAGCGCGGCCAAGAATTCCCCGCACCGCTAACCCGGGAATGACCGTGGCGGAGGTTGCGGATTCTTTTGTTGTCGCTTCCGCGGCGCCGAGAGGATCCGGCTCGGCGATTAAACAGGCTGTGCACAAGACAAGGCCGATGGCCGAAAATTTTACAAGCACGTACGGCTCCTGTGTGACCGGGAACCTAGATGAACCAAGTCTTATTCGTGTTGGTTCCATGGCCGTTGGCACCGACGTCCGCACGGCATGCTAGGCCGCACGTCTCATCAGGCGATTCATCTCGTTGCGTAACAGCTTATGGTACGCTCCCCCGCGCTGGATGAGCCCATCCGGAGGACCATCTTCGATGATCCGGCCGGATTTCAGCACAACAATGCGATCGAAATTCCGCAGCGTGGACAGCCGGTGCGCGATCGCTACCACCGTGCGTCCCTTCATCAGATGTGCAAGCGCTTCGCGAACCACCTCCTCCGAGGTGTTGTCAAGCGAAGCTGTTGCCTCATCCAACAGCAAGATCGGCGAATCCTTTAAAAACGCGCGGGCAATAGCGATACGCTGACGCTGACCACCAGAAAGTTTAGCGCCGCGGTCCCCGACAATCATGTCGAAACCAGAAGGCAATTCGGGGATGAACTCACATCGTGCCGCCTCGGCCGCCCGCAGGACTTCCTTATCGGTCGCGTCAGGCCGGCCGTACCGAATGTTTTCCATGATGGATCGCTGAAAGAGCGAGATATCCTGCGGGACCAGTGCGATAGCGGATCGCAAACTATCCTGGGTGACCCGCGCAATGTCCTGCCCATCGATGAGAATTCTACCGTCTTGCACGTCATGGAATCGCTGGAGCAAAGAAAACAGAGTTGATTTTCCTGCGCCCGATTCCCCAACCAGTCCGACGCGCTGATTGGATTCGAGGGCCAAATTAAATCGATCAAAAACGGCACGGCCTCCCGAGTAACGGAATGTGACTTCATTGAATTCGATGCGCGCACCGTGTTTGACCAAGGGACCGGCTTCCGGATGATCGCGCAATTCGTGCTGGGACAAAACAGTCGCGAGAGCCTCCGAAAGGCGCGCAAAATGCTGAGTCGCCTCGACGAGCGCGACCGCAAGGTCTCGGGTTGCATGGAGAACCGATAAGCCCAAAGTGCAGGTAAGAACAACGTCGCCCGCTGTGGCCTCACCGCGTTGCCAAAGTTGGACCGTCCAAGCCACCAGCGCAATTGTAAAGGTAGCAGTTACCAGCGCATGCGCGACCCGCAACTTTTCCAAATAACGCAAGCTTTGGCTTCGCGCCGCGATTTCGCAATCGATGGTCGCGCCAAAGCGAGCGAGCTCGCGTCTGACCCCGCAGAAAGCCTTTACCAGAGGCATATTGGTGATGATGTCGATCATCTCGCCATCCACTGCGGCCGCCTTGGCGGCAAAATTGTGATGAAGTGGCTTGCCCGCCGCCGCCAAACTGAACATTGCGATCACGACTACGCCGCCCACGCCGCTCAAAACGCACGCCATTGGCACGCTGACGGTTGCAACCAAAACGATTGCGGATAGCGTTGCGAGGCACGGCGGCATCACATTCCAGGTAAACATATTTTCAATTGCAAAGACGGCATTGGAGGTCGCCGTTATCCGACTGGTCAGGGTTCCCGGCAGCTGCTCGGTGAAATAGGCTGTCGCATGGCCGGTCAGGTGGCGGAAAAGGTCGCGTCGCAAATCACCCGTCACCTTCACAAAGGTTGTGCTAGCCACCCACCCCGCAGCGCGCCAAAGCAGATTGTCCGCGGCGATAAGTGAGACAAGCAGCAAAAAGGCGAGCCAGACCTGGTGGCCCATTCCCGACGAAAGGCTGTCCACCAGGAACTTGAACCCATATTGAGTTCCCACCGCGCAAAATACCGCCATGGCGACCGAGACCACGATTGCCGCGTGCGATTGCCATCGCGCCTTCAGATAGTGGCCGATGAACGCAAAAGGTCGGTCTGCATAGCTGGAAAAACTATCCATACGCCGCAACCAGTTTGCCCTGGGAAAAGCATGACAAATCGTTCTGGCCCTTCGGCGGTGTCACCCATGGGGACGTCATCAAATATATGACCGTCTGCATGTGGAACCCGGTTTAGCCCGCGCCCCGGATAGGAACAGGCTGAGCAAACAAATGTTCCCGAGTCCGCATGATCATTTCCAGCGGACCGTGAAACTCGAAACGTCCAAAAATGATTGCATCGAAAGGAAGGCGACGGACCGCTTATCGGCGTCGGGTCGTGCGCGCACATTGCTTTGCGCCGAAAGCGAATAAGGACGACGCGAGACAGAGACACATGAAAGACGCAAGACAAACGCCCGTCAGGGTTCAGGCGGCTTTTAACCCAAGCGGATTTGGACTCTACGCTGTCTTCAGCTTGACGCCATCAGCATGCGGCAAACCGCCGATCGCAAACCGGCTGATGAGATCGGCCAGTTCATCGACAAATGGCTCATCGATTGTTAAGCGGAATGGATCTTGAGCAAACAGGTCGCGGTTTCGCACGAAAACGCTACATTGTCCCATCAAGCATATGGCTGCGCAGAGAGCTGCCCGCTCTTGCGTATTTGGCGGCAGGAATCGCCGCACAATATCGACCGCGGCAGAAAGGTATGAGGTTGAATTGGTTGCAACGAACTTCCGAAAGACCTTGGACGGGTGCGCGCTTTCCCAGGCGAACATCCGAATGTAGCGACTCATTTCATCCTGAAAAAGCAGCGGCCGCAGTTGATGGCGCACGAAGCGCCGTAGTGCCTGTTCGCGCGAAAGTGATTTGAGTTCTTCCGCGTCGACTCCTGCATTCTCGGTCAGCTTCTCGAACGCCATTTTGAGGACTTCAAGGTACAGGCCGTCCTTGCCTTTGAAATGATAGTTGATGGCAGCCTGGTTGACCCGAGCCTTCGTGACGATGTCGCGCACACTCGATCGTTCAAACCCCTTCTCCGCGAATAGCGAGACCGCGGCCTTGATGATCAGGTCGCGAGTATATTCGGCGGGACGGGTCATCGGTCACCTAATTCAAACAATTGTTTGAACTAAATTCGTAATCGTTTCGCCGGCAAATTGCAACTTTCCTCGGAAAAATCGAGCTTAGAGGGCCGTCATCATTCTGCCTCAAACGATCGTTTGAATTATAAAAGGCCGTTTGAAATGGTCGTTTGCCTTTGAAATGGTCGTTTGCCGATGAAGCCGCTCAACGATTTGGGGGTCTTCCGTGCTTAAGTTGACTTCGCGATTTGTCCTGCAGGTGTTGCCTTATCTCCTTTTGGCGCTGGCTGCGGTTGTCCTGCTGCCAGGGGTCGCGGATTCGTTGATAGCGGCCGCCCTGACCCCGGCCAGTTCGTCTCCGCCCCACAAGATAGAAACGATGATTGAGCCTTTCGGCCACGGCGAAACGACGCTTGATCTGATTCGTCGGGACCATGAGGCGTTTGCACCGAACCAGTTCTTTCGTGAAATCGCGAAAGCTGCCGAAGACGATCTTGAGGATCGCTAACGCAAGGAGTTGCGCATGCGCTCAAAAAATGGAGTGTCGGATTTGTCTCGCTGGAGCCCTTGGTGGGGTCTGGTTCGGGCACTGAGGGCTGCAATATTATGTTGGTCGGAACCCCACGCGAGACCGTATCGGCCCGAAAGGCACTACATGCGCGGACCTGGGCCAAAATGGCGCGCAAAGCACGGTCATTCTGGTTGAGCAGCGATTCACACGGCTCGAAATCGAGTGGGACGCGGTCTAATGAGTGCAATCAGCATGTCCGCTTTACCCCCGAAAGCGGATAATTCGCACTCCCCTCGTTGAAATACGATCGGTCGATGAGAAGAAAGAAGAAAGCCCAGGCATTTCTGCTAGGGCTTCCTGTGTGGTTATCTTACTTCCTGTCCGTGGTCGTAAAAAGGCAGTCCAATTGCCAATTTTTTTAGCCACCTATGATCGGGTCAGCCTTTCGTCTGAACAACCGGCGCCTTACCTTTGCCGACCACCGGAGCCTTTCCTTTGCCGCAGGCGGAAAGGCCAAAGGCCAATATCACCGAACAGATCACGACTAGAAATTTCCTCATGGAGAGCTCCCGTTTAACATCCAGTCCACTATCGCCACGTCATGGATTCCAGCTAGTGTAGAAATGCCACACTCACCAATAATCAGATTTCGATCGGTTGGTACCCGGCTACGGCAGCCCTTCGCTGCTCTTCGCTTTGGCCTTTAAGCGGCCGTCAGGGAGGAAACACTCCTTTCTTGATTTCGGAGCCCAAGCGGCTCAGGGTTGTCTTTATGGGGGTTTTGAGCCGCCGTGCCCTGGTTACAGGTGCTTCTGCCGGTGCGATGTTGGGTCTCGCTGGCTGCGCGACCGCGCCGATTCACTCGACGGATGTCGACCCTGCCTACCGCCGGACTGAAGTACAGTACCCGACGCGAGAGCCGCGCGGGACCATCGTTGTAGATCCAGCGCACCATTATCTCTACTACGTGGAAGGCGGCGGAAAAGCTCAGCGATACGGAATCGCCGTCGGGGGTGAGGGCTTTGGCTGGTCCGGCGTCGCCAAGGTCCACAGCAAGCAGGAATGGCCGGACTGGTATCCCACTAACGAGATTCTCGAGCGTCACCCCGAACTCAAAACGGGTTTGAAGGAATTGCCCAGCGGCCAAGGCATGCCAGGCGGGCCAGACAGTCCACTCGGTGCCCGTGCGCTTTATCTATGGCAAGGCAACAAGGACACCTTGTATCGCATCCACGGCACAAACGAACCTTGGAAGATCGGGAGCAACGTTTCATCCGGTTGCATTCGAATGATAAACGACGACGTGATTGATCTCTACGAGCGCGTCCCGATTGGCACGAAAGTCATCGTTCTGGCGTCGGACGTAAGTTGATAATCATCGGCAGCAATCGTTTGCATGACTGCATGTGGCAGCAGAATTGATCGGTGACGACATATCCGCTAAGGGCCAGAAGCGGACGCAGCGCGGGACCGGCGAACCAGGGTGCGGTCAATTGTTTATTGCCCGATCACCATCGTCCAATAGTAAACGCCGCGCCCGACCGCGTGCGCCACGGCTTTGCATCCCGGCAGGCGCATGTTGGACGCGTGGCCAGGTGATGACCACCACAACGCAATCGCCGCAGCTCGTGTATTCACGCCTGCGGCGACGTTCTCGGCACGCGCGCCCCGGCGCGCGCGATCCATGAAGCCCGCGTGATCCATTGATCCGCGCCGCGCCATATCGTTGGAATGTTCTTGCGCCAGCTTCTGCATGGTGGCGCAGTTGGCCTGCGCCTCGAAAGTTGCGAGCAGCATCACGGCTAGAATCATGGCGAGCTTCATGTGGCCCTCATGAAGTCGAGGCGGAACGAATCCTTGCCGATCTTCCCCGGCCGCCCCAGCGTTCAGGGTGAGGAATTTATCGGCTCGCTCGACGATTGTCCCATCTATTCCCCCACGTCGTCACGAGGTGCGGGCGTCAGGGTCGAAAGCAAAATAAAATCAGCCATTTACTTTTTGCGACAGTGCGGTCGAGGTTCAACACAACCGGTCAATTTCAATGGCTTGGAAAAAGGCGGGGATCCTAAAGGTATTTGAGACCTAAAACAATTTTGA
>Ga0126383_10000939_pt1 | contig 17273 bp, 12 predicted proteins | sample PanSoiMetPlot_35_FD_96882 | JGI IMG/M metagenome (GOLD analysis project Ga0126383, IMG submission 96882) | Tropical forest soil microbial communities from Panama - MetaG Plot_35 | ecosystem: Environmental > Terrestrial > Soil > Tropical forest > Bulk soil | place: Panama | collected 2016-02-17
GGTGGCGTCAGGGTTCGTGGCCGCGAACACGGCAAGCCGGGTGCCGCCGGGCGAGAACGCACCACCGACAGCGAAGCCATGCCGAAGCGGGCTGCGCACGGTCCTGGTGGCCCGGGTCGCGGTATTGGTGATGTTCAGCGGGCAGTCCTGGCCTTCCGCACAGGCCGCCGGCAGCCAGGCCAGCAGGCTGTAATGCCCGCCGGGCGGGGTGTAGGCGGCCAGGACCGCCAGGCCCTTGCCGACCACCCTCAACGCTCCGGTGCCCGGGTTCCACACACCGATGATGGTGCGCGCCCACGTCTTGCGGTCCGACTGGACCAGCACGCCACCGGCCACGCCAAGGCTCTGACCGTACGGCACATACCAGCCCCCCGGGAGCGTCAGCCTGCGGGACGCGCCGGGGCCGCGCGCGGGCAGCTCGATGAGGCGGCTATCGGTTGGGGAGAGGAACAGGTGCCGCCCGTCGGCGGACGGGAAGACCCCCTGACCAGGCCCCACATCCCGGATCTTGCCGGTCGCCGGGTCCAGCTCCTGGACCATCTCCGGCGAATGGCCCCTGCCCGGCACAGAGGTGCCTGCCCGGTTCACCCAGTACCCGCCCACCCAGTACAGGTGCCCGCCGGCCTGGACCAGGGGAATCGCCGGGTCGGCGTTGATCGTGGCGACCACACGCTGGGCCGCGGTGGCCAGGTCGCCCAGGTGCACGCGCCCGTGGTAGTCGACCCAGGCCACCGACCCGGCGACCGCGGCACCCGCCGTGCCCGCCCGGCCCCCGCCGGCGTCGCTGGCAACAAGAGCCCGGTGCGGCCGGGTCACGGCGAACGTGACGGCCGTGGCGGCAGCCAGCGTGAGGACCACCGCCACGCCGGTCAGCCTCCGGCGGCGCCGGCGCCGCGCCTGCGCGAAGAGGGCCTCGGCGGCCCCGGGCGCGGGCGGGCGGGGCGGGGCGAGCGCGGGGCTCACGCCCACCGTTGCCAGCCTCGCATCATGGAACTACTATCACTAGGACCATGCTGGATGTCAACATCGACCGCGCAGGTCCCGTCCCGCTCCACGACCAGGTCGCCGCGCAGATCCGCCGCGCCATCGCCGACGGCCAGGCAGGCCCGGGCGAGCGGCTGCCCCTGGCCAAAGACCTCGCGGCCGTGCTGGGCGTGAACAAGAACACCGTCCTCCGCGCGCTGCACATCCTCCGGGACGAAGGGCTGCTGGAGTTCCGGCGCGGGCGCGGCATCACGGTGGCCGGCACGCCCCAGCGCAGTGCGGTTCTCACCCGCACCCGGGATCTCATCGAATTCGCACGCCACCACGGCTTCGGGCGCGAGGAGATCATCCAGATCATCGAAACCCTCCCCTGACGCCGGAACTGGCCCAAGGCTCCGCCCCGCAAGCCACGCCCCCGCGCCGCGCCCCACGAGCGCCTGCACGCACTCCAAGCCGCTTCAGGAAATGTCAGTGCCGTCCGCTACCCTCCAACGGTGAACACCGCCCGGTGATCAAGGACCGCCATCGAAGTTCGACGGAACTCGGGACAACCCCGTGATCCTCGCCAAGCGCTCCGCACGCCAGTGCCTGGCCATCCGCGCCAGCCTGACCTGAACGTACCCGCCCAGATCCGGCCAGGGTCAGCACCACCGATCAGATAATCTGGGCGCCACCGCAACAACGGATCCGCCTAGCAGGAATGCGCGAATATTCGGCGTTTCGCGCGGTGCCAGGCCCGGAATCGGATCACAGTTTGTAACCAGCGCTGATCTGCGGCAATGCGCAAGTATCCGCCGTTCTGGGCGGCTCTGAAGCCGCGGCCGTCTGTGCTGGTGGCCGCTCATATCGGGTTAATCTGTCGCCGCCATCGTCAGGCGGTGCCCGCGGGCAGCCGGTGCTGCAGGATTGCACTGGGCGAGAGCCGAGGGGTAGCCCCGATGCGAGAACGTCCACCGCGTGCGACGATCTGCTGGTGCGGCCGACGTTGGTGATCGTGGACGATGATTCTGGCTTCCGGTCTTTGGCCAGGGCGTTGCTGGAGGCTGAGGGGTTCGATGTCGTTGGCGAGGCTGACGATGGCGCGTCGGCGCTGGCTGCCGTGGACCTGCTTCATCCGCGCGTTGTGCTGCTCGATATCCAGTTGCCCGGCATCGACGGTTTTGAGGTTGCGGAGCGGTTGGCGGGGGCTGGCGATCCGCCGGTGGTGGTGCTGGTATCGGCCCGGGGCGTTTCCTCCTACCGGCGGCGGCTCGCCCAGAGCCCTGCCCGCGGGTTCATCTCGAAGAGCGAGTTGTCGGGGAATGCGCTGGCTGCGCTGGTCTCGTGACGGCATGACTGCCCTTGGTCCGCGGCTGCGGGCGGCCGTGTGGCTGGCCGGGCTCGTGCTGGGCCTCGGGGCGGAATGGCTGGCCGGGTCGAGCCAGTCCGTGCCCGAGGCGGGGGCCGACCTGGCCGTGGGGTGGGCGCTGATCGGGTGCGGACTTCTCGCCTGGTCCCGCCGTCCGCAAAGCCGCGTTGGCCTGCTCCTCACGCTGACGGGGTTCACCTGGTTCCTCGGCACGCTGGCCGGCTCGCGGGCCGGGGGTGTTGCTGCGGTTGGCGCGGCGCTGCTGTTCGTTCACCGTGGCCCGCTGTGCCACGCGATCATCGGCTACCCGCGCGGGCGGGCTTTGGACCGGTTGAGCGTGGTCGTGGTGGCCGCGGTCTACGTGTACGCTGCGGCGGCCCCGCTCGCCCGCAATGACGGGGTGACGGTAGCGGTCACGTTCCTTGTCCTGGCGGCGACGATCCGGGGTTATGCACGGGCAGCGGGCCCCGGCCGCCGTGCCCGGGTGACGGCGATCGCCGCGGCAACCGCCCTGGCCGTTCCGCTTGCGGGCGGGGCCGTGGTGCGCATGATCGGGGCAGGACCTGATGTAGAACAGGCTGTGCCGTGGGGATATGAAGCGGTGCTTGTCTTGATCGCGGTCGGGTTCTTGGCGGACATGGTGCGCGGCGGCTGGGTCCAGGCGGTTGTCACGAGGCTGGTTGTCGACCTCGGCGAGGGCACCGGGACCGGGACGCTGCAGGCCCGGCTGGCGCATGCCCTGGGCGACCGGTCGCTGGCGATCGCGTACTGGCTCCCGGAGCGGAGCGGATATGTCGACGAGAGCGGGAATCCCGTGGTGCTCCCCGGTTTGGGGTCGGGGAAGGCGGTCACCGTGATCGAGCAGCAGGGCGAGCGGATCGCGGCGCTCGTCCACGACGCCGCGGTGCTGGATGATCCCCGCCTTGTGGACGCGGTGGCCTCGGCGGCCAGGGTTGCGCTGGCGAACGTGCGGCTGCGGGCGGAGGTGCGGCGGCAGGTCGCGGCGCTGGACGCCTCACGGCGGCGGATCCTTGCGGCCGGTGATGCTCAGCGCCGCCGTCTCCAGCAAGAATTGCGGGCCGGCGCCGGGCAGCGGTTGATGGAGGTCGGGGAGCTCGTGGACCTGGGCCTGCAGGGCGCTGGCGCGGCTGCGGATCGGGCGGTGGCCGGGCGGCTGGAAGATGTCCGGCGAGAGCTCGATGCGGCGCAGGCCGAATTGCAGGAGCTGGCCGCGGGGATCCATCCGGCGGTGCTGACCGAGCGCGGGTTCGGCCCCGCGTTGTCCCACCTTGCCGAGCGGGCCCCCGTGCCGGTCCGGGTCGCCGTACCCTCGCAGCCACTGCCCGCTGCCATCGAGACGGCGGTTTACTTCATCTGCTCGGAGGCGCTGACCAATGTCGGGAAATATGCGCGCGCGTCGCGCGCCGAGCTCACGGTCGGGGCGGAGGGTGGTCTGGTTACCGTTCTGGTCGCCGACGATGGTGTGGGAGGCGCCGACCCGTCAGCCGGATCTGGGCTCAACGGAATGGCGGACCGGGTCGAGGCGCTCGGCGGCCGGTTCCTGGTGGATAGCCCGGCGGGCGGGGGCACGCGGCTGCTGGCCGAGATCCCGGCTTCCGCCCGTCAGTGAGGATGGCCCCGGCGGCCGGCCGGGGCCTTCTGTTGCCGGTTGGTGCTACCCGGAGACCCGCCGCCAGGGCTTCACCGCGAGGCCGGTGGGCTCGCATTGCCCCAAGGACACGCTCAGGGAGCAGCCGGGCGCTTGGCCTCCCAGCTTCTTGAAGGTGAGAGCCTGCCGGTACACGCTCCACTTGTATCTCCAGACCGCTGGCCCCTGGTAGAAGGCGATCGTGTCGCCGCGCACGGCGTAGGTGCCGCTCGTTTGCGGCCCGGGCCGTGCGCCTGGCCGGGTGAACGAGAAGCTCCCCCGGTGGAGCGTCAATGTGAAGCTGCCGTAGTTCTCCGGGACCATCTCGCTCGGGTCGGGATGGGCGGCAGCATACTCGGCCCTGGTGTAGGTGACCTCCCACACCCCGTCCAGTGGTGTGACCCGGGTGGTCTTGGTTCCCGCTCCCGGGGAGGGGTTGCCTGGCGCCGGGCCGGGCGCGGGCCCGGTGCAGCCGCCGGGGATCACCAGTGGCGGGCCGGGCGGGGTGTGTTGCTTGAGGCGGTTGATCTCGGCGATGAATTGCCTGGTCTGCGGATCCCGCTCCACCTGCGCATACACCGGAGCGAAGGCGTTCCGGAGGGCCGCGAGGTCGGCGTGGGAGGCGTCCGCGAAGCGGGTGCCGCTGGCGCACAGGCGGGGCAGCAGGCGCGCATCGCCGCCTGCGAGCCCGGTGGAGCGGGCCGCGGTGTCCCGGACGGCCTGGGTGAGCCAGGCGCGCTGCTGGGGTGTGAGCCTGGCGATCCGGCCGGGATTGGCGATGACGGCAAGGGTCTGGGGCCACAGGTTGACGTTGGCCGTCACGAACCGAGCTCGCCTCCACGAATCGTCCCTTATGCCGTAGTAGCGGAGATTCGACTCGAAGCCCTCGACCGTCTTGCTGTCCAGCGCCTGGTCCAGCGGGACCGCAACCAGATTGCTCGGCGTGGCCCCGAGCGCCCGGATCGCCTCGGATGACTCACTCGAACGGAAGGCCGCGAAGGTGACGCCACGCCAGTCTGCAGGGCCCAGCAGGGGCTTGCGGACCGCGATCGGCTTGCGCAGCCCGTCGGCGAGGACGCCCAGGCCCTTCACGCCCACCTTGTCCAGCGCCGGCATCATCCGGGCGGGGATGCCGCTGTCGATGACGGCCTGTTCCAGGGGATAGCTGTCGATCAGCAGGGGGGCGGTGAGCGCCTGGAAGCTGTCGACACCCAGGGTGTCGAAGACCCGGGTGCCGACGACACCGAGATCGTACCTGCCTGCGGCGACGTCGCGGACGATCTGCTGTTCGCCGTCCGGCGCGTTCTCGCCGACGTGGTAGACCATGTTGATCTGGACGTTTCCTGCGGATAGCTTCGCCGCCCGGTTGGGGAGGTAGGGGTCGACCTGGGGCATATACCCGGGCTGCCCGTGCCTCGTGGCCATCCGCAGCACGACCGGCGTGCCGGGGCCCCCGGCCTTGCTGCCTGCCTGCGGACCGCACCCAGCCAGGGCCAGGGCAAGGGCCATCAGGGCTGTGACACCGGCTCGGCGGACGCGACGTCTTTTTCTCATGTCAGGCTCCTTCCCAGCTTGGTGTAGCCTCGCCGGTTATCGCCTGCCAGCGCATCGGGGCATGCCCCTCATTGTGCGCCCTGGATTAGGGGCAGTCCCCCTGCTGGGAATCGGGGCCGCCCGGTGCCAGGATTCGGCCATGGGCCCGGCAGTTTCTCGTTCCAGCCAGCTGGCCCGCTTGGCTCCGCTCGCGATCTGGCCCGCCGCGTTCGGTTTCGGGCTGCTGTCGCTCCTCATCGCACGGTCGCACCCCGGAGCGACGTTCGGCGGGACGTCGTGGACGGCGGGTCTTGCCGAACTGGGCGCGGGATGGGCGGTGATCGGCGCGGGCCTCTACGTCTGGCGGCGGCGGGAGACGCGGGCCGGGCTGCTTCTGGCCGCCGCCGGGGTGGCCTGGTTCTTCCCCGAATGGGACAACCCGGGAGTCGGGACCGCGGCGGCATTCACCTTCGGCCTGGTCACCTACGCCCTGGCGCCAGCGGTGGTGGCCCACGCGGTCCTGACCTACCCGTCCGGCCGGCTGGCGTCCCCGCTCCAGCGCCTGGCCATCACCGTCGCGTACGCGGACGCGGCCCTGGTCCTGGGTTTGCTCCCGGCACTGGCCTTCAGCCCACCGGGGCAAGGGTGCAGCCTATGCCCGCCGAACCTGCTGCTCGCCAATGACCGGCCGGGCCTGTTCGAGTCCTTGAACCGGTGGGGCATCCGGCTGGGCCTGGCATGGGCGGTCGCGATCGCCGCGCTGTGCGCGTGGCGCCTTGCGCGGCCGGGCGCCCCGCTGCGCCGGGCGGCCGCCCCGGTCCTCGTCAGCGGGGCCGTCTACCTGCTGCTGGTCTGGTCCGACTTCGCCCACAGCCTGCCGCGGGGCCTGCTCGGCACCGATCAGTTCGAGTATCGCCTGTGGCTGGGCCAGGCCGCTGCGCTGTGCGCGATCGGCCTGGGCGTGGCATGGTCATGGCTGCGGGGACGGCGGGCCCGGTCAGCGATGGCCGCGCTGGTGGTCGAGCTGGGTCAGTCACCTCCCGCTGGAGGGCTGCGCGAGATGCTGGCGCGGTCCCTGGGCGATCCGGGCCTGGAAGTGGCCTATCCGCTAGCTGATCCCGAACGACTGGTCGATGCCACCGGCACCGCAGTTGACCCAGCGAAACGACAGGGCCGTGCCGTGACCCCGCTCACCCGCCGGGGGCAGACGGTGGCGCTGCTCTCCCACCGCCCGGGGCTGCTGGACGACCCAGCCATCGTCGATGAGGTCATCGCCGCCACCCGGCTGGCTGTCGACAACGAACGGCTCCAGGCAGAAGTCCTCGCCCAGCTGCAGGCGCTGCGGGCCTCCCGGGCCCGCATTGTCACTACCGGCGACGCCGAGCGGCGGCGGCTCGAACGGGACGTGCACGATGGCGCCCAGCAGCGCCTCGTCGGCATCTCCCTCGCGCTGCGCCTGGCCCGCGCCCAGTCCGGCGCAGGTGCCGACCCGAACCTTACCGCGTTGCTCGACCAGGCAGACGGGCGACTGCGGGCCGCCATCGGCGAGCTCCGCGAGCTAGCCCACGGGATCTATCCCGCGGCCCTGGCCGATGACGGGCTAGCCGCGGCCGTGGAGGCACTCGCTGAGCACGCCTCCATTCCCCTCACGATCATTCACATGCCGCAGCAGCGGCTCCCCGGCCCCGTGGAGGCCACCGCCTACTTCGTCATCGCCGAAACCACCGGCTACCTGGCGACGCTGGCCGCATCCAGCGGCGCGACACTAGATGTCAGGCGCCACGGCAACCGCCTCGTGGTCGACGTCACCCAGAACGGAACAGGCCAACCTGATCACGAGCTGGAAGCCAGCCTCACCGGCCTGGCCGACCGGGTTGGTGCGCTGGGCGGCCAGCTGCAGGCCGAGCACGCTGCCGGCGGAAAGATCACCATACGAGCGGAGATGCCATGCGGGTCGTGATCGCCGACGACGCCATGCTGATCCGGGAGGGCACGGCCCGTCTCCTCCAAGACGCCGGCGTGGAGGTCGCCGGCAAGGCCGGCGACGCCCAGAAACTGCTCCAGATCGTGGCCCAGGAACACCCCGACGTGGCGATCATCGACATCAAGATGCCGCCCACCCACACCGACGAGGGCCTGGTCGCCGCGGAGCAGATCCGGCGCTCCTACCCTGACGTGGGTGTGCTGGTCCTCTCCCAGTACCTGGAGCCGCGATACGCCACCCGCCTGCTCGAGCATCACCCCGAGGCGCGCGGCTACCTGCTCAAAGAACGCGTATCAGACATCGCCGTCCTGGCTGACGCCATCCGGCGCATCTCCGAGGGCGAATGCGTGCTCGACCCCACGATCGTGGCCCGCCTGATCAAGCGGCCCCGCCACCACGGACCCCTCGACGAACTGACCGACCGCGAACGTCAGGTGCTCACCCTCATCGCCGAAGGCCGGTCCAACCACGGCATCGCCAAGCTCCTGGTGCTGAGCCCCAAGACGGTCGAGGCCCACGTCGGCCGGATCATGTCCAAGCTCGGCCTGGATGATACCCCGGACTATCACCGCCGCGTCCTCGCCGTGCTGGCCTTCCTGCGCGCCTGAGTCATAAGGGTTACCCCTAACCCGGGCTCGCGTATTGCAGGGTCACCCCCACCTCAAGACGAGGGCAGGCACCCTTCTGGCCACCCACTCAACCTTCTAGCGTCGGTCCTCACCACTAACCGTGCCTGCCGCGATGACAGGAGGAAGCGGCGACCGCCCCAGGACAGTCGGAAGGAGTATCCAATGCGACGACCAACGCCTAGCCGGCCGGATGACTTCGCCGGTCCAGCAGATGGAAGCGAGACGGCGACACCCCACCGGGCAGCATTTTCGCGAAGGGGCTGGGCGTGGGCATCCGCACTCGCGTTGGCCCTGGTTGCCCCCTGGTCGGGGACTGCCGCGGCGGCCGGCGCAGCCCATCCGGCCCACACCGTGTCACCCCTCCGCCACGCCATCGTCTTCACCCGCTTCCTGCCGGGAGCCAGCCAGGGAGATGTGTACCGGATCGACGCCGGGGGAACCGCCGAGCATCTGATCCGACCGAGGGTGCTCGACTACGCGCTCATGTCGCCCGATGGCACTCAAGTCACCGATTTCGCTCTCGCGCCGGACGGCCGGGGAAGCGCCTGCATCTTCAACGTGGACGGATCGGGGTACCGGGTGCTGCCGATCCCCGATCCGACACTCGAACTGTTCGGCGGCACATGGTCGGCGGGCGACTCCAGGATCGCCTCGTTTGGAGCCGACCCCAACAATCCCGCCCGCGCGGGCCTGTACTCGCGGCGGTCCGCTGACGGTGGCGGCCTGATCCGGCTGACCGATGCCGGGACGCGTGCGGACTACCCGATCCAGTCCTCGCCCGACGGTTCCAAGCTCCTGTACTTCCAACCCGATGCGAAGAACCAGACCAGCGACAGCGCGCCCCAGGACCTGTTCGTCGTCGGGGCGGACGGCAGCGGCTTGACCAGGCTCACCCCGCCGGGCACGACCACGGCCGTGGTCTTCTCCTACGACTCCGTCAGTTGGTCCCCCGACGGGACCCAGGTCGCGGTGGCCGCGGCGCATGGGCCTTTCTGGCACACCACCACCCACTCCGTGTACATCGCGAGCGCAGACGGATCAAGCTTCAAACGCGTTGGCCCCTTGGGCGACATCTGGGATGCGGTCTGGTCCCCGGACGGGCGGTGGATCGCCTTCTCGATGGCCTCCCAGGCAACCGGCGGCCTGTTCGAGCTCTACCTGATGCACCCCGACGGCACCGGAGTGCGGCAGCTCACCTCGAGCACCCGCGGCTTGTTCTCCCTGCACCCGACATGGTCCCCCGACAGCAGCCAGCTCCTGTTCCACCGCGGGACCAGCAACCCGAACCTCACCAACATCTGGTCGATCAACGCCGACGGCTCACACCTGTACCAGGTGACCCACCAGCCAGCCGGATACGGGAGCGGCCAGGGCCTCGCGTGGCTGCCATAAAAGCGACCCCGTGACACATGCGCGCCAGTGAGCGCGGCGCGGCGTGCCAGGGCGGACCCGACACTGATGCCCGGCGCAACGTGGTCAGCGCCGGCCGCTGCCCAAGCATGCCAATGCCGCGCAGTCAAGACGTCAATTCAGTGAACCCCTCGAAAGGAACAAAGGAAAATGAGAATTCCGCGGTTCAGAACCATCATCGGGCTCGCCAGCGGCCCAGCCATCATCGCAAGCGTCCTGGCTGCGTTCACCCTCGCCAGCGCGGCCCCGGCCGCGGCCGGGCAGCCCGTCACGCAGGCCCTCACGCCCCCGCCACCGTCGTTTTACACCTGCAAGACCGTCGGGAACGGGTTCATCTGCGACGGCGCCCTCACCGAGGCCTACGGCCCGGACGACACCGAAATCGCCTGCGGCAGCGGCGCGGGCGCCTTCGACATGTTCGACCAGGGCACCCACAACAAACACGCGATCCGCTTCTACAACGCCGCAGGCGACCTGACCAAACGTGTCGTCTACGACCAGTACTTCTCCCAGTTCACCAATCCGCTCACCGGCGCGGCGGTGCCCTACACGCAGCACAACACCACCACCGACGTCTTCGCCATCCCCGGCGAGCCCTCCGCCACCGAGACGACCACCGGGCATGTCACCTTCACGGTCCCGCACCTGGGAGCCGTCTTGCTGAACACGGGCCGGACGGTGTTCGGCGCCGACGGCACCCTGGAATTCGTCGCCGGACCGCATGGGCTCGGCGACTACTTCTACAACGGCAACACCACCGCGGTAGCCGACCTGTGCACCGCACTCGGGGCAAGCTAGCCGGCACGGCCCAGACGCCTGCATCGAAGGGGCGGGCTACCCCGCCCCTTCATCTCCTCAGACTCGGGCATCGTCTTGCCGCTTCAGCGGCTCATGTTGGCATCCTTGCCTCAAGACAATTAGCGACCATCTCCAGTGGCGTCCGGGAAAGATGGCACGAAGTCCCAATGCACGATGAGCAGGCGTCGCGCAGGCGCCGCTGCCACTCGTGCCGAACTGACATTCTGCGCGACGTCATCAAGGAATAGCTATTTATTTAGTAGGGATTCATATTCGGCGATCCGCGCGAAGTCGAATCGGGAACCGGGTGACGCTCGGTAATTAGCGCCGGTTGGCGCCAAGGCGCGTGTAACCGTTCTGGTCGACCCGGCCGGTGATCGACGGCCTGCTTGATCGGATGCAGATCAGGCATTATGTGGCCCGAAGGGCGCAGGTGATCGAAGATCACCCACATAATGCCGATGTCCGGACGTTTCGCGGTGCAACACGCGTCGACGTAAGAGCCGTCGTCCCCTGGTCCTTTTGCTGGGCAGCGTCGAGCGGCCGACGTCCGGAGGTGATGTGCATCCGTGGGGCGGCCTCGTACCGGCCGATCCGCGACATCGCCGAAGCTGGCTACCAGTCAGTGGACGGTCTCGTGGTTGTGGCACATCTCGACGAACTTCGCGATGCGCGCGGCCCGGGTCTCCGGCTTCTTCGCATCGTGGACGCGGTAGAGGATCGCATAGCGGTTGGTGCCCCTGAGTGTCTCGAAGAACGCCTTGGCCTGCGGGTCGGCCGCGAGCGCGGCGGCCAAGTCGTCGGGGACGGTCGCGCTCTTCTGGCCGGCATAGGCCGCCGCCCACCGGCCGTCGGCCTTCGCCGCGTCGACCTGCGCCTGCCCGGCCGGGCACATGCGACCGGCCTTGATCAGCGCCTCGGCCTTGTCCCGGTTGATCTGCGACCATTTGCTCCGCGGCCCGCGCGGGGTGAAGCGCTGCAACCAATAGGTCTCGTCATATCCCCGCTTCTGCCCGTCGATCCAGCCGTGGCAGAGGGCGACGTCGAGCGCCTCGGCGTAGTTGACCGTCTCCGCCGCGCCCATCTTCCCGATCTTGAGCCAGAAGCCGCGGTGGTCGGCGTAGTGCTCGGCGAACCATGCCTCGCAGTCGGGCACAGTGGCGAACGAGATCACCGGCTGGCCGGCCAACTCCTCGGGCGTCTCCTCGTCGGACATGCGGCCATCCTGTCACCGCCCACCGACAGGATGGCCGACTTCGCGGCTGGCAGGTGCGGCGGATGATCTCGCACGATAATGGCGCGGTGCGGACTACTTGACCATGGCCTGGGGCACTGGTCAAAGGCATAAATTCGAACACTTTGACAATCTTGAGCCAAGCCGACGCCAGGCCTGTGACCTGCGACAACGCGGAGCTGCCCCAGACCAGGTGTCCAATGCGTGCCCGGATTCCACTGCCTGATCCGCGACTTCTCCTGCTCAGCGGCAGCTCGCATTCACGGTCTCCGGGCCGTTCGGCGACGGCAGACCGTTGCTCCTGCCCTTGTGCTGCAGTTATGCGGTGACCGCGGACACAGTCCCTTGGCTGCCAAGGACGTGCCCCCAGCAATCCTGCGCGAGGCCTGCCTGCCAGAAGGAGTGACCCGTGGCCGTGCCGCACCCTGCACAAGGCGATTTGACCAAGGCCGATAACAGGCTGCGACCGCATCACCCCTGCCAACCGCGCGTGTAACCGCCGATCTGTACGCTGGCGGCTGCCCTGTGCTGAACGGCGTGCGGCGCTCAGAACAGGTTGTTCCGTTGCACCGCTTGGCTTGGCGTGGGTGCCCCCGGGCTGCAAGTTGGCTCTTGGGTTCGGCAGCCGATCCGATCATGACTGGCCGATGTCGGGGGTAGCAGCCGTTCTGACTGTTCACGTCCGCTGGCTGGACGCCTTGCTGACGGCTTGCTATCGGCGTGAGCCGCGCCTGCTCCCCATCCGGGCGGGGCCCGTCGAGGCAGCCGCGCTTGCCCCGACCCTCAACTTGCTGGAGACTCCGCGCCCGCTGACCTGCCAGATGGCAGCCCGCGTCCTTGAGGCCAGCAACTCCCCGTGTCATTGAGGTCAGGATTAGCAGGCTCAGCCGGGGATGTTTCTCGGCGGTTGTCGCCCTGGACGGGCCGGGCGGCCGTCAGGAGGTGGACGCCCGGTGGGCAGTCCCGCGTCCGCACCGCGAACGGATTCGATCGCATCCGCGCCGGGCCGGGTCCCCACGATCAGGGACGCCGGGGAGTGGTGCATCGCGGCGGCGCCGAGGTGAACGTGATGTGCATACAGCGGGGCCGGGTTGGCGTCGTTGTTGCAGCTGACCGGCAAGCCGGGCCAGGCCGCCAGGGAGGGTGCGGATGTCGAAGCCGCGCCAGGCCGGACCGGTGAAATACCGCGCCCGCCGTGCGATGACCCCGCCGGCGCTGGCAGGCGTGGGTGTGACCAGTCCCACCGCCTGCACCGATTCGCGTGGCGTCCGGTGAGCTGGATCACGTGCTCAGATAAGCCGGCCAGGTACCGGTCCCCTTGTCCGGGCCCTGGGTGACACGGCTGGGCGTGTGGGCCATGCGGTCCATGAGGGACCGGCGCCCGGAAGTGGCCGGCGAACCGGGTGGCCAGCTGTGGGTGACCCGGTGGATGCCGCCGAGCAGGTGGGTGGAAGGCTGAAGGTAACCGCCCCGCCGGTTGTTGATGTTACTGGCGGATAGCGGGCGGAGGTGAGCGTAACGATGGCAGTGCCACCTGACTCCGTGCCCAAGTTCGAGCAGTATGCGCACCCGGGGATGCTCGTCACGACCGAGTGGGTGGCCGAGCACCTCGGCGGCCCCGGCGTGGTCGTGGCCGAGTCGGACGAGGACGTGCTGCTGTATGAGACCGGCCACATTCCCGGCGCGGTCAAGCTGGACTGGCATACCGAACTGAACGACCCGGTCACCCGCGACTACGTCGACGGCGCGGGCTTCGCGCGGCTGATGTCCGGCAAGGGCATCACCCGTGACACCGCGCTGGTGGTGTACGGCGATAAGAACAACTGGTGGGCGGCGTACGCGCTGTGGGTCGCCAGCCTGTTCGGGCACCCGGACCTGCGGCTGGTCGACGGCGGCCGGGCCAAGTGGATCGCCGAGGGCCGCCCGGTCACCACGGACGTGCCGCAGCGGGCCGGGGCGGACTACCCGGTCATCGAGCGCGACGACACCCAGATCCGCGCGTTCAGGGACCAGGTGCTGGCCCACCTCGGCAAGCCGCTGATCGACGTGCGCTCGCCCGGTGAGTACACCGGCGAACTGCTGCACATGCCCGACTACCCGCAGGAAGGTGCGGTGCGCGGCGGGCACATCCCCGGCGCCAGAAGCGTGCCCTGGTCGCGCGCGGCCGCCGAGGACGCCACCTTCCGCTCCCGCGACGAGCTTGAGGCGATCTACCAGGGCGAGGCGGGACTGCGCCCCGGCGATGACGTGGTGGTCTACTGCCGGATCGGGGAACGCTCCAGCCACACCTGGTTCGTCCTGCACCACCTGCTCGGCTACCCGCGGGTGCGCAACTATGACGGGTCGTGGACCGAGTGGGGTAACACCGTCCGGGTGCCGATCACCCGGGGGGAGAACCCGTGACGGCCGGCACGCTCAGCCCGCGCCTGCGGGAGATCATCGAGGACTTCGGCGCGGTCCTGGGCAGCGAACGGCTGCAGTTGCTGCTGGAGTTCTCCGAGGAACTGCCGGCCCTGCCCGCCCGTTACGCCGCGCACCGCGACCTGCTGGAGCGGGTGCCCGAGTGCCAGACGCCGCTGTTTTTGGCCATCGAGGTGGACGGCGGCGGCACGGTTCACCTGTTCTTCGATGCCCCGCCGGAGTCCCCGACCACCCGCGGTTTCGCCGGCATCCTCCACGCGGCCCTTGATGGGCTCAACGCCGATGATGTCCTGGCCACACCGGGCGAGTTCGCCGGCCAGCTGGGGCTCAACGACGTGGTGAGCCCGCTCCGGCTGCGCGGCATGGCCGCGATGCTGGCCCGGATCAAGCGCCAGGTGCGCGAGCAGCACCGCTGACGCCAGGCTCCATCGAGCGGTCGGAGCTGTAGACGGTGAAGTGTGCCCGACAGCAGCCGGGCCAGCGTCCGGCTTGGAGCCCGACTCGCGGCTGCACAGGGCGCTGTCGGCCAAGATCAGGCCGGCCTGTCACCCCGCTTGTCGTATGCGATCTTGGTGCCATCCGCTGTGCTGACTGCGTTCAGGGCCCTCTCCTTCACTGCCTTCGGCTCCTCGGGTTAGACCCGGCGGTGCGCTGCTTCTCATCGGCGTCACCGCCGGATGGCCTCGCAGATGCCTTGCTGCATGGCGCGGATGTGAACATTTGCGCGGTGAGGGGTAGCGTCCGGCCATGGCGGTAACAGCACCGCGCGCGGCGGGAGTCCTTTGCGGCGGCCCTGCGGCGGTCCCCCCGGGCGGTGGCCCATCCGGTGGTCTTGACGTTCGCGATCGCGGCCTATTTCTCCTACGTTTCCGGCGAAACTACCGGGGCGGCATACCTGCTGGCGGCCGGGCTCGCGCTGGCGTGGGACCACGCCCGCCACCGGGCCCTTCGCTCGTCCGGTGCGGCGGAATCGGGCCGGCCTGGCCGTCCCGGCCGGATACCGGTGTTCTCGCGCGAATCAGCGGAGCGCCGCCGGGCCGCGATGGGGCGGCTGCTGATCCCCGCCGTGCTCGCGGGTGCCGGGTACGCGGTGATCGTGGGGGGGTTCCAGCGCTATTCGTGGCCGGCCACGATCGCGGTCGCCATCCCCGCAGCGGCCGGGGTCCTGGGCGCCTGGCGGGTCTCGGCGGGATCGCAAAGCGAGCCCGAGCGGCTCAGCCGGGCCGGGGTGGCGGCGTGGGCACTCGTCTGGGCCGGAGCCTCAGCCTGGGAGCTGGCCGCGCTGTACCTGCAGCGCAATCTCGGCACTGACTCCTCCGCCCACCCGACGCTGACCTACCTGGCGAACCCGGTTCTCGCCTCCGTGCCGGGCAGATCGGCGGTGCTGTTCGGCTGGCTCGCCGCCGGCTGGTACCTGGCCCGGCGATGAGCAGCCACGTCATCACCCTCGCGGGCTACCTGGCGTTCCTGGTGGCCGGGGTCGGGCTGGACGCGCTGGCGCATCGCCGTGGGTCCCGGATACCGGCCATCGGCGCCGTGGCCGGCCGGATCATGCACAGCCGCACCGGCCGGATCGCGGTGGTCGCCTGGTGGGCGTGGCTCGGCCTCCACCTGTTCTCCAAATGAGGCCGCAGGCCGGCGCAGATCCACGAACCGCAGCCCGTCCCGGGATCGCCGCATCTGGGCCCCGCGCGAGGACACCTATCCCCGCCGCACCAGGGCTGGGCCGGCGAGCCGACGGGCCCGGGGGGCCGGGAGGCAACCCCGCGCCGGGCCCATTCAGCCCAGGACAGGCACCACCAGACGCCAGATCGGTGATCGTCGCTAGGGCGGCCGGGGAACGGCCGTCACCGAACTGCAGGTCTGCCCGCCCGGCTGGGCGAAGCGGTGCAACGGTCAGAGCCGCGATGCCCATGACCGATGCGCGGCGCGGGCCATCGGCTGCATGCCTGAGGACCCGGCCGTCGGCACCCACCTTGAACCCGGCGTGCCAGGGCGAGATCCTTGCCGGGGCCGGGCATGTTAACTTCGCGTTCCTCACCCCATCCGGCACGCCCACCGGGCCGCCGAACCCACTGCCATTCAACCCGGCTACGCCGGGGGCGGCCGGCCAGGGCCAGCTTCCCGGCAGGCTGCCGACCTCGGGTGGGCCACCGTGCATGATCGGGTCAGCAGCCGCAGGCTAGGCAGAGCCGTGAGGGCAACGCCCATCGTGATCACCACCGTGTCGCCGGCCCCCGCCAGTGTTTCGGTCCCCGGCATGCTCAATCACGGTCACGTCTCGTGTTCATGCTCAGTGACGAGGGAACACTGTGCAGGACGCGCTCTGGCGGCTGCCGCGGCCGGGCACGGACTGCCGTCGGCGAGGCGTGACCGGGCGGGTTGTCTTCGCGGCGCTGTTACCCGGCGGGCGGCGGTTGCTGGCCAGTGGGGCGCAGCCTGCCGGCGGGCAGATCGGCCACGAACACCTTCTGCAGCATGTGCCAGTCCTGCGGGTGCGTGGCGATCCCCTCCTCCAGCACCCTCGCCAGCTGCTGGGTCATGGCGGCGATCTTCTCCGGCCGGGTACCCGTCTGGGGCACCGGAATCTCCTGGTGAATGCGCGCGCCCCAGTTCTCCCCCTCATACCACAGCGTCACCGGCATCAGCGCGGCCCCGGTCTGTTCGGCAAGCGCGGCCGGGCCGCCCATCATCCGGGCGGGCTCGCCGAAGAACTCGACCTCGATCCCGCACCCGGTCAGGTCCCGTTCGCACAGCAGGCCGACCAGGCCGCCGGCCCGCAGCCGCTGCGCCAAGACCCCGAACCTGCCCGCGCCACCGGAGTGCGGCAGCACCTCCATCCCCAGGCCCTCCCGGAACGCCACGAACCGGTGATACAGCGATTCCGGGCGCAGCCGCTCCGCCACGGTCGTGACCTTTCCGGCACCGCGGAGCACGATCCAGGCGCCCGCCTGCTCCCAGTTGCCCATGTGCGGCAGCGCGAAGACCACCGCGCGGCCCGCCGCCAGGTGCCGCAACGCGGTCTGCTCCTCGCCAGCAGCCCGCATCCGGCCAAGGATCTCCGCCGGCGGGATCACCGGCAGCCGGAACGCCTCCAGCCAGTACCGCAGATACGAACGCATCCCCGCCCGCGAAAGCCGCCGCAGATCCCTCACCGGTGGGCCGGGGCCGATCACCCGCGCCAGGTTCGCCTCCAGCTGCCTGACACCCGGCCCCCGCCGCCGCCACAGCTGGTCGGCGATCTGCCCGAACATCCACTCCGCCCACCGCCGGGGCATCCGGCA
>Ga0126383_10000940_pt1 | contig 17272 bp, 11 predicted proteins | sample PanSoiMetPlot_35_FD_96882 | JGI IMG/M metagenome (GOLD analysis project Ga0126383, IMG submission 96882) | Tropical forest soil microbial communities from Panama - MetaG Plot_35 | ecosystem: Environmental > Terrestrial > Soil > Tropical forest > Bulk soil | place: Panama | collected 2016-02-17
CAGTCACGCGCAAACTGACAGTTTGCGTTACATCCGCCGTTAGTAACGCAAACTGTTAGTTTGCGTCCCGACTCACAACCACAGCCACAAGCAACCAGACCAGTCACGCGCAAACTGACAGTTTGCGTTACATCCGCCGCTAGTAACGCAAACTGTTAGTTTGCGTCCCGACTCACAACCACAGCCACAAGCAACCAGACCAGTCACGCGCAAACTGACAGTTTGCGTTACATCCGCCGTTAGTAACGCAAACTGTTAGTTTGCGTCCCGACTCACAACCACAACCAATCAGACCGAAGCACGCGCAAACTGGCAGTTTGCGTTACAATCGGTGGCGTGAACCGAATGCTGCGAGTGCATGCAGTGAAGTCTCTCATTGTCTGCGCCACTTCCCTGCTTCTTTTTTCCACGGCCATAGCCCAGAAGGAAAATAAACAACCGACGGGACCGCTGATCACACGGACGACCACGCGTCACGAGAACTATCGCCTGCCCTTCGGCGGCACAGTCACCGTGGTGGGCGCGCCGGCGGGATCGCTCACCATCGAAGCCTGGCAAAAGAGCGAAATCGACATCACCGCCTCAATCGAACTACAGGGACCGAATGCGGCGGCGCTCGATCAACTGGCGGTGCTAAACACGTTCGCGGTGGACGTCGATGTCGATCACATACGGATTCTGACTACCGGAACTCACGATCGGGAATTCATGAAGCGGGTGGCGAAGAATTTTCCCAAGAACCTGATCGGACTCCCATGGAAACTCAATCTGCAAATCAAGCTTCCGGCGCTCACCGACCTGGAGATTGACGCCGGTGTAGGGCCGATCAACCTGTCCGGAGTTGAAGGCACGCTTCGTTTGAATGCCTTGAAGAGCGATGCGAACCTTTCGCTGACCGGCGGTTTGGCGGCCGTGTTGATTCAGGAGGGTTCAATCAATCTGAATATCCCGGGACACAGTTGGCACGGTCTGGGAGCGGAAATCAGGATGGCCGCCGGCACCGTTAACGTCGGCTTTGCCCCCGACTTCAGTATTGACGTCGACGCCGACGTGCTGCGCGCCGGCGAGATACAAATCGGTCTCCCAAATCTTAAACCACGCGAGGGGGCCAGCATCGCCAAGAACTCCGTGCGCGCGCGCAACGGCAACGGCGGAGCAACTTTGAGCTTGACGCTGGGCGACGGGATCATCCGCCTGAGGCAACTCGAAAAGTTCTGATGGCAGACGACACCAAACTCGATGTGCTCGCCATCTTCTCGCATCCGGACGATGCTGAACTCACCATGGCGGGCACTCTCATTAAGCTCAACGCCCTTGGTCATCGCGTGGGCGTGGCCGATATGACGCGCGGTGAAATGGGCACCCGCGGCACGCCGGAGATTCGCGCCAAGGAGGCGCTGGATGCCGCTCGCGTAATGGGCCTCGAGGTGCGGGTAAATTTGGAATTGCCGGATGGGCACCTGGCGCTAAACGAGCAAAGCCGCCAGACCGTAGTCCGGGCCCTGAGAAGATATCGGCCCGCGGTGCTCTTCACTTCCCACTGGGACGATCCACATCCGGATCACGCCGCCACCGCGCATATCGTGCGGGCGGCCGCCCGGCTCGCTACCATGCGCAACTATGATCGCGAAGCCGGCCAGGCGCCGATCAAGATGCCGGCCGTGGCCCATGCAGTCTACTCACGCCTGGTGATGCCTTCGTTCATCGTCGATGTTTCCGAGTTTGCGGAACAAAAGATGGCAGCCATCCGCGCCTACGTTTCGCAGTTCTATAGTCCGGAGTCAAAAGAGCCGGCCACGCGAATCGCGGAAAAGGGATTCCTGCGAGAGATCGAGGATCGCACCAGATATTACGGCTCGTTGATTGGCGTCGAAGCAGGCGAGCCCTTCTACGTGCGCGAAGCGCTGAACGTCGAAGATCCGCTCACGCTCCTCACGCGGCCGATGAACATCTATTCGTAACTCAGATCGTAAGACCAGGTCTGTCCTCGAGCAAGAGTGCGCCAAGCCCGGGAGAGCGGCCGCGTACTATTTCTTCGGCTCACCCAGCACCAGTCTGGCAATCGCTATCACGGCATTTGCGCGCGGCGCTCCGTCCTGAAAATTACGGGCCAGGGTCACCGCTTTGTCGTAGTCCTCTCCCGCCAATCTGGTGAAAATCCCAGCTACGTCAAAGTCGCGGATGCTGTGTTCGTGCCCTGAGTTTACGCCGTGGGTGACGAGCCCGAAGGCGATTTTCCCATCCTCACCAGTAAAGCCATTGGCGGAATTGGCCGCGGTAATCGCGTCACCCACGGTTTCCCATACTGCGGTGTGATTAACTCTCAGCACCACATTCGCAATGCCGAAGAATGCCCGAGGCCGGTCCGGGTCGCCGATTTCGATTAGCCGCGCCTCGGCGATGGCTTCGTCGAGCACTGGCAACGCCCGGTCATGATCTTTGAGGCCGATTTGACTGGCGGTTTGCGAAAGCAGCCAGGCCCGCTGGAAATGTGTAAGGTCGCCAGTCTTCGCAAATTCCAGCGCCTGATCGACATTCCGGCTCTCTCCCAACCGGTAGGCAATACATGCATCGATGTATGCCCGCGTGGTGTTACGCAGATCGCTATCATTGATCTTCTCAATGTATTCATGCGCGCGCTGGTCATCCTTATCAATCATCATCATCGCGAGCTGCAGATACAATTGATCGCGTGCGGCGGGAGTTTGCGCGCGGTCCACTTTGTCGAGCAGTGTTTGTTCAGGGCCAGGGCCTTGCCGATCGGCTGGTTGACCACTCGTCACCTGGGTCTCGGCCCGCGCTGGCGTGTCGGCTGCGGGAGGATCAATGCCGCGGTGCATCCAGACATCGTCACGCGCCCGCGCGGCATCGCTGGCGGCGGCGCCCAGACTTTCGAGTTGGGCCTGCAAAGCCGCGCTCATTGCGGGTGGCGCAAAACGCTCGAACAAGGGCATCAGTCGCCTGAGGCCGAGATACTGCCCATCCGGCCCGGCCAGGGACTGCTCCGGCAGCGGGCGCAAGAGAATTGCGGCGGCGGTGCGAAAGAATGCCGCCCGCAGATCCGGACTAATGTTGGGAGGGTTGCGCGATCCACCTGATTCCGTGCTCGCCGATCCGTATCCCAGGAACGTCACATATATACTTGGCGAGAAGATATACGACGCCAGCAACGACGCGGTATTCGCGTCAGACATTGGATTCATCGCCGCACTCTGGAGCATCACAGCATATCGCTGATCAGCCGCAGCGGCGTCTTTTACGCGCAGCCTGGCCAGGAAATCGACCGACGCAATATTGATGGAACTCAGCGCGGGATCGGCATACTGTAATGCCCTCTGAGAATCGCCTTCACTGAGCAGCTCCTTCGCCAGATCATAGCGTTGCGCCGTCTGGTCTGAGCCTCTTAGATCCGGACGATGATTCGGCTGATCGCGAACCTGCGCGCTTTTTTGATCCGAGTAGCGCTCCAGCAGCTCTTCGCCCAACTTTGTGTCCCGCCGGGATGCTATCCCCAGGACTTCACGACGGATCTCCGGCGGCGACGCATAGCCGTAGCCGCCGTTCGGGTTTCGTGCCTGCTGTTGCCGGATGTCTTCTTCGATCTTCTCCTGACTTTCAGCATCGGCAACCTCGGCCGCGTCGAATGCAGATCGAAACATGTTCCGGCTCCGCTGGTAATCCGTTTCCCAGAGCATGTCGGCAATTCGCGCCTGCGTGCGCGCACGCACCCTCGCATCGCTGAAGTTGCGGGCATCTGCGGCCAGGCCAACCAACAGCGACTGGACATTAGCGCGCCGCTCGCGCACGACACGTTCCGCTTCGAGTTCGGCAGCGGTCTTTTCGACTGGCGGCTTGGCGGCTTCGGCGTTCGCGGTCTTTTTCTGCGCTTCGGCGCAGCCACCCACAGCGGCGATCAAGGCGAGCACGAGAACAGGGTGACGAGGCATAAGAAATCCTCCAGGACTGTAAATTGCGCCGGGGTCGCGCTAGTTTAGTACTACTCCAGTGGGGCTACCGCGCCGAGCCGCTTGCGCGAACCCGCCGCGTCCTTGACGTCTACTTCTGCTTCTGTTCCAGAACTGATCGCGCAATGGCGATGGTCGCGACAGACCGGGTCGCATCCCGGTTTAGCCCGCGGGCCAACTGAACAGCCTTGTCATAGTCGTAATCTGCCAGCTTGCCGAAGATTCCTTCCAGGTCAAACTCAGGCACTTTCTGCGAACTCGCATAAGAAGGGCCGGTCTGAACGGTAAAAGAAAACACCAGCTCGCCGCCTTCGCCGCTAAACTTCTCCGCCGCGTTCGCGCTCGTGATCGCCTGGTCCATCGTCTCCCACACCACGGCGCGATTGACCGCGAAGGCAGCATTGGCCGCCGCCACAAAAGCACGCGGCGCGTCGACAACTGATGGCGAGATGCGCCGCGCCTCGGCGATGGCCGAATCAACCAAACCGGCAGCCGCCTGGTTGTCAGACTTCAGTGAGAGACCCGCGGCCTGGGCGAATAGCCACGACCTGTAGACGTGATCCAGCTCGCCGGTGCGCGTCAACTCCATGATGCGCTTGAGATCTTTCTGCGCGACGGCGCTTCGCGCCAGTCGAATGTCGATGTAAATGCGCCCGTTCTTTCGCGTTTCCGGGTCAGCTACTTCATCAATGAAGTCGCGCGCCCGCAAATCACTCTTGCCCGCGTACAGCGAAGCCAGTTGCAGATAAATTTTGTCTCGCTCCGCGGAGTCCTTCGCATGATCAAGCTGGTCGGTTAACTGTTTCTCCCAATTCTCGAGCTGATTGTCCGGCCGAATGCCTTTACGGACCCAATCGTCATCATCACGATCGCGCGTCGCGCCGGCGACCAGGGGCGACAAAGTTTCCAGCTGCGCTTTCAGCGAAGCGGTGAGTTCCGGAGGCCCGTACTGCTCAAACACAGGCAGCAGGCGCTTGATAACAAGATAGCGCCCATCCTGTCCGGCGGTCGTTTGGTCCTCTCCCGGCGCGGCGACGGGGCGCAACAAAATAGCCGCGGCGGCCCGGAAGAATGCGAGTCGTAACTCCGGGCTGACTTCCGGAGGTGTCCGGTTGCCAGGATAGGAATTCGTGCGAATGCCATCCGCGCTATACCCGATGTATGTGTGCGGCGTAAACAAGTACGACGCGAGCAAAGACACCGTGTTGGCGTCGGAGAGTTGACTGGTCGTGGCTCCCGCCAGCATGGCCGCATATCGCTCGTCCGCGACCGCAGCATTTCTTTCACGCACCGAGGAAAGAAAATCGACGGTCTCCTGCCCGACCATGCCAATCACCGGATCGAAGAATTGCACCGCCCGTTCAACTTCACCGGCCTCGAGCATATTGCGCGCGGCATCCAGTCTTTGCCGAATCAGGGGATCAAAAATTCCCAGGGTACCCTGGGTAGAAACCTGTACGCCGCCATTTTCACGGCGCATGTCTTCTTTCATGCTGGTCATGAACTCTTCGCCTAAAGCGCCGTCGCGCCTGGCGGCCAGACGAATGACCTCACCACGAATGGGCAGCGGAACCCAATAGTCCGTATTGCCCATTTCGCGGGCCTGGTTCCGGGCATGTTCCTCTGTGTCTTTGTCGGCGACTTCCGCCGCGTCCCAGGCGAGACGAAACATCGAGCGGGCGCGCTCGCGATCTGTATTCCACAGCACGCTGGCGATGCGCGCCAGGGTCCGGCCACGCGTCACCATGTCATTGAAACTGCGGGCATCAGCGGCCAGGCTGATTAAGAGAGACTGCGCGTTGGCGCGTCGCTCCTTCAACAGCCGCTCGGCTTCCGCTTCGCGCGCGCTCTTGGCGGCGGTCTTTTCAGAGATGTTCGAGGCCGGGGTGGCTTTAACTGCCGAGCTATTCGCTTCTTTCGTCTGCGCGACAGCTGCCAAACGGATGGCCAAGACGATTGCGACAAGGAAAAGAGGTCGACGCATAAATAATGCTCCAACCGATCAAGGTGCTGGGGGGAGGGTATTCTAAACCAAAACCTGAGATGTTTAGAGGCGAGCTGCCGGCTGCCTCATTAGCAGGAATCCGGCGGGCAGTAGCCCGCCTCTAAACGATAACCTTTGGGGGGAGCTAGTTCTTCTTTTCTTCCAACACGGTCCGGGCGATGGCAATGGTAGCGCTCGCTCGCGGCGCTTCGTGTTCGAAGCCGCGGATAACTTCGATTGACTTGTTGTAGTCTTGTTTCGCCAACTCGGTGAAGACTCCAGCCACATTGAACTCGCCGGAACTCGTACTATGAATCGACGACGAGTTCTTGGTTATTAAGCTGATTCTCATCGTCCCGTCTTCGCCGGTGAAGGACTCGGCGCCATTGGCTGCCCTGATGGCTTCCTCAACTGTTTCCCAACTTTTTGCGCGGTCAAGGGTCAGCAGCGCGTTGGCAATGGCAATCATCGCGCGGGGCCGATCCGGATCGGACGCGTCAATCCGGCGCGCCTCGGCCGTTGCCTCTTCAATCGTGCCGAGCGCCAGTTCGCGATCAGTCTTGGTCAGCAGGGTCGCGGCCCGCATCAGGCCCCACGATCGTTGGAAGTGCGACAAGTCGCCTTTTTTTAGTACTTCAAAAAGCAGGTCCGTATCCTTTTTGTCGTTGGCGCGCAGCATTAGCGTGCCGTCAATGAAGGGCCGCACCTTATTGCGTAATTCCGTGTCGTCGATCTTGTCGACGTAATCGCGCGCCTGAATGCTGCCCTGGTCGACATAGAGTTGGGCCATCTGGACATACAAACGGTCGCGCTCTTCCGAAGTCTTCGCCTGATCGATGCGATCCTGCAGGTTCTTAACCTGATCCTTGTTGTCCATTGGCGGCCGGATGCCTTCGCGCAATGGTCCATCGTCGCGTTGACGGACATCGTCCGGTAATCCCTGGGCCAGGGCGTCAGCTTGCGCGTGGATGGCGTCGGCCAATTCACGCGGCGCGTACTGATCGAATAATGGCTCCAGGCGTTTGAGCATCAGGAATTTGCCCTGCACTCCGGCGGTGGTTTGATCCTGTCCCGGCGGAGCCAGGGGCCGCAGCAGAATGTCCGCCGCAGTCCGGAAAAATGCATTACGCAACTCCGGTGAGATATTTGGCGGCACGCCGTCGCGCGAGGTACGCGTGGACGAAGAACCGCTATTGTTGAAGGTCACAAAAATATGCGGCGTGAAAAGATAAGAAGCCAGGAGCGAAACTGTGTTGGCGTCTGATTGCAGGTCCGCACTCGCTCTTACGAGAAACGATCCGTAACGCATATCGGCTGCGGCGGCGTCCTTGTCTCGCAGATAAGAAAGGAAGTCCACGGCATCAATGGTTAGACTCGACAAGGCGGGGTCCGCAAACTGCAGGGCCCGCGCCACGTCAGTATCGAGTAACTGCCGGGCTAGAGTCAGACGTTGGGCGAGGGCCTCCGGCGCCTGGCCCGGATTGTTGCGCAGGCGATCAGATTCGGCAGTCGCATCCTGTTGTTGTTGAGTTTTAAACTTTCCCAGAAACTCTTCGCCCAACGCGCGATCGTGTTTGGACGCCAGTCGCAACACCTCGTTGCGAATATTGGGCGGCTGCCGCACCACCCCACCTCCCCCGTTGCGCGCGGCCTGCTGCTTAAAGTCTTCCTGGAGCTTTCGCTGCGATTCCTGGTCGACGACTTCGGCGGACTCCCAGGCCTTGCGAAACAGAGCCCGGGCCCGCTCTGGGTCGGCTGACCACAAGACGTCGGCAATGCGCGCCTGTGTGCGGGCGCGCAAGGTCTGATCATTGAAACGGCCCGCGTCCGCCGCCAGGCTGATGAGCAACGCCTGCGCGTTGTCGCGCCGCTCTTTCAGGATCCTTTCGGCTTCAGGATCCTTTGTGTTCCTGGCCAGCTTGGCGCTATTCCCGGTTTTGCCGGCGTCTGCAGGTTGGGCGAGAGCCACGGCAGTAGATGCCAGCAGCAGCGAAAGAGCAAACAGACAACGGTAAGTCATAAGTTCTCCTGACCAGAGCAGACTTAATACAGTGGGCGTGTCGAGGATAACGCGCGACCAACCAGCTTGGTTCCAGAATTTTCGGAGCGCAAGCATCCGATGGAGCGCGGGCATCCTTGCCCGCGGTTCGCCGTCATCCTAACGGCGTATTTTATCCTGGTCAGAAGCAGGCAAGATGCCTGCGTACCGCACGCAGGGATGCGTGCGCTCCGATCGCGTGCGACGGACGCCTTAGACTGCGATCACTTCCAGTTCAGGATCGACCTGCTCTTTGAGCATGCTCTCAATGGCCATCAAGGTCCCGGTCAGGGAGCTTGGGCAACTCCCGCAGGCGCCTTGATAGCGAATCTTCAACGTCCGATCCGTAAGATCGATTATTTCCAGGTAACCGCCATCACCCATCAAATACGGGCGCACCTTCTCATCGAGAATCTCATTGATTTGCAGCAGACGCGGGTCATCGCTGGTAACCGCGGCAATCGCCCCGCCTACCGCCGAGGCGTCACCGTTCGGCGCGGTCACTCCCGTCGATTGGGCGGCGCGGATCGGCACGGCCAGCGCCGGCAGCAATTCGTCCCAGTCGGCCACGTCATCCTTCTCAACTGTGATCATGTTGTCCATGTAAAATACGGACGCAACGCTGCCCACATCGAAAAGAGATCGCGCCAGCTCATCACTCTGAGCCTGGTCGCTGGATCCGAATTGACGCGCCACGCCACTGGTGACCGGTTCGCGCAGAATAAATTTCACCGCGTTGGGATTCGGCGTCTCCTGGATATCGCTGATCTTTGGCATTCGATTTTATGGCCGGCTGACGTCTCAGCGACCGCCGGCGCAGAACTCCTTCAAAGTCTGTGCTCGATTATAGACTCTGCTGGTTTCGTTTTCTATCGGGGGCCAACTCAGGCGCTGTCCGGCGCTGAGTTTCGGTGCGTCCTTCGCGACTCTGTGGTGAGCAAACGTTGAGAGAATTCTCCGCCGGGACGCTGAGGACACACCGGGACATCAAGCCCGGCAGCGCAATCGATGTTAGCTAATGGCGGCGATTAACATTCCTGATTATTTCTCCGGCAATAATCCGCGAGGGCCGTTTGCCTCAGACCGTAGCTCCCTGCATACTGCACACGCATGAACATAGGCATCACTGTTTACCCGACATACGGTGGTAGCGGCATTGTAGGTTCTGAACTGGGAAAGGAACTTGCGGAACGGGGCCACACTGTACATTTCATTTCGTCGTCTTTGCCGACGCGATTAACCGAGCTGAATGAACGCGTACGATTTCATGAAGTCGAGATGATGTCGTATCCCCTGTTCGAACATCAGCCCTACGATCTGGCTTTGGCGACCAAGATGGCTTCCGTCGCCGAAAACGAAAACCTCGATCTGCTGCACGTGCATTACGCCATTCCCCATTCAATCAGCGCCATCCTCGCGCGCGAATCGATTAAATCGCATCGCCGCTTGCCGGTGATTACGACTTTGCACGGGACCGACATCACCCTGGTCGGCGCTGATCGATCGTACCTGCCCATCACCAAATACGCCCTCGAGCAGTCTGACGGCGTTACGGCGATTTCCGAATATCTGAAGCAGGCCACAGTCGAACATTTTGGCTTCGACCGCATCCAGGTAATTCCGAACTTTGTTTGTCCTGACGATTACAAACCCAAAATCGATTGCGAGTTGCGCGAACTGCTGACGCCGGACGGTTCGCCAGTCCTGGTCCACGTCTCGAATTTTCGCCCCGTCAAACGGCCGGTTGATTGCGTTGAAATTTTTGCGCGCGTGCTCAAGCAGACCAAAGCCCGGCTGGTGATGGTCGGGGACGGCAGTGAGCGCACCAACTGCGTTCACCGGGCCCGCTGTCTCGGGGTGGCCGACGAAACGATTTTTGTCGGCAAGCAACCGAACATTGTTGATTATCTTTGTGCCTCGGACGTGCTGCTGCTCCCCTCGGAGCAGGAATCGTTTGGCCTGGCGGCGCTCGAGGCGATGGCCTGCGAACTACCGGTGATCGCTTCGCAGGTCGGCGGCCTGCCGGAACTGATAGACGACGGCGAAACGGGATTTCTCAGTCCGGTGGGCGACGTAGACAAGATGGCCGACGATGCCGTCCGTCTGATTACCGACAAAAAATTCAGACGGCAGATGGGCCGCGCCGCGCGGGCGTCAGCCATTGAACGCTACAGCACACATCAGATTATTCCCCAATACATCGACTTTTATGAGCGCATCCTGAAGAGCCAGTGACGCGGCTCCAGCGGCAACCGGCGGAAAGTAAATTCCTTGACAGTGCTCTGAACGAGAACTAGCATCGACCGCCCGATGACAATTCGTTCTCTCATTGCGGTTTTAATTGTCGGCCAGATGTTTTGCGGCGCTCTCGCGCAACAGTCCGGCACTGGCCGGTCGAGCCCTCCTCCTGCGGTCTCGCCGCAACCTCAAAAACCTGACGAAGATGACGTGGTAAAGATCACGACCAACCTCGTCCAGGTTGACGCCATTGTTACCGATAAGAGCGGCAAGATTGTTACCGATTTAAAACCGGAAGAATTTGAAATCTCGGAAGACGGCAAACGGCAGCAGATCACTCACTTCTCCTACAACTCCGCGCCCGTCAGCGGCGCTCGCTCAAACAGCCCGGCGGCCAACCAGGTTCCGGACAAGGACGCCCCTATCGTTCCGCCCCGCAACTTAACTCGTGACGACGTGCGCCGCAGTGTGGCCATCGTCGTCGACGACCTCGGCATGTCGTTTGAAAGCATCTCGTATGTCCGGAACGCTTTGAAAAAATTTGTGGCGGAACAGATGCAGCCCGGGGACCTGGTGTCGATCATCCGCACCGCCGGCGGGGTGAGCGCCCTCCAGCAGTTCTCTGCCGACAAGCGCCAGCTCAACGCGGCCATCGATCACCTCCGGTGGTATCCGCTCGGCCGCGGCGATGTGAGTCCCACCTCGCCCCTGGGCGCGCCCGGATTGAAACTTCCGGGCATGGCCGATCGCAGCAACGCCGAAAGTCAGGACGCGTTTCGCGAAGAGGTTTTCTCAATCGGCACGATCGGCACGTTGCATCATGTCGTCCGCGGTTTGCACGATTTGCCGGGGCGCAAATCAATCCTTTTCATTTCCGATGGCCTGAAAATAATGGTCGCCGACCGCATTCGTTTGTTGGAAGCGCTCAGGGCGCTGACCGATGAGGCGAACCGCGCCTCAGTTGTGATCTATACGATGGACGCGCGCGGAGTGCAGACACTGGGACTCGATGCGGCCGACAACACGAGATTACTGAGCCCGATGGGCGCGCGCATGGACAAACTCGGCCTGGGCCGCAGTATGACGGAAGCGGAGCAGCAGGTGATGGCCCGTCACAACAGTTTCTTTGAATCTCAGAACGGACTCCATTACCTGGCCGAACAGACTGGCGGCATTGCGGTTTTGAATACCAACAACTTGAGCGGCGGAATCCAGCGAGTCATAGACGACCAGCGGGGCTATTACCTGATCGGCTATCGTCCCGAGGAATCCACTTTCGATCCCAAGTCCGGCCGTCGCACTTTCCATCATCTCTCGCTGAAGGTCACCCGCCCCGGCAAGTACCAGGTGCGGATGCGGAACGGCTTTTTCGGCCGGCCTGACGAAGCGCGCAAGGCTGAGGAAAAAACAGCGGCGCAGCAACTGCTCGACGCGCTCAGTTCGCCGTTTGGGGCCACCGACATCCGTTTGCAGTTGACCTCACTGTTCGCCAACGATGCCGCCAACGGATCGTACATGCGATCGCTTTTGCACATTGAGGCCAAAGATCTGACTTTCAAAGAGGCAACCGCCGGCGGGCACGAAGCCGTGTTCGATCTCGTAGCCATGACCTTCGGTGATACCGGCACTGCAGTCGACTACACGGCCCAGACCTACACGCTGCAATTGCCTGAGGAACATTATCAGCGCGCTCTGCGACAGGGCCTGGTCTATAACGTCACCGTGCCGATTAAGAAAGCCGGCGCTTACCATTTCCGCATCGCCCTCCGCGACACCGCGACTGGGCACATCGGCTCGGCTTCGCAATACATTGAGGTTCCCGATCTCAATAATCAGCGGCTGGCGCTGTCCGGAGTGGTGCTGAGCGACTCCAAAGCCGGCGCGGTCGACAACGCAAAACCTGGCGCTGAACTCAATGATCCCGCGGCGAGTCCGGCCGTTCGCGATTTCCGGCAGGGGGCCCAATTGGAATGGGGATACCTCATCTACAACGCGCAGCTGGACAAGCAGACGCAAAGACCTCAACTGACAACCAGTGTGCGACTATTTCGTGACGGCCAAATGGTTTTCTCAGGCAGCGAACTGCCTTTGGCAATTGATCGTCAAAAGGACTTGCAGCGTTTGCCGGTTTCCGGAGCAGTGATACTGGGGACCGATCTGACGCCGGGCGAATATATTCTGCAAGTCAGGGTGACTGACACTTTGGCCGAGAAAAAATATCGGACAGCTACGCAGTGGATGGATTTTCAGATTGTGAAGTAGGTCGTGCTCCCCTTTCCGGTTCGCCGTTAGTCCAAGCCATCATGTTCAGAAAACTATTCCTGGCCCTGATCCTCAGCGCGCAAATGGTTTCTCCCGCTCTGGCGCAGCAACCTCGCACCACCGAGGTCGGAAATCCACCGCCAGTCCCGCAAAAGCCGGACGAGCCCGAGGTCGTCAGAATCACCACCAACCTGGTCCAGGTCGACGCTGTGATCACCGATAGTCATGGAAAGCTGGTCACCGATCTGAAGCCGGATGAAGTTCAGATTCTCGAAGACGGCCACCGGCAGAAGATTACGAATTTCAGTTTTACCTTGAGTCAAAATCCGCCGGCGCCGCGCGAAGCCACTTCGGCGAAGATTGAGAAGACTGAGAGAAATGCGCCGGCGCCGCCTCCGGCCATCCTGCGCCGTGAAGACATCAAGCGAACGATTGCGATCGTCATCGACGATCTGGGCCTATCGTTCGAGAGCATCGTCTTTGTCAGGCGCGCCCTCAAGAAATTCATCGATGAACAGATGCAGCCCGGCGATCTCGTCGCGATTGTGCGCACCAGCGGCGGGATGGGCGCGCTGCAAAGCTTCACCGCCGACAAACGACAACTCGCGGCCGCGGCCGAACGCATCAAGTGGAACGGCAACGGCCGCAGCGGCATCACCCCCTTCGAGCCGATTCAACCGCCGACGCCGGGAGAAAAAGGCGCCGACATTGATGCCGCTAACGACGATTTGAATGAGTTTCGCAAAGACGTCTTCGCCATCGGGACCCTCGGGGCCGTCAGTTATGTCGTCCGCGGGCTCAAGGATTTGCCGGGCCGCAAGTCAATCCTGCTGGTGTCCGATGGGTTCCGCATCTACGATGACCCAAATGCGATGCGCACCTATCTGGCGGCTGACAAGATTACTCGTCTGGTCGATGAAGCGGCCCGCGGCTCGGTAGTCATCTACACGATAAATGCCACCGGCCTGCAGACCCTGGGAATTACCGCTGCCGACAACATGGCTGACTCCGGCGACAGTAGCGGCGCTCGCAGCGTGGATAGCGCCCAGGACCAGATTACCAACCGGCGCAATCAAGCCCTGGACAACCAGCAGAGCCTTGACTATCTGGCCCATCAAACTGGTGGGATAGCGATTCACAATACCAACGATCTGAGCAGCGGAATTCGGCGCGTGCTTGAAGACCAGCAGGGCTATTACCTGATCGGTTACCGGCCTGATGAATCGACCTTCGACAAGCGCACCGGCCAGCGGACTTTCCATCATTTGACGTTGAAGGTCACCCGGCCCGGAAAGTTCAACGTGCGGATGCGTAACGGCTTCTACGGAAAGACCGAAGAAGATAAAGCCGCGGCGCCGAGCCTGGCCCAGAAACTCTATCTGGCCGCGGCTTCGCCGTTTGGCGCCACCGGCGTGCATCTGCAACTCACTTCTCTGTTCGCCAACGACGAGAAGGCCGGCTCGTTCATGCGCTCAGTGCTTTATATCGACACGCACGACCTCACGTTTACCGAAGAGCCGAACCATATGTTTAAGACGGTCTTCGACGTGCTGTCGATGACTTTCGGCGATAACGGACAAGTGGTCGATCAAAGCGGCCGCACCTACACCATGCAGTTGCCCGAAGAGTTGTACAAGCGCGCCACCCGCGATGGACTCGTTTACTACGTGACAGTGCCGGTTAAGAAACCCGGCGCATATCAATTGCGGATGTCTCTGCGCGACACCGTGACCGATCATATCGGGTCGGCAAGTCAATTCATCGAAGTGCCGGATATTAAGAAGAACCGGATCGAATTGTCCGGTCTAATTCTGCGCGGCTACGCCAAGAGTCCCACCCAGCCCAGCGCTGAAACTCCAGCGGGCGACCAGGAAGGCATCGACAAAGGCAATGCCGAAGCCAGCCCGGCCGTGCGCCGGTTCCACTCAGGCATGTACCTGAACTATGCGTTCTATATCTACAACGCACATTCCGAGAAGGGCGCTGCGCCGCAACTGACGACGCAGGTGATTTTGTTTCACGACGGCAAGCCGGTCTTCACCGGCAACCAGAATCCCATGACCCATACGAATCAGCCGGACCTGAAGCGGCTGGTGGCCGGCGGGATAGTCCAACTGGGCAGCGATTTGCCGCCGGGCGATTACGTGCTGCAGGTGATTGTCAAAGACGCGCAGGCCGACAAGAAATATCAGAGCGCCAGTCAATGGATGGATTTTTCGATCGTGAAGTGATTAAAGACGGCCTCGCCGCGACGAGGTATTCGGCTGCCGCCCACTTCGCAACTAGGACCGCCCGGCTAGCGCGACGGTGATGGCTGGCTGCACATCTTCTGCGCGATCAGTTCAGCAGCTAATCGATGGCCATCCGCGTTCCAATGGCCGTTCCCGATTTCTTTGCCAAAGCCGTGATAGAAAACCTTCGTTTCATCTGCCGACTTTTCCAGCGGCGCGGCCAAATCCAGGAAATCGATCTGTTCCCTGCCCGCCAGCTGCGCCAGACGCTGATTCGGATAGAAGAGCGTATCGACGTCCAGATAATTCCTGAATCGTTGGCGCACTGAAGCGTCCGGGTGCACCTGTATGGGATTGCTGCCAACCACCAGGAGAAACTTCGCGCCTTTGTCCTTAACTTCCAGATCTATCTGTTTGATCAAGGCTTCGGTTATCGTCCAGGCATCATTCCAGACTGCCTCATGCGGTTCCAGATAGATCATGTTCTCGACTGAGACGTCGGGCCGAGACGGCTTATCAGCCGGCGCCCGCGCGGGTCCCGCCGCCGGCGCCAACTGCTGCCGCGCCCGCCGCTCATCCAGCTTCGTCTTGATTAACAACTGGGCCTCGTAACCGAGCTGCACCAGGCGCAGGTGGTCGCGGAACCACGTACCCACCGCGCTGAACTTTCGCCATTTGAAGTACGCCGAATTGCGAAACGAGTCGTCTTCAACCAACTGATTGTTCTGATAGACGAAGTATGGGATTTGATCGGTCTTCTTTAGCAGGCGCACGTTGTCACTGATGTCATTGTTCGTCGTCACGAGCAACATGACGATGTCGGGCGAATACTGCCAGACACGTTGCCGCAAGGTAATCAGCTCCTGCGCGGTGCCGTAGCCTGACGCGCCAAAGTTGATAATCTCAATCTGCTTGCCCGCGTATGGCTCGCAACCTTCGAGCTTCTGTTGCAGCAGCCACCAGAAGGTTTGCGCCATCGGCACCTGCAACGCTTCACAATATGAATCGCCCAGCAACGCGATCCTGATGGTGCCGGGAGGCTTCGCCAGCGGGTGCTCGCGGTCACGCAGACCGGCGCTGTTGATGCTTACATTGTTGCGACCCTCGCGCTGATAAGTGCCGGCGATATTGGGCCGCAAAGCAATCCCGCGCTCATAGTCAGGCCCGTAAAAAAGCGGCGCGGAATATCCGGCCACGCGCAGAAACACTTCCGTCAGGAGCAGCCCGCAGCCAATACCGAGCAGCACCAGCAGGAGTTTCTGTTTTCGGGACTTTTTGCCTCCGCGGTTGCTCATCTCACTCTGTCTTTCGATAAGCAGTCCAGCACCACGTGGCTAGCCCGACGTTTTCGAACAGCCGGTGCAAAGCGCCGGCTCGCCATGCCGGCTGGGTCGTCATTTGATGAACCACTTGCAGATTAGCTGCGCGTCCCAGAGCCGCCAGACTCTCCAGCGAGAACACGTAATTATGATGACCGAGCGCGAGATGTTTATATGGACGGCTCTTCAATTTGAGTTGTGAAAGCAGATTCTTCACCTGCGTGTCGAAGCTGCGATAATTGGGGACCACCACGATTAGCGAACCATTCTGGTTCAGAATCTCTCTGGCGCGCCGCAAAGTCGACAGGGGGTCGGCTGTATGCTCGAGCACGTGCAGCATCGTGACGATGTCATAGCGCCGATCGAAATTGATATCCTCGATCGTCCCATGATGCACCGGAAAACCGCCCCGCGCGGGAAGTGTCTCACTCACGTGCCGCGATAAATCTGTGCCTTCCACTTCATAGCCCGACTGCCGCGCCAGGTGCGGCAGCAGACCGCTGCCGGTGCCGACGTCGAGCAGAGTTTTTCCGCTGCAGTGCTGTCTGATGAATTGCAGGTATTGATTGACCTGACGATGCACGGCCGGTTCGAAGCGATCGTAATCGAATTCCAGGTTGCAGCCCCAACCGTCGAAGTACTCTGGATCGTCGTACAGCTCGTTCGCATCATCGGCAGGCGCCGGCGGCGTCATCACGTAATCGCACTGGTCACAACGGTATATCTGCTTTCGGGCGAAGTCTTCACCGAAATGTCTGAGGGTTCGTTGGCAGATAATGCAACTACGCGATGTGTTGTCTGAGGTCATGCGCCGATCGGGTGGAATGCTTGTACTACACGCGGCGAGCGAACCTCAAGTAGCTGTGATAGATTCTGTCGCGTGTCAGAAGCCCGACCGTAAGGAAGGGCAGCGCTCGTTCCAAACCGCCCCAGTAACGAACGAGGCCCTCCCTTACGGTCGGGCTTCTGATAAGAACCCCATGCGTATTCTGCAGATATGTTCGGCGCGCGAGGTTGGCGGCGGTGAGAAGCACCTCGCCGACCTGGCGAACGCGCTCGCCCAGCGCGGGCATGATGTTTTCGCCGCCCTAAGCCCGGGTTCGCCGGTTCGTTCCCTGCTCTCATCAGTTGCTCCGCCGAACATCGTCGAGTTGCCGATGCGTAATTCGCTAAACCTCGCGACGGCCATGAAGCTGTCGCGGTTGGTGCGTGCCCAGCAGATCGAAATAGTCCAC
>Ga0126383_10000941_pt1 | contig 17272 bp, 12 predicted proteins | sample PanSoiMetPlot_35_FD_96882 | JGI IMG/M metagenome (GOLD analysis project Ga0126383, IMG submission 96882) | Tropical forest soil microbial communities from Panama - MetaG Plot_35 | ecosystem: Environmental > Terrestrial > Soil > Tropical forest > Bulk soil | place: Panama | collected 2016-02-17
CTACTACGAGCCCGCTTGCGCCGCGCCCACCGAAGAGGTGATCGAGATCTGCCGGCCGCTCGCGGAGTCGGGCGGCCTCTACTGCACGCACATGCGCGACGAAGGCGACCGCGTGCTCGAGTCGCTCGAGGAGACTTTCCGCGTCGGTCGGGAGGTCGGCGTTCCCGTGGTCGTCTCGCATCACAAGGTAGTGGGTCTCCCCAACCACGGCCGCTCGCGCGAGACGCTGCCCGTGATCGCCGGGCAAATGCGGGCGCAGGCGATCGGCCTGGACTGCTATCCGTACTGCGCTTCGTCAACGATCCTGAGCGCATCGCGGGTCGCGGTCGCGTCGAACGTCCTCGTCACGTGGTCGAAGCCGCACCCCGAGTACGCGGGGATGCCGCTCGCGGAGATCGTCCGCGCGATGGGCGTCCCGCAGGACGAAGCGATCGAGCGCCTGCGGCCGGCCGGTGCGATCTATTTCTCGATGGACGAGGCGGACGTGCAGCGCATCCTCGCGTTCGACCGGACGATGGTGGGCTCGGACGGCTTGCCGCACGACGCCGCGCCGCATCCGCGGCTCTGGGGGACTTTTCCGCGCGTGCTCGGTCACTACTCGCGCGAGCTCGGCCTGTTCCCGCTCGAGACCGCCGTGCATAAGATGACCGGCTTGACCGCTCAGACGTTCGGCTTGCCGGAGCGCGGCGTCGTCAAAGAAGGCGCCTTCGCGGACCTGACGCTTTTCGACCCGGGCACGGTAGGCGAAGCGGCGACCTTCGCGCAACCGATCGCGCCCGCGCGCGGGATCGAGGCGGTGATCGTCAACGGCTCCGTCGTCTGGCGCGAGGGCAAGCCGACCGGGGCGCGGCCGGGCCGGGTGGTAAGCCGCGCGTGAGCGCCTTGCTTGAGGAGACAGCCCCATGCACGACGTCGTGATCCGCAATGCGCAGCTCGTCGACGGGCTCGGCGACCCGCCGCGCCACGGGAGCCTCGCGGTCGCCGCCGGCCGGATCGCGGCGGTGGGAGACGACGTCGGCCCCGGACGGCAGATCCTAGATGCGCGCGAGCTCACGCTCGCGCCGGGGATCATCGATACCCACACTCACTACGATGCCCAGGTCACGTGGGATCCGGGCCTCACGGCCTCGTCCTCACTCGGCGTGACGACCGCGATCATGGGCAATTGCGGCTTCACGATCGCGCCGTGCCGGCCGGGGGATCGGGATCTCGTCATGCGCAACCTGACGAACGTCGAGGGAATGTCGCTCGACGCACTGCGCGCGGGGATTCGGTGGGAGTTCGAGACCGTACCCGAGTACCTCGCGATGATCGAGCGCCGCGGCATCGGGCTGAACCTCGCCGCATTCGTCGGACATTCGTCGATCCGCACCTTCGTCATGCGCGAGGACGCACCGCGCCGGGCTGCGCGGGCCGACGAGGTGGACGCCATGCGCACCCTTGTGCTCGAGGGCGTGCGCGCGGGAGCAACCGGGTTCGCGACGTCCACTGCGCCCGCGCACAACGGCCACGGTGGCCTGCCGATGCCGTCGCGGCTCGCCGACGACGCGGAGCTCCTGGCCCTGACCGGTGCGCTCGGCGACGCGGCCCGCGGGATGTTCATGCTCACGAAGGGCGCCCAGACGACGGTGGATTTCCTGGAAGGGATCGCCGCGCGGAACGGCCGGCCGGTGATCGTCGCGGCGCTGCTTCACAACAACATCACCCCGAACGCGGTGTTCGAGGATCTCGATGCGATCGGGGCGGCCAACACCCGCGGCCGCCGGCTGTTCGGAGCGGTTTCCTGCTGCCCGCTCACGATGGACTTCACGTTGGAGACCCCGTACCCCTTCGAGGGGCTGGAGTCCTGGCGGCCGGCCCTGGGGCAGCAGGGCGAGGCTTTCAAGCGCGCGATCGCGGACCCGGGATTTCGCAACGCGATCCGCGCCGAGCTTGCCCAGCCGGTCACCGTGCGCGCCTTCAACGGCGAGTGGGACAAGGTGATGGTCGCCGAGACCGCGCTCCCGCACCACCGCGCGTTCGAGGGACGCTCGCTCGCGGAAATCAGCCGCGAGGAAAGACGCGATCCCCTCGACGTGCTCCTCGATCTCTCGCTTGCCGAGAACCTCCGGACGGCGTTCGCGGCGCTGCTCCTCAACTCCGACGAGACGGCGGTCGCGCGGCTGCTCCGCCATCCGCACAGCCTGGTTTCCCTGTCCGACGCCGGCGCCCATCTGACGCTCCTCAACGACGCGGGCTTCGGCCTCCACCTCCTCGGCTACTGGGTGCGCGAGCGCGGCGTGCTCTCGCTCGCGGAGGCGGTGCGCAAGCTCACCGCTGACGCGGCGGCCGCATTCGGCATCACCGATCGCGGGCGGCTCGCGGTCGGCTGCGCGGCCGACCTGATGCTGTTCGATCCCGCGACGGTCGCGCGCGGACCGAAGCGACGGGTTTTCGACCTGCCGGCCGGAGCGTCCCGGCTCGCGATGCCGGCCATCGGGCTGCACGGGGTTTGGGTGAACGGCGAGCACGTCGTGGACGAGCGCGGGCCGATTACCTCGGCGCCGCTCGCGGGCAGGCTGCTGCGCGAGTTCGCGGCCTAGGCCCGCACTCGGGTTTCGGGCGGAGGCTCGCGGGAAAAGAAAAGGGCCGAGCTAAGCTACGCTCGGCCCAAACGCTTGCCGCAGGGGAAAATCTGGAGCGCCCCACGTGCCCCGCGCAGCCTTCCTGATTGCGGGTGGAAACTGCGCTGCGCCGAGCCCGCGAAACGATCCGACGCCAAGATGCCACAGCCGCGCATGCCGCGGGCGCCCGTGTGACAATCGTTTGCGATTGACGGCCGGCAGCCACCGCTGTCCGTGCACAAGTATCCGGTTCACAAGTTTTTGCATTCCGGTCGAGAACTCGTCGGCGCGATGGACCGCACCGAACGCTTCTACAAGATCCACCAGCTCCTCGCGGCGCGCAGCGCGGTGAAGCTCGGGGAATTCCTCGACGCGCTCGGTGTGTCTCGCGCGACGTTCAAGCGCGACATCGAATACATGCGCGATCGTCTGAACGCGCCGATCGAGTGGGACCGCGAAAAGCGCGGCTATCGCTTCGTCGGCGGGACCTCGGACACGCAGCGCTACGAGCTGCCCGGGCTGTGGTTCAACCCCTCCGAGATCCGGGCGCTCCTCACGATGCAGCACCTGCTCGCGAACCTGCAGCCGGGGCTGCTCGAGCCGCAGGTGAAACCGCTGCGCGCGCGGCTGCGCGGCCTGCTCGGAAGCGGCGAGCACACGGCCGAGGAGATCGAGCGGCGCGTCCGGATCATCCATCTCGGCGCGCGCCGGATCGCGCTGCCGCACTTCGAACAGGTCGCGAACGCGGTGCTCAACCGCCAGCGGCTGCACATCGCCTACGTGAGCCGGAGCTCGAACGAGCGCACCGAGCGGGACATCAGCCCGCAGCGGCTCGTCCACTACCGCGAGAACTGGTACTGCGACGCCTGGTGCCATTTGCGCACCGACCTGCGGAGCTTCGCGGTCGATGCGATCCAGTCCGTGACGCTCCTCGGCGAGAAGGCGAAGAGCGTTCCCGATCGCGAGCTCGACGAGGTCCTCGCGTCGGGGTACGGCATCTTCTCCGGTCGGAAGACGACTTTGGCGAAGCTTCGCTTCACACCTGAGCGGGCGCGCTGGGTGTCGGCTGAGGAGTGGCATCCCGGACAGAAAGGTCGGTTCGAAACGGACGGCAGCTACGTGCTCGAGCTGCCGTTCTCGGATCACCGCGAGCTCGCGATGGATATCTTGCGCCACGGGCCGCACGTCGAGGTGCTCGAGCCGGCGAGCTTGCGTGAGGCGGTGAAGGCGCAGCTGGCGGCGGCGCTGGCGCGGTATTGAGGTCGTGCGGTCGCGCGACCCCTCTGAATGGGTGTACGTCCTTTCGGTTCGAGGCCCACAATGGGGCCCAGCCCTTTAACGGGTTGTATGGAGCCAGCGCCCTTTCTTCGCGTCCTATGCCTTGCGGCCTCACTAGCGTTGACACTCACTGCCGACGCTACGGCGCAGGGATACCCCGTGCGCCCTATCAAGCTCGTTGTTGCGTATTCCGCCGGGGGCGCGGTCGACACGATTGCTCGGGTCATGGCGCAGAAGCTAGCTGAGGCCCTGGGCCAGCAAGTGATCGTGGAGAACAGATCCGGGGCGTCCACCCTCATTGCGGCGGTCGCGGTCGCCAATTCCCCGCCCGACGGATATACCTTGTTCCTCGCCACGCCGGATACTCTTTCAACCAATCCAGCGCTGCGCCGCGATTTGCCCTATGACCCTCTGATGAGCTTTGCGCCCATCAGTATGGTCGCAGCCACCCCCCTCATTCTCGTGGCGCATCCTTCGTTTCCGGCAAATGACTTGATGGAGCTCGTCGCGCTTGTCGCCGCGAAACCCGACGGGATCGCCTTCGGGTCATTCGGCATCGGCTCGATCGCTCACTTCGCAGGAGAAATGTTGAACCACGCGGCCGGGATCAGGATGTCACATGTTCCTTACAAGGGAGGAGCGCCGCTCATCATCGATCTAGTCGGCGGGCAGGTTCCACTGGCAATCGCTACGATGCTCACCGCAGCGCCTCAGATCAAGGGTGGCAAGATGAAGGCCATCGCCGTCATGAGCAGCAAGCGCTCGAGCTTCCTGCCGGACGTACCCACGATCGCTGAATCCGGCTATCCCCAATATGACATTGCCGCCTGGTTCGCATTGGTAGCGCCTGCGAAGATCCCTGAGCCCATCGTGAAGCGACTGCGCGACGAAGTCACGAAGATGCAGGCGATGACGGATGTGAAGAGTAAGTTCGCTGAAATCAGCGCGGAAATCGTCATAGGGGGGCCTGACGAGTACCACAAGATGGTCACGGATGAAATCCGGCGGTACTCAGAAATCGCCAGACGGGCAAACATGAAGCCCGAATGAACATTGTCACCGACTGCGAAGATCGGCCCCCATTCCACGCTGACGGTTTAGGTTTCCTCCTGTCCCGGAAAGCGCAGCAGCCGGTTAACAGATCCCGGTTCCAGGATGCGCTTGTCGACCTCGTTGTACTCGCCGCTCTCGAACAGGAAGCCGATGCTCGAGTCGTCGCTGTCGAGCACCGTCCAGCACAGCTCGTGCTTGTCGCCATTCTTGTGCAGGTCGTACCCTGCCCTGATCGTTTCGCGATACCTCTCCAAGATCCTGACCTTCACGCTGGCAAGCTCGCAGGGCTTGTCTAAGAGCACCAGCTCCGTGCCGTCGCCGGCCGTGGCCTTCCAAACGACCATTTGGGCCTGAGCAGCAGCGCAGGTCAGCGTCAAGAGGAAGAACAGCTTAACCTGCATGTCCGTTTCCTTTCGTAGAGGATGTCGGTCCGTCACGCTGAACGACCTTCCTGGGTCCTACCGAGCATCCGTGCTCCCCAGGTCGCGAGATTCGCCCGCGACACAGACCTACGCTGGTAAGACTGCGAGCGGCCCTTACCTTATGCAATCCGGCGGATGGCTTAATCCTTGCGCAAAGGCGATCTCGCGTCGTGGGCGTCGTGTCCTCGCAAGTTGACGACTGCTTGGCGCTCATGACCAGTCGGGCGCGCCAGCCTCCCCGCCGCGCGTCTCCCGGTCCGCGGGCTCGCGCCTTGAGCCACTGCGCTCTGCATACTCCACGCAAGCATTTAAGGGAGCAGCGCAGATGGACCAGCAGCGGTCGCTCGGGGACCAGGCGGTGTTGATCGCCGGCGCGCTTGCAATCGTGCTCGTAGGTCTATTCGGGGCGGAGCCGGAAGAAGTGGCGAACGAACCCGCGCAGACCGTGCAGGTCGCGAAGCGTTGACGCGCGCCGGCGCGCCCGCATGGGCTGACCTATCATCCGCGGCGATGTCGGCCGCGCCGCCCGAGCTCGCCAGGGACGATCTCCTCGCCCGCCTCGCGGCCGGGCATGCGGCGCAGACGACCGTGATCACGCCCAACCGCCGCCTCGCGCAGGCGCTGGCGGCGGAATTCGATCGCCGACAGCTGGCGGCGGGCCGAACAGCTTGGGAAACCGCCGACATCCTGCCGTACGGGGCGTTCGTCGAGCGTCTGTATGAGGATGCGCTTTATTCGGAGCTTGCCGGCGGCTTGCCGCTCCTCCTCGCGCCCGAGCAGGAACAAGCGATATGGGAGGAGCTCGTCGCTGGTTCCGCAAGCGGCGGAGCGCTCCTCGCGGTGGACGAGACCGCTGCGCTCGCGCGCGACGCGTGGGAGCTTGTGCACGCGTGGCGCCTCCTCGACCGGCTCGATGACCTGCCTCTCGACGACGACGCCAAGGCGTTTGTCGGCTGGGCGCGGGCCTACGCCGAGCGGACGAATCGCGCGCGGCTGACCGATCGCGCTCGGTTGCCCGATGTGGCGGCCGGAGTGCTCGCGCACCCCTGGGTGAAGAAACCGAAGCTGCTCGTCGCGTACGGCTTTGACGCGCTGAACCCCCAGCAGACCACGTTCCTCAGCGCGTTTGCCGGCGCGAAAGTGGGGGTCGCGAGCTGCCGGCCGCTCCGCCGCGAGGCCACCGCGATCCGGATCACTGCGGCCGACGCCCGCGACGAGATACGACGCGCGGCGCACTGGGCCCGGGCACGGCTCGAGGCGAACTGGAACGCGCGCATCGCGATCGTGGTGCCCGATCTCGGGTCGCGGAAGAACGCCCTGCGCCGCGCGCTCGCGCAGACGATGGATCCCTGCGGCACCGCGAGCGTCCTGCCGTTCAACATCTCGCTCGGCGATCCGCTCGCGAGCTATCCGCTCGTCGCGCACGCCCTCGCGGCGCTCGAGCTGGCGGGGAGCGGGATCGGGTTCGAGCGGGCGAGCCTGCTCCTGCGCTCGCCGTTCATCGCGCTGGCCGAAGCCGAGTTGCAGCAGCGCGCACGCCTCGACGCGAAACTCCGGGGGCGCGCGGAACCGATCGTCACGCTCGATCGGCTGGTCCGGCTGATCGAGGACGGGTCAGCGCTCGCGCAGCGGCTGCGGAGCTACGCCGAGCACCGGAAGCAGCGTCTCTTCGGTGCGCGGCCGCCGGGGGACTGGGCGCGCGCGTTCGGAGAGGCGCTTGCACTGCTCGGATTCCCCGGCGAGCGCACGCTCGACTCCGCCGAATACCAGACCCTCAAGAAGTGGCACGAGGTGCTAGCGCGCTTCGCCCGCCTGGAGCGGGTCGCGCCGAAGATTCGCTTCGACGAGGCGCTCGCGCGGCTCCGGCGCATCGCCGCCGACACGATCTTCCAGCCCGAAACTCCGGCCGTGCCGATCCAGGTGCTCGGCGTGCTGGAGGCTGCCGGGATGGAGTTCGACCACCTCTGGGTGATGAGCCTCTCGAACGAGGTCTGGCCGATGCCGCCGCGCCCGAACCCGTTCATTCCACTCCGCCTCCAGCGCGCGGCGCAGATCGCCAACGCCACGCCTGGCACCGCGCTCGCGTTTGCCCAGCGCCTCACGGCGGAGTGGCTAAGGTGCGCGGGCGAGGTCGTGCTCTCGAATCCTCGACGCGAGCAGGACCGCGACCTCGCCGTGAGCCCGCTCGTGGCGCACTTCCCTGAGCGGGAACCGGAGCTCCCTGCCTACGACATCTGGCGCGACGCGCTCCATCGCAGCGCGAAGTTCGAGCGGCTCCCCGACGCGCGCGCGCCTGCGCTCGCCGCAGGCGGCGCGGTTCGCGGCGGCGCGTCGGTCCTCCGCGACCAGGCCGCGTGTCCGTTCCGGGCGTTCGCGGTCCGCCGCCTGCGCGCGGAGGTGCTGGAGTCGCCGCACGCCGGTCTCGACCCGCGCGAGCAAGGCATGCTTGTCCATCGGGTGCTCGCCACGGTGTGGAGCGAGCTCGGGACGAGACGGGTGCTCGCGGCCATGAGCGAGTCCGAGCGAGAGGCGCTACTGATGAACGCCGCCGAACGGGCGATCGCCGAGGAAAGGCGCCGCCGCCCGGCCATCCTTTCCGGGCGCTTCGGCGCGATCGAGCGCGAGCGCCTCGTGCGCCTCGCGAAGGCCTGGCTGGACTGCGACCTCCGCCGCGGCGATTTCAGCGTCGCCGCGGTCGAGGACAAGCGCGCGGTCACGGTGGGGCCGCTCCCGCTGCAGCTGCGGCTCGACCGCGTCGACGAGACTGCTGCGGGCGAGCGCATCGTGATCGACTACAAGGCGAGCAAGGTCTCGCTCGGCGCGATGCTGCGCCAGCGCCCCGACGAGCCGCAGCTGCCGCTGTACGTGGTGGCAGCGGAGCCGGGTGCGGTCGCAGCGGCGTTCGCGCAGGTATGCACCGGAAGGACGGGCTTCGTCGGCTTGGCGCGCGCGGACGGCCTGCTCCCCCGCGTGCCGACGCCGGAAACGGCGGACTCGCGGAGCGGCGCAGAGGCGAGCTGGGACGGGCAGGTCGCTTTCTGGCGCGCCGAGCTCGAGCGGCTCGCGGGTGATTTCGCGGCCGGCCGGGCCGAGGTCGACCCGAAGCGCAAGCTGCTGACCTGCCGCAACTGCGACGTGCACCCCCTCTGCCGGGTCTACGAGCGCATGGGAACTGCCATGGACGAGGACTGATGACGGCGCAGATCCCCGATGACGAGGCGCGCGAGACCGCACTCGACGCGTTGCGGTCGTTCATCGTTCAGGCACCCGCCGGGTCCGGCAAGACCGGGCTCCTCATCCAGCGCTACCTCGTGCTGCTCGCGCTGGTCGAATCGCCCGAGGAGATCGTCGCCGTCACGTTCACAATCAAGGCGGCCGGCGAGATGCGCGATCGCGTACTCAAGGCCTTGGCGGACGCTCGCGACGGCACCGCGCCGCGCGACGCGCACGACGCGCGCACGATGGCGCTCGCCCGCGCCGCGCTCGAGCGGGACGAGCGGCGCGGCTGGCAGATCGCGCAGAATCCGGCTCGCCTCCGCATCGGGACGATCGACGCGCTCTGCAACGGGCTCACCCGGCAGATGCCGGTCCTGTCGCGGTTTGGCGCCGCGCCCGAGATCATCGAGGACGCTTCGGAGCACTACCGCCAAGCCGCGCGCGCCGCGGTCAGGCTGGTCGAGACCGACGAGGCAATCGCGGCCGACGTCGAGCGCCTGCTCGCGCATCTCGACAACGACGTCGCCGGCCTGGAAACGTTGCTCGTCGGCATGCTTGCCCGCCGCGACCAGTGGATCCGGCGCGTCCGGGGGTTGGAGCGAGCGGAGCTCGAAACCGCGCTCGCACACGAGCGCGAGCGGCTGGCCGACCGGGCGCGGGCTCTGTGTCCGGGCGCCGCGCCTCATGACCCCGAGGCGTGGCGAGAGCTGGCGCAGTCGCTGCTGACCAAGGCGGGCGAATGGCGCAAGCGCTCGCCGGAAGCGCAGGCGCTCGCCGCGCGGGAGGACGAAGCAGCGTTGCACGATGCCTTCGCCGACCTTGCTGCGATGCCGCCCGCAACCTACGGCGACGACCAGTGGGCGGTGCTCGAGTCGATCGGCAAGCTGCTGGTGCGCGCGAGCGCCGAGCTGCGGGTGGTCTTCGGTTCGCAGGGCCGGGTCGACTTCACCGAGCTCGCGCAGGCGGCGCTGCTGGCGCTCGGCGACGACGAGCCGACCGATCTCGCGCTCGCCCTCGACTACCGCGTGCACCACCTCCTCATCGACGAGTTCCAGGACACGTCGATCACTCAGTACGAGCTGATCGAAAAGCTGACCGCCGGCTGGGAGCCGGGCGATGGGCGCACCCTGTTCGCCGTCGGCGATCCGATGCAGTCGATCTACCGCTTCCGCGAAGCCGAGGTCGGCGAGTTTCTGCGCACCTGGGAGAGCCGCAGGATCGGCAGCGTGGAGCTCGAACGGGTGCGTCTCACCGCCAACTTCCGCTCGCAGGCGGGCGTCGTCGACTGGGTGAACGCGGCCTTCCGTGGGCTGATGCCTGCGCGCGAGGACGCCGCGGCGGGGGCAGTGCCTTACGCCGAGTCGGTGCCGGTGAAGGCGCCGCTGGATGGCGACGCGGTTGCGGTGCACGCGTTCTTCGACGGCGACGAGGCGGCCGAGGCCGCCCGGGTCGTCGAGATCGTCGCAGCGGCGACGAGCGCGAGCCCCGCGGAGACGGTCGCGGTGCTGGTGCGCAACCGGGTGCATCTGAACGCGATCGTGCCGCGGCTCCGCGCGGCCAGGCTCCGCTTCCGCGCGATCGATATCGAGCCGCTCGGCCACCGTCCGGTCGTGCAGGACCTCCTCGCGCTCACCCGCGCGCTTGCCCATCCCGCTGACCGCATCGCTTGGCTCGCGTGTCTCCGGGCGCCGTGGTGCGGTCTGACCTTGGCCGATCTTGCCGCGCTCGCAGAAGGTGACGACGCGCGGACGGTGTGGGAGCTTGCGAGCGACAACGAACGCGTCGAACGCCTCACCGCCGATGGCCAGGCGCGCCTCGCGCGCGCCCGCGAGGTGCTCGGCGAGGCGATCGGCGCTCGGCTGCGCGGCCGCCTGCGCGAACAAGTCGAAGGCGTATGGTTCGCACTCGGCGGTCCCGCGTGCGTCGAAGGTGAAACCGACCTTGTCGATGCCGAGGTGTACCTGGACGCCCTTGCCGAGGCGGAGGAGGCGGGGGCGCTGCCAGACCTCGCCCGGTTCGAGCGACGGCTCGCCGAGCTGTGGGCGCGCCCCGATGTGCACGCGCGCGAGGGCGACGTGCAGCTCATGACCATCCACAAGGCGAAGGGCCTCGAGTTCGACCACGTCATCGTCCCAGGCCTCGGGCGCAAGCCGCGCGAGGATGACAACCCGCTGCTGCTCTGGTTGGAGCGGACCGGACCGGGCGGCGCGCCCGAGCTCCTCGTCGCTCCGATCGACGAGGCGGGCGGCGAAGGCGACGCGATCTACAAGCGGCTGAAGCGGCTCGACGCCGAACGGGACGGCCACGAAGTCGCAAGGCTGCTATATGTCGCCACCACGCGCGCCCGCAAGCGCCTGCATCTGCTCGGCGATACGCCGTTCGATGCCCGTGCAAGCGCGCCGTCGCCGCCCGGCGCGAGAACCCTGCTCGCGAAGCTGTGGCCGATCGTCGCGGATCGCTTCGTCGCCGCGGCCACCGATGCGACCCCGGCGCCGGGGGCGAGGCCCCGCGACCCGTCGGCGCTCCTCGATCAGAGCCTCATCCGGCTCGCCTCCGATTGGCGGCCCGCCGTGGGACCGCCCGCCGCGGCGTGGAGACCGCCGCCGGTCGAGCCGCGCGCTCACGACGAGATCGAGTTCTCGTGGGTGGGCGAAACCGCGCGGCACGTCGGGACGGTCGCACATCGCTGGCTGCAGCGCATCGCCGACGACGCGCTCGTCGGATGGGACGAGGCGCGCATCGCTCGCTCGGAGGCGCTCGTGCGCAAAGAGCTCGCCGCGCTCGGCGTGCGCGAAGCCGAGCTCGACCTCGCGGCGCAGCGCGCGGTACGCGCGCTGCGGAACGCGATCGGCGACGAACGCGGACGGTGGGTGCTCGGTCGGCACCGTCACGCCGTAACCGAGCATCGGCTCACCGCGCTCGTGGACGGCGCCATCCGGCGGTTGGTGATCGATCGCCTGTTCGTGGATGAATCAGGCGAGCGCTGGATCGTGGACTACAAGACGAGCGGGCACGAGGGCGCGGACGTCGCCGCGTTTCTCGACCGCGAGGGCGAGCGGTACGCCGCTCAACTAGAGCGCTACGCGCGGGCCGCGGGCGCAGTAGACGGGCGCGGCCTGTATTTCCCGTTGCTCCGGGGCTGGCGCGAAACCTGACGGTCAACTGACGACTGGCGCAGCCGGGTCCTGAACGGGCATGATGCGCGGCTAGGCATCGACCCGGAGCGGTTCATGGACCTCAAAGCGTTGCAGTGGGAGCTCGCCGCCGCGGTGGCGAACCAGGGACTCGACTCGCTGCACAACCCCAAGAATCTGGCGATGGCGCTGGCGGCGGAGGCCGGGACGCTTCTCCACCTCTTCAAGTGGCCGACTGCGGAGGAGTCCCGGCAGACCGATCGCGCCGAGGCAAGGGAGGCCACCACCGATGCGCTCGTCGAAGTCTTCCTCCACGCGCTCCGGATGGCGGACGAGCTCGGCATCGACCTCGAACAGGCGATCGCGAGGAAGCTCGGCAAGAGCGCAAGCGCCCCGGCGCCGGCGAGTCCGCCGCCGGCCGAGCCAGCGCTGGCGAGTGCGCCGCGGGCCGAGCCACCGCGGGCGAGCGAGCCACCGGCCGGGGTCGCAGCGCGTCGTGCCGAGAGGCCGGCGAGCGTCCCCGAGCCGCGGCGCGCGGCCGAGCCTGCCAAACCCGCCGTCGCGTCACCACGCCCCGCCGAGTCGCCGAGGACCAAGCGCGAGGCACCGGTGGTTTCGCCTTCGGCGCGCGGACCGGCATCGCGCCTCCCCCGCGCGGCCCGTGCCACTCCTCCGCCCCGGATGGAGGAGCCCCCCCCGCCTCGGATGGAGGAGCCCCCTCCGCCCCGGATGGAGGAGAGCCTTCCGCCCCGGATCGAGCAGGCTCCGCCCGAGGAACCGGACCGGTACGAAGACCTCGACCTCGACAAGGTCGGCGAGATCCTCAAGGCGCTCGCCCAGCGCGTCGACAATGCGGCGAGCGACGCGCCGCTGCTGCGCGAGCTTCAGGACGAGTTGGGAACCCTGCGCCGGACGCTCTACGGAAAAACACTGAAACGCTCCTGGATCGGCGCGAGCCTGAAGAACGTGCGAACCATGCTGAAGGAAGCCGCCGATCAGGGACACGGGGGCGACATCCGGGCGAAGGAGAACATCGAGCAGATCGACGGGCTCCTCAAGGACTAAGGAGTCAAGACCACGGCCCCCTGCCGGTTCAAGCACTTGCACTCCCCCTTCTCCTATGAAAAGCGAGGGAAATGCCTCTCCAAGTTCGGCAGCGGGCCGGTGACCGAGATCACCCGCCAATTCGTTGCGAGCTTCCTGAGCGAACTGAACCGATAGCATTTTGCTAGCATCCCCGCGCGCTTCCGAAGGGAGGTGGTCGATGGGAAACGGGGACGAGAAGAGAACGTGCTTCGTGATCGGTCCGATCGGCGATCCCGAGTCGGAAACGAGGAAGCGTTCCAACAAGCTGCTAAAGCACGTGATCGCCAAAGCTGTCGGGGCCTGCGGCTTCAAGGTGGTCCGCGCAGACCAGATCGCCGACCCCGGGATCATCACGATGCAGGTCATCGAGCACGTCATCGACGATCCACTCGTGGTCGCAGACCTGACGGAATCGAACGCGAACGTCTTCTACGAACTCGCGCTCCGTCACGCCGCTCGCAAGCCGCTGGTTCAGTTGATACGCAGGGGCGACCGCGTCCCTTTCGACGCGGGCCACATGCGGACGATCCCCTTCGATCTTGCGGACCCCGACAGCGTAGAGGAGGCTGTAGGCGAGATTGTCAAGCAGATTTACGCCGCGCTGAAGCCGGGAACACAGATCGAGACTCCGATCACTCGCACCCTAGAACTCAAGAGGCTCGACGAAAGCGGCGACCCGCAGCTGAAGATGTTCGGCCAGATTCTGTCGACTCTCTCGAGCCTGGAGGTCGCGGTGGAGGAGATCAAAGCGGTGGCCCGTGTGGCGGGCTCCGGCTTACCCGACTCCAATCCAGTGACTAAGAATCGAATTGGCAAGTCGCCACGAAGGGCTCGTACGCCGAGATAGCTTGACGAACCTCAGGCGGCCTTCCGCGCCCGGCCCTGCAGATCCAGGAGCCCCGCCGCGACGAGCGCCTGGCGGATGCGCTCGATCTCGCCTTGGGAGAGCTTGACGAGCGGCGGACGCACCACCGCGCGCCGGAGGGTTCCGAGCAGCACGAGCGCCTCCTTCATCCGGTTGTGCATGTCGACCCAGGGTTCCGCGTAGAACGCCTCCACGGTCGGCCAGATCCGGTCGTGGATGCGCTTCGCTGCGGCGAGATCGTCCGCCCGCACCGCGCGAAAGAGTTGCGCCTGGAGGTCGGCGATCACCGAGCCGCTGCCGGAGAGCAGGCCGTCGCAGCCGAGCACGAGCGAGCTCATCAGCCACGCGCTGTGCGTCGTGAGCACCGCGACCGGCGGGTCGAGCGATTGCAGGGCGCGGATCTGGCGCTCGTGGAGCTGCGGGCTCGTGCACCAGTCCTTGATCGCGCGAATCGACGGCACGGCTTCGATCATCGCGAGCAGCGTCGCGAGCGGATAACCCTGCCCGCCGGCGAGCGGGTATTGGAAGGCGATGATCGGCAGGTCGGTGGCATCGGCGATCCGCCGGAAGTGCTCGATCGCCATCTCGGGCCGCTGGCCGAAAGCGAACGGCCCGGGCGGAAAGACGAGGAGGGCGGAGGCGCCGCCGTCGGCCGCCATGCGCGCAATGCGCGCGGCCTCGAGGCTGCCCTCGGCGTAGACGCCGTGCACGATCGGTAGGCGGTCGCCGATCTCGTCTTGCGTGATCGCGAGCACGCGCGCCTGCTCGTCGAACGTGCAGGAAGCGACCTCCGAAGCATGGGCGTTGATGGTGATGGCGGACAGGCCGGAGACCGCGGCGACGTCGCGCAGGTGAGTGCGGTAGGCGGCCTCGTCGATCGAAAGATCCTCGTGGAACGGCAGCAGCACCGCGGGGATCACGCCCTGGGGGAGATAGCTTCGATGACGCGGCATGCGCGGCTCCCGTTCGGAGGAAAAGTTCTGCGACGATCTTACGCCTAAAATGCGTCCGCTCGACTCGAGGAGGAGGGCAGCCCATGGGCAGGACACGTGTGCTCGGGCTCGCGCTGCTCGGCGCGGCGGTGCTCGCGCCGTCCGGCGCATCCGGTCAAGAGAGGTATCCGTCGCAGGCAGTGACGGTGATCATGCCGTTCACCGCCGGCGGCGGCGTCGACATCGTCGCGCGGGCCCTCGCCGCCGAGATGAGCAAGCTCCTCGGCCAATCGTTCGTGGTGGTGAACCGGGACGGCGCGGCGGGATCGATCGGCTTCGCGGCGCTCGCGCAGGCGAAGCCCGATGGCTACACGCTCGCGAGCTCGCCGGCGACGCCGATCACGAACGTGCCGCATCTGCAGAAGGAGCTCGGGTACACGTTCGATTCGTTCGTGCCGATCTGCCAGACGTTCGAGAACGTGTTCGCGGTCGTCGTGCCGCAGTCCTCGCCGTACCGGACGCTCAAGGAGCTCCTCGACGCCGCGCGCGCTAATCCGGGCAAGCTCACCTACGGCAGCGTGGGCATGGGCTCGATTCCTCATCTTTCGGTCGCCGCGCTCGCCAAGGCGACCGGCGTGCAGGTTCAGCTCGTGCCGTACCGCGGCGACGCCCAGATGCTGCCCAATCTGCTCTCGGGGGAGCTCGCGTTCGGCTCGGCCGCGATCTCGTCGATCTCGGGGCGGGGCTTGCGGGTGCTCGCCGTCTTCAGCGACAAGCGTCACCCGTCCGTCCCCGATGCGCCTGCGGTCACCGAGCTCGGCGTTCCCTATATCCAGCCGGGGCTGAACGGCCTGTTCGCGGTGCGGGGGACGCCGCAATCGGTGCTCGACGTGCTCGAGCGCGCGTGCCAGGAGGCGGCGGGAACTGAGGCGTTTCGGGCGCAGGTCGCCAAGCTGGACCAGACCGTGGCCTACCTCGGCGCGGTGGACTTCGCGAAGCGCTTGCGGGAGGACTACGAGTTCAAGGGCCGGCTGGTGCGCGAGCTCGGGTTGAAGCCGCAATAAGCGCTTTGCACGCTCGTCACAGCGACGCGGTGACCGCGAGCTTCTCGCCCACCCGCCGCAGCTCGTCGTAGATCACGCGCGGGATCGGGATCCCGTCGCGCAGGCGCGCGGCGCGCACGCGGTCGCCGCGCTCGCCGGGCACGAGGATCTCGCCGCCGTCCGGATCCGGCGGAAGCGCCTTGATCGCCTTGACCAGCCGATCGACTTCGCGCCGGAACGCCGCCGGCTCGCCGAACCTGGCGAGGTCGATCGCGAGCGCGAGGCCGTTCTGCGTATGCCGGCGCCCCTGCGGAGTGCCTTCGAGCGACTCCGCGAGGATCGGGTTCGCCACGACGAGGCTCGTCAAACACTCGACGAGGAGCGCGAGACCGGAGCCCTTCGGCCCGCCGAGGGGAAGCGGGATCTGCGCCGCCTGTGGATCGGTCGTCGGCTTGCCGGTCCGGTCGAGCGCCCAGCCGGACGGGATCGGCTGGTTGGTCCGCCGGGCCTGCATCAGCTTGCCGAGCGCGACGACGCCGGTGGCCATATCGAGCAGGAGCGGCGCCCGCTCGCCGCCGGGCACGGCGATGGAAATCGGGCTCGTCGAGACGCCCGCGGCGCGCGCGCCGTGATACGCCATGTTCGGGCCGGACCCGGCGAGTGCGAGCGCCGCGAGACCCTCGCGGGCGGCCGCGAGCGTGTAGTAGCCGAGCGCCGCCGTGTGTGTGGTCGCGCGCACGAACGCTACCCCGACGCCGGCTGACTTCGCCTTGCGCACGGCCGCCGCCATGCCCACCGTCATGGCAACCGGACCGGCGGCGCGGTCCGCGTCGATCACTACCGCGGCGGGCGCCTCGGTTCTCACCCCGATCGCGGGGCGCGGATTGAGGTCGCCGGCCGCGATCAGCTCGACGTAGCGCGGCACCCGCATGACCCCGTGCGAGTCCACGCCGCGGAGATTCGCCCACACGAGCACGTCGGCCACGATGCCGGCGTGCTCGTCGGAGAGGCCGGCGCGGGCGAAGACCTCGGCCGCGAAGCGCCGCAGCGCGTCGGGGACGACGACCGCGTCGGTGCCTGCTCCGCTCATCGCACTGGGAAATGCTTCTCGAGCCAGCTCCGGACGAGGCCGAGGACGAGCGCGTTGTTCTCCGCGAACAGGAAGTGATCGACCTCCGCGACGAGATGCAAATCGGTCGGCTGACCGGCGTGCAGGAAGAGATCGATCGACTGCTCGGTGGGAGTCACCGAGTCATTGGCCGGATGCAGCAGGAGCAGCGGTCGCGGCGCGATCCGCCCGACGACCTCGTTCGCCTTGAAGGCGTACATGCTCTCCACCACTTCGAACGGGAACTCGAGGATCGAGCCCGGCGCGAGGTTGCCGCGCAACCCCGGGGGGATCGGGACGATCTCGAAGCGCGGCACCATCATCGACTCGCCGGTGCGGTCGCGATGGCGCCGTCCCTCCGCCAGCATCGCGGCGAACTTCCGCCAGGCCTCCGGCGACGCGTGCTGCTTCCGAAACTTCTTCTCGCCGTCGCCCCAGCCGCCCGACGAGACGCATGCGGCGATCCGCGAATCGATCCCGGTGGCGTAGACCGCTACCGCCGCGCCGAAGCTGTGCCCGAGCACGCCGATCC
>Ga0126383_10000942_pt1 | contig 17253 bp, 13 predicted proteins | sample PanSoiMetPlot_35_FD_96882 | JGI IMG/M metagenome (GOLD analysis project Ga0126383, IMG submission 96882) | Tropical forest soil microbial communities from Panama - MetaG Plot_35 | ecosystem: Environmental > Terrestrial > Soil > Tropical forest > Bulk soil | place: Panama | collected 2016-02-17
CGCCGGGCGAACTGCGCTACCTAGCAGCACCTCGGAGAAATTCAAAGAGCGAGAGCTCTTCAGCAGGGCACGGGCGCTCGCGAGTGCGAGTTGTTCCGCGCTCGAAGCATTCCGCGTCCGAAGCGATGGTCGAGCGTATCCCGGCTTGCTAATCGATGCGTCTAACGGGCGCGCGGCCGAGCTCTCGGGATTGACTCGATCGGCCGCAGTCTCACATTGGCGCGCGCGTCGGCATCGAGCGCAATTCTCTGGAACGCCGGAACGTGCCCAAGCAACTCAAGCCGCAGCGTGAGCTCTCCTCGATGACGCGGAAGGCGTGTGGCGAGCGGCGTTCTTCCGAGCATTTCTCCGGAGTCTGTCCGCACGACCCAAGCACCGGGCGGCACCGAATTCACCTCGAGGAGAACCGACGCCGGGGGGGCAGATTCCATCGAATGCGTGTCCGCGAGATTATCGCCTTTGACCCCTGCATTGGCCGGTGGCTGCGGCGCGACAGCGCTCCGCGGCATTGGCGACGGCGGCGCTTCCTTGCGGGAGATCCACGCTGCTCCGAAGGCAGCAAGAGCCGTCATCGCTGCCGCCGCATACGTCGCCTTTCGATCGTGCTTTTGCGCAGAGGCATGGCGCCGGGGAATCGGCGTTGGCGGCGTTTCGCGTGTGCGCCCGCGGGGCGATCCGGGCGTTATCAGCTCGCGAAGCTCGCCCATACTTTGTGGCCGCTGTTCAGCTTCCTTCGCCAGGCAGCTCATCACGATCTCCCGCAGGTCATCCGGAATCGGCTCGCCGCCGGCGGTGACTTCGCCAAGCGGCGGAGGTGGATGACTGACGATGCCGACCAGAAGCTGACCGTAGGTGTTGGCCTGAAAGGGCAACCGGCCCGAAAGGGCTTGGTAGAGCACGTTGCCGACCGCATAGATATCGGTGCGATGGTCGGTTTCCAGACCGGCGGCCTGCTCGGGCGACATGAACGCCGGCGTGCCGAGGATCGCACCCTTCATCGTTTTGTACACCGGAAGCTCACCGCGGGACGCGGTCAGCTTGGCGACGCCGAAATCGAGCACCTTGACGAAGTCTCTGGTGCCGCTTCGCGTAATCAGAAAAATGTTGTCCGGCTTGATATCCCGATGAACGACGCCCAGTGCATGAGCAGCCTCCAGTGCATCGCACAGCTGCCGCACAACGTGCAGAGTCCGCTCGATGGTCAGCGATTCGTATCGAAGCAAATCGCCGAGGCTGATTCCCTCCAAGAGCTCCATCACGAAGTAGACGCGCCGTTCGGCCGGGCTGACCTGCTCCTCGATGAAATCGAAGATTTGAACGATGTTGGCGTGGTTGATCTGATTGGCAGTGCGCGCCTCGTGGAAGAAGCGCTCGACGGCCGAATGGTCGCGCGCCTTCGCCGGGCGAAGCAGCTTCACCGCCACCTTCTTTCTCAGTCGCACGTGCCGGGCCGAGAAGACACGCCCCATGGCCCCCTCGCCGATGAGCTGGACCAGCTCGTAGCTGCTGAGGATGTCTCCCGCCTTCTCCGGTTCGTTGCTGGATTCGACGGCATGGAGCGTTGTATCCGGCTCGCCATGCAACTCGCGCTCGAGCGCTTCCTTCAGCTCCAGCGCGCTCTGGTAACGATACTCTCGATCGGGTTGCAGGCAGCGCTGGACGATCGGCGTCAGTTGTTCGCACGAGGCCGGCAAAGTGGGCAACTCGGTCAGCTGCTTGCGCAGAACCTCGTGCGCGTCGGAGCCGATGAAGGGAGGGAATCCCGTCAATGCCTCGTAGATCAGGATTCCCATCCCGTAGATGTCTGAACGCGCGTCGATCGGATTAGCGCAGAGACACTCCGGAGCGAGGTATTCGGGTTGAGTGATGGGTCCCTCGACGAGCCCGGCTTTGCGACCGCGAAACAGGGCCAGCCCGTAGGCCAGCAGCTTTGGATTGTGCGCTCTGAGGCCCCCGCTCAAATACACGTTGTCCGGCCTTACCCCGCCGTGGACCACGCCGCTTTGATGCAGGTACTCCAGGGCGTCGCACAGCCGGATTGCCAGCCGAACGACGTCCTGTGGCTGCAGCGAGCCTTGCGACCAGAGCGTCGCGCTCAAGCTCTCGCCTTCGACGGGTTCGGTGACCACGAACAGCCGTCCATCGGAGGTCCGACCGGTGGTCATCCTCCGGGTGACGTTCGGGTGCTCGAGCGTCTTGAGCGCCCGTGCTTCCTGCATGAACCGCTCGATCACCGCCGAGTCGGAGGCCAGCTCCGGGCGCAGAATCTCCAGAATGACGCGGTCCTGCGTTCCTTCTCGGCGGGCAAGGAAGGCTTCAGCGGCGGATCCGTCCGCGAGCTTTTTGAGGACCTCGTATCCGAGCACGATGCAGTGCGAATGTTACACCAAACAAAATACTGTCATCGGCGAGCGATGTTTGTCTTTGTAGGCCGCCCTGCGCGATTGAGAGGCTAAGTCGTGAAGGCAGAAATAACATGTGACAAATGTATTGCGGCTTGAGCGAGCAATACGAGAATTGCGCTTTATCCAGCTAATACATTTAAAGTCGAGCTTAGCTGTTTTGGGATGCGCTGCGAGCGACCGCGCCGCCTTCAGAACTTGCCGCGCTTGATGACGTCGCCCTTGGACACTGTTCCCAGCAAGCTGTTCTCGGCATCGACCACCGGGAGGCGCTCGAGCGAGGTGTCGGCGAAGCGAGCCGCCACCTGCGCCAAGCTCGTGTCGGGGGATACCGGTTGGATGCTCGTCTCCATCACGTCCGCCGCCACGGTCATTCCCAGCAGTGAAGAATCGGGCAGGTGCCCCTTCAACGAGTCGAGGATGATCACACCCAGGAGCTTCCCGTCCGCCGTGGTGACGTACAAGTCGCTTCCGGCGGGAAGCTCCAGGAGCCAGACGATGATCTGATCAAACCGGGCGGAGGGCGGCACTCGAACTGCGTCGGCGACCATCAGCGACTTCACCGTGGTGCTGCGAAGCCACTGCGGCCTGGGGGACTCGGGAAGCAAGACGTTGCGGCGCTTGAGGACCGAGGTGTAGAGCGACTCCGGCGACAGGCGCCTGCTGACGGTGGTCGACAGGACGGACGTCAGCATCAGCGGCAAGATCACGTTGTAGTCGCCGGTCAGCTCGAAAATGATCAGCACCGCGGAGATGGATGCGTGCGTCGTTCCGGCGAGCACCCCAGCCATTCCAAGCAGCGCATACGCACCGGCTGGCGCGGAGCCAGGCCAGATGTACTGGACCGATGCGCCGAGCGCGCCGCCCAGCAGGCCACCGTAAAAGAGCGATGGGGTGAACAGGCCCCCCGGAACCCCGGAGCCGGCGGCGAGCGAAGTGGCAAGCAGCTTCGCGATCGGCAAAGCGAACAGCATCCAGAGGGGAAGCTTGTCATGCAGAGCGAGGTTGACCGGGTCGTATCCGTTGCCGAGCAATTGCGGAAGCCAGATCGCCCCGACGCCGACAGCCCCCATTCCCAGCACGGGCAGAAAAGGCGCGAGGCGACGCGGCGCGCGCTCGAATGCGTCGGAAACCCCGTTGATCGTCCGAATGAAGGATGCCGAGGCGATCCCCAGGATCGGACCGAAGGCGACGCTGAATAGAATCTCCTTCGGTGCGAGGAGCTTGAGGTCGGGGACCACATAACTTGGGTGATCGGAGATCAGGATTCGCGACAACGCCGTTGCCACGACGCAAGACACGACGATCGGTCCAAACAGCTCGAGCGCGAAGCTTCCCAGAAATACCTCGAGTCCGAAGAGCGCCGCCCCAATTGGAACGTTGTATGCGGCGGCGACTCCCGAAGCAGCGCCGCAGGCGACCAGCAGGCGGCGCTGATCCTGCGAGATCTTGAGCTTGCCGCCCATCAGCGAGGCGGCGGCGGAACCGGTCTGCAGAAGCGCGCCCTCGCGCCCCAGCGGCGCGCCCATCCCGACCACGATGATCGAAAGCACGCCGCGCGCCAGCGTTCGAAAGAAGGGAATCTCGCCGGCCTTCGCCCAGATGGCCTCGATCACGCCAGCGGTGCCATGCCCGCGCAGCGGCTCGCGCATCAGCAAGGAGACTGCCGAGACCAGCGCGCCGGCGATGGCCATCACGAGCACTCGGCGAAGGGGGGTCGCCGCCGTCACCGAAGTGAGAAATGTTTCTCCTGGCGGCCAAGCAATCTTCTGCACCAGGTTGAGCAGACCGAGGAGCAGCGCGGCGCCGACACCGGATGCCACTCCGGTGAGGATCACCAGAACCCAGAAGCGCTGGGCGGTGCCGGGCAGATCGCGGAGGAATTCGAGAATCGAGCGGTAGAACAGTCGCGGAGCGGCCATCAACCGCTCGGGCGAGGTCCATCGCTCCGTCTCCGAGTGCTGCCTGATCGCCTTCACGACGTTTTCGTCCCACTCGCGGCGACAAGCGCTCGAATCAGCGAGCCGGGATCCTCCCTCCTCATCAGCGCCTCGCCGACCAGTGCGGCGTCGGCTCCATCCCTTTTGACGCGCTCGATGTCCTCCGCCGTCTCGATGCCGCTTTCCGCCACGAGGATCCGTCCGGGCTTCCTCGCCAACGGCGCGAGCGCACTGAACCGCGACTGATCCATCGCCAGCGTCTCAAGATCGCGCGCGTTGATTCCGACCAGCGGCCAGTCGCGCAGTTCGAGGGCTTCAAGGTCGCGCGGGTAGATCAGCTCGAGCAACACGTCCAAACCAAGATTCTCCGCCGTTTCGGCCAACTCCACCAGCGCGGTAGGGTCGACGGCCGCGGCGATCAGCAAGACGCAGTCGGCGCCATATTCGGCGGCTTCGCACACCATGTAGCGATCCACGATGAAGTCTTTTCGCAGAATCGGAAGTGCCACCGCATTCCGCGCGGCGCGAAGGTCTTCGAGTGAGCCCCCGAAACGGCGCCCCTCGGTCAGCACGCTCAGGCATCGGGCACCCGCGCGCGCGTAGTCCCGCGCGACCGCGGCGGCGTCGACCTCGGCGCGAATCCGCCCCGCCGAAGGAGATGCCCTCTTCACCTCGCAGATCAACGGAAAGCCGGGCGAGCTGTGGTCCGAGAGCGCACGCCGAAAGCGACCGGGGGAACCGCTCAGACCCGCTTGCGGCGCCAGCTCCGGTCGGCGGCGGCGTCGCGCTGCGCTGTCTGCGCGGGCCGACGCGACGAGCTCGCCGAGGACACCCCCCGGAGGGCGCCACCTCACGGCGGCTTTCCTTGTTCGGTGGTCAGCGCGATCAACTCGCGCAGCTTCGTCAAAGCCTTGCCGCTGTCGAGAATTTCCTTCGCCATTTCTCCGCCGCTGCGTAAATCCGAGGCGGCGCCGGAGATCCAGAGGGCTGCGGCAGCGTTGAGGACGACCGCGTGGCGAAGCGGCCCTTCGGCGCCATTGAGCAGGGCGCGCAGCACCTCTGCATTCTGCTCCGGCTCGCCGCCGCGAAGGTGTTCGACGCGAACCAATGGGACGCCGAGCTCTTCGGGGCGAATCTCCATTTCCACCATTGCGCCATTCTCAATCAGCGCGGCGCGGGTCGTGCCGCAGGGGGAAATCTCATCGAGGCCGCCTTCGCCATGCACCACCAGCGCGCGCGTCGTCCCCAGCGCGACCAGCGTTCGGCCCACCACCGCGACCAGGGCAGCATCGTAGACGCCGAGCAGTTGGTGGGTCGCCCCCGCCGGATTCGCAAGCGGCCCCAGCAGATTGAACACCGACCTGACACCGAGCTCGCGCCGAGGGCCGATCACGTGCTTCATCACCTCGTGCAGGCTTGGAGCGAACAGAAATCCAATGCCGATCTCTTCCAAGCATCGCTCCACCAGAGCCACTGGCGCCTGGATATTTACGCCTGCGGCCGAGAGCACGTCCGCGCTGCCGCAGCTCGACGACACCGAGCGGTTGCCGTGCTTGGCGACCGTTGCTCCCGCTGCAGCTGCGACAAACGCGACCGCGGTGGAGATGTTGAAGGTGTGCGAGCCGTCGCCGCCGGTTCCGCAAGTATCCAGGATGACCCGCCCGGCAGGAACCCGCACCCGGGTGGCGTTTCGGCGCATTGCTTCCGCTGCGCCGGCGATCTCCTCGGGCGTTTCTCCTTTCATCCGCAGCGCGACGAGAAATCCGGCGATTTGAGCGGGGGTCGAGTGGCCGGCGAAAATCTCTTCGAACGCGCCGGAAATCTCGGCGCGGCCGAGATCCTGCCGCAAAACCAGTCGAGCGATGGCTTCCTTCAGCATCGCCGCCCTTCCAGGAAGTTGGCGAGCAGCTTCTTTCCTTCCGGAGTGAGGATGGATTCGGGATGGAACTGCACTCCTACGGTGGGATGGGAGGTGTGCGCGAGCGCCATGATTTCACCGTCGTCCTCAGACACTGCGGTGACGCGCAGGTCGCTGGGCAAGGACTCCCGCTCGACGACCAGGGAGTGGTAGCGGCCGGCCTCCAGCGGAGCAGCGACGCCGCTGAAAACCCCGCTCCCATCGTGAGCGATCTGCGAGGTCTTGCCGTGCATCACCCGTTTGGCCCGCACCACGCGTCCCCCGAAGGCTTGGCCGATCGCCTGATGCCCCAGGCAAACGCCGAGAATTGGAATCTCCCCGGAAAGCTCGCGAATGGCCGGCACGCACACCCCCGCCTCGCTCGGCGTGCATGGCCCGGGGGAAAGAACGAGCGCATCGGGACGCCGGGCTCGTATTCCCTCCACGTCGATCCGATCGTTGCGGAAGACTTCGACCGCCGCGCCCAGCTCCCACAGATACTGAACCAAGTTGAAGGTGAAGGAGTCGTAGTTGTCGATGACGAGGATCACCTGAGCCACCTCTAGGCGCGAGACTTTGACGCTCCGCCGGACGATGGCTCTGCGGCTCCAAAGGCTACCAAAGCAGCCCTCAATTTATCCGAAGTCTCGTCCAGCTCCCGAACCGGGTCGCTGTCGTGGACGATTCCGGCGCCCGCCTGAAAGCGCAGCTTGTGGCCGGCGAGCGCCACCGAGCGAATGGCGATCGCCATGTCGATCGCGCCGTCGTGCCCGATGTAGCCCACCGCTCCGCCGTACGGCCCGCGCGATACCGGCTCCAGCTCGTCGATGATTTCCATCGCCCGCACCTTGGGCGCACCCGTCAACGTGCCTGCCGGAAAGGTCGAGGCCAATGCATCCAGTGAGTCCAGCTCCGGCCGCAGCTTTCCCGAAACTTCGGAAACCAGATGCATCACGTGCGAGTACCGCTCGATCACCTCGCGTTGATCTACATGGACCGAGCCCGGCACCGCCACCCGTCCAACGTCGTTTCGTCCCAGATCGACCAACATTACGTGTTCGGCTCGTTCCTTGGCGTCGGCGCGCAAGATTGCTTCGAGCCGCGCATCCTCCTCGCGATTTAGCCCGCGAGGGCGCGTTCCGGCAATGGGCCGAACGGTCACCGTTCCCCCCTCGCATCGCACCAGCAGCTCGGGGGATGCGCCGGCCAGGACCCGCTCCCCAAATCTCACATAGAACAGGTAGGGCGCGGGGGACGTACCGCGAAGCAATCGGTACAGCTCAAAGGGGTCTCCGGCGTAATCTGCAGTGAGGCGGCGAGACATCACTGCCTGAAAACAGTCGCCCGCCTTGATGTACTCGCGGATCCTTTCCACGCCCTGAAGAAACGACTCGCGTCCGGAGACGTCCTGTATCCGCCGCGGCCGCACCGGCGCTGGAGCAGGCGGGACCGGTCGTGCCAGCGCGCGCGAAAGCTGCTCGATCTGCTCCATCGCGGCAAGGAATGAAGCCTTCGCCGATCGATGCCGAGCGAGGTCGGCGCAAGCGAGCAACTTGATTCGGTGGGTCAGGTTGTCGAAGACGATCAGCCGGTCGGTCAGCATCCATTCGGCATCGGGGAACTCCGGATCCGGTCCGTGTCGCTGCGGGACGCGCGGCTCGAACCAGCGGATGGATCCATACGAGAGATAGCCCACCAGGCCGCCGACGAAGCGCGGCAGGTCGGAAGCTTTGGCCAGCTTGTGCTGCGCGAGGATCTGGCGCAGCGTCTGCAGCGGCGCTCCTTCTTCGACGATCGTGCGCCGTCCCCTCTCCTCGATCGCGGTGGTGACGCCTTGCTGCCGCAGGAGCAGCCGCGGCCGGTCGCCCAGAAATGAATACCGCCCCCATCGCTCTCCGCCCTCCACCGATTCGAGAAGAAAGGCGTGCGAAGGGGCGGGCAGCTTGAGAAACGCCGAGACGGGCGTCTCGGTGTCCCCGCGGACCTCGCGGTACACCGGAACGAGGTTTCCGCGCCGCGCGAGGCGGGCGAACTCCGAATACTTGAGCTCGTTGAGCGGTACGACTCGGCCCGCGGACTGTCTGCGCTTGCGGATGGCCACTGCCGACAGCGTGTCAGAAAGCGCGTTTGGCGCCAATGGCTTTGAACCGCGGCGCTGGACAACGCAGGGGCACACACCTCGGTCAGGCGGGCGGAAGGCTCAAGATCTCTTGCAGGAAGTGCTCCACTGCATCAACGCGAGTGGACGGGGTGAAAACGTGTGCGACGCGCGCCCGCGCCGCTGCTCCCATCTGCGCGCAGCGATGGCGATCGGAGAGCAGCCGCAGCAGCGCGCCGCCGAGTGCGCCGATCTCTCCAGGATCGACCAGCACCCCGTTGACTTCGGGGATGATCGCCTCGGCCGGCGCGCCGAATTTGTAGGCAAGCACCGGACGAGCGCAAGACATCGCCTCCAGCATCGCCCGGCACGTTCCGTCGTTTCCCTCCGCGAGGATGACTTTTACATCCAGCGCTCGATACGCCGCGCAAAGCTGCGCACCGGTCCGATAACCGGCGAAGACGACGCTGGGGTTCATCTTCAGGCGCGCGACCTGCCGAACCAGTCCGGGCTGACCCTCGCCGCGGCCGACGATCACCAACCGGGCCTCCGGCAATTGCTGAAGCACGTTCCGAAAGGCATGGATCAAGTCGGCGTGCCGCCGCTCCGGCTTTATTCGAGAGATGATCCCCGCGACGGGAGCGTCGGCCGGGATGCGCAGCTCGCTTCGGAGATCGGGTCCGTCCGGGGCGAAGGAGTTGGTGTCCACTGCGCCGCGGATGGCGATGACTCGGCGCGGGTTTAGGTGGAAGCGATCCCGAAGCTCGCGGGCATGCGACTCGCAGACGGCGATCAGTCCATCCGTCCGGCGATGGATTTCTCTTTGCAGCAGTCGGTGGTGGAGCGAGCGTTCCGAGTGAACGGTCCGCACGACGCGCGGACGCGCCCTCGAGCGGCGGGCCGCAATGAGCGACAGAAGATGGTCGTGCGAGAAATTGGCGTGGAAGAGCTCGAAGCCGCGGGCAACCTGCGTGAGTCGATGAACGTCGATCGCCATGCGCAGCGGAAAGCTCTTGGTCGACAATCCAAGCTCGTCGTGAACCGCAAACCCCATCGTTCGAAGCCGGGTCGCCAGATCTCCCGCGCGCATCGTGTCCACGGCCATCTCGACGAAGTGGCCGCGCCGAACCAGCTCGCGAGCAACCGTGGCCATCGGCTCAGCCGGCCCGGTCCACACGGGTGAAGCGAGCAGCTCGAGGATCCGCATCTCGCTAGAAGACCTGGACGAAATGGTAGAGGTGGAGATCGACGGCGACGCGCGCCACCAGCACCAGCATCAGCAACAACATCAGCGCGTAAGGCAGATACTCCTCGTTTCGAAGCAGCCAATCGCCGAGCGCCGGTGCTTGGTCGCAGATGAACTGCGCCGCGGGAAGATGAATGAGCGCATAAGCGGGGAAGATGTAGCGCGCCGCGCGGCGGGAGATCGGCAACGCCAGGGCGACGTGGCTGCCGCAGCCAAGGTAAGCGAGCGCTTGAGCGTCGGTGGGAGGGCGTTTGGAACGCCGCGTCCGGTAGGCGGCGTAGATCGCCAAAAGCGAGCTTGGCAGCGCAAACCAGAGGATGTTGGCCGCGTAATACACCGGGTTGATCAGCTTTCGAACCAAGCCGATGCCCTCGTCGCGATGCACGTAGGTCATCTGAGCCAACACGTAATTGGCGAAGAAGCTCTCCCCGGTCAGTCGGCGGTAAGCCCACTCATACCCGAGGCTGAGCAATCCGATTGCCGCCAGAGCCGCTGCAAACCAGAGAAGATCTCCTCTGCGCCTGGAGGACCACCACCACCAGAGGCCGAGCACGGGAAAAAGCGCGAGCGCGAGCACCCCCTTGATCAGAAATGCGAAGGCGGCAAACGCGACGAATCCAATCGAGCGCGCTCGACGCAGCGGATCGCGCATGCAGTACAGCGCTCCGAGGAAACCCACCGCCCAGGCGTTTTCGTGATTGGCGCGGGCCAGGTACTGAATCCCCAGTGGCGAGATCGCGTAAAGCGCAACGGCCAACCAAGCTCCCTCGGCTCGAACCAGCCGACGAGCGATCAGAAAGAGCAGGTACAGTCCGGCCAGGAAGTAGAGCAGGTTCGCCAGCAGCGCTGCGCGCGCGAATCCCATTCGACCCAGCGCGGCGGTGGGCCAGAAGAAGAAGGGTAGGTGCTCGACGAAGAGTCCGGACTTTGGTTTCCCGGGAGGCCACATCGGGGCGAGCCATTCCACCCAGGGGCGCCGTTCCAACGAAGCCGCAATCATCTCGTAGAGATTCGAATCGGCATCGCGGAGCGGATAGTGAACAGCGACCAGGAGCTCGTACATCAGGGCGATGCACAGAGCCCACGCCGCGGCGCGCACCACAGACTTGACAAAGTGTCGCCAACCGCGGCGCTCCACAGGCTCTCGCCCTGGCGCGCGGACGTCACCCTGATCAGTTCCGGCAACATCGATGGTTGATTCGGTCACGCGCTTTTCTCCGCGAGCTGCGCGGGATGTAAACCGGCGGACGCGGCTTGGCAAACCGACCACCTCGAACGCTGACACCCACCCGTCCAGGCCGCTGTACGTTTTTTGCTTGGGGCCGGCAGTTGGTTCCGCCTACGGTGCGCGCGCATGAAGCTCAAGGCATTTCGAAGAAGCGAATTGGCCCTGTGCCCTCTTGCCCTCTTTCTTTGTGCCGCGCCAAAAGCCAATGCTCAGGCTTCATCGCCGGAAGAAGCGAAGGCGTTTGCGCAGAAACTCAACGACGAGTTGAAGCCGCTGGTTGTGAAATCCCAGACCGCCGACTGGATCAAGGCGACCTACATCACCGACGACACGGAGCGCAATTCTGCATCCGCGAGCGACGAGTTGATGGGTTACATCGGCAAGTCGATCAAGCAGTCGCTTCGATTCTCCGGGCTGAAGCTGGATCCGGACACCGCTCGCACGCTGTACCTGCTTCGCACCTCGACCTCGCCGCCGCCGGCGCCCGACGATCCGGCCAAGCGCGCCGAGCTGGCGGCGATCGTCGCCAAGCTCGAGGGAATGTACGGCAAGGGAAAGTGGTGCGGACCGGACGGCAAGGGCAAGTGCCGCGACCTCGAGCAGCTCACCGACGTGATGGCAAAGAGCCGCAAGTACGACGAGCTGCTCGATGCTTGGGCAGGATGGCACAGCATCGCGCGCCCGATGCGACCGCTGTACGCCCGGTTTGTCGAGCTGTCCAACGAGGGCGCAAAAGCGATCGGCTTCCCCAACACCGGAGAGCTCTGGCGAAGTGGTTACGACATGAGCGCGGCGGATTTCGAAAAGGACACCGATCGCCTCTGGAATCAGCTCAAACCGCTTTACCAAGACCTCCACTGCTACGTTCGCTCGAAGCTTGCGCAGGCGTACCGAGGGAAGGTCCCCCGCGATGGACCAATACCCGCGCATCTGCTTGGCAACATGTGGGCTCAGGAGTGGAACAACATCTATCCGCTGGTGGTCCCGTACCTCAGCGAGGCCAGCCTCGACGTGGACGCCGGGTTGAAACGGCAGAAGTACGATCCGGTGAAGTTGGTGAAGCTCGGGGAGGCCTTTTTCAGGTCGCTCGGCCTGGACCCGCTGCCGAAATCCTTCTGGGAGCGGTCGATGCTCACCAAGCCCAAGGACCGCGAGGTGGTGTGCCATGCGAGCGCTTGGGATGTGACCTACAGCGACGACCTGCGCATCAAGATGTGCATCAAGATTCGCGAGGAGGACCTGATCACCATCCACCACGAGCTCGGGCACGACTACTACTTCCACGCCTACTACAAATTGCCCGTCCTCTACCAAGCCGGAGCAAACGACGGCTTCCACGAAGCAATCGGCGATGCGCTCACGCTGTCGATCACGCCTGGCTATCTCAAGCAACTTGGCTTGCTCAACGCGGTGCCCAAGAGCGACAAGGGGCTGATCAACGAACAGATGAAGAGCGCGTTGGAGAAGGTGGCGTTTCTCCCGTTCGGCAAGATGATCGATCAGTGGCGGTGGGACGTGTTCTCGGCCAAGACGCCCCCGGCAAGTTACAGCGCCGCCTGGTGGGCGCTGCGCCGCAAGTACCAGGGCGTGGAGTCGCCGATTCCTCGCAGCGAAGACGACTTCGATCCGGGCGCGAAATACCACATTCCGGCAAACGTTCCGTACACCCGCTATTTCCTCGCCCGCATCCTTCAATTCCAGTTTCACCGCGGGCTGTGCAAAGCGGCGGGCTACAAAGGTCCGCTCCACGAGTGCTCGATCTACGGAAGCAAGGAGGCGGGGAAGAGACTCTGGTCAATGCTCCAGCTCGGGGCGAGCAAGCCCTGGCCGGAGGCTTTGGCCGTGATGACCGGCGAGCGCGAGCTCGATGCCGGAGCATTGCTCGAGTACTACCAACCGCTCAGTGCATGGCTAAAGCAGCAGAACGCGGGACAGAAGTGCGGTTGGTAGAGAGGCTGGGTCCGCGCGACCTCATTGCCGGTGGACATTTCGGTTAGGTCGCATTATCCATAAGCGCTCTGCGCTAACGCGACAGAGGGAGCGATGGATTTCCTCTCGCTCCATAACACGAAAGAAGAAGTGAGAAATGGCAACTGGTACGGTGAAGTGGTTCAATGATGCAAAGGGCTACGGGTTTATTACCCAGGATGGCGGCGGGGGCGATGTCTTCTGCCACCACACGGCAATTCAAGCGGACGGTTTCCGCACTCTGACCGAGGGCCAAAAGGTTCAATTCGAGACGACCAAGGGGCCCAAGGGACTGCAAGCCCAGAACGTCAGACCCATCTAGCCGAGGGGAAGAATTGTTGCACTGAAGGTCCGATCCTGCGAAGGGTCGGGCCTTCTGCATTTCGGGCGAGAAATGAGCACGTGCTTCGCGTGAATCAGGCGCCGATTCTACCGCTGCTGATGGCAGCGATTCTGGGGTGCGCGTCCGCATCGCGCCAGGCTCAGGCGCCCCAAGGTGGAACGCCCATGGATGAACGACAGAGCGCTTCTCTAAAGCAAGAGCTGATCGCGCAGCACGGCGACTCGCAACGCGAACGAATCAATCGCGGCGTCGACCAGGTCCTCGCGCTCTGGCGACCGACCGATGGAGATGCCGCCGAGTTCATCAAAGGCCACTTTATCGACGATCCGAAGTTGCTCGACGCGACGTTCGAAAGGTTGGAAGGCACCTTCGAGCAGCTGGACGGACATTTCCTGGAGATCGGACGCGAGCTGCGCCGGCCAAGCGACCTGGATCTGGGGCCGCTGCTCCCCGTCGACCCGCTGATGTCCGGCCTCGATCCGTCCGCGCACGTCACCGAGGACCTCTTTCAATCGAAGATCGCCTTCGAGGTTCTGCTCAATTTTCCGCTCGTCTCTCTGGAGGAGCGCCTCGCTCGCGGCAAGGATTACAGCCGCCGGCAGTGGGCGGAGGTCCGCCTCGCCGGTCGATTCTCCCGTCGAATCCCGCCGCCGATACAGCAGGAGATATCGAAGTCGGCATCGGAGGCCGAGCTTTACATCGCCCAGTACAACATCTGGATGCATCACCTGCTGACCGACGGCCAGCGGCTCTTTCCGCGCGGCCTGCGTTTGATCAGCCATTGGAACCTGCGCGACGAGCTCAAGGCCGACTACGCGGATCCGCAGGGATTGGAGAAGCAAAGGCAAATTCTGCGCGTGATGGAGCGAATCGTGACGCAGACCATCCCGGCTGGGGTGATCGACAATCCGCGTTTGGACTGGAATCCGGTGGTGAATTCGGTCGCCATCGCGCCGGTGGCCGAGGTGGAAGAGGGAGCGCCGAATCGCGTGCCAAATGCGAGCAATGCGCCGGAGCCGAACACGCGCTATGCGAAGCTTCTCTCGAATTTCCAAACCGCGAAGAAGGCGGATCCCTATTCGCCCATCGCGCCCACGACAATCGCGCGAAGCTTCGAGGGGCGCGAGATTCCGGAGGCGCGGGTCATTTCCTTACTGACTGAGGTTCTCAGCTCCCCTCTGGTGCTCAGAGTCGGGGGGCTGATCGAAAAGCGCCTCGGGCGAAAGCTGCAAGTGCAGGACCTTTGGTACGACGGTTTCCAACCGCGCTCGAAGCACCCCGAAAAAGAGCTGGATGCAATCACTCGCAAGCGCTACCCGAACGCCGAAGCGTTCGCGAAGGACATCCCACACATCCTGCAGAAGCTCGGTTTTTCGAAGCAGAAGGCGGAGTTCGTGGCCTCGCATATCGTCGTCGATCCGTCGCGCGGCGCGGGGCACGCGATGCCCGCCGCCCGCCGCGGAGACTTCCCTCACTTGCGCACCCGAATTGAAAAGGACGGGATGAATTACAAGGGCTACAACGTCGCCATCCACGAGCTCGGTCACAACGTGGAGCAGGTATTTTCACTCTACGAAGTGGATCACACGCTGCTTTCCGGCGTCCCCAACAATGCGTTCACCGAAGCGCTCGCTTTCGTGTTTCAAGCGCGGGATCTAGAGCTGCTCGGGCTGGCAAAACCGGACGCCGAATCCGAGCGCCTTCGCGTGCTCAATGATTTCTGGCAAACCTGGGAGATCGCCGGCGTCGCCCTCGTCGACATCGCGGTTTGGCATTGGATGTACGATCATCCGAGCGCGACGCCCGCCCAACTGCGCGATGCGGTGGTGCAGATCGCCAAGGAGAACTGGAACAAATTCTACGAGCCGGTCCTCGGCGGGAAGGATACTCCGCTGCTCGGAATCTATTCGCACATGGTTTCCTATCCGCTCTACCTCCCGGACTACCCGCTCGGGCATTTGATCGCCTTTCAGATCGAAGAGCAGGTGAAAAAAGCCGGCGTGCTCGGCCCCGAATTCGAGCGAATGGCCAAATATGGCTCGGTGACCCCAGACGTGTGGATGACAAACGCCACCGGTTCACCGGTGAGCGCCGCTCCGCTGCTGCGGGCGACGGAGAAAGCGCTGTCACCGTAAACAGACTTCAGGGGCGTCGCAGAGAACCTGGTTTCTGGTGCTGCTTGGCTATCTCGCTCCTTTCGAAAAACTGTTACCAGCTCGCGGTCGCTTCCGGGCAGTGTTGCCGCAGCAAGGTCAGAGCGAGCACGTTCCACGAGATGAAAGTGCCTTTGAGAGGCCAAAGCCCGCGCCCCGAATCGTCGTAGCATTCGTGCAAGGCGCCATGCCGCGCAAGCCCGCCGGCGAGTAGCCGCGCGGTCTTGATCGCCAGCTCGCGGGCCTCCGCTTTGAAGCCATAGGCCGCGAGCGCGGTGGCGAGGTAGTAGTTCGGCAGGATCCAAACAGGTCCGGACCAATTTGAAACCGGTCCCCGCGCGTCCTTCTTGCGATCGAAAAGCAACGCCCGCCTCGCCTGCTGGAACAGGGGATCGTCGGCGGGCGCGGTTCGTATCCCCCGCGGGCCCCAGTACGACGCCGGATCGAGGACCCGAGAGACGATTCGAAGCGCGTGCTCTTTGGACGGGACGCCGGCATAGAGCGGCAAGAAGCAGATCCAGCTGCGGCTCGGCTTGAGCGTGCCGTCCGGGTCGACGCTCCTGACGATTTCTCCCTCGAGGCTCCCGACGCCGTGAACCCAGCGCAGCGCCACATATCGCCCGCCGCGATCGTCCTCGTACCAGAGCAGGCGCTCCATGCGTTCGGCGAGCGCGTCGGCCTTCTCGACCCACTCCGAAGAATCGGCGGTGCCTTGCAGCGCCGCGACCAACTCGCCGAGTGCGCGGTACTCGAGAACCATGAACGCATTGGTATCCGGACCCTCGACGGATTTGTCCGGAAACCCCGCCGTGAGCAGATCGGAATCGAATCCGCTTTGGAGCGAGGAATGAGTGAGGAAAAGTCCGTGGAGGCCAACGTACTCGTCTTCGAGGAAGCGGACGAAGCGGATGACTCGCTCGAGCACGCGGTTGTGCTCGAGCCACGAGGGACCATCGGCGCCGAGGCTGTGCATCGCCCGCAGCGCGTACTGCGCGATCACCGGTTTCGAGGGCTCCGCCTCTCGGCTCTTATGGCCAAGCTCGGCTCGATGGACGCGGCCGGAGGGTTCCGCGCAGTCGAGCAGGCAGAGCAGGCTGCCGATGGCTGCCTCGCGAATTGCGCCGTGCCGCAACAGCTCGATCGCCGATTCGCTCGCGTCGTGGTGGAACAAGCCGAGGCTGTAGTCGCCGGCGACAAAATTGTCTCCGGTGCTCGGCCGCGCAAGCGGCTCTTCCAACCCGGCGCCGACCTTCCGCTGCTCGCCTCGACGCCTTCGAAAGTATGCTTCCGTTGCTTCGCTCGGCGGCATTGGCGCGAGCCACGGATGGCGAAAGCGATCGATCGGCGATCGAATGCAACGAACGGACTGCTCGATGAGATATCGGCGCAGCTCGTCGAATTCCCCAGGGGCGATCGCCGTCGCTCCCGGCTGAACGTGCTCCGGGGCCGGCAAGGAGCTACTGCTGGATCGAGAGCAGCTCGATCTCGAAGGTCAATGTGGCGCCCGGGGGAATAACCGGGGGATGCCCTCGGTCGCCGTAGGCGATCGAGGACGGGCAGACGAGCTTCGCCTTGCCGCCCACCTTCATCTTCTGAACTCCCTCCGTCCAGCAAGGGATGACCTGGTTCAGCCCGAATTCCGCCGGCTGCCCCCGCTTGTACGAGCTGTCGAACTCCTTGCCGTCGTCAAGCGTCCCTCGGTAGTTCACCTTTACCCGGTCCCTCGGTCCGGGCGATGGCCCAGTGCCCGCCTTCAGCTCGGTGTAAACCAATCCGGACGCAGTCTTCTCCTCCTTAGGGGCGGCCGCTTTCTTGGACTTGCTCTTCTCGGCATTGGCCGGCGCGGTCCCACCCGTTTGCGCCACTTGCATGGGTTTCTGCTCCTCGCGCGTATTGAGAGCCGACGGCGCGGCGTGGGCAAGCGAGGCTGATGTCACGGCTGCGATCAAGAACGTCTTGTACATGATTCCACCTTTCC
>Ga0126383_10000943_pt1 | contig 17244 bp, 7 predicted proteins | sample PanSoiMetPlot_35_FD_96882 | JGI IMG/M metagenome (GOLD analysis project Ga0126383, IMG submission 96882) | Tropical forest soil microbial communities from Panama - MetaG Plot_35 | ecosystem: Environmental > Terrestrial > Soil > Tropical forest > Bulk soil | place: Panama | collected 2016-02-17
CGGAGCGGGCGACAGCCCTGGCGGTGGGCGCTACGTTGACTGCAATGGGCTGTCGCCCGCTCCGCGGGCTCGAATTCTTTCTGCGATTGATCCTGGGGCTTACGCCCCAGGCTTTATGCCGTCGTCCGCTCCGCGGACTGGTGAGTCAACTATAGATTGCCGTTTAAAAGGCAATCACATACTTGACCGACCAGCAGTGCGCGGAGCGCACGATAGCATAAAGCCTGCGGTGGAGTCCCGATTCATCGGGACGGAACCCCAGGTCCCCGATCAATTAGCACGATGAGCCCGCGGAAGCGGGCGACGGCCGTGGCGATTGCGGGACCTCTCGTTCCAATCCGCTGCCGCCCGCTCCGCGGGCTGGATCATTGTTTGTGACATCTCCCCGGGGCTCACGCCCCGGGCTTTACGCTGTCGTGCGCTCCGCGCACTGTTGGCCAGTTAAGTCTGTAATTACCGTTTAAGCGGTTTCCAGCTTCCAGCTCAGCCAACTCGCCGCGCTAAAGCGGCGGCGTGAATGAGAAGATCTCAAACGGACCAATTGCGCTAATTAAGTAGTGATACATCGGGAACCAAACTGTACCACTACCCGATTACCACCCTACTTGACCAGCGGTGCCTCCCCATCCGCCACGCGATATTTTTCTTTCTCTTTCTCCTTCTGCAAATACGGAATTCCTTTCTCCATCCATTCGGGCGCCGGTGCGCCTTTCAGAAAGTGATCAAAGAATTCCTGCATCCGGCGCGTGTAATCCTTCTGGTTGATCCGTTTGCGCAGGCCGTGCTTCTCGCCGTTGTAGCTGAACATGTAGGCCTCTTTGTTCATGCGTCGCAAGCCCAAATAGAACTCAATGCCCTGGTACCAGGGCACCGCGTCGTCTTCGTCATTATTAATGAGCAGCAGCGGCGTCTGCACTTTGTCCACGTGAAAGATGGGAGAGTTCTCAAGAAAGCGCATGGGATATTCCCAAAGCGAGCCGCCGATGCGCGATTGCGAGTGCTCATATTGAAACTGCCGCGGCAGCCCGGTGCCCCAGCGAATGCCGCTGTAGGCGCTGGTCATGTTGGCCACGGCGGCGCCGGCCTCGGCCGCTTTGAAGCGGTTTGTCTGCGTCACCATGTAAGCGATCTGGTAGCCGCCCCAACTGTGACCCTGGATGCCGATATTGTTCTCATCGACAAAACCCTTGTCGACGACTGCCTGCACCGCCGGCAGCACGCACTGCAGCGCGTCGCGCCCGGGATAGCCGGTCTTGTAAACAATGTCGGGCATGAAAATGAGATAACCGTTGCTGACGTAGTAGGTCGCGTTGATCGAAGTGCCGGGTGCCGGCGCCCGGAACTGGTGCAAGCCCTGCGATAGCCGTTCATAGATGTAAACGATCATGGGGTACTTCTTTTTCGGATCGAAGTTGTCGGGCTTCAGCAGCATTCCTTTCAACGGCACGCCGTCGGTGTTCTTGAAATTGACCAATTCGGCGGTCCCCCAGTTGAACCCGGCGCGCTGCGCATCACCGTTGCTGATCTTCTTTGGCGCTTTGAAATTCGAGTCGGTCACCCAGATGTCGGGGAACTCGTCAAAGCGCGAGGCGGTGAAGATGAGGACGTCGGCATCTTTGGCTTTGGTTGGGTTGTTGTAGTCTTTGGCGCCCATGATCAGTTTCTCAGGCAAGCCGCCGCCGATGCGATCGCGGTAGAAACCGGAATCGCGCGTCTCTTCGCTTTCCGCGTGCAGCAGCAGAGGCTTGGCGGGATCGATGGTGCGCTCGCGCGGTTCGAGCCGCACGTAACGAAACTGAATCCGGTCTTTGCGCCCGGCGCCGCCGGTCAGGTTTTTCGCGCCGCTGCCATCGGGCGAAATCTGCCAGACATCGAAGCGATCGTAAATCAGCACCGCCGCATCGTCTTTGGTCCAGCCGCCGACACCGTAGGCATTCGCCAGTTCCGGAGTGTCGTTATCTTCGTTAAAGAAATTAACGCCGAGGTTCCTGGTGAGGTTTACCCTGGCGCCCGTCGCGACCGAGTAGCTGTTCCAATCCTTTCCGTCGAAGTAGAGCGCGTACTTGCCGCCGGGCGAGAGCGAAACGTTGAACCGCTGTTTCTGGGTCACCGGTTTGCGCGTGCCGTCTTCCGCATTGACCAGGTAGTAGTCAGTCAACCCGGGATCGTAATCGCTGGTGACACGATAGGCGCGGTTGTCGGCGCCGATTGCCATGCGGCCGTCGGTCGAGGGCTGAAGGTTCTCCATCTTCTCGTCGGCGAGTTGCACGAACTTGCGGCCCTTCACGTCATACACGGCGCGATAGGAACGCTGACGGTCCTGCTCGGCGCGCACTTTTTGAATCGGTTGGATGTAGTCATCTTTCCAGTGCCAGAGATCAACCATCACTTTTTCGTCCGCCGGAATATCGTCGTCGGCATTTTTCTCAGGTTCCGGCGGCGGTGCGGCGCCGAGGAAAAGATGACTGCCGTCGAGCGAGAAGCCGAGATTAGCGCTGTTGCTGACCACAAAGTCCTTGCGGAAACCGGGCGAGGAAGAGGAAACGATCTCGGTAGCGACGGGGGCGGGAAGGGCGACAGCGTGGTTATTGACTGCCTCTTTTGAACCCTCCTTCGCGGTCGGGCTACTGCCTCGGTCGGCTACCGGCGCGGCGCTGCCGCGCTCCCACAGATAGATTTTGAATTTCGCCTGCTTCGAAGCCTGGTCATCGCGATCGCTGACAAAGGCCAGCTCTGTCTGATCGTCGTCCCAGGTCAGCTTCTGATACTTGCCTTTCCCGGACAGGAGGGCGGTCGCCGGGCCATCGCTCTGCGGCGAGAGAATGTAGACGCCGTTGGTTTCTTCGTTTTTGGATGAGACGGTGTAGGCGAGCGTCTTCGCGTCCTTGCTCAGGCTGTAATCGAGCACATCGCTGATGGTGCGCTCTGCGCCGGTCGTCATGTTGTGAATGATCAAATCGGTTCCATATTCATTCCGGGGCGCTCGTCCACCGGCCGCGCGGCCGCCGCCGCCTTGCTGTCTTTGCGGCGCATCTTCGTCCTCCGGTTGTTCGGGCGCGGCGGGATTTTCTTTGGGCGCGGCGTTGTTCCCATCTCTATTGGGCACGGCGCCGGGTTTGGCTTCCAGCGCATAGGCGATGAAGCCGCTCGCATCTTCGGGCACCTGAAAACTCTTCACCCGCTCAACGCGGGCCACCTGGCCGCTCGATGAATCCATGATGCCCAGCGCGTTCTTCGGCATGTCATCCGGACGCTTCTTCTCTTTCCGCGCTTTGTTCAATTCCGCTTTAGTCGGTTCGATAGTGAAGACGACGAACTTGGCATCAGCCGTAAACACTGGGCGCACCAGGCGCGATTGGTTCGCCTGGAACTCGCCCGGCGCAGCTCCCGGATCGTCCGGCGGCGGCATGGGCGGATGAAACCCGCGGGCCGCCCGCCATTCAGTGCCGCTCGACAAATTCCGCACGACGATGTCGCTGTCATTTTCCTGGGCCATGTAGGCATAGGCCACCAATTTGCCGTCGCGCGAAATCTGCGGACTTTGGATTGAATGCCAGCTGTCGTAATCCTTATGAGTGATCGCGCGCTTAGCGGCGGCCGGTTGTTGCGCCAGGGCCTGGGCCAGCGAAGTGACGATCAAGGCAGCGGCGCACACGACCGACACAAATCGACGCGGAGACTGATTGAACGATTTCATTGTGGTTGCTTCCTTTCAGGTTGCCAACGGAATGCGGCGACAAGTCTTATCGCGGAACGGCTTGAAGTCAAGCCTGAGTGCGCTGGAGCAATAAGCCTCCCGCTTGGGTTCCTAGCGCCGGTAACCGGGACGGTTGCGCTTCAGTCATCGCCGGCCAGGGAGGGCCGGGGACGGCAAAAGTCCGTCTCACGATTCTGTTGCGCCGGGATGACCTGTAACCGTTGTCTTTGCGGGAGCGTTCATACTTGTGCGACCATAAATCAATCTCGGCAGATTAACCTTCGATTCGAGCAGCTACTAACCTCCATGGCCTCGGTCGGTCGGGTCTCCGACGAATCGTGATGGAAGAACAGATATCAACAGAATTTCCCAGAAGCAGCGATCATTCTTATGAAGCTACCGCGGATGCGCGGCCGGTCAGACCCGCAGACGTAGCCGCGGCGCCGCGGCCGCGCAAAACCCGCGCGCGCATTATTCAAATAGTCAGCATCCTGCTTTTGGTGGTGGTGCTCATCGTGCTGTGGCGGTTCCTCGGCGATCGGGCGGCCGCTCCCGGAGCGGCCGGGCGCGGCGGCCGCGGCGGCGGAGAAGCCGTCCCGGTTGAAGTCGCCCCGGTGACGCAGCAGGACGTGCCGATTCAAATCAAGAGCATCGGCAACGTCGAAGCCCAAAACACCGTGGCCGTTCGCTCGCAGGTCGAAGGCACCTTATTGACCGTCAATTTTGCGCCGGGACAGGAAGTCCAAAAGGGCGCCGTGCTGTTCACCATCGATCCGCGACCGCTCCAGGCGCAACTCAGCGAGGCGGAAGCAAATCTGCTGAAAGCGATGGCGGCGGTGCGCCAGGGAAACGACATCGTGCAGCGTGACGAGGCCATTGCGTCCAATGATCGGGTGACCGTCAATCGGGATCTGAAATTGGTCGAAGCGGGAGTAATTCCGCGCGAGCAATACGACAACGATCTGGCAAAGCTGCGGTCGAGCGAAGCCACCGTGCGAGCGGATCAATCTTCCGTGGCGAATCTCCAGGCGGCCCAGAAAGCCGAAGAGGCTTCGGTCAAGAACGCCCAGGTGCAGCTGAGCTACACCACCATACGCGCGCCACTTTCCGGCAAGACCGGCAATCTCGCAGTTACCGCCGGCAATCTGGTGCGCGCAAATGACACGACGGCGATGGTGACCATTACCACCTCTTCGCCTATCTACGTGACGTTCTCAGTGCCTGAGCGCGACCTGGTGCGGATTCGCCAGGCGAGCGGCAAGCAAGGTCTGGAGGCCCAGGGCGAGATTCCCGGTGACGAAGGTAATCCGGTGAAAGGAAGATTGTCGCTCGTTGATAACACAGTCGACCCGGCCACCGGCACGGTGCGTTTGAAGGCCACCTTTATCAATGACGATCGGCGTCTGTATCCCGGGCAATTTGTAAATGTGGTGCTGACGCTCGGGACGGATAGTCAGGCGGTGGTGGTTCCCACGCAGGCAGTGCAGATCGGGCAGGACAAATCGTTCGTCTACGTGGTGAAAGCCGACGGCACCGCTGAAATGCGCACCGTGAAAACCGGCACGGCGGTCGAGTCAATGACAGTCATCGAAGATGGGCTGAAGCCCGGCGAGCAGGTCGTGACTGACGGACAACTGCGCATCGTTCCCGGCGCGAAAGTGCAAGTGAAAGTCCCGGGTCAGGGCGGCGGCCGGCGTGGCGATCAAAACCAGGGCGGGCAAGGCCAGGGTCAAGCCGGCCAGGGACAAGGTCAAGGCGACGCGGGACAAGGTGGAGCGCCGGCGCCAGGCACGAATCAGAATGGGCAGGGAGCGCAGCCGGGGCAAGGTGGTCAAGGCGGAGGTGGTGGCCGGCGTGGTGTCGGTGGACAGAATCCATAATGTGTCAGAACCGCGAGCGGTAGCGAGCGGATCAAGTGACTCTTCTACATTCACTTGATCCGCTCGCTACCGCTCGTGGTTCTGAAACGCAATTTTCAATTTCTGATTAATGTCTGAACTATTCATCCAGCGCCCCATCACCACGACCCTCATCATGGCCGGCATTGTGTTGTTCGGCTTCATTGGTTATCGCGCGCTGCCGGTAAGCGATCTTCCCAACGTTGACTACCCGACCATTCAGGTCACCGCGGAACTACCCGGCGCGAGTCCCGAAACCATGGCCTCGTCGGTCGCTACGCCGCTCGAGCGACAGTTCTCAACCATCGCCGGCCTGAACACGGTCAGTTCAACCAGCACCCTCGGTAATACGCAGGTCACGCTGCAATTTGATCTGACGCGAAATATCGACGCCGCCGCTCAGGATGTGCAGACGGCGATTGCGCAATCGTCGCGGCAATTGCCGACCGGCATGCCGAACCAGCCGACGCTGAAAAAGGTCAATCCGGCGGATCAGCCGATCGTCTACTTGATGGTCAGCTCGCCTACGCTGCCGCTGTCAAAGGTCAACGAGTACGCGGATACGACTCTGGCGCAGAGGCTTTCGACCATTAGCGGGGTCGCCCAGGTGCTGGTAACCGGCGAGCAGAAATACGCGGTGCGGGTGCAGGTCGATCCGTCGGCGCTGGCGGCCAAAGGCATCGGCATCGATGACGTGGCCACCGCTTTGCAGCGCGGCAACACGAATCTCCCGGTCGGCACCCTCTACGGAGTTCATCAGAACCTGACGGTCCAGGCCAACGGGCAGCTCACCAATGCGGAAGAATATCGACAACTGATCGTGGCTTACCGCAACGGCGCGCCGGTGACGCTGCGCGATCTCGGCGACGTCGTTGACAGCGTCGAGAACAGCCGCCTGGCCACGCGTTATAACGGGCAACAGGTCGTGACGCTGACGATCCAGCGCCAGCCCGGAACCAATACCGTCGCGGTGGTCGATGCCATTCGGAATTTGCTGCCCGCGTTCCGGCAACAACTGCCGGCCTCGATCAAGCTCGACGTGCTTTACGATCGATCTGAATCGATCCGCGAGTCTGTCAACGACGTGCAGTTCTCGTTGCTGCTGGCGATTGGTCTGGTCGTGCTGGTGATCTTCCTGTTTCTGCGCAACGCGCGCGCGACCTTTATCCCGACCCTGGCCTTGCCGACATCGATCGTTTTCACCTTTGCGATCATGTACCTGCTCGGCTTCAGTCTCGACAATCTTTCTTTGATGGCGTTGACCCTGTCGGTCGGTTTTGTGGTTGACGATGCGGTGGTGATGCTCGAGAACATCGTCCGCCGCATGGAAGAAGGCGAAGGCGCGATGGAAGCCGCGCTGAAGGGTTCGCGCGAAATCGGATTTACCATCGTCTCGATGACGGTGTCGCTGGTGGCGGTCTTCATTCCTGTGCTGTTCCTCAGCGGCATCCTGGGAAGATTATTCCGCGAGTTCGCCATCACGATCAGTGTGGCAATCCTGGTCTCCGGTTTTGTCTCACTCAGCCTGACGCCAATGCTCTGCAGCCGCATTCTCAAATCATTTGCGCACCGCAAAAAGTCAGAACCGCCTGCGGAAGCGGGCGGACCCGTCGTTGCGCTCCCAGAAACTGGGCCATCAGAGCCTGCGCTTCAGCACGGCCGATTCTGGGAAATTACCGAGCGCGGCTATGACTGGCTGGTCGGCGGCTATCGCTGGACGCTGCGTATCGCCCTGGATAACAGCGCCCTGACCCTGGCGATTTGCGGCGTGTTGTTTCTGGTGACCATCGGACTTTTCTACATCATTCCGAAGGGGTTTATCCCGAATGACGACACCGCGCAAATCGTCGGCTACACCGAGGCGGCCGAAGGAATCTCGTTCAATGAAATGTCGCGGCACCAGGAACAGATCGTCGATCTGATCCGCAAAGACCCGAACGTTGTCGGCGTCCTGTCCACGGTCGGCGAGAGTGACATCAGCGCGGCCAGCAACACCGGCAACATTCTCATCCTGCTGAAGCCGGTGAATCAACGGAAGAAAACTGTAGAGGCCGTGATCGACGACTTGCGGCCGCGGCTCGCCACCGTCCCCGGCATGCGCATCTATCTGCAGAATCCACCGCTGGTCCAGGTTGGGGGCCAGGTCACCAAGAGCCCTTACCAGTTGACGCTGCAAGGTCCCGATCGGGACGAGCTCTACACAAATGCCAATGTGCTGCTGCAAAAGATGGCGGCGCTGCCGCAGTTGCTCGACGTGACCAGTGACATACAGATTCACAACCCGCAACTTAATGTCGATATCGATCGCGACAAAGCGTCCGCGGTCGGCGTCACCGCGCAACAGATCGAAGATGCGTTGAACGATGCGTACGGCACGCGGCAGATTTCGACCATCTATGCGACCTCGAATGAGTATCAGGTGATTCTCGAAGTAAAGCCCGAGTATCAACAGGATCCTTCAGCGCTGGGCCGTCTCTATATTCACTCGACGGCCACGGCCGCGACCGCCAGCCAGGTCGCGCAGGTACAGAGCGCCATGGCCCAGCCATCGCCGGCGATTGTAAATTCGACGCAACCACCGGCGGGATTGACTCAGCCGGGCACCGCCACCACCGGGCGCCTGGTTCCCTTGAGCACGGTGGCCACGTTCTCGCGCGGGGTCGGACCATTGTTGGTCAATCACCTGAGCCAGCTGCCGTCGGCCACCATCTCGTTCAACCTGCGCGACGGCGTGTCGCTGAGCGCGGCTACGGATGAAGTGCAGGCGCTGGCCAAGAAGACCCTGCCGGGCACCATCACCACCAGCTTTCAGGGCACGGCGCAGATCTTCCAGTCCTCTCTGCAGAACCTGACCTTGCTGATGCTGGTCGCGGTGCTGGTGATTTATCTGGTGCTCGGCATTCTTTACGAGAGCTTCATTCATCCGTTCACCATTCTGTCGGGATTGCCCTCAGCCGGTCTGGGCGCGTTGCTGACGCTGCTGGTGTTTGGACGTGAATTGGACGTCTACGCCTTTGTGGGACTGATCATGTTGATTGGCATCGTCGAAAAGAACGCCATCATGATGATCGACTTTGCGCTGACTTCGCAGCGCGAAGAAGGCAAGCCGGCCGAGGAGGCCATCTTTCAGGCGTGCCTGATCCGTTTCCGGCCGATCATGATGACTACCATGGCCGCCTTGATGGGCACCCTGCCAATCGCCCTCGGTTGGGGCGCCGGCGCGGCGTCGCGGAGAGGATTGGGTTTGGCCGTAGTCGGCGGCTTAATGGTCTCGCAGGTAGTGACGCTTTATCTGACCCCGGTGGTGTATCTGTATTTTGAACGGATGCAGGAATGGTTTGCGCGGAGGCGGAGGCGCGAGCCGGCGGTGGCGTAATCACGAGATTTGAGATTTGATATTTGGGATTTGTTGATTGCTGACCTGCGTAATCAGGTCAGTACCATCAGAGTGAGCGGATAGATCAAGATGGATCCAAGGTAGCGTCATGATCCCATCCGCTGACGCGGATGGTACTGACTCGGTTTATGCGGCCGGCGCGGCTCCGATGTCACCCCAATTACCAAATGCCAAATATCAAATTTCAAATATCAAATCTTAAATAGTTGTTTTGATGTGAAGAAAGATCCCACACACCGCCGCGGCATTTCCGAGCTCTTTATCCAGCGACCCATCACCACCACGCTGGTGATGGTCGGCATCGTTTTGTTTGGGATGATCGGTTACGCCGCGCTGCCGGTCAGCGATCTGCCGACGGTTGATTATCCCACCATTAATGTCAACGCCAGTCTGCCGGGCGCAAATCCCGAGACGATGGCCGCGTCGGTGGCCACGCCGCTCGAGCGTCAGTTCTCAGGCATTGCCGGAATCGATTCGATTAATTCGTCCAACTCGCAGGGTTCTACTTCGATTACGCTGCAGTTCAATCTGAGCCGCAACATTGACGCCGCCGCTCAGGATGTTCAGCAGGCAATCTCAGCCGCGTTGCCGCAGTTGCCGCCGGGCATGCCGAGCCCGCCCAGCTTGCGCAAATCGAACCCGTCGGACAGCCCCATTCTTTTCTTTGCGCTCAACTCGGATGTGCTGTCGCTACAGAAGATTGATGAATACGCCGAGACGCTCATCGCGCAGCGCATCTCAATGGTCGATGGCGTGTCGCAGGTGCAGGTCTATGGCGCCACGAAATATGCGGTGCGCGTGCAGATGGATCCGAACCAGCTCGCCGACCGCGGCATCGGCGTTGACGATATCGACACCGCGATTCGCAACGCCAATCCCAACACGCCCACCGGCTCGCTCTATGGCAAGTATTCAAACCTGACAGTCCAGACCAACGTGCAGCTTGACGATGCGTCACAGTTTCGCCGGCTCATTGTCGCCTACCGGAATGGCGCGCCGGTGCGTCTGGAGGAAGTCGCCAACGTCCTTGACAGTGTCGAAAACAACAAGGCGGCGAGCTGGTTCAATGGCCGGCGCAGCGTGACCATGGCCGTGCAGCGACAGCCGGGAACCAACACCGTGGCCGTGGTCGACGCCATCAAGGCTCTGATGCCGCAGTTCAAGCAGCAACTGCCGGCCTCGGTCAATCTTGACGTGCTCAACGATCGCTCGATCTCGATTCGCCAGTCGGTCGACGACGTCCAGTTTTCGCTGGTGCTGGCCATGGGCCTGGTGGTGATGGTGATCTTTCTCTTTCTGCGCAACGTGCGCGCGACCATCATTCCCACGCTGGCGCTGCCGACCTCGATTGTGGGCACGTTTGCGGTGATGTACCTGCTCAATTTCAGCCTCGATAATCTGTCGCTGATGGCTTTGACCTTGTCCGTCGGCTTCGTGGTCGATGACGCGGTCGTGATGCTGGAAAATATTGTGCGGCGGATCGAACTGGGTGAAAGCGTGATGGAAGCCGCGCTCAACGGCTCACGTGAAATCGGATTCACCATCGTTTCGATGACCGTGTCACTGGTGGCGGTTTTTATTCCGGTGCTGTTCATGGGCGGAATTCTCGGCCGCCTGTTCCGGGAATTCGCGATTACCATCAGCGTCGCGATCCTGGTTTCGGGTCTGGTGTCGCTGACTTTGACGCCCATGCTGGCCAGCAAACTGCTGAAGGCCTCGGCGATTCGCGAAAGCGCGCTGCATGAAGAAGGCGGCCATACTCCCCGGCGCGGCTGGTGGGGATTTACCGAAGGCATCTACAACCGGGTGCTGCAATTCTATGAATGGACCTTGCGCAAAGTTTTGGCCCATCCGCTCTATACGGTCACCATCAGTTTGATCCTGGCGGTCTTTACCTTTTATTTATTCGGCGCCGTGCCTAAAGGTTTCATTCCTACGGGCGATACCGGATTGCTGTTCGGCAATACGGAAGCGGCCCAGGGCATTTCGCTTGACGATATGATCAAGCACCAGAACCGGATCGCCGACATCATCAAGAACGATCCCAATGTGCAGTCGTATGCTTCGTCCGTCGGTTCCGGCGGCCGGAACAACGGCAGCAATAGCGGCACGATCTTTATTGGACTGAAGCCTCTGGGCCAGCGGAAACTCAGCGCCGACGACGTTATTGAAAACCTCCGGCCCAAGGTGTCGCGCGAAACCGGTCTGCGCGTGATTCTGCAAAATCCGCCCTCACTCAATGTCGGCGGCGGCTTTGGCCGTAGCAGTTATCAGGTGACGATCCAGGCCTCCACCACGAATGAGTTGGCCGACACGGCGCCGAAGCTGGAACGGCTCATGCGCGACATGCCAATGCTTCAGGACGTCAACAGTAATCTGCAAATAAATACGCCGCAGATAAACGTCGATATTGATCGCAAGCAGGCGGCGACCCACAACGTCACGATCTCGCAAATTCAAACCGCGCTGGGCGACGCCTTCGGCTCGCGGCAGGTCTCGACCATTTACATGCCGACCAATGAGTACCAGGTGATCCTCGAAGCCAAGCCGGAATTTCAGAGCGATCCGACGGCCCTGGGCCGCCTGTATATTCACGCGTCGAATGGCCGGCTGGTGCCGCTGAGCGCCGTGGCCAGCTTCTCACAAACCGTCGGGCCATCGCAGGTCAATCACTTTGGCGAGATGCCGGCGACGACCATCTCGTTCAATCTCAAACCCGGTGTCTCGTTGAGCCAGGCCACCAGCGAAATCCAGCGGGTCGCGCGCCAGAATTTGCCGGCGACCATCACCACGACCTTCCAGGGCTCGGCCCAGGTTTTCCAGCAATCGCTGCAAAACCTGACGCTGCTGCTGCTGGTGGCGGTGCTGGTGATTTATCTGGTGCTGGGCATTCTCTATGAAAGCTTTATTCACCCGCTCACCATCCTTTCAGGTTTGCCCTCGGCCGGATTGGGCGCGCTGCTGACGCTGATGATCTTTCACCGGGAGTTGGACATCTATGCCTTCGTCGGTCTGATCATGCTAATCGGCATCGTCAAGAAAAATGCCATCATGATGATCGATTTCGCGCTCGACAAACAACGTCGTGAAGGCGAAGACGCGCGCCGGGCCATCTATGACGCCTGCGTCATCCGCTTCCGTCCGATCATGATGACTACCATGTCAGCTCTGATGGGAACCCTGCCCATTGCCCTGGGTTGGGGCGCTGGCGCTTCGGCGCGGCGTGGGCTGGGATTGGCCGTCGTCGGCGGCCTCATCGTTTCGCAGGTGCTGACGCTTTACCTGACGCCGGTCGTCTATGTCTACTTTGAACGATTTCAGGAGTGGTTTGGCGGGAAACCGGTGCCAGTGGACCGCAAATCACCGAGCGCGCCTTTGCCACAGTCCAGGTAACTCCCGATCATTAGCGATGAGGTCAGTACCATCCGCGTCAGCGGATGGGGTCAGGCAGTCCCCCTCACGGCTACTTGATCCATCCGCTGACGCAGATGGTACTGACTCGCTCATTTCAACTTCTCATACTCGCGCTTCGCCTCGATAATGATCGGCAGATCACCATCGGCGTCCTTCCACAACTGAAAAAAATCCTCGTAGGCTTTCCGCGCTCTGGGCGCGTCGCCTTGCAAAACTGCAGCTCGCGCCAAACCCAGGTGGGCCATGGGCCACAATGGCGAAAGCAAATCCCAGCCTCGGTGATCGACGATCCGTTGAAACTCTGCAGACGCCAGCGCTCCGTTTTGAGACTGCAAATAGGCGAGACCGCGGATCCACGTCGGTCTGAAGCAAAGCGCGGCCTCGTATTGTTTCGAAGGCGGGAGCAGCTCAACTGCCCGGTCTTTCTCCGCTGCCGTGCGGCCGGTTTCGTCACGCTTGAGCTCGACAGTGGCGCGAATGATGGGCAACCAGACTGAGTTATGGATCGTGTCCAGCGGGAATTTTCGGGTGAAGTCGTCGGCTAATGATTGCGCCCGCCTGGCATCACCCGATAACGCCAGGGTCCAGGCCAGCGGCTGAGAGTCCAGCTGGCCGATCAGTGAAGGCTGCAACTCTTCCGCGTTGATGGTTTCTTTCGTCAGCAACCTGAACACCTCATCAGCCTGCTTGCCCGCCAGTTGGTTCATGCCGAAGGTGGCGCTCAAGTTGAAGTCGTTCGCGAGAATCCTGACCTGCTCGGCAGGTAGCCCGCGCGCTGCCGCCAAAGCTGCAGCCTGGGCCATCGTCGCACTGGCCTCGCGGCGCCGTCCGGCAAAGGCCAGCGCGCGCGCCTGCAGCTCCCGGATCTGATATTCGTCCGGCCTGCCGGAAAACCATTGGACCTGCTGCTCCATCAACGATGCATCCTGTTTCAGAAAGCCAATGATGAACAGGCGATTGTGAAAACCGTTTGAGTCCAGGCCCCGCTGAAATCCCTCTTGAATGATCTGGAAAGCCTGGTCGAAGCGCTCCAGGCCAATCAGCGCGAGTGCCAGGTTCGCACGCGACAGCGAATAATCAGGATCGAGTCGCAAGGTTGAGCGATATGCTGCCGCCGCCTGCTCAAACTCTCCCGCGATCATCAGAGAGTTCCCATGCAGGTGAAACCCGTCCGGGTCGCGGGGGTAGGTCTGGGTCAGCAGCGAGGTCATTTCAATGCGCTTGTCGAGTTCGCCCGTGATATGGCGAAAGTAAGTGGCCGCAATCTGGAAACGCTCGCGCTCGCTAACCCGGTCTCGCAGTTCATAAGCTCGCTTGACGTGCTCATTGCCGAGTGGCAGGTTGCGCAGGTCGCGGTATGAGGTCCCGAGTTGCACGTGGGCCAGCGCGAACTCGGGATCGAGTTCAATCGCCCGTTTGAATTGCGTGACCGATTGCGCGTATTGGGCCTTGCGTCGCAACTCCACCCCGGCAACAAAAGCTTTGAAGGCCTCCAGCGAGGCCGTGGTTGCGGTCTCGATCGGCATATCGAACTTGCGAATCGAGGCCAGCGATTCACCTAACTTTTCGCGCATGGCCGTGGTGGCCCGGCCCAGCGCCTTCAAGACCTGCTCTTTGCCTTCGGCTTCCGTCTGCTGGTGCGCGATGGTTTCGCCGCTTTGGCTGTTGATCCCCTCGAGCGTGATTACATAGTTGCGGCCGAGACTGGCGATGGTGCCAATCATCAGCACCTTGATGCCGCGGCGCAGGCAAATCTCGCGACCGATTTCGGGGGTGATTTTCTCATCGTGCGAACGCTCCATCAGTTTCAGCGTTTCGCGCGCGCGTTCTTCAGGGAAAATATTTATGTAGGGCGATTGCTCGAGCTGCACGGTCATGCCTTGTTTCAGCGTGCCCTCAAAATCCGGGTCTCCGGTGGTATTGATAAAATCCGCCAGCAGGATGGTGTCTTTCTCAGTCAGAGCCGGCGGAGGCGAGCTGAATTTGCGCAGGCGGTAAAAATAGATCCCGCCGACAGCAAGCGCGACAATGATGGCCACGACGGTTAACCAGCGCCATGTCCGCGACTCGGGCATCATGGCCGCAGCCCGGCGGAATTTGCGAGCGGTCGTCGCGGTCAGTACCGACGGCTGTGCGCCGATTATGGGCGTCGTGTGTTGGTCTATCTCTTTGGATCCAGCGGACGAGGTTTCGGTTGAGCTGACCCGCGCATGAGCTGCGAGTTCGCTTTGCAGCTCTTCGAGATCCGCTATTAACCCGGCCGCTGTCTGGTACCGCTCGCCAGGATCTTTGGCGAGGACGCGACTGATGATGTGCTGGAATTTGACAGGCGCGCGCGGTACCAGATGGCCAATGGGCAAGGGCTCGTTGTCAGTAATCGCCACCATTACGTGGTGGAGCGTCTCGCCGCGAAAGGGTCTCTGGCCGCTGATCAGCTCGTAGAGCACGACTCCCAGGCTGAAGAGATCGCTGCGTCCGTCAAGTTTCTGCCCACGTACCTGTTCGGGAGACATGTAACTGGTGGTGCCGAGCAGTATCCCGGTTCTGGTTTTGAAGCCGGCAGTTACCCGTGGATCGGTGGTGCTGTCATCGGCCAGCTCCTTTTCCGTCAACTTGGCCAAACCAAAGTCCAACACCTTGGCGTAGCCGTCGGGACGCAGCATGATGTTTTCAGGTTTGATGTCGCGATGAATTATTCCGGCCGCGTGCGCCGTGCCGAGCGCGCTGGCTACCTGAATTGCGACTTCGAGGATTTGATTGAGCGTCAGATTGTTGGCGGTGATGTGGTCGCGCAGGGTACGGCCCTCGACAAATTCTGAAGCGATAAAGTCACGCCCATCCTGTTGGCCGAAATCATAAATGGTCAGAATGTGTGGATGGTTCAAGGCGCTGGCGGCTCTGGCCTCACGTTCGAGCCGCAGCACGCGCTCAGGGCTGTGGAAGCGAGAAGGGAGAAACTTCAGCGCGGCATATCGTCCCAGACGAGTGTCATACGCCAGGTAGACGGCTCCCATGCCGCCTTCGCCCAGCTCTCTGACCAGGCGGTAGTCGCCAATCATTTCACCGCTGAAACTTTGGGACTCGGCCTGCGTGACCAGCGAAGGTACAAAAGTGCCCACGGCTTTGTAAGCCGGCCGATCCATCAACAGATTCTGTCGCGCATCGGCGGCGAGCATTTCTTCAACGCGGCGGCGCACTTCTTCGTCGCCGTCACAGGCCGCTTCGAGAAATGACACGCGATCGTCTTCCGGCCGATCGAGGGCGGCTTCAAAGAGTTCGGTGATTTTGCGCCACTTGGCCGAGTCCATGATGATGGGTCAATTCACTTTGCCACCGCACTCCAGGTTATCCCAACTCTGTTTGCAGCCATGCGCGGGCGGCGCGCCATCCACGTTCGACTGTGGGCGTGGAAACTCGCATCACCTGCGCCGCTTCTTCGATCGTCAATCCACCAAAGAAACGCAGCTCGACAATCTGGCTGCGCAATGGGTCGATCTTCGACAAGCTTTCCAGGGCCTCGTTGAGCGCCAGGAGATCGCTGGCCTGCTGACCCTCACTTTCGGCGGCCGTAAGTGAAATTTGATATTGGTCGCCGCCGCGCTTCAGCCTTTGCCGCGCGCGCGCATGATCGACCAGTATTTGCCGCATGAGCCGCGCAGCAATCCCGAAAAAATGATTCCGGTTTTGCCATGAAACCGTCTGGTCCACCAGCTTCAAATAAGCTTCATTAATTAAGGCCGAAGTTTGTAGGGTATGGCCCACACGTTCACCGCGCAAATGATGGCGCGCGATGCGGCGCAGGTGCTCATAGACGACCGGGATCAAAGCGTCGCGAGCGGCCTCATCACCGTCGCCCCAGGCAACCAACATCTGCGTCAGGTTTTGGCTGGGGGATGAAGTCATCTGTCGCGGCTTGTCCTGACCCCTTCTCCCTTTGGGAGAAGGGTCGGGGATTAGGGCTTAGTCCATTTGCAATTAAACAAGCTCTGCGCGAGATGAGTTCGCTGATCGAGCGAACTCATCTCGCGCATGAGACTATCTGACTGCGCGCCTAAACCCTCTCCCAAACCCTCTCCCACCGGGAGAGGGCTGGAATAATCGGCCAAATCATACACCTGCCTACCAAATCAAAAAAACTTCTCCTTGCCTGATGGGATTCGTGCGTTGACGACGCACCTCTTAGTGACGGCGAAAAGTTGAGTTTACCGATTCGCCGGGGAGCAGCGGTTCCCACGCCCGCGCGGCGTCGCGAACCGCGGGCTACAGGTTCAGAAATTTTAAGGAGACAGTTATGTACAGCATGAAAATCAAAGCCGCCGCGTCACTTCTTTTACTCATGATGACGGGTCTGGCGGCCGCTCTTCCCACCGCACCCGCCAAAGATAAGGATGGCCCTGATTTGCCGTCGCCGCTTTGCGATCGCGTGCGCGTTCCTGAGGGAAACAGATTGCATTCGAAGGTTTACGCCGACGGCGTGCAGGTCTATCGATGGGACGGTGGCGCCTGGGTGTTTGTCGAGCCGGCGGCAACGCTGTTCGCCAACGCCGGATATGACGGCAAAGTCGGCAGTCATTACGTGGGGCCGACCTGGGAGAGCAACAGCGGCAGCAAAGTTGTCGGTGCGCGCTTGTATGGATGCCAGCCGGACACCACCGCAATTCCCTGGCTGCTGCTTGAAGCGGTGTCGACGAGTGGCCCAGGCATCTACAGTTCAGTGACCTACATCCAGCGGCTGAACACCAAAGGCGGCTTGGCGCCGGCTTATCCCGGCTCGTTTGTGGGCGAGACGGTGCTCGTCCCTTACACGGCCGAATACTACTTCTACCGCGAACAATAAG